>ENA-UPTF01000046-UPTF01000046.1-marine-metagenome-genome-assembly--contig:-NODE-46-length-75282-cov-5.091856_pt1 | contig 75282 bp, 72 predicted proteins | sample MGYA00238166_ERZ767019 | MGnify/ENA primary metagenome ERZ767019 (study PRJEB28930, sample SAMN06266391) | marine metagenome | isolation source: Sea water from 250 m depth | place: Atlantic Ocean | study... | reverse complement strand
CACTCTTTCCCTACACGACGCTCTTCCGATCTCCGCCGGTCGTGTTCATCCCTCTCGGTGTCCGACATGTCCAGATCGTCGGCAATCTGCCCAGTCAGCAGCATTGTGCACGTGTGCATGTTGAAGGTCAGCGCCGTCGACCCGCAGTGTCGGCCAAGCTCCTCAGACACCAGGGCATAGGTCACGAAGTCACCTCCCAGACCACCATGCTCCTCCGGGATACATAGGCCTAGGAAGCCGGCATCCCGGAGGTCTGCGTAGTTCTCGTGCGGAAACGCCGCGTTGCGATCCACGGCATCCGCACGAGCGGCGAAGGCTGCTCCCATCCCCGCTACGCGTCCTACCAACTCGCGGCGTCGAGAAGTCCAGAGTTCAGTCATGGCGTCAGATCATGCCTGACGGATCAAGATGATCCATCAACTAGTTGTCCCATCCTTTACTTGGAGGGTCTTCAGGTCGGCGTGGAACTCCAGCGCATAGTCGCCGCCCTCGCGGCCCAACCCGCTGATCCCGAGGCCCCCAAACGGAGCGGTCAGGTCACGTACCAAGAAGCAGTTGACCCAGGTGGTGCCGGCCCGCAGTGCACCGCCGACCCGTTCAGCCCTCTGCGCCGAGCCAGTGAACAGGGTGGCTGAGAGACCGTAGGCAGTGGAGTTGGCAAGAGCCACCGCCTCATCCTCGCTGGCGAACGTCTGGAAGGTCAGAACGGGGCCGAACACCTCGTTCTGCACGATCTCGCTGTCGTTAGACGCCGGAGAGATCAGCGTCGGCTCGACCCATAGTGCGTGATCGGGCCGTCCAGACCACCAGTCAGGCACGTAGCGAGCACCACCACGCAGCACCTCGTCACCAGCCGCCCGGGCCCGTTCGATGAAACCCTCAACCCGGGACACGTGGGTGGGATGGATCATTGGGGTGATCGTGGTTGCGTCATCGTGGCTGTCACCCAGCACGTGGGCATCCACGTGGTCGTGAAACCGGGCCAGGAAATCGCCCGCAACCGACGCCTCGACCAGCAGCCGCGTGCCAGCCAAGCAGACCTGTCCCGAGTCATCGTATTGACCAGCAGCCGTGCGAGCCGCGGCCCCGAGGTCACTGTCGGCGAATACCACCAGAGCGCCCTTGCCTCCTAACTCAGCGGTAAATGGGACGATGTTGGCTGCGGCCGCCACCCCGATGTCTCGGGCGGTGGCCGACGAGCCGGTGAACGAGAGACGTCGGACTCGCGGGTCGGAAATCAGAGCCGAACCCACGTCGGTGCCGATCCCCTGGACCACGTTGAACACTCCGGGAGGCAGCCCGGCCTCATCAACCAGGTCGGCCAGCAGGCTGGCCGACAGTGGCGACCACTCGGCAGGCTTGAGGACCACTGGGTTCCCGGCGGCCAGAGCGGGGGCCAACTTCCAGGTAGCCAGCATGAATGGGGCGTTCCACGGCGTAATCACCACGGCGGGACCAGCCGGGAGGCGCTGCACTCTGTTGGTAGTGCCGTTGGATGACCAGGTGCGCTCCTCGTGCTCTTCCGCCAACTCGGCGTAGGCACGGAAGTTGCGCGCTCCCCGGCCGATAACCCTGTTACGGAGGCTCTCGTGGCGCATAGCCATGTCGACGCACTCCACTGCAGCCAGGTCCGCCACCCGCTCGTCAACCAGATCGGCCAGGCGACGAAGGTACGGGGCGCGGCCCGAGGGACCGAGAGCAGCCCAGCCCTCGAATGCTTCCGTCGCTGCTGCCAAGGCCACGTCCGCTACGCCAGCGTCTCCTGCGGATACCTCGGCTAAGACGGCCGACCAGTCCAGCGGCGAACGGTCTTCAAAAGAGGTGGCAGACGAGAGGCGACGCCCGGCTACGTAGTGGTCCACCGACACCGGCACGCCAGCCACCTCAACCCGCGGTCGCTCGCCCACGTCCGTCCCCCTTCCTGCCAGTTAGTCGGCGCCTCAAGTGCACATAGGCAGCCGACGGACCCGGTCGTTTGGTCCCAAAAGATCTTGGGCATTTTAGATTGTCCCGGTCTGGCACACCCCGCCGGAGATCACCATGAGCGAACACCACCTGATAGTCGTCGGCACCAATTGAGTTGAGGCCACCGAAGTGACTGAGGTCCTCTCGCCCTACGACGGCCAAGTTCTGGGCAGTGTGCCCATTGGCACCACGGAACACATCGACGCTTCTATAGCCGCCGCGAAAGCCTCTCTGGGGTGACGGTCAAGTCCCGAGCCGGGTCCGGACCGTCCACAGTTCCGGGAAGTACCGGTGTCCGGTGGTCTGATGCAGCCAGCCGACGCCATCCGAACCACCGGTACCTGGCTTGTGCCCGATGATGCGTGCGACCAGGACAAAGTGCCGCCATCGGTACTGAGCCATCTGGTCATCGAGAGCGATGAGCGCTTCGCCGAGCCGGTAGAGGTCGTCGTCGGATCCCCGTCGACAGTAGATGTCAAACCAGGCCTGCTCGACGCTCTCCTGCGGCTGGTACGGCTCCGACCAATCCCGGTCCAGGGCCTCACCGGAAACCTCGTATCCGCGATGTTCCAAGAGGGCGATGACCTCGTCGTAGAGGCTCGGCGTTTCCAGGGCTTCTTCCATGTACGGCCAGACGTGAGGAACATTCCGGTGGGCGCTGGCCAGACGACGGTCCTTGTTGCCCAGGATGAACTCAACGTGGCGGTACATGAACGAGAGTTGCCCCGAAGCCTGGTCCAGGTGGTCGCGAAACTGGTTGAAGCCCTCAGCCGAGATAGTGGTCACCACGTCCCATGTGGAAGTCAGGAGTCTCGCGACCTCCCGGCTCCGGTCGAGGACGGTCAGGGCGTCGTCCGCCGAACCCTCCCGGAGCAGGTGCCGGGCGTTGTGCAGTTCGAAGTGCAACAACTTGAAGAGCAACTCCTTGGCCTGGCCCATGATGAAGAAGCACATCTCGTCGTAGGCCTCGCTACGCGGGTGCTGGAGCGATAGGAGGAGGTCGACGCTCTGGTAGTCGATATACGGATTGCTCGTCGCAGCAAAGTCGACCAGAGGGCTACCACCGGTTCCTTCCACCACCTCGGCGCGGCTGGCGTCGGTCCCCATTCCCATTGGCCGGGGATCCGTGCTGGCGTGGACCCCTGTGGGGTCGACCACTATCGGTATCTGTGGCTTGAATGCGGGCATCCACCGTCTCCGTCGCCCGTCGGGTCTCGCCCGTCAGACCTAGAGGACTGACAGTACCCGGCGGGTGATGTCCGTCGTGGGGTCAGCTAGGTCGAGAACCACGTCAAAGTGGTTCCGTGCCGGCACTTCAAGGACGGTGCAGGTCGTACCAGCCTGCGTCAGGCCGTTGGCAAACTCCCGGCTCTGGGCTTTGAACTCGGTTGTCTCGACCTCTCCCCAGCAGACAAGGCTCCTGGGAAAACCATCGAGGGTGGCGCGCGCCGGACTCATTGACTCCACCTCGGAATCAGCGAGGTTCAGCGGGATGTCGATGGAGGTACCGACCAGTGGGGCGAGGTCGTAGATCCCCGATATCAGCACCGCGGCACGGACAAGGTCGGCGGGTAGGCCGGCCGCCTGCTGCCACCCGGGTAGGGCCACCATCGCTGCGAGATGCGCTCCGGCCGAGCTACCCGACACGACGATCCGACGTGGATCGATGCCGAGTTCGTCGGCCTGATGGTGGAGCCACCCAACAGCTTGACGGCACTCATCGACAATCTCCGGAATCGACGCGTCTGGTGCGAGCGTGTAGTCGACGGCGGCCAGGGCGGCCCCAGCACCCACGAGAGCGGGAGCGGCGAACGACGACTCGTCTTTTGAGAGTTCCTGCCAGTAGCCGCCGTGGAAAAACACCAGGACCGGTATGGCGTGACCAGCGGCATCCGGAGGTTTGAACAGGTCCAGGCGGTGGCTCGGTGCTGGGCCATACGCATGTTCACGCCACGCCTGGATTCGCGACCGAGCGTCGGCGCTCATCGTCCGGTAGCGGGCCACGAACGGTCCGTAGTCACCACCGATGCAGGAACTTGGCGAGTAGGCCTCCTCTCGTTCCTCCAAGCCCATTGACCGCCAGCGAGTGCCGGGCGTTAGTGCTCCGGAATCGCTGCGCAATCCCCGCCACCTCTTGAGGGCCCGGTACAGAGGCCACGGAAGGCGTCCACGATGGCTACGCCGCCGACCACCTGAGGCCGAATGCTCGCTCAACCCAGCCTCGGGCCCCTGGTCACCGAGATTCATTTGGCCACACTATTGGTCCCCTAGAGCCGTCATCGGCGCCTCCGCCGGGTCGGGTCAAGCGATGGTGGGATAGCCGGCGGCCGCCGCTGCGGCCAGGCGGTCAGCGATGACCTGGTAGTCCGACGAAGGTCGAATCCGGTATCCGTAGAGGTGGAGCGGTTCCCGCACTGCGACGTCGAGGCCCGCTACAGCCCCAGAGATCGCCTCGTTCAGGGCATCACGTAGGCCGGCGCTGGCCCACCCGGTGACCAGCGGCAGTCCCGGGGTCGGATCAGTCCAGGCCATAATCCGCAGGCTGTCCACGGCCGGCTCGTGGTCGAGACCAAGGCGCCAGCACACTTCGTCGACGGCCGCAAGGTCGGCCCGACCCTCGGCAACAGCCCGCAGAGAAGCACGGTGGGAACCGGAAGTGACCACGGCGTCGAAGAACCGGCCACTGACGGCTAGCGGGGCGAACAAGGCCAGCAGCGCCCCGTATCCGGACTGTGACCGGTCCCCGTTAGTCGCCACCGTTCGGCCCCGAAGGTCCTCTAGGGCATTGATCGAGTCATCGTTCCGGCAGACCACCACCGACCTGTAGTCGCCAGGTTCGCACCCGTCCACCCCACGGTCCAGGACGCCGAGCACTTCGATCCGGCCACGGAGTTCGTCAACTACCTGCCAACCACAGGTTTCCCCGATTAGCAGGTCGGGATGCGCCCACAGTTCCTCTGACCGCGTCGGTCGCCAGACGCTGTCAGGAGCCTCGATCCCATTGGCCCGCAGTCGCTCCACGATGGCCGACCACAGCGCATCGACGGCGTCTCGTACCTCGGGCCAGTCGTACATGGGTAGCCCGGCCACCGGGTGGGTGGTCGACCTCACCACGTTCGTACCGCCGTCCACGTCGGCTGCGCGTCCGGCACCAAGCCGTAGTCCCAATACTTGGTCCCGTGCAGCACAATTTCGCTAGCCGAATCGACGCCGCCTGCGAGTTGCCCGTTGTGGATCCGGACGTCCCGGTAGAGGGTTGGCGACATCCGGACCGCCCCCCGGTGGACCTCACTGCCTCGCCAGTCCTCTGCATCAGACGGAACCGAGTGCAGGACGAGGTTGGCCCAGAAGCCGTCCACCGTCTCGATGGTCGAGTAGCTGGCGATACCCGGATACCGGCGAAACTCCTGGGTGAGCCGGGCGTCCAGTCCGTCGATTGGATCTTCGTCGGATTCGGCCCCTCCTTTGGACTGCCGCCGACGGCTGCCAAAGAACCCCACGACCTCTAGATCCCGGCCGTTGACCAGCCGAGCCAGGTCGCACGGCACCAAGCGACGCTTCAGCCCGTGGACGAACCAGACCAGGGGCTCGTACTCGACTACGTCGACGGCGCCCTTGGATACCAGACGGGCTAGGGCCCGCACGTCCTGGAGCATGTAGGCCAGCAACCCGCGGTCGGCGGCGTAGAGGTCGGGGTCGGTACACGGGTGGTCGGCAACCATCTCGTCGGGACCGATGACCGCGGACGGGCTCACAACCGGAAAGTTTAGGAACCATCGGCACCGGTCGACAGAAGGACTACGGTCGGCCCGTCATTGGAAGAGTCCGAGCACCCACGGGAGCACCCATGCGCAACGACGCGCAGTGCGTGATCATCGGCGGCGGCGCCATGGGTGTCGGTCTGCTGTACCACCTGGCCCACGAGGGCTGGACTGACGTTCTACTTATTGAGAAGGGTGAGCTCACCTCCGGGTCCACCTGGCACGCTGCCGGCCTCGTCCCCCACTTCATCGGCAGCCTCAACATGGCCAAGGTCCACGCCTACGGCGCCGAGCTCTACACCAAGCTCGAGGCCGAGACCGGCATGGCCACCGGCTGGCACGGCTGCGGAGCCATCCGCCTGGCCGTCAACCACGAGCAGGCCGAGTGGTATCGGTACGTCCAGGGCGTGCTCGACCAGATCGGCATCGAGTCCCATCTCATCGGCCACGAGGACATCCGCCAGAAGGCCCCCCTCATGGAGTCGATCGACGACGTCGTACTCGGCTTCTGGACCCCGGCGGACGGCTGGTCCGACCCCACCGGCTCCACCAACGCTATGGCCACCGGGGCCCGCCAACTGGGCGCTGAGATCGCCCGTCATACCCTGGTCACCGGGGTGTCCCAACTGTCCGACGGCCGCTGGCGGGTCACCACCGACAAGGGCGAGGTCACCTGCGACCACGTCGTCAACGCGGCCGGCCACTACGCCCCTCAGGTTGGTGCCATGTCGGGCATCGACGTCCCGATCGTCTCGATGATCCACCAGTACCTGATCACCGAACCGCTGGACGCCATGAAGGCCTGTGAGGTCGAGATGCCCGTCATCCGCGACCCCCGCTCGTCGTGCTACTACCGGCGTGAGATCGACAGCCTGCTCATCGGCCCCTACGAGACACGTGACTCCATCACTTACGGGCTCGAAGGAATCGACTGGAACCTCCACTTCCACCTCACCTCGCCCGACCTCGACCAGTTGGCCCCGTGGTTGGAGGTGTCGGCCGAGCGATTCCCGGTGTTCGCCGAGGCCGGCATCAAGCAGGTGGTCAGCGGCCCCATCACCCACACCCCGGATGGCGGCTACCTCATGGGCCCGGCCGCCGGGCACCACAACTACTGGTTCTGCGCTGGCGCGTCGATCGGCATCACCCAGGGACCGGGCGCTGGGAAGTACCTCGCCCAGTGGATGGTCCACGGCCAGACCGAAATCAACGTGCGAGAGATGGACCCCCGCCGGTTCGGCCCGTGGTCTGACCTGCAGTACACGATCGACAAGTCCGTCGACGAATACCACGAGATGTACCAGGTGCGCATGCCCGGCGAATACCGATCTGCCGGACGACCCCTGAAGCGCACCCCCATCGCAGAGAGACTCGACACCCTTGGCGCCCAGTGGCAAGACGTCTGGGGCTGGGAGCGCCCCCGCTACTACGGCGACCCCGAGGAGTACTCATGGCGCCGCTCCAACGCCCATGACATCGTTGGCGCCGAGTGCCGCGGCGTGCGCGACCGCGTCGGAATCGCCGACCTCACAGCCTTCGCCAAGTTCGTAGTATCCGGCCCCAACGCCGAGACCCTGCTCGAACGGCTCTCAGCCAACCGGCTCCCGAAGCGACAGGGGGGAATCCGCCTCGTCCACATGCTCACCGAGTTGGGCGGGATCGAGTGCGAGATGACCGTCACCCGCATGGACAGCGACCGGTTCTACCTCAACTCGGCCATTGCCGGCACCACACACGATCGGGACTGGCTGGAACAGCACGTGCTGCCCGCCGAGGACGTCACCATCGAGGACTGGACCGACCAAATGGGGATCCTGGCCGTCACCGGCCCCCGGGCCCGTGACGTCCTCGGCGCCTGCACCGACGCTGACCTGTCCAACGAGGCGTGGCCGTGGCTGACCTGCCAGCAGGTCACCGTGGCCGGTGTGCCGAGCACCGCCCTCCGGGTCAGCTACGTCGGCGAACTGGGCTGGGAGATCCACCACCCCATCGACGAGATGCCCCAGTTATACGACGCCCTGGTGGCCGCCGGCGAACCCCACGGCATGGTCCACTTCGGCTCGTCGGCCATGAACGTCCTACGGCTCGAGAAGGCCTACAAGGCATGGGGTGGCGAGCTCACCACCGAGATCACGCCCATCGAGGCCCGCCTCGAACGCTTCGTCGACCTAGAATCCGGCCGGGACTTCCTCGGCCGGGACGCCACGCTGGCCCGCCGGGAAGCCGGCGGCCCCGACGGCACGAAACTCGACATGGTCCTTATCTACTGCGAGGTCGACGCCACCGACTCCGACTGTCGGGGCAACGAGCCCTGCTACGACCCGTCGGGAGACGGCGGCCTCTGCATGGGCGTAACTACCAGCGGCACGTGGGGGCACACCGTCGGGAGGTCCCTGGCCTTCGCCTACGTAGACCCGGCCTTCGAGGCCCCCGGCTCACAGTTTGAGGTCACCCTGTTCGGCGAGCGCCACACGGCCACCGTGTTGGCCGAGGCGGCCCACGACCCGGCCAATGAACGGGTGCGGGCATGAGCGCTTCCGAAAAGCGCACTGGCCGGGCCGGTGGACGAGCCGCTCGGGTAGCGGCGCGCGCCGCCGGCCTTGCCGACGACGAGAAGGCGGTCCGGCCCGGGTTGTCAGGCGGCGCCTACAAGCCGCTCACCGACTCAGAATGCCGCACCGTCTACGACACAGCGCTCACCTTGCTCGACGAGTTCGGTATGGGGTCGCCCATACCCGAATTCATCGAGGTTGTCGTCCCAGCCGGAGGCTGGGTCGACGAGGATGGGCGACTCCACTTCCCGCGCTCACTGGTCGAGGACGCCGTGGACATGGCGGCCAAGTCGTTCACCTGGCACGGCTTCGACGACGACCGCTCCATCGAGGTGGGCGGTGACCGGGTCCACTTCGGCACGGGGGGAGCCGCTGTGTCGGTCTACGAGCACGAGACGAGGAAGCACCGTCCATCCGACCTCCAGGACGTCTACGACGTGGCCCGCCTCGTAGACACCCTCGAGCACGTCCATTTCCACGTCCGCACGCTGGTAGCCCGCGACATGGTCGAGGCCCGCAATCTCGACGTGAACACCGCCTACGCAGTGGCGATGGGCACTACCAAGCCGATGGGCACCTCATTTTTCCAGCCCGAACACGTGCATGAGGTCGTCGACATGTTCGACGAGATGCTCGGCGGCCAGTCCGGGTCGTTCGCCAAGCGCCCGTTCTGTGTAGCCAACAACACCTTCGTGGTGCCGCCGCTGCGCTATGCCGAGGACGCCGTGCGGTCCATGGTCGCCCAGGTACGCACCGGTATGCCCATCAATCTGCTGTCGGCCGGCCAGGCTGGCGCTACCTCGCCCGCTGCCCTGGCCGGCTCGCTGGCCCAGGCCCTCGCCGAGTGTCTGTCCGCCCTGACCTGCGTCAACCTGATGAACCCCGGTCATCCGTGCGTGATGGGCTTGTGGCCCTTCGTGTCCGACCTCCGTACCGGCGCTATGAGCGGGGGTTCGGGCGAGGAGGCGGTGCTGAACGCGGCGGCCGCCCAGGTCACTAACTGGCTGGGCCTCCCGTCCGGGGTGGCCGCCGGTATGGCCGACTCCAAGATGCCCGACAACCAGGCCGGCCACGAAAAGGGGCTCACCGTCGCATTGGCTGGCCACGCGGGAGCCAATCTCGTCTACGAGTCTGCCGGGATGCTGGCCAGCATTCTGGCCTGCTCGTACGAGGCCCTGGTGATCGACAACGACATGTTGGGCGCCGTCAACCGGACCATCCGGGGCATCGAGGTCACACCGGACAAACTCTCAGTCGAAACCATTCGGTCGGTCATCCACGGCGACGGCCACTTCCTGGGTCAGGACCAGACGCTTTCCATCATGCAGTCCGAGTACATCTACCCAGAGGTCGGAGACCGGCTGAGCCCGGACGACTGGTTCGACGCCGGTGCCTCATCGGTCGACGAGCGGGCCCGGCTGCTGGCCCGCGAGGTGCTATCAAGCCATTTCCCGGCCCACGTGCCCCCTGACTTCGACACCCGGGTCCGCGAACGGTTCGACATCCGGCTCCCCGCCGAGGAGCTCACCCACTCCAGCCGCTGGGGCTGAGCCCGGCTGGGCAACCCTCTCCGGTCCACCGGACCCGTTGTGGCAGGCTCGACTTCGTGGACACACCGAGCTCCCTCGAACTGATCGGACGTCTTGGCCTAGCACTGGCCCTAGGAGCGGTCCTCGGCCTGGAACGCGAGACCCGTCACAAGACGGCTGGACTACGCACCCACTCCCTGGTCGCCCTCGGAGCCGCCCTGTTCACGGTGGCTGGCGCCTACGGCGTCATTGGCGACCAGAACGACCCGTCCCGAGTCGCCGCCCAAGTGGTAACCGGCATTGGCTTCATCGGTGCCGGTGCCATGATCCGCAGCGGGTTCACCGTGACCGGCATCACCACGGCGGCCACACTGTGGATGGCCGCCGCCTTCGGGGTAGCTGCCGCTATGGGCCTTTACCTGGTGGCCACCGTGGCCGGCGCCATGACCCTGGTCGTCGTCGTCACCTTCGGCCCCCTGAAGCCGTACGTCCTGTTTCGCCGATCCAGGCGGCGTTTCGAGATCCACTACCGGCCGGGCAGCGGCACCCTGGACGCCCTGTTTGGTGGTCTTGAGTCGGTCGGTGGACGGATCATGGCCGTGGCCACCGCCGAACGGAACGGCGAACGCCAGACAACGATCGACGTCCGGGGCCTCGATGAGGTGGAGTTAGCCAAGGTCCTGGCCGCCATCGCCGACCGGGCAGAGGTGGTCAGCATCGACCATGCGCCTGGATCAGGCGACTGAACCGGCGCTCAGCCCACGAAGGAGCCGGCCGGACCGTCGGGGTCCACCAGGCCATCCAGCCACGACCACGGAATCCGAACTGCGGGGGTGCCCAGTGCCCCGGGGCCCACCTGGTAGCGCTCGAACCGAAGGATCAGGGCGGTCGCCGAGATTCCGAACACGGCGAACGTCCTCGGCTCCGGTATCAGACCCGGCCCCCCTACCTGGGAAGTGTCGGAACCCTCAGTCCCCCACAGAACCCCTTCGCCGAACTGGGATGCCAGGTCCCGCCCGGCCAGGATCGCCACCGTCTCGACCCACGGGCTCCCGGTTAGGAACAGGTCCCCAATCGAAAGGGTCCTGCCAGTCGCCAGGTCCACCAGCGCTGAGCCCACTACCTCAGCCGGCCGGGCCGCTCCGTCCACTACCGAATTCAGGTCGTACACCGCGCTAACCAACCGGTTGTCGAGGTGGTGGACCACCGCCCCTCCGGTGAGGGTGCTCGACCCACCCATCCTCTCAGCGTCGGGTAGTTCTTCTTCCAGCCTGCCGACCTCGTCACCGAACTGAGCGATCTCGGCCAGGACCGGCTGGCGGAGTGCCACGTTTACCGGGTCGCCGGGCCACAGGCCGTCCAGTTGCGGATAGGTCACGTCGTACCGGGCCCGAACCCCAACCACCCCTGAGGCGACCTCCAGGACCACCGACCCGACCGTCGGGTCAGTAGCCGCCCGAGCCCGCTCCTCGGACACCGTCAGGCCTGACACCAGGTCTCCCTCCAGGCCCGAGGCCCCACCCGGTGGCTTGGTGGGAGCAGGGCTGTGCCCGATTCCGTTGGCCACCATGTCCCGGCCGTCGTGTCCGGCACATCCGACGGCAACGACACCGAGCAGCCAGATGACGACGACTATCGACCACCGTCTCTGGCCGGCGCTGCGACCGGGCCCTGGATTCCGGATCGGTTCCACGGCGGGGAGGGTAGCCACGGCCGGGATCTAGACCCGGGCTGCGACAAACGCCCCGGGATGCCGGATCGCCGCATCGACCCGTGGATACAGTCGACCCATGGCCCTCCGTCGCTCCCGCACCCGTGCCGAACCTCCGGCCACCGACCAGACCCTGCTCGACATGGTGAACGCGATACGCGACCTGACCGAGAGAGTCGACGTCGTCGAGCACGACTCGCGCTCCCTGGGTACGGCAACCGTCGACGACCAGGCCAGCGACGTTATGGACCTCCGGCTTCAGGTGGCCCGCCTGTCTGCCGAACTGTCCCGGGTCACCGTTGAGCTCAATGCCCGCATTGCAGAGGTGGCCCACAGCGCCGGCGTAGCCCTGAGCGACGAAGCTGTCGCGCCGATCCCCACTCCCGACCTAGCCGGCGACGAGTCGTTCATCGACCTCACCGCCGACTCTCCGGCTCGGGCTCGCACCGGCTCCGATCCCACCCCGGGTGCCGATTCGCCACGGCGGGCCAGCGGCTGGCAACCCGTCGACTGATCGTCCGTCCGAGCGGCCTTCGCCTCATCGGCCGGGTCTATTCGTCGGAGACTGATCCCTCCAAGATCTCCAGTAGGTCCTGGATCCGGGCCTGGATCCGTCCGAACTCCAACCAGTCGGCAGGATCCCGGGCCAACGCCCGGGCCGAGGCCCGCTGGAGGTCGGCCAACTCGGTCAGGAGGGCGTCCACGTCCTCTGGAAGGTCGCCTTCCACCGACGAGCCTCCATCGGAGCCCGTAACGACGTCGTCCGACCCGCCATCCGTCGCGAGTTCCGGATCGTCCTCAACTTCCGAAGTGCTCGCCCCAGTGCTGATCCCGGCGAACAGGGCGTCCAGGCGCTCCCCGGTGAGATCCTCCAGTGCCTCCTGCAGCGAGTTGGCCATCACGACCTTCTCACCCACGGCGACAATGACGCGCTCCAGTTCCGGCACCGTGGAATCCCCCTCGGCCTGCACGTACAACGGTCGCACGTAAAGGATCGAGTCCTCGATCGGCACGAGCAGTAACTCGCCGAACAACACCGAAGACCCCCGCTGGCTGAGCAGCGTCTGGAGGCTGGCCACCTCCTCATCGTTGCGTATCCGCTCCTCGGCAAGGGCCGGTCCATCGAAGTTTGAAGATGGGGGCCTGTACACGACCAACTCGCCATATCGGTCACCGTCGCTGCGTCCCACCATGTAGGCCGCCAGTTCCTTGCGGGCGTCGTCCTCGTCAAGGGGTACGTAGGCCCGCATGATCACGAACTCGGTCTGGTCACCCCCCGGAAGGTCGACCATGGCCCGGTAAGGCGCCATCCGCTTGTGCCGGGTCCCGACCTTGAAGCCCTGCTCGTCCACCACGGTTAGGTTGGCCGCTCCCTCACCGGTCCGTCCCGGGTCCTGAGACACCGACCACTCTGACGCCCGCTGGTAGAAGTTCTCGGTGTCGTCGACGTGGTAGCTGCCCCACAGCTCGGTCTGAACCCGGAAGAGGTCCTCGGCGTACCGCAGGTGGCCAACAAGGGAACTAGGCATCTCTGACGCTGGGGTGAACAGGCCCTCGAATGCCGAGTCGTAGGCGGACACCAAAGGATCCTCGGGGTCCACGACGTAGAAGATGACCTCGCCGGTGAAGGCGTCGACGGTGGCCTTCACCGAGTTTCTGACGTAGTTGAGATCGTGTCGGAGGCCGCTGGACCTCGGCAGGTTCGACGTGGAGGCAGTCTGGGCGTACGGGAACCGGTCGGTGGTCGTGTAGCCGTCCACCACGTAGATGATCCGGCCGTCCACCAGTACCGGGTAGGGGTCGGCGTCGAAGTGGAGGAAGGGGGCCAGCTTCTCGACCCGGTCGCGCACGTCGCGCACGTAAAACACCCGGGAGTCCCCAGTGATGAAGTTGGAGATCAGCGGCTCCAGCTGACCGAACCGCAGGGCGAACGCCGCTCGACGGATCGTCGAACCCATGGCCACGCCGCCGTCCCCGCCAATGTCGGCGTACCGGACGGTTCGCGTCTCCTGGTTCTCGTCGGTGTAATCCACCTCGTCGCGGCTGGCCCCGACCACTGCATACCCGCTGAGGCCCTCACCTACGTACAGCTGGGGCCGGTCCAGAACCACATCCACCGACGGGTCGATGGACACCGGTAGGTCCCCGACCAGAAAGTCCGGGTCGCCCGAGCCCTTCACACGGCTGACCGGAGCCATGGCCACCCCGTAGCCGTGAGTGAACGCCACGTGCTGGTTCTCCCACGACCGGGTCTCGTTCAACTCCAGCTCACGGGTCCCAAGCAGGACCTGGGTGGTCTCCCCGCCGATGGTGTACCGGTCGGTGTCCATCTCATCAGTGAAGGTGTAGTACTCGCGCTCCCCCTGGAGGCGGTCAAAGGTCCCCTGGACAACCAACGGATCCAGGGTGCGGATGTTGCGAACTGTGCCACCGTGGGCCCGCAGGTCGGCTGCCGTCACCTCGTTGTCGAAGTCGGTGAGCTGCACTTGGGTGATGCTGTCCAAGCCGAAGGCCGACCGTGTCGCCTCAATGTTGCGACCGATGTATAGCGCCTCCTTCTCCGACTCGGCTGGCTCCACCCGGAGGCTCTGGATGACCGCCGGGTAGATGTTTCCGATCACCAGGGCAACGAACGCCCAAAGCCCTACGGCCAGGGTGGGCAGCACCCAGCCTCGGCGACGGATGTTCACGATCAGCAGGACCACGGAGAAGAGGGAGATGAGGATCAGTAGTTGGATGGCCGGTAGCTGGGCCTTCACGTCGGTGTAGGTGGCCCCCATCACGGCCCCCCGGTCTGAGGTGGTTAGCTCGAACCGGGCCAGCCAGTAGTCGGCGGCTCGCACCAGGGCGATCAGAGCCAGGAGTACCGACAGGTGGGCCTTGACCTGGGGCTGGACCCGCTCGCCGGCAGTCTGCAAGCGGATCCCGCCGTTGATGTAGTGCAGGATCGTGGTCACCACCAACGTCACCATCAGCGTGGCGAACAGCCAGCCCACCACGAAGCTCAGGAACGGCAGGCGGAACACGTAGAAGCCGATGTCTCGGCCGAACTGGGCATCGGTGACGCCGAAGTCCACGCCGTTGGTGAACAGCAGCCACTCCTCCCACCGGCCCGATACGCCCAGTCCGGCGACGAGGGCAAACAGACCTGACAGGACGAGGCGCACCAGCCCTCGCCGGCGACCCACCAACAGGTGGTAGCCGCGCAGCAGGTCCTCCTCCGGCCCGGGTGGCCTGACGCGGGGAGCCAGGCGGTCGGCCACCGTCAGGTTCCCGTACAGCATCCCGAAGAACAGCAGAGTGAACAGGGCTACCAGCACCACCTGGGCACTCAGGACCGAAACGAACACGTCCTCGTGGCCCAGGGCGTCGAACCACAGGTAGTCGGTCCAGAAGCCGGCGATTCCTCGCAGGGAGAGCAGAAGAACGAAGAACGCCGATACGACTCCGCCAACTATCAGGCGGATCTTGCGCGACCCCCGGGGCGGTCGCCGGCGACGAAGGAGGAAGGGACGCGGCCCGGGCGGTGGGGCGTCTTCAGGCGGTGGGGCGTCTTCAGGGCGCATGTGGGGAGCCTACGGCCGACACGCGGGACCGAGGACAGCGAGCCGAACTCTCACGACGGGGACGGATCTGCCATGCCCCCCGGTATGTGTTGTGGAAGCCCGATGACGCCTTGCCTCACGGAAGCGCCAGGTCGGTGGTGTGACCCCCGTGGCGGGCTAAGGCGGCCAAGGCGTCGGCCAGGTTGTCCACTCCCTCGACGGCCAGGTCCCCGGCGTGGTGTCGGGCGTCGGTCAACTCGCCCGTCGGCACCAGCAAAAGGTCGATCCCCGCCTCCCGGGCCGCCACCACCTTCTGGATGATCCCGCCGATCGGCCCCACGTTGCCGTCGATGTCAATGGTCCCCGTCGACGCCACCCGTAGGCCCCCGGTCAACTCGCCGGGCGTCACCAGGTCCAGGATGGACAGGGCAAGGGCCAGGCCGGCCGAATTGCCGCCCACCCGGCCGGTGTTCACGCGCACGTCGACGGGGAGGCCCTCCACGTCCTCCCACCGGGTCTGGGGGACTACCCCCAGGAAGCCAATCGACGGGTCGTCCTCACGGGCCCCCAGGACAACCTTGACAGTCCGGGACGGTCCACCCCGGACCGGTTCCACTTCCAGAGCCACCACGTCCCCGGGGTGGTGCGTCCCGATGCCCGCCACAAGGTCCAGGACCACCCGGATCGGCTCGCCGTCCACGGCCACGATCACGTCGTCGGTGGTCAGCAGCCCGATGGAGGGTCCTGTTACCTGGGCCAGGCCCACTCCGGTGGCCTCGTATGGGTCGACCCCCAGGTGGCGAAGGGCGGCGGCCACTGCCGTCGACTTGGATACCCGCATCAGGTCCAGGTTGAAGACCCGATTCTCGTTTCGGGTCCGATCGCCGAGGACCAGATCCTCCTCGAGCAAGGTCAACGAACCCCTGATCCGGGCCTCCAGGTACTCCCAGCCGTTGACCGTGGAGTCCTGTTGGACCGTGGTGAAGTACACCTCGCCGACCGGCTCGAAACGCTGGCCCACGGTGACGACCACCCGGTCGCTCAGCGACTGAACGGACCCGGGGCTGAACACGAAATAGGGCAGCCGCACGAACGTCAGGAGCAGGGCGGCGGCCACCCCGAGGAGTACCAGGAACCCGACCAGCATCCGTGGGCGCCGTGCACCGCCCCCGTCCGCGGGGCTCTTCACGGGTAGGTTGCTCGTCGTGGAGTTGCCGTTCCCGCCGCTGGACGGGTCGATCCCGACCCCGGTGTTCGTGTCCTGGTCGTTGATGGTGCTGGTCCTGGGCGCCGTCGGCTACGGGGCGATCCGCCGGTTCTCGCCGGTGGCGGCCCAGCCTGCCACGGACACGACCCGATCGAGCATCGGACTTCGGTACGGCTCCGGTCTCCCCGACCGGCCAACGGTTCGCCTCCTGCTGGCCCGCCGGTCGCAGATTCCCCCCTCGGGGGACCTGGAGTTCGCTGTGGACCGACCGTGGAGTCCCGGGGCCCGCCTGGGCGTCTGGTTCCAGCCGCCCCGACGGGTGGTCACCGGCCGTCGGGCCCATATCCGCTGGTGGCACCGGCTTCGTTCGTTGGTCTTGCTGACCGTCTTCGTGGTGGTTGCTGGGGTGGCCACCGCCACGATCATCGGCCTCGTGGTGTTCCTTTCCGGGTTCCTCCTCGAGCAGGCCATCGGCTGACCGTGGCCTCAGCCGGTCCGGACGACCGGATCCCGAGTGGCCGTCACGTTCACCACGGTGCCGCCCCCGACGCGGAGGTGGCGATCCGGCGGCGCCGGGCCGTCCTGGCCGGGCACCACGGAGACCCTGCTGGAGCTCGTGCCCTGCTGTCCGATCCGGAGCCCGTGGTGCGGGCGGCCGCGCTGGGTGCTCTCCACCGCATGGCGGGGGACCGGACGACCGACGGCCTCCGCGATCCCGAGTTGGCCAACGGCCTCACGGACCCCGATCCCGCGGTTCGGCGACGGGCTCTCGAGGTCCTTGCCGGGCGGGCTCCCGCCAGCGACGCCCACCGGGAGGCCCTCGTGGCTCTGCTAGCTGACGGCGACCGGTCGGTGGTCGAGGTGGCCTGCTGGGCGGCCGGAGAACACCCGGAGTGGTCTGACCACACGGTCGGTCCCCTCTCCGTCGTTGCCGGGACGTCCAAACCGGCCGACGGCCACGACGATTCTCTGTGCCGCGAGGCCGCAGTGGCCGCCCTCGGCGCCGTCGGGCATGCGGGCGGACGGGCGTCCGTCCTAGCCGGGCTCTCGGACCGTCCGACCGTCCGGCGACGCGCCGTCCTGGCCCTGGCTTCCTTCGAAGGGGATGACGTGGAGGCCGCCCTTCGGTCTGCCCTCAACGATCGGGATTGGCAGGTCCGGCAGGCCGCCGAGGACCTCCTGGGCGTCGAGCCGGAAGGGTCACCGACCGGGGATTCCTAGCGACGGCCCTCCATGAACATGGCCCGCATCGCCTCGAATGACTCGATGCACTGGCCGGCTCCCATCACTACGCACTCCATCGGCGTGGCCACCGGAACCACCGGGACGCCGGTCTCTTCCGACAGACGGGTGTCGAGCCCCTGCAGGAGGCTCCCGCCTCCTACTAGGCAAATACCCTGGGCCAGTAGGTCCTGAGCCAGTTCGGCCGGCGCCTGGGCCAGGCAGGCCACCACGGACTCCACTATGGCCGACACCGGCTCGTCGATGGCTATGCGGATTTCCGCTGGCGTCAAGATCACCGTCTTGGGAAGGCCGCTCATGAGCTCACGACCCTTCACTTCGGCCCGCCCCTCGTCCGGAGTAGGAGCCGCTGAGCCAATGTGCCACTTGATCTCCTCGGCGGTGCGCTCACCTATGGCCAGCCCGTACTCGCGGCGCACGTAGGCCTGGATGGCGGCGTCGATGTCGAAGGAGCCGACCCGGACCGCCTCGAGAGCCACTACGCCCCCTAGCGAGAGCAAGGCCGACTCCGAGGTTCCCCCACCGATGTCGACCACCATGTTCCCCACCGGCTCACTGATCGGGAGGTTGGCGCCGATGGCTGCCGCCATCGGCTGTTCAATTAGCTGCGCATCGGCGGCTCCAGCCTTTCGGGCCGCCTCGGTCACCGCTCGACGCTCGACGGCAGTGATGGCCGACGGCACGCAGACCAGGACCTTGGGACGGTTAAATCGGCTCACGCCGACCCGTTCCAGCAGTAGACGGACCATCCGCTGGGTGACGTCGAACTCGGTGATGGCCCCCTTGCGTAGCGGTCGCTTGGCCACCACGTGCTCCGGGGTCCGCCCGATCATGTGCCAGGCCTCGTCACCCATGGCCAGGACGTCACCCGTCCGCTCGTTGATGGCGATCACCGACGGCTCGGCCAGCACCACCCCCTCCCCGCGGGCGTAGACCAGCGTGTTGGCCGTCCCCAGGTCGATCGCCAAGTCCCGTGCCACGAAGGGTTCCTAGCCGTCCCGCTGGTCTTCAGGCCGACCCGGTTGGGCATCCCAGTCCTCCCGGCCCAGGACGCGGAGGCCACCGTCGCCGTGTACCGGCGTCGCGGAGCCCGGCGACGACGACCGCAGGGACCGCAGCGTGCGCCGCAACTCGTTGGGGTCTTCGACCGTGGTCCGTGGCCGGCTGAACAGCCACACCACGATCGAGAGCACGACCGCCAGGCCAGCCCCCCCGATCAGGAATAGGACGGCCGGGTTCACCGTGCCACCCCGCCGACCGGGCCGTTTGACCTCTCGACGTCGACAACGTGCTGGGCGTCCGTCCCCCAGCTCTCGCCACCGTCCCACGTTTCGCTCTTCCAGATCGGAACGGTGGCCTTGAGCGTGTCGATGCACCAGCGCCCAGCCTCAAACGCCGTGTCCCGGTGGGGTGATGACACGGCCACCACTACGGCGGCCTCACCAACCTCCAACGGACCGGTCCGGTGAACTAGGGCTACACGGCCCAGGTCCGGCCACCGCCGGCGGGCCTCGTCGGCGATCCGTCCCAGGCGAGGCACTACCTGGGCGTCGTAGGCCTCGTATTCCAGGGCCGTCACCCCGGGGCGACCCTCGGCGTGGTCGCGTGCGTTTCCGCAGAACACGACCACCGCACCGCAGTCGGGTCGGGCGACCCAGCGGATCAACCCTTCAACCGGTAGTGGGTCCGCTGTGAGTTCCAACCGGGTCTCGGGATCCGTCTCGTCGGACCTGCCCGGGTTTGCTGTCATGGGGCGCAATCGTACGGTGCCCAACGGACCGGCAGGTCGCAGCGTCCAGTCCTGTCCGGAAGCCTCCGGTACCGTCGGCCCACCCGGTGACGACGTCACCTTCGCCGATCGACCGACCGGCCGCGTGCCAACCGCAACAGCAGCCAGACCAGTCCCACGGCCAGGATCCCCGCCCCAACCAGCGACGCCTGCTGGCGGGCCCGGGCGTCCATCCGGTCCAGGATCCCCGGCTCATGCCCGGCCACGTAGGCCTCCTCGTTGGAGTGCGACGGCTCCCACCCCAGGTCGCGTAGGCGGTCGTTGGACACCACCCACGGGTGCACCGAGTATGGGAAGACCCCAGGGGGTGCCGGCGAGAGGCCGACAGCAAACAGCACCCGGCCCACCAGCACAGCCAGGCGGCCCGGAAGGCGCAGGCGCGGACCCGGCCCTCCCAACTCGGCCATCACGTCGACACCGATCCAGCCGTCTGGTGCCACGTTCAGCGGGCCGTTGTGACGGGCCTCTACTGCGCACACCGCAGCATCGGCCAAGTCGTCGCTGTGCAAAAACTGGCCGAGGGGTTCTCCCTCGTCGCTGCGGATCGACGCTGCGGCTCCCACCACGCTGGCTAGGCCCCCGGGGCGTTCCTCGGCGACCGTCACCGCCGGTCGTAGCACGGTCAGGATTCGCGAACCCGACGAACCGGCACCGGAACCTTGTCCGCCCCCGTCGGCCCACGCTGTGGCCATCTCCTCTAGACGGGCCCGGTGCACAGCAAACAGGAAGTCGGGGCACGGCCGCACCGGCGCGTCCTCGGTCAGCGGCACCGGGTTGTCCGGCCAGGCGCCGTAGACCATGGCCGAGGACCTCACCACCAGGTGCTCAACCCCCACGTCGGCCGCCGCAGCCAAGAGGCGCTCCATAACGGCCAACCGGTCGTGGCCGGTGTTGACTCCCAGATCAGCCGCCGTCACCCCGGACGCCAGGTGGACGACGGTGTCAGCCTCGACCAGGAGATTACGTAAGTCGGCCACCGCCAGGTCCACCAGCCGGATCTCCACTCCGGGAGCGGGCGGAACGCTGGAGCGACGGTCCAACCCCAAGACGTCGTGCCCGGTAGCGGCCAGGCGGGCACAGACCCGGCGCCCGACGGCGCCGGTGGAGCCCGTGACGACGACCCTCATCGGAGGCCTCCGAGGGCCCGACTACCGGGCCCCTCCAGACCCGCCGGCTGGGCTCCTACCCGCAGGAAATGCGCTGACTCCATCGCCATAGAGTGCCCGTGTGAGCCCCGAGGATCCACCACAACCTCCCGACGACCGGGACCGCCCCGGCGGCGACGCCGATCCTTTCGCCGCGCTCTTCCAGGCCTTCGGTGTAACACCCGGCAGCGGTATGCCAGGCCTCCCCGGTATGGGCGGCTCCGGTGGACAGGATCCGGCCCGCCAAATAGCCATGGCCGTCGCCTCCGAAGGGACCAGCGAGCCGAACGTGGAACCTGTGGTCCGTATGGAGTACGAGTCGCTGGTCCGGGTGGCCGAACTCAACGTCGCCGACCGAACCGGCCTGACGGTGTCCCGTTCGGGGACCTTGGGTGTCCGACCAGTTACCCGGGCCGGTTGGGCCTCGGCCTCCGTCGACGCCTACCGCCCCTACCTGGCCCGCATGACAGAGGTGCCTGACGATCCGGCGGCCGGCCTGTCAGCATTCGGCCCGGGAGGTATCGAGGTGGTGTCCGGCGACCCCGACGACCCCACGACCCACCCGTCGGCAGACTGGCTGTCCGGCCTGGTGGCCGCTATGGCCCCTCTGATGGCCTCCGTCACCACCGGGACTATGGTCGGACGGCTAGCCACCCGGAACCTCGGCTCCTACGACCTCCCCATCCCCCGGGAAGGGGACGAGATCCTGGTTGTGGCCCCTAACGTGGCCGCGTTTGCTGACGACTGGAGCCTCCCCGCCGAGGACCTCCGGCTCTGGATCTGCCTCCACGAGGTCGCCCACCACGCGGTACTCGGTGTCCCCCACTTACGGGCCGTCCTCGTTGACCTGCTGTCCCGGCACGCCGGGGCGTTCCGCAACGACCCGTCGGAGCTCCAGGAGCGGTTAGGCGACGTGGACCTCTCCGGTGGTCCCGAAGCCCTGGCCCGCCTCCACGAGGTGCTGGACCCAGAGATGGTGCTGGGTGCAGTCCGCTCCCCCGAACAGGAGGAGTTATTGCCCAGGCTGGAGGCCTTGGTTGCCCTGGTCATCGGCTATGTGGACCACGTGATGGACGACGTCGGAGGCAGCCTCATCGGGTCGTACCGCCAGGTCACTGAGGCTGTCCGGCGACGGCGGGTCGGCACCGGGGAGGCCGACCGGTTCGTGGAACGGATCCTGGGCCTCGACCTCACCCAGGAACAGGTCGACCGGGGGACAGCCTTTGTGGATGGTGTGGTGGACCGCAACGGGGCCGACGGCCTGGCCCGTTTGTGGTCAGACAAGAGGCACCTGCCCACTCCGGCTGAGGTCGACGCTCCCGGCCTCTGGCTGGCCCGCATCGACCTACCCGACAACGGCTAGCCCGCTGACCGGACTCTGGTCGGTTGCGGTGCGGCGCGCCGACGAAAGCCAGACGGTCAGGAGGTGTCGCGCCGCCAGAAGCCCAACTGCCCGTCTGGCCGGTCGGGGTCCTCCGGGGTGACGACCGGCGGTGCCGGACGGGTCCCCTGACGGAACCACCAGAGGGCGACCAGAATGGCCACGGCCACCATGCTGTATCCGTGCTCCACCTGGAGGGGGAGGAAGACGGCCAGAAAGGCCCCCACGGCCCACACCAGCTGGAATCGGCCCTCAAAGCGGGCGAACGACCGGCCGTGGTTGGCACCCGGGGCGTCGCGTTGAACCAACGAGTCGAACGCCAACTTGGCTGTTCCGCTGCAGAAAGCCACCAACCCGCCGATGACCACCGCCCCACGTAGGCCACCCAACCAGGCCGAGAGCACCGAGCCGGCACACCCAAGGAACAAGACACTCAGGATGATCCGCTCCTCGGACAGCCGCCGTCGCACCACCGGTGCCAACCGGGCGCTCAGGAACGCCCCGACACCCACCGAAAGGAGCACCAGGCCGAAGTGCCAGGCTGGCGCGGCAGGGCTGCCTAGGACATCCTGACCCCGCACCAGACCGGTGGACGCCCCGGCCGCCCGTCCCGCGCCGTCAATCGGCACCCCTTCCGCGCCGCCCCGGAACTCGAAGGCCAAGAGAAATGTGGTGAAGCCGACTACGGCCCTGAATGTCCCGATGGCTACCGAAGCGGCCCGGATGCCCCGCTTCCTAAGCTCGGCCCGCTCGCCGGCCGTGGCCGGAGCGGGCGCCACCACCACCTTGGGGAGCCGGAGGGCGAACAGCAGAGTCAGGGCGTAGGCCCCTACGGCCACCATGGCGGGAGCCGTCGGCCCGACCAGCAGGGCGAGACCACCGATCCCAGCGCCCACCATGCTGCCCACGGCGCTCAGGAGGGCCAGCTTGGCGTTGGCCTCCACCAGCTGTAGGTCGTTACGGACCAGCGACGGTACTACCGCGCTCTTGGCCACCGAGTAGCCCTTCTGGAGCACCAGTAACCCGAAGGCCAGCGGGAACAGCAGCAGGCCGTCCAGGTGAAGAACCATCTGCCAGGCAACGACGCCGCGTCCCAGGACGGTGAGGAGGATCATCCCCCGCCGCCCTCCACGCACGCTGTCGACCAGCGGGCCAATCAGGGGGGTGACCACGGCGAAGGGGGCAATGGTTAGTACGAGGTAGAGGGACACCCGCCACCGGGCAGCATCCGGGTCGATTGAGAAGAAGATCGAGCCCGCTAGGGCGACAGCGACCATGGCATCGGACACCGCCCCGAACACGTGCGTCCGGGCAAAGCGGGTGAAAGGACTAACGGTGATTCGGGGCCTGTCAGCCGGAGAGGATCCTGCCCCCAATGCGTCACCGTCCACGGCTCGGAGGCTACGGGGCCCCGACCCTAGGTGTGGGGGCTGGACTACCTCTCGTAGCGGTAGCCGATGCAGCACCCATCGGCGACTCGAATCCGGTACCGCGGCTGATCCTCCACCCGGGCCCTCAGTCGGAGACTCCGCCCGAATCCGGCCGGCCCCGCCACCCTGTCGCCCACTCGTCGAGCGGAAGGTCCCCTGATGCGGCATGGGTTGGCGCCAGTGAAGTAACCGTGGCCCAACCTTTTCGCAGCAGGTCGCTGTCCGAACCCTCGGGCACCGGCAGGTCGTTGGCCACCAGGTCGAGGCGAAGGCCGACCTCATCCTGTCCGGTGATAACGGTCCGCACGCCTCCCACTGGTGCTAAGTCGGCCCACCGCAGGCCCCTGGTTTCCGACGTCGGCCTGTCCGGCACGTTGAGGTTGAGCACGGTCCGAGGTGGCGCCTCGACTATCCAGGACACCATGGTCTGGGCCAGATCGGCGGCCGACTGCCAGTGGGGTTCGCGATACGGCCCGAGGTCGCCGTTTCCGGACGGGGCTACGTCCAGGCTGACCGCCAAACCTGACCAGCCGAAGCGCTCACCAGCCAGGACGGCCCCAATGGTTCCCGAGAACAGGGTTGAGCGTCCGGTATTGGGTCCCCGGTTGATGCCCGCTACTACCGCTTTGGGCGGATCGCCGAATCCGCCCAAACTGGCCAGCATGGTGATCAGCGCTGGGGGCGCAGCCACCGAGAACCCGATCAACGACTCACCGTCTGGCAAACCGACTCTCACCTCGTCGACCGCGACCCGGCCAGGGTCATCGATGGGACCGAGACAGGCCGACGCGCCACTCCAGTCGGTGGACGGCGCGACCACTACCGGCTGATGCCCGGCGGCGGCCACCGCGCCGGCTAGGGCACCAAGGCCCGGAGAGGAAATCCCGTCGTCGTTGGTAACGAGGATGCGCATGGTCACCGACCCTAGGGCCGGTCGCCCGACACCGGACCAGTTGATCTCGGAACAGTCAGTCCCGGTCCTCGACGTCCTCGTCGAAGTAGTCCAGCCGGTCCACTGGCATGACCACTGCACTGACCACGTTCAGGGAGTGAGCGGTCACGCGCTTCAGGAACCGGTAGAGCAGCGCGCGGGGCACCGCGTGCAGGGCCGGGCCAGTGGAGTGGACTAGCTCACTCACCAGGGCGTCGAACTCACGGCGTAGCTCGTCACCCCGGGCTATGTAGGCCCGGGCCCGCTCCTCGTCACGCTCGGTCAGAATCTCGCCCATCAGGGCGATGCGGGACGAGACCTCGTCGCGGAAGCCCAGGATGCGCTCCAAATCATCGGCTTCAGCGAACGACACCCCTTCCTCGGCCAGGTCGAAGATGTTCTTGTTGTAGTCGCCGATCCGTTCGAGGTCCTTGATCATGTTCATGAACACGAGCATCTCGGTGGCATCGCCGCCGGCATGGACCGAGAAGTGCACGACCAACTCACGGCGGATCTCCATCTCGGTGACGTTGATCTGTCGATCGGTCCGACGAACCTCATCGGCCACCGAGGCAACCGAACCACCAGCAATGGCGTTCATAGCCAGGTCAAACGTGTGTCGGGCGTCGGTCACCATGCGCTGGACCTGCGCCTCAATGCGGCCGAGGCCGCTGTCGTCGCTGCGGCGGAAGAAACTCATCACCATGGGCGTCGCCCCCTTGTCAGAAGTTCGGTTTTAGGTCTCATCGGAGGATCACCACGCCGAGAAGCGGCACCACCACGAACATACCCACCGTGTAGGCAACGGCCATAATGCGCCGTTCCATGGCGATGTCCGCCAGGCCCCTTGCCAGACGTATCGGCACGCGTCGAAGGGCCTGAATCGGGTAAAAGACCATGATCCCGCTCAGGTTGAACAGCGTGTGCACGATCGCCACCGTGACGGCAGCCGGACTCCCAGTGGCCAGCGAGGCCAACAGTGCGGTGACCGTGGTACCAACGTTGGCCCCAAGGGTCACCGGGTAGATGTTCTCGAGGGTCAGAACCCCTGAAGCGGCGAGTGGCACGAGCACGGACGTCGTGATCGACGACGACTGCACCGAGATCGTGATGATCGCTCCGATAAGGATGGCCACCATGCCGGAACCGGCACCGAGGGCCCGGTTGATGGCGGCCTCGACCCGGTCGGCTACCAGCAGTCGCATGTTCTTCGTAATGAAAGCCAACGCCACAAAGATGAACGCCACCCCGATGACGATGAGGAAACCACCAAGGACGTCGCCGTGTGCGCCGAGGTCGGCCAACAGGTCCTTGACCCAACCGGCAGGCATCTTGACTGCCTGCTTGAGGGGGCTCCTGAAGCTCGCACCCGAACTGCCAATGACCTGGTCGGTGATCCATCCGGCGGTTCGGGACAGGTAGTTGGTGGCTATCTCGAACGGCAGAAACACGAGCACGGCCAGGACGTTGAAGAAGTCGTGGACCGTGGCGGCTGCGAAGGCCCGTCGGAACTCTTGGGCACGCCTCATGTGGGCGAGGGACACCAACACGGCCGTGACAGTCGTACCCACATTGGCGCCCATGACCATCGGTACCGCTTCGTCGACCCCGACCACACCGCTGGCCACCAAGCCCACGATCACCGAGGTCGAGACCGACGAGGACTGGACGAGGATGGTCGCCAGGAGACCAACGAAGAAGCCACCGAGCGGATTAGACACACCCTCGAACAGGCCATCGACCAGGTCCTTGCCGAGGTACTTGAAGCCACCTCCTAACAACTCGACCCCGGTCAGGAATAGGTAGAGAAGGGCCAGGACGAGCAGGGCACGGACCGATGTGGACATCCCCGAGCGGTTGTCTGCGTGTCCGGAGAGGGCGGTGGGAGAGTCGGTCATCAGCGAACGGACGGTGCGGCGACAAGCCAACCGGTCCTTCGAAGCCTACGAGGTCCACCCGCCCGGTATTCGGCTATCGGGTGAAAATCGTAGGTAACCCCCATCCGGGGGGGGTAACGGGGCGTTGGACGCCCGCTGACCCCCGATCTCCCGGTCCGACGGACGGCTTCTGGCCTTTACGGAGGCTTTCGGCCCCGTGTGAGAGAAATAGGGCATCAGGGGCGGAGCGGCCCACCGGACCGACCGTACGACGGTCCAAAAAGCAGGAGAGATACCAACCATGGAAACCACCTGGATGACCCGGGGTAGTTGTGCCAATAGCAACCCCGAAGTTTTCTTCCCCCACGACGGCATCGGCGTCGAGATTGCTAAGCAGGTCTGTGCCGGGTGCACCGTCACAGCGCCGTGCCTCGAGTACGCCCTCACCAACCGCGTCGAACACGGCGTGTGGGGAGGCTGCTCAGAACGCCAGCGGCGCCGAATCCTGAAGGAACGCCGAGCGGCGATCCACGCGGGCCGCCAGAAGGACGATCTGGTGGCCGTAGCCGCCTGATCCCCCAGGGGCGACCCCTCCACGCCCCGTTCCGGCAGCGGCCCCGACGATTCAGGCGTCGGGGTCGTTGTCGCGTTTCGGCGAGCCGGAGTTAGGCCCCGGCAGCCACCGCGTCCTCCTCGTCATAGCCGAGGTCCCAGGAGATGAGGACGTTCTCGCGCTCGGCGTCGCGGTTGATGCGCTCCCGGTTGCGCCGAAACTGAGGGTCATGGGGCGGGAGGAGCATCAGGCGCGCGTGCACCCGGTCCCGGAAGGACTCGATCAGGTGCGGATCGCCGAAACTCGACCGGACCTCCCAGTGCGGAGCAGCCGGTCCGAGGTAGACAACCTTGACATCACCGATCGGCGGCTGCGGCGCGAGTTCCTCGGAGAAGTTGCTCATAGGCCCGGAGTGTACCGTCGGGTCTGTTGTGCCCGGCCGGCCTGATCGTCCGCCTGGGCCGGGTCCCCGACGCGAACGGTTCCCGGGTCAGGAGGCCTCGTCGTCGTCCCCGGAACTGGCGTCCGCCTGGCCCTCAGCAAGCCCCTTCTGGAGTTCCTTCTGAGCCCGTCCCAGGTTGCGAGCCAACTTCGGGAGCTGGCTACCACCGAACAGGACCAGGCCGATGATGGCCACGATGAGGAGTTCCTGGGTTCCGATGACAGCGAGGGTGTTCATGGCAACACCCTATCCAACGGCGAGATCGGGAAACAGGCTGGCAAGGAGTCCTACGGGCGAGGGCCCCATTCCCGGATCCGTCAGCCAGCCTCGACAGCGCGGACTGCCGCCTGGCGATCCAGGGCCCGCTGGCGACGGATGCGTCGCCGCTCGCGCTCGCTCATTCCGCCCCAGATTCCGAACTTCTCGCCGTTTTGGAGGGCGTACTCAAGGCAGTCGATGCGCACCTCGCAACCCCGGCAGACCTCCTTGGCCTCGCGGGTACTCGCCCCGCGCTCGGGGAAGAAGAGGTCCGGGTCCACACCCAGGCAGTTGGAGAGGTCCTTCCAGCCGGTGTCCAGATCAGGCTTCGCGATGATCCCCATCGAACCGTCCACCTTTCCGCCGGTCCGCCCCTCCTCCGGTCGGGGAAAGGCCACGATTTAATACCAGCAGTGGAATTACATCACTGTGATTCCCTGAATTGCAAGGGAAATCGGAGGTTTTCCGGCGGTCCCTCGATCAGTGGGTCTGGCTCACCGTTCGTCGGTGTTCCACGAAGTCGACCACCTAGTCACCCAGGTCCTCGTTGGTAATGGAGAACGCCCGGCCACTGGTCCGACGCGGTTGGGCCGATCGGTGGACCCTCCCGTAGCGTCGAGCGAGCCGTCACCCCGACGACCCGACACCAGAACGGGAGCGCCCGATGCCCATCAACCCCGACGCCGCCGGTTCGGTTGGCGAGCCCACTGAGATCTCGTGGACCTCCAAACAGAGCCTGCTGTATGCCCTGGGCGTCGGAGCGGGGACCACCAATCCCACCGGCTTCGAGCTGGAGTTCACGACCGAGAACTCGGATGGCATTGTCCAGCGGGCCTTCCCCACCCAGTGTGTGGTCATCGGTGGAGGACGGACCCCGGACTTTGGCGACTTCAACCCGATGTTCCTGCTCCATGCCGAGCAGGCGATCACCTGCTACCGGGAAATGCCCGCCTCGGGTTCGGGAATCGCCACCGGTCGGGTCGGTGACATCTGGGACAAGGGCAAAGCGGCCCTCGTGTACCTGGAGACCGACGTTACCGATCCCGAGGGAAACCCACTGTGGTCCACCCGGGCCGGCCTCTTCCTGGGCGGCGAGGGCGGCTGGGGTGGGGATCGGGGTCCAGCCAGCACCTGGGCGGCTCCGGACCGTGAGCCTGACCACGTCGTCACGTACGCCACCCGAACCGATCAGGCCCTGCTCTACCGGCTCAGCGGAGACCGCAACCCACTGCACTCCGACCCCACATTCGCTGCCGGCGCAGGCTTCGACCGGCCAATCCTCCACGGCCTGTGCACCTACGGGTTCACCGGACGGGCCCTACTCCACGCCGTATGCGACTCCGATCCGGACCGCTTCGCTGGTCTAGGCGGCCGGTTCAAGTCGCCGGTCGTACCCGGGGAGATACTGGACATCCACGCCTGGGAAGTCGACGGGCCCGACGGCGACACAGTGCTGTTCCAGACCCGGGTCGGTGACCGGGTGGTCTTTGACACCGGCGTCCTGACTCGCCGACCGTAACCGGGCCCTGACCCGATCGGGATTACCAGTCAGTTCCGTTAGCGGTACCGGGCCCCGAGGTCTGCCTGTTCAGAACCTGGCGAGGTGGAGACCCTCGAGGACCATCTCTGCCTCGTTGGCCATCACTCCGGCCGTGGATCACCTACCCCGGTCTCTTCGCCGAGTAGTTCGGTGATGGCCGGAACCCTAGCCACAACCCAGTCGCGGCCTCCCTGCTGGCCTAGCTCGGCGGCCGGACCACCGACGGTAGCGTCGGCGCTATGGACCTCTCCGGGCCGTGGAGGGCACAGGTTGCCGATGACCTCCTGCGCCGTACCTTCCCCGACGACAACCTGGACGACAGCGACTGGCCTGAGGTGGAGGTCCCTGGACATTGGGCTGACCACCCGAACTTTTCCGGCTCGGACGGCCCGCTCCTGTTCCGGACCAGGTTTACGGCCGACTCCCCCCACCCTGATCGCCGCCTCTTTCTGGAACTGGACGGCGTGGCCTACCAGGGCGACGTCTGGTTGGACGGCTCCTACCTGGGTCCGACCGAGGGCTACTTCGTCCCCCACGCCCTAGAGGTCACCGAGGAGGCCCGCCGACGCTCCGACCACCTGCTAGCCGTCGAGGTGACCTGCCCACCGGTTGGCAACCCCGAAGAGAAACGGACCCTGACCGGAGCCACCCAGGGCGAGCCCGGCGGGTGGAATCCGGGAGGCATCTGGCGGTCCGTCCGCCTCCGGGAGACTGGACCCGTCCCCCTACGCCACCTCCGGGTGGTCTGCACCCGGGCCACCGAGAACGTGGCCACCCTGGCGATCCGGGCCGTGGTCCACACCGACCGGCCCCGCCCGGTCGTGTTCCGGACCCGTGTCCTGGGCATCGACCATCGCCACGGGCAGCCCCTGGCCGGGGGCGAGAACCGCGTGGAGTGGTCGGTCCGGGTGCCCCGTCCCCCGCTTTGGTGGCCCGCCGAGCTAGGTGACCAGCCCCTGTGCGAGCTAACCCTCGACGTGGCCACCGTCGACGGACTCGTGAGTGACACTGCGATCCGCACGGTGGGCTTCCGCTCTGTCCGGATGCGTGACCACGTCTGGCGGGTAAACGACGAACGGCTGTTCCTCCGGGGTGCCATCGTGCCCCCGCTGGCTCGCGGTCTGGTCGCGGTAACCACCAAGGGGGCTGAAGCCGACCTCCAGCGGGCCGCCGCCGCCGGCCTGAACCTGGTGCGAGTGGCCGGCCACGTCTCGGCACCCGCCCTCTATGAGGCGGCCGACCGGGCCGGGATGCTGCTCTGGCAGGACATGCCCCTCCGAGGCGGCTACCACCGTGACGTCCGCGACCAGGCGGCCCGCCAAGCCCGGGAGATGGTCGACCTCCTGGGACACCATCCCTCGGTCGTCGTGTGGTGCGGGCACGACGGTCCCGACCCGGTCGACAGGACCCGGGCCGCCCCCCGGCTGCTGGACCAGCAGAAGCCGACCTGGAACCGCACGGTGCTCGACCGGACGGTCCGCCGGGCCCTGGACCAGGCTGACCCGTCACGGCCGGTAGTCAGCCACTCCGGGGTGCTTCCCAACCTCCCCCGGCTGGACGACGCCAACAGCCATCTGTGGTTCGGCTGGTACAGCGGACGACGTGCTGACCTGGCCGCCTACCTGGACCGGATGCCCCGTGCGGGCCGGTTCGTGTCGGCGTTCGGATCCCAGTCGGTCCCCGAGGAATCGCCGGCCCTGTCTGACGGAACACTGGACCCGGCCACCTGGCCTGACGTTGACCAGGAGCGCCTATCCGCCGTGTACGGGGCCGAAGTCGACGTGCTGGTGCGTCGCTTCCCACCAGCTGACTACGAGGATCCTGGGTCGTGGGCGGCAGCCACCAGGCGCCACCAGGCCGAGCTGCTGCGGATCCAGGTGGAGGCCTTGCGCATCCGCAAGTACCGGCCTACCGGCGGTTTCGCCCTAGACCGCCTGCTGGACGTCGCTCCGGCCGTCTCCGGCTCGCTTCTCGACCACCAGCGGTCGCCCAAGCCCGCTTACGACCAAGTAGCCGCCTCCTGCGCGACCACCATTGTGGTGGCCGACCCACCGCTGTCAGACATTGCCCCACGGTCCACACTTCGCTTCCGGGTCCTGGTAGTCCACGATGGCCGGATCCCTTTGAACCACGTCCGGATCGACGCTGTCTTGACCGTGGCCGGGAAAGAGGAGTCCTGGTCGTGGGGTGGCCCGGTCGAGGCCGACTCGGTCACCCTGGTCGGCACCGTCGAATACCCGCTCGGTGACGCCACCGGCCCTGTCGACCTGGCCCTGCATCTTGTCCACCCGGCAGACGGCGTCGGCGCGGAATCCGCCGGCCCCGGAGCGGTGGCCAACCACTACTCCGGACGCATCGGCGCCGGCTGACCAACAGCCGCGGGATAAAGATGGGCCACGGCCCTCGATACCCGGAATCGGCCATCTAGACGGGAGATAACCCCGGAAACGTCCCATCTGCCTTGCGCTACCCTGCAGCCTGCGCCCGTCCCGACTACCGCCCACCGGTCGGGGCGAGACGGCCGAGGAGGGCCCCATGGCACAGACCACCGGACAGCGTTACCGCGTGGCTCCGGTGCGTTCCCGTGGGCGCGAGTGGCCGTTCCCACTGAACCTTTACCAGTCGGCCGTGGGCCGCAAGTGGGTCATGGCAGTCACCGGCCTAGGGCTTATCGCCTTCGTCCTCGCCCACATGGTCGGCAACCTCCACGTGTACGAGGGCCCGGCCCGCATGCACGAATACGCTGAGTCGCTACGCACTCTGGGTGGAGGCCTGGTTCCGCAGGGCGCCATTCTCTGGCTCCTCCGGTTAGGGCTCCTGGGCATGTTCGTGCTCCACCTCCACTCGGCCATCACCCTCAGCCGGATAAGCGGCAAGGCCAGCGAAAAGGCCGGCCGGATCAGCGGCGCCAAAATGTACGAGGGTGGTCGGGACCACGTGGCCGCCACGTACGCCAGCCGGACCATGCGCTGGACCGGACCGATCATCGCCCTGTTCGTTCTCTACCACCTAGCTGACCTGACCTGGGGCTGGTGGCTAGGGGACGACTTCGTCCCCGGCGACCCGTACCACAACGTCTCCGAGTCTCTGGGCAACCTTCCGGTGGCCGTGATCTACGTAGTGGCCAACATCGCCCTGGCGTGGCATATCTTCCACGGCGCCTGGTCAATGTTCCAGAGCCTGGGGGTCAACAACCCGCGCTACAACCACCTGCGACGTGCTCTGGCCTCTGGGGTGGCCGGCCTGATCCTGGTCGGGAACCTGAGCTTCCCTCTCCTGGCCCAAGCCGGGCTCATTGACGAGGACGGGCGGACCTGTCCTGTTGGCGAGGTCGAGGGCAACGCTTGCCTGGCAGACCAGGCCGCGGGCCACTAGGAGGACGCCGCCGTGAACTCACCCTCCCCAGCCTCCAGCCCGGCCTTGGACGCCAAGGTCCCCGCCGGCGCCATCGCCGACAAGTGGCAGAACCACAAGTTCTCCATGAAGCTGGTCAACCCCAACAACAAGCGTCGGTTCGACGTCATCGTGGTCGGCACCGGCCTGGCTGGCGCCTCGGCCGCCGCCTCGCTGGGCGAACTGGGCTACCGGGTCAAGGCTTTCACCTTCCACGACAGTCCCCGGCGGGCCCACAGCATCGCCGCCCAGGGTGGAATCAACGCAGCCAAGAACTACCCGAACGACGGTGACTCGGTCCACCGCCTCTTCTACGACACCGTCAAGGGCGGCGACTACCGGTCCCGCGAGGCCAACGTCCACCGCCTGGCCGAAGTCTCGGTCGACATTATCGACCAGGCCACTGCTCAGGGCGTCCCGTTCGCCCGCGACTACGGGGGCCTACTGGACAACCGGTCGTTCGGCGGAGCCCAGGTGTCGCGTACCTTCTACGCTCGTGGCCAGACCGGCCAACAGCTCCTGATCGGTGCCTACTCGGCCCTGATGCGCCAGGTGGCGGCGGGGACCGTGGAACTACACAGCCGCTCCGAATTGCTTGAGGTGGTCAGGAAGGACGGCCGGGCCTGCGGGATCGTTACCCGCGACCTGCTGTCCGGCGAGGTCACCCCGCATTCGGCCCACGCCGTGGTGCTGGCGACCGGCGGCTACGGCAACGTCTACTTCCTGTCCACCAACGCCATGATGTGCAACGTCACTGCGGCCTGGAGAGCCCACAAGCAGGGAGCTTTCTTCGCCAACCCCTGCTACACGCAGATCCACCCGACGTGTATCCCGGTCAGCGATGACTTCCAGTCGAAGCTAACCCTGATGTCCGAGTCGCTCCGCAATGACGGCCGGATCTGGGTCCCCACGGCGTTCGACGACGCCCGGTCGGCGGGTGACGTCCCGGAAGTTGAGCGCGACTACTACCTGGAGCGTAAGTACCCGGCCTTCGGCAACCTGGTGCCCCGAGACGTAGCGTCCCGCAACGCTAAGACAGTGTGTGACGAAGGGCGCGGCGTCGGCCCGCTGAAGAATGGCGTGTACCTGGACTTCGCCGCGGCCATCGCCCGTGACGGCCTGGAAGCCATCTCGGCCAAGTACGGGAACCTGTTCGACATGTACCACCGGATCACCGGTGAGAATCCGTACGAGCAACCCATGCGTATCTACCCGGCCATCCACTACACGATGGGCGGCCTCTGGGTGGACTACCACCTGATGACTACGGTGCCCGGGCTGTACTGCATCGGTGAGGCCAACTTCTCCGACCATGGTGCCAACCGGCTGGGGGCCAGCGCCCTCATGCAGGGCCTGGCCGACGGTTACTTCGTGCTCCCGTACACCATCGGCGACGACTTAGCAGGCCTGCTGGGCGAAGCAGCGGTGCCCACCGATGACCCGGTGTTCGCCGAGGCAGTCCGGGGGGTGGAGGACGAGCAGAAGCGCTGGTTGTCCATCAACGGAACCCAATCCGTCGACCACTTCCACCGAGAACTGGGTCGGATCGTCTGGGAGTACATCGGCATGGAGCGCAACCGATCCGGCTTGGAGAAGGCCCTGACCGAGATCCCGGCGCTCCGCGAGGAGTTCCACCGTGACGTGCGGGTCTTGGGCAGTGCCGAGACACTCAACCAGTCACTGGAGAAGGCCGGGCGGGTAGCCGACTTCTTCGACCTGGCCGAGCTGATGGCCCGGGATGCCCTGGAACGTAGGGAGTCGTGCGGCGGCCATTTCCGGGAGGAGCACCAGACGGCGGAGGGCGAGGCCCAGCGCGACGACGAGAACTTTGCCCATGTGGCGGCGTGGGAGTGGAACGGTGACGGCACCGCCCAGACCCGCCACCGCGAGGAGCTGGCCTTCGAGAACGTGGCGCTGGCACAGCGCTCCTACAAGTAGGGCTGCGGAGCCGGAAGGGGAGCCCGACATGTCCGGAGGACGCGGCGAGACCATCAACGTCACCCTGAAGGTGTGGCGCCAGGAGGGCCCCAACGTCGCGGGCCGATTCGAGACCCACCACCAGGCCATCAGCACCGACGCTTCGTTCCTGGAGATGCTCGACCTGTTGAACGAACAACTCAACGACTCCGGCCGGGAGCCAGTGGCCTTCGAGAGCGACTGCCGGGAGGGCATCTGCGGAACCTGCGGCGTGATGATCAACGGTCGGGCCCACGGCCCGCAGAAGGCCACCGCCACCTGCCAGCTCCACATGAGGGAATTCCGGGACGGTGACGAGATCGTTATCGAGCCGTTCCGGGCCGCCGGCTTCCCCGTGGTACGCGATCTGGCCGTTGACCGCTCACCGCTGGACCGGATCATTGAAGCCGGGGGGTTCATCTCGGTGAACACGGGAGCGGCGTCGGACGCCAACTTGACCCCGGTTCCCAAGGCGGCCGCCGACCAGGCCTTCGACGCCGCAGCCTGTATTGGCTGCGGGGCCTGCGTGGCCGCCTGCCCCAACTCGGCCGCCCAGCTTTTTACCTCGGCCAAGGTCGGCCATCTCGGCCTGCTGCCCCAGGGTCAGGCGGAGCGGTGGAGCCGGACCGAGTCCATGGTGGAGGCCATGGAAGAGTTCTTCGGCTCGTGTACCAACCACGGCGAGTGCTCCGAGGCCTGTCCCAAGGAGATCTCCCTGGACTTCATAGCCTTCATGAACCGCGACTACATGAAGGCCAAGGTCAAGAACCGGGCCCTGACCGGCCAGCACTAGCCGAACCTCCCGGCAGCTTGGAACGCCACCGGTTGACAACACGGGTCCGGGGCCTCCCCGGCCCGGTCAGGCCCGACCTAGGTGGGCTAGTAGGTGGGGCAAGAGGTCGGGAACCAGCCCGTCCGGAAACTCGTGGCCTAGGCCCTCGACCAGCCACAGCTCAGACCCCGGAATTCCATCGGCCAGAGCCAGGGCATGTTCTACTGGGAAGACTGGATCGGCGGTCCCGTGCACAACGAGGGTGGGCACCGCCACCTCCCCTAGCCGGTCCAGGCGCGAAGACGAGGAGTTGACCGCTGGACCGTGCCCCGATTCCGGGTACCAGTACCGCTCCACCTCGTCTATAGCCACCCGGAGCCGGTCTCCGGTGGCCACCGGGTAGCGAGTCCCGGCGAACATCTCGTCCAGCTCTACCACCCAGGCCGCCCGCTGCTGCGGGGTGGTGGGCGGCGGGGCGAACAGCCGCTCGGCCATCCGGTCGACTAGCCAGTTAGCGGCCGACGGAAGGCGGTCATCGCCCAGGCCGGGCGTCGAGGACACCAGCGTGAGGGTGTTCACCCGGCCGGGATGGTCGAGAGCCAGGACCTGCGCCACCATGCCGCCCATCGATCGACCAACCACGTGGGCCTGGTCGATCCCGTGCTCGTCGAGGACGGCCAGGGCATCGTCGGCCAGGTCGTCGAGGGTGTAGCCCACGTCGGACGAAACCTTGGTAGACAGGCCCCAGTCCCGGTGGTCATAGCGAACCACCCGGAAGCCGTGGTCCACCAGAGGACCGATGAGTTCCGGCGTCCATCGGGTGCAGTGGGAGTCGGCACCGGATACCAGCAGGACGGCGGGGTCCCTAGGGGACCAGCCCGGAGCAGGATCGAAGGCCTCGGAGAACAGCTCGATGCCCTGTGGTGTCGCGGTGTCGGCCATCGGCCGAGGGTAACGCCGGCCACCTGAACGACCCGGCAGGGGAGGCCCCGGCACCGGCCGGTTGCCCAATGCCGCCCCGGCTAGCGTCGCCGCCGTGCCCCACCGCCACCCCGTGAAGGTCCGCTTCTACGAGCTCGACCCGTACGGACACCTCAACCACAGCGTCTACGTGCAGTTGTTCGAGACGGGGCGGGTGGAGCTGCTGGACGAGGTGGGCCTCGGCCTCCATGACTTGGAGGACGAGGGCTTCCGTTTCGTGGTCACCCAGATCGCCACAAGGTTCCTGGCCTCCGCTGTGGGCGGGGACGCCCTGGTCGTCGAGACGGAAGTCATCGAGATCCGCCGTGCCTCGTCGCGGTGGGGACAGCGCATCATGAGGGGTGACGAGGTCCTGGCCACCCAGGAGGTGGTGGCCGCGGTTACCGGCATCAGTGGACGGCCCGTGAGATTGCCCGAGACCATGGTGGAGCGTCTGGCCTCGTACCTGGTCGTCGCTCCGACGAGCTCCCCGGAGCGGGAGGGCTGATGCCGGCGCCCGGGGCGCAGGGCCGCCTCCTCCGGGCCGCCCTCCAGGTGGTTCGGGGGGCCTTCATGGGAGCCGCCGACGTGGTTCCCGGGGTCTCGGGTGGCACCGTCGCCCTACTGCTCGGCATCTACGACCGGCTGATCGGGGCCGTACACACCGGGGCCCGTGCCCTGGGATGCCTGGTCCGCGGCGACATGCGGGGCGCAGCCCGCCGGTCGGCAGAGGTTCCATGGGGATTCGTGTTGCCCCTTTTGACTGGTCTGCTGACCGCCGTCGTTGTGTTGGCCGGTGTGATAGAGCAGGCGCTGGTCAACCATCCGGAGTCGATGGCCGGCCTGTTCACCGGCCTCGTGTTGGCCTCGATCCTCATCGCCCGCCGGGACGTGGCGTGGACCAGACTCCGTGCGACCACCGTGGTTTTCGTCGGGATAGTCCTTTTCGCCGTTCTCGGGCTGAAGGGTGCCCCGGTTATCGATCCCTCCCCCGTGGTCCTGTTCGCCTCGGGAGCCGTGGCCATATGCGCCATGGTGCTCCCAGGGATCTCCGGCTCATTCCTCCTTCTCATGGTGGGCATGTACGGCACCATGATCCAGGTGGTCGACGACCGAATGGTGGCCGATGCAGCAGTCTTCGGTGCTGGGGCCATCGTCGGGCTGGCCTGCTTCTCGACGCTGCTGGCCCGCCTACTGGCCCGATGGCATGACGACGTGCTAGCCGTGATGGTCGGCCTGCTGGTGGGTTCGCTCCGGGTCCTCTGGCCATGGCCCCACGGGGTCGGCGTAATCAGCCGCCATGCTGAGGAGGCAGTGGCCGGTACCGCCCTGGGTTGGCCGGAAGCCGCCGACGGCCTAGTGGGGCCGACACTGCTCGCCACCCTGTCCCTGGTCGTCGTCCTCGCCGTCGACCGCCTCGCTCGGGATCGGTTTCAGGCCGGAGATTGAGGTAGCCCGTCCGGGACGGGAACCATCGTCTCGACCCACCCGAACCCCGGACGGCCGTCGATGGCCACCGGGCCCAGCGTCCGGTCGACATGAATAGCAGGGCGACCACTGTCAGCGACCAGTACCGGTGCCCGACCCACCGGTTCTCCGGTGGAGATCGCTCCGCCGGCCCACCACGTGCCGTCGTCGAGGCGCGCCCGCACGCTGGTCCACGGTCCGAACCACGGGTCTCCGCCTGCATTCTGGTAGTCCCACCACCCCCAGCCGTCCACAGGGATTGCCCGCTCAGCAATCAGGACCTCGCCGACCACCCGACAGGGCACGGAGTCTCCGGCCGGTAGTTCGCCGACTGCTTCACCGCCCAGGTCAAGGCCGACGGCGAGGCGGTCGCCCCGAAACTGGTGGTCGGTTCCGCCCCGCCAGGCGTCCTCCGGATCGGTGACGGCCACACCGAAGGCCTCAAGGCCAACACTTACGTGGAGACCGGGCTCCTCCACCACCACCTCGGCCCACAGGCCAGACGACCGCACCTCCAGGCCGGACGACCGGGGTGGCGGTACAGCGTGGTCGGTGACCAGCACCGTGGGCTCCCCGATGGCCACCAGGCCACACCAGAACCAGGCCGGGCCCTCGTCGTGGACGGCTAGGCGGACGTGGCCACCCGACGTACGGTCGGGGGACCACCACGCCAGCCGATGGCACCGCATGCTCGCCGTCGCCTGTTCTGCCTCAGCCGAAAGGTGGATAGAGATCGGTATCCGGATCGGGTTGAGAGGCCTCCACGTCAGCTGTGATCAGGGGGTATAGGTCAGCCGGGGTGTCCCGGGGGCAGGTCCAATCGATCTCGTCGGCCACCCCAGCCAACTCAGCGAAGGGGCGCAGGAAGGTCAGGTAGACGTAGGCCCCGCAGGCGATCCGCTGGTCCCGGTCCATAGCCACGATGTCCCGGTAGTGGCGGCGTTGCGCAGCCCTGGCGGCCGAGGCCACGATGTCCATTTCGTCGTCAGAGACCGGTACCAGTGGCTGGCCGGGTCCTACGCCGTCCGAAGTGAACAGGGCGAACTCCGACAGGTGGTCGAGATAGTCCTCGGGCGTCGAGACCGTGGTCCCGAAGTCGGTGATTCGGACCTCCACCCCGGGGTCGAGGACAAGAACGGCCGTGAGGTTTCCGTGGGGGACCGCGGCGGCCACCGGTGACCAGGCCAGGTCACTCTCGGCCAGCCGGAAGTAGTCGCGAATGATCACCGTACGACCGTCGTCTAGGTGGTACGGGCCGGTATCCCCGTGCCCAACCCGGGTGTCGAAATAGAGCAGGAAGAGATGGTTGATAATGGTGGCGTTGGCCCGCCGGATCCGGTCCCGACGCCCGTCATCCACTGTTGTGGCCGCCGCCACCAGCGCCGACACCGTGTCCTCGTCGAACACGTCCAGGCGGTCGCCCACCTCGGCGGCGTGAAGGTGGTCGCCGCCCCTGTAGGCCCGTGACGTCCGGGCCCAGAAGTCCAGCACCGTGTGAGCACGGTCTAGCGCGTTCGGGGCGTCGTCCACCGAGGGATCTACCGCCCGTAGGACGTTGCGTCCGATGAGGAAGAAGTTGGCCACACCCCAAAGAAACACCGAGTTGGCCTGACAGCCGGGACGCCGGGCCTCCACCCCGATCTCCTCCGGTTCCATAGCCGCCGTGATGATGGCCACGGCGTCCGGGTAGCGGAGGAAGGCCTCGACGCAGGACACCATCACGTAGGGCGTGACCGGGATGAGCTGCGAGGAGTAACCGGTCCGCTCAGCGACCAACTGGCGGGTGATCGGGTTGATGGTGGCCAGCCACCCGTTCACCTGGTCGCGCCGGGCCGGGACACCCTCCTCGGCGCGACCGGGGACGACGTCGGTAGTCATCCCCCGACCAGGCGGACCACGCCGTCGGTCCCGGTTGCGTCCAACTCCACCTCGGCACCCTCGTCCGGCTCCTCGGACAGGACGGCGGCCACCACCCCTGGGACCCGGTATTCCCGGCTGACGATCCCGATGTGGCTTCGGATCGTCCCCCCGGTGCACACCACGCCGGCCAACTCGTCGAAGACTGGTCCCAGGAACGTGGCACCGGCGTCTCTGACAACAGCCACCAGGCCGTCGGCTCCTGTGTCCATCAGACCCAGCACGTCGTCGGGTCCCTCCAAGCGGACCCACCGCCCGCGGGCCGTGCCGAAGTCGTAGGTCTTCTGCCCTCGACCGACCTCCGACACCGTTCCCCTCCCGCGGTTTCACCGCGGGCCGGACCCGTGGAGGCCCGCCCCAGCGGTGGCCGGCACCGTAGCGTCTACCACCCGGTACACGACCAGTGGGCTCGTCGGGCCATCACGGCCGACCAGGTCGGGACCTAGGCTCCCGGACTGTGGCCGAACCGTTGTCCGACGCCTGGATCGCCGCCCTGGACACCGCGGTCGCCGAACACCCCGGGCTCCAGGAGGCCGCCGCCGCCATGACCCTCGTATTGGAGTATTCGACCTCCGGTGGACCCACCTGGCATGTGGTGTTCGACCACGGTTCGGTCCGGGTAATCGCTGGACCAGCCGACCATCCCGACCTGCGGTTCGCCACTGACACGGCTACAGCCCGGGCCCTAGCCGCCGGCACGCTGGATCCCCTACGGGCCGTGATCGACGGGGACCTGACTCTCGGAGGCGACCCCCGCCTCCTGGTTGAGCACCGTGCCGTGTTCGACGGCTTAGGCGACGTGTTCGCCGTCGCCCGGGAGCCCTGAGCCGAACCGTTGTCCGGTTGCCGGGTACCTTTCATACATGGCCCAGCTCATGCGGATCTGGTTGAAGCCTGTAAAGGGCGAACCCCTGCAAGAGGTGGAGCACGCCTCCGTACGGTCGAACCACGGCCTGGTCGGAAACGCCGAACGGGGTGGCCCCCGTCAGGTCACCGTGCTGTCCGCCGAGGACTGGGAGGCCGCCAACGCTGAGGCCGACGCCGAACTGGACCCGTCGGCCCGCCGGGCCAACATTCTGGTCACCGGCCTGGGCGACCTGGTCGAGTCCACCGGGCGAGTGCTGCGAGTCGGCGGGGCCCGCATCCAGGTAACCGGCGAAACCCGGCCGTGCGGCCTCATGGACGCCGCCCATCAGGGGCTGCGGGCTGCCATGGAAGTCGGTTGGCGGGGGGGCGTGCACGGTATCGCCTTGAACGACGCTGATCTGGCCGTCGGTGACGAGGTGTCCTGGGAGAGTTGAGGCCGACCAGAACAGGGTCCGACGGCCTAACCACTCAAATCAAGCCGAGGCCGCGCACCATGTCCCGTTCGGCGGCCAGCTCGGCTACCGAGGCGTCGATCCGCTGCCGGGAGAACCCGTCGACGTCCAGACCCTGCACGATGGAGTAAGCGCCGTCGGTGCAGGTGACCGGAAACCCGCAGAGCAGGCCATCGGGTACACCGTAACTTCCGTCCGACGGCACGCCCATGGTGACCCAGTCGTCGTCTGGTGTCCCGAGCACCCAGTCGTGGACATGGTCGATGGCCGCGTTGGCCGCCGAGGCAGCGCTGGAGGCACCGCGTGCCTCGATAATGGCCGCTCCTCGCTGCTGGACGGTGGGGATGAACTGGTCCTCTAACCAGGCCTGGTCGTCTACCGCCTCGGCAGCGCTGGTCCCGCCTACCCGACAGTGGAAGAGGTCCGGGTATTGGGTGGCCGAGTGGTTACCCCAAATGGTCATCCGGGTGACGTCGTTGACCGACACACCGAGGCGTTGGGCGACCTGGGTCAGAGCCCGATTGTGGTCTAGGCGCATCATGGCCGTGAACCGCTCGTTCGGAACGTCCGGTGCACTGTTCATGGCGATCAGGCAGTTGGTGTTAGCCGGGTTGCCGACCACCAGCACGCGAAGGTCGTCAGCCGCCCGGTCGTTCAACACCCGACCCTGTCCGGTGAAGATGGCGCCGTTGGCCTCCAGGAGGTCCTGGCGCTCCATGCCCGCAGACCGGGGCCTAGAACCGACCAGCAGGGCGATGTTGACGCCGTCGAAGGCCAGGCTCGGGTCGTCGGTAGGTACCAAGCCGTCGAGGAGAGGAAAGGCGCAGTCGTCCAATTCCATGGCCACTCCCTCGAGGGCCCCCATGGCCGGGGGGATCTCCAGCAGATGGAGGGCCACCGGCTGGTCGGGCCCTAGGAGGTGGCCACTGGCGATACGGAAGACGAGGCTGTAGCCGATCTGACCGGCGGCTCCGGTGACGGCAACTCGGACGGGACGGGGGCTCACGGAAGACTCCTCGGGGGGCTCGGGCCTGTGGTCCGAGGCTACCGACGCCACCCGGAGTGGTCGTCACCGCGACGGGGTGACGGGTGGCTCAGGATCGCAGAAACACCTCATCGGACCGCATGAAGTGGGCCACGAAGCCGGCCGGGAGGACCGGTCGGTGTCCGTCCTCGACGAGGATCTGGCTGGTATAGGCGGCCAGTCCGGCCCGCTTCCGGGCCATCCACGCCGCACCGTCCGGTCGGTCGGACAGTGGGAACCGGACCGCCCGATCGAGGGGAATGGCCGGATTGCCGGGGTCGTCCCAGTTCCAAGACCACACCGGGAATGAGAACACGGGTACCCCAAGTACGGCACAGGCCTTGAGGGCCGCCCGGCCGCAGGTGTCGTGGTCGGGGTGGCCATCGGCCTCCCAGGGGGCCAGACAGACCGCCGCCCCCTCCAGGAAGGAGAGGAGGCCCTCCACGAGGCGGTCGGCGTGATCCGTGGTGTTCCCGTCGGGAAGCGACAGCCTGTAGCGGTCGGCCACGATCCCGGCTGCCGTATAGGCGGCAGCCGTCTCGGCCAAACGCCGGTCCACTAGTTGGCGTCGTCCGGCATCGTCCAGATGAGGGTGGGACATCTCGCCGTCGGTCACCGCTACCACCCGAACCTCCGTCCCGACATCCGAGGCGGCGGCCAGAGTGGCACCGGCGGCCAGGAGCTCGTCGTCGGGATGGGGCGCTACCAGCACCAGGGGACCTGACGGAGGCCACGGGTCGGCCACGGTCGGCAACCCGGCGATCACGGCATCCCACTCAGAGGCCGTTCGTCCGACCACCGGGTCGATGGGATTTCGGTGAGGTTCGACGCCGGTCACCGGGTCATCCCTTCCCGGCTGGTCCCGGGGGAGCGGGTGCCGCCCAACCAGGAGCGGTAGAGGCCGGAATAAATCTCGCCCCGGGCCACCAACTCGTCATGACTCCCCTGTTCGGCGATCCGGCCGGCGTCGAAGACCAGCACTAGGTCGGACCGTTCGGCGGTCGAAAGTCGGTGGGCCACGCTGACCGTCGTTCGTCCGGCGGCCAATCGCTCTAGGGCCCGCTCCAGAGTGGTCTCGGTCTCCGGGTCAACGGCCGAAGTGGCCTCGTCCAGGACCAGCAGGCCTGGGTCGGCTAGGTGGGCCCGGGCCAGGGCCACCAACTGCCGCTCACCGACCGACAACGACTCGCCACGTTCCCCTACCCGGGTATCCAGGCCAGCTCCCAGGCCGTTCACCCAGTCCGTCAGGTCCAGGGCGTCGAGGGCAGCCTCCACGTCACCGGTCGTGGCGTCGGGACGACCAAACCGAACGTTCTCGGCGATCGACGTGTCGAACAAAAAGCCGTCCTGGGGAACCATCCGTATGGCCCGACGCCGGTCCTCGGCTGACACGTCGCGTAGGTCCACGCCGCCGACCAGCACCCGACCTGAGGTGGGGTCGGCCAACCGGGCCATCAGCTTGGCCAGCGTGGTCTTGCCCGATCCGGTCTCGCCGACCACAGCCACCGAGGCCCCAGCGGGTAGGGATACATCGATGCCGTGGAGGACCCGGCCGCCCTGGCGGTAAGCGAAGTCAACGGCCTCCACTCGAACGCCCAGGGCCCCCGTTGGCAGTGGCACCGTGGTGGACGGCTCGACCACTTCCACTTCAGTGTCCAGGACATCCAGGATCTTCCACCAGCCGGCCAAGGCGGTCTGGGTCTGGTCCAGCACCTCACCCATCTCGGTGATGGGCACCACCAGCAGGTTGCAGAGGAAGACAAAGGCCACAAGCTCACCCGAGGTCACCCCCCAGGCGCCACCCCACCACACCCCGGCTCCGACGACCGACGCGATGGCTGTCACCCCGAACACGTCGGTGAGGGGAAGAACCAGGGAGAAGTAACGGGCGGCCACCATCTGCTGGTCGTACTGGGCATCAACGACCCCGTGGACTCGACGGCGCATCCGCTCCCGATAGCCGTAGGCCCGAACCACCTCGACACCGTGGACCGACTCGGACACCACGCCCAGGGTGTCCGACACCCGGGTTCGGAGATTGTCGTAGGCCACAAGCTGTCTGGACTGCATCCACCGCAGCACGGGGAGCAACGGGAGGTGAAACAGCAGCACCACGAGGGTGAGCTGCCACGAGTACACGGCCATGATGACCAGCACAGCTACCACCTGGACCGAGTCGATAATCCAGGCGATGGCCCCCCACTGGGCGAACTGGGTGAGTGTCTCGACGTCGCTAGTGACCCGTGCGGTGAGCACCCCTTTCTTGGAGGCCGTGTGCTCGGCCAGGCTGAGCCGGTGCAGGTGCTCGAAGGTGCGTACCCTCAGGCCCAGTAGGACATTCTCGGCGGTCCGGACAAGCCGGAAGTAGGTGATCTTCCCGACGAAGATGCTGCCCACCACCAGCGCAGCGGCCACCGCGCACAAAACCACCGCCCGGCCCAACCGGACCCCGTCGGCGGTGATCGACACGTCCATCACGACCTGGATGAGCAGAGGGATCAGCAACTTCCCTCCGGCCACCGCCAACGCCATGGCCGCGGTGTACAGGGCCCCGTCGCGCAGTTCCGGGGAAGCCGCCATACCCCTCCGGAGCACGGCGATCGCGCCGACCCCGTCAATCCTCCGAGAGTCCACGTCAGTCATCGTGGGCCTCCGGCCATCTCGTAGGCCCGGGCCAGGGCCGCGTACGACTCGACGTCAAGCAGCTCGTCGTGGGTCCCAGAAGCGGCAATCCGCCCACCCTCGAGGAAAAGCACCCGATCGGCCAGCCGGATGGTGGCCATTCGGTGGGCAATGACCAACAGCGTCGGTGGCCTGCCGAACCCGACCGACCTCCCACCAACCAGGTCCTCTCCGACCGGTCGACGCAGCGATTCGAGGATCCCCGCCTCGACGACTGGGTCGACGGCCGAGGTGGCGTCGTCGAGCACGAGGACGGCGGGTCGCCGGAGCAAGGCCCGGGCGATGGCCAGGCGCTGCCGCTGGCCGCCGGACAGCGTCATGCCCCGTTCGCCGACCACCGTCTCCAGGCCGGCCGGCAGCTCGGCCACGAAGCTGTCGGCCGAGGCGGCGGCCAGGGCCCGAGCCAGCTCGTCGTCGTCGACTTCGAGCCCAAGGACGAGGTTGGCCCGTACCGAGTCGGCGAACAAGAAGGTCTCCTGGAGGACCGTGGCCACCGACTGGGTCACCCCCTCGGGACCCAGAGCCGATGTCGCCACCCCACCGACCCGCACCTCTCCGACCGTCGGCGGCACGAGGCCAGCCAGTAGAGCGACGGCCGTGCTCTTTCCAGAACCGGTAGCCCCCACCAGGGCCACGGTCTCGCCGGGGTCCAGCCGGAGGTCGAGGTCGGAGAGGACGGGTGGTCCGCCCGGGTAGGAGAAGCCCACGGCATCGAACTCGACAACCACCGGCCCAACCGCCCCGGAGCCCCCTGGCGTCGAACCGGTCGACTCATCAGCCACCGGACCTGGGTGGAGTTCCGTCGGTTCAGCCAGCACCCGGTCGATGCGATCCATGGCCACCACCGACCGGGGCATTTCCTGGAACATGTAACCCAGGATCTCCATGGGCAGGGTGAGGATGCTGAACAGAGACATGGCCTGGACCACGTCGCCAATCGACACCGAACCTCCGTCCACCAGCCACGCCCCGACCAGCAGCAGGACGACGATCCCTAGCTGGGGCAGCGAGTAGTACAACGGCGCATAGTCCGACCGGATCCGACCCGCCGCCAACCGGTGCTCCCGGAGCCTCGATGCTGCTTCGGCGAACCGGTCCACCTCAAGGCGTTCCCGACCCAGTGTCTTGACGACCAGAACCCCATCGAGACTCTCGTGGGCAATCCCTGAGATCTCCCCTACTGCCGCCTGACCACGGGCCGCCGGTACTTCCACAGCACGGATAAACCGGCGGTTCAGGACAGTCAGGGTGGGAAACATCACCACAGCGACCAGGGCAAAGAGCGGGTGGACAACCAGCAAGCTGACTAGGGCGGCCACTGCCAGCATGACTACCGACATCGAGAAGGCCAGCGGCTTGAGCATCGACGTGGCCACCTCCACGTCAGCGTCGGCGTGGGCCAGCAGTTGTCCGGCCGGGCGGGAGCGGTGAAAGGACAGCGGGACGTCCAGGAACTGGTCGGTGACGGCAAGGCGCCATGTCCGCTGGGTACGGACGGTGGCCAGCATGTTGAACCACCGCCGGGTCATGATCGAGACGCCCCGGATCACCCCCACCGCGGTGACGGCGGCCACGGCAACCAGTAGCGACTGACGAGACACCCCGTCGCCGTCCAGCCCGGGGACGATCACCTCGTCGGTCACCCGACCCACGACCACCGTGAATCCCACTACGGCAAGGGCGAAGACGTTGGCCCCCATGATGCCAAGGGCGTGAGCCCCCGGATGGGCTCGAAACGACCGGCGGACCAGACGCCAGCCGCGCCGCATCACGCTTTCCGGGACGGTCCCGCCCCGCCGGTCCGGCTTCTCGTTCAGTGGCCGGTGCTCAGAGCCGGTCAACCACGGCCGAGGCGAATTCCGAGCATGAGACCTCGGTAGCCCCGTCCATGAGCCGGGCAAAATCGTAGGTCACGACCTTGTCGGTGACCGCTGTCTCTACGGCCCGCACGATGTCGTCGGCGGCCTCCTGCCAGCCGATGTGCTCGAACATGAGAACGCCGGACAGCAGCACGGACGACGGGTTTACCTTGTCCTGACCGGCGTACTTGGGTGCCGTGCCGTGGGTGGCCTCGAAGATGCCGTGTCCGGTGATGTAGTTGGCATTCCCGCCCGGGGCGATACCGATGCCTCCTACCTGGGCGGCCAGGGCGTCGGACAGGTAGTCGCCGTTGAGGTTCATGGTGGCGATCACGTCGAACTCCGATGGGCGGGTCAGTACCTGCTGGAGGGCGATGTCGGCGATGGTGTCCTGGACGAGGATCCGGTCGCCGGGATCGCCGTCGCAGTCGTCCCACCCGACGGCCACATCTGAGAACTCCTCCTTTACCAGCTCGTAGCCCCACTTCTGGAAGGCGCCCTCGGTGAACTTCATGATGTTGCCCTTGTGGACCCAGTGGACCCGGGGGCGTCCGCGGTCCACCGCGTATTGCAGGGCGGCTCGTTGCAGGCGCTGGGACCCGGTTTTGGAGATGGGCTTGATGCCGATTCCGGAGTCCTCGCGTATCTGCCAGCCGAAGGCGTCCTCTAGCAGCTCCCGCAAGCGGAGGGCCTCGGGCGTCATGGCCTCGACCTCGAGGCCGGCGTATATGTCTTCGGTGTTCTCCCGGAAGATCACCATGTCGACTAGCTCGGGGTGCTTGACCGGCGACGGCACGCCCTGGAACCACCGCACGGGGCGGAGGCACACGTAGAGGTCCAGAATCTGGCGGAGGGCAACGTTGAGGCTGCGGAAGCCCCCACCGATCGGGGTGGTGAGCGGCCCCTTGATGCCGATCAGGTACTCGGTGAACGCCTCGACGGTATCCCCGGGCAGCCATTCACCGGTCTCGTTGTAGGCCTTCTCCCCGGCCAGCACCTCCATCCACTCGACGGTGTGGCCGTATCTGGCTGCCGCTGCGTCGAGGACCAGCCGGGCTGCTGGCCAGATGTCGACACCGGTGCCGTCTCCTTCGATGAACGGGATGATCGGATCAGTGGGCACGACAAGGACGCCGTCGGCACCCATGGTGATCTTTCCTGTCATTCCTCCGACCCTACCGATTCGGGGTCGCGCTGCATCCAACGGACGGGGATCTGACCGGTGGGCATCGGCGGGAATTGGACATGGTCGGCGGACCGCCGACCATCAGCCCGCCTTGGCGTCAGCGCGCTCGGCAGCTTCGACCGTGTTGCGCAGCAGCATGGCCACGGTGGTGGGCCCCACCCCACCCAGCCGGGGAGTGATCCAGGACGCCACCTCACCCACCGACTCGTCCACGTCAGCCAGCAGCTTCCGGCCCTCCCAGGAGATGCCGCCACTGACCACCACGGCCCCTGGCTTCACCATGTCCGGCTGCACAAACGATGGCACGCCGAGGGCGGCCACCACGATGTCAGCCTCCCGGGTCAGGTCGGCTAGGTCGGGTACCGCAGAGTGCACCACGGTGACTGCCGCGTTGGCTCCCGGGGCCTTGGTCGTCAGGAGCAGGGACAACGGCCGGCCTAGGGTCGGGCCGCGTCCGATGACTACCACGTGCTTCCCGCTGACATCGATGTCGTAGTGAACAAACAGGGCCTGGATGCCGGCCGGCGTGCACGGCACAGGGCCTTCCTCCTGGAGGACCAGCTTGCCGAGGTTGGTGGGATGTAGGCCGTCCGCGTCCTTGGCTGGATCCATGGCCGAGAGCGCGGAGTTGAAGTCGAAGCCGTCGGCTACCGGATGCTGGATGATGTAGGCGTGGATGGCCGGATCCCCGTTGAAGGCGGCCACCGCCTCGTCGAGGGCCTCCACGGGGTCATCGGCCTCCACCTGGATGTGATACGAGACCATGCCAACCGACTCGCATGTCTCGTGCTTCTTGCGGACGTAGCCGGCACTGGCCCCGTCGTCGCCAACGAGGATGGTGCCCAGACCAGGTGTGGTACCAGCAACTCTTAGCGCGTCAACCCGGGTCCGGACGTCGTCCAGGACGGCTTCGGCCACCGGTCCACCTGCGAGGAGTTGTGCGCTCATGGCTGGTGACGCTAGCCGCCGCCGATCCCGACCCCGACGGCTGGTCAGTGGCGAAAATGCCGCTCGTCGGTGAAGACCATGGCCATGCCATGGGCGTCGGCCGCCGCCACCACCTCGCCGTCACGCAACGAGCCCCCGGGCTGCACCACGGCGGTAACCCCGGCGTCGGCCACGGCGTCCAGGCCGTCCCGGAACGGGAAGAAGGCGTCGCTGGCGCACGCCCCGTCGACTGCCCGACCGGCCGCCTTCTCGGCGGCGATCCGGCCGGCGTCCCGACGGTTCTGCTGGCCGGCCCCGATGCCTACCGCACACCGGTTCTTCACGAGCACGATGGCGTTGGAGTTCACCCGTGCGACTACCCGCCAGGCGAACTCCAGGTCGGCCCACTCGGCTCCGGTGGGTTCCCGTTCGGTCACCACCCGCCAGACGGACGGTTCGGCCACCAGGTCGTCGGCCGTCTGGACCAGGAGCCCACCGTCGATGCCTCGGACGTCCAACTCCGGCCAGCCGGGGGGCCCAGCCTCGAGGACCCGCAGGTTCTTCCGCTCGCCGAGGAGGGCTAGGGCGTCTGGCTCGTAGGCGGGCGCCACCACGACCTCGGTGAATACCTCGGACAGGGCCTCGGCCATGGCCGGCGTGACCGGACGATTCACGGCCACCACCCCGCCGAAGGCCGACACCGGATCGCACCGGTGGGCCGAGAGGTAGGCATCGGCGATGTCGGAGCCGACCGCCGCACCGCACGGGTTGGCGTGCTTGACGACCACTGCACACGGTTCGTCACCCAGGCGGTGCACGAGCCGCCACGCCGCCTCGGTGTCAAACAGGTTCAGATATGACATGGCCTTCCCACCGTGCACCACGGCGGTGTCCCACCATCCGGAGGAGCCGGCTGCCCGGTAGCGGGCGCCCGCCTGGTGCGGGTTCTCGCCGTACCGGAGGTCATGGACCCGGTCCAGGGCCAGATGGAGGGACGGCTTGAGCAGGTCGTTGGCATGGTCCGACGATGGGTCCTCATCGAACCAGGCCACGATGGCCGCGTCGTAGGCCGCTGTGTGGGCGAAGGCCGATCGGGCCAGTCGCCGTCGGGTGGCGTCGGACAGGGAACCGACGGCCCGGAGCTCGTCGAGGACCGTCCGGTAGTCGGCCGGATCGACGACCACGCCCACGTGAGCGTGGTTCTTGGCCGCTGCCCGGACCATGGTCGGACCGCCGATGTCAATCAGCTCGATCCCGGGGTCCGACGTGAACGGGTAGAGATTCCCAACCACCAGGTCGATGGGCACGATGCCCCGGGCTTCCAGGCTGGCCAGGTGCCCGGGATCGGATCGGTCGGCCAGGATCCCACCGTGAATCGCCGGGTGCAGCGTCTTAACCCTGCCCCCGAGAATCTCCGGGGCCCCGGTGACCTCGCCGACCTCCACCACGGGCACGCCCTCGTCGGCCAGAACCGAGGCCGTACCCCCGCTGGAAACCAGCTCCCAGCCCGCTTCGACAAGACCGCGTGCAAGGTCTGCGATACCAGTCTTGTCATGGACGGATAGCAGGGCCCGCTTCGGGACGGGGCTCACGCCGGGGCTCCCTCGGGGGCGACGGCATCCATGGGCGGTTCCCCGGCCAGGATCGACCGGATGGTGTCGACGTAGAGGCGTCGCTCCACCACCTTGATCCGCTCGTGGAGGGAGGCCTCGTCGTCGTCGGGCAGCACGGGCACGGTCTCGTGGGCCAGGATCGGCCCGCTGTCCACCTCCAGGGTGGCCCGGTGCACCGTGCAGCCGCTCACCGTGGCGCCGTCGGCCAGCGTGTCGGCCACGGCATGCCAGCCCGGGTAGGCGGGGAGCAGCGCTGGGTGGGTGTTCAGGATGCGACCTGCGTACCGGTCGTACACGGGTTGGCCCAAGACGGTCCCAAATCCAGCCATCGCCACCAGGGTGACGCCTCGCTCCTCCAAGAGGTCGGTCAGGCGCAACGTGTAGCCGTCGCGGTCGAAGTCGTCGTCGAAGCTGTCCCGGCAGACCACCACGGCCTCCACATCGTGTCCGGCCGCCTTCTCCATGGCAGGGCAGGGACGGTCTGAGACGACCAGGGTGATCGGCAGGCCAGCCTCAACCATGGCGTCCAGGATGGACCCGGTCCCTGATACCAGCACCGCCAACGACATGCCGGCGACCGTACCAGCGGGCCAGTGTGGCCCGACCGTGGGTTCGCCGGTCCGGAGGTGGCCCGGTCAGCCAGACGCGTAGCCGACAGGCCCCGAGCCAACCTGATGCGTAGCCGGTTGGCTCCTAGAGCTCGGCAACGATGCCGGCCATCAGTTCCCCGGCCTCGGTGGGGTTCAAGCCCACCCGGACCCCTGCCTCGCGGAGGGCGTCCATCTTGGCCGCCGCCGTGCCCTTGCCGCCCGAGACGATGGCTCCGGCGTGTCCCATCTTCTTGCCGGGTGGGGCCGTCACGCCGGCCACATAGGCCGAGATGGGCTTGGTCATCCGGGTGGCGATGAACTCGGCGGCCTCTTCCTCGGCCGAGCCTCCGATCTCGCCGATCATCATCACAGCCTTTGTGTCGGGATCGTCCTCGAAGGCCGCCAGGCAGTCGATGAACGACGTGCCGGGCACGGGATCCCCCCCGATACCAACGCACGTCGTACACCCGATGCCCTTCTCCCTGAGCTCGTACAGCGCCTGGTAGGTCAGGGTGCCGGAGCGGCTCACGATGCCCACCGGGCCGCCCGGCAGGGCGATATGCCCGGCCGTAATGCCGATGTTGCATTGGCCCGGCGAGATGATCCCCGGACAATTGGGGCCTAGTAGGCGGACCTGGGGATGGTCACGGCGAAGTCGGTTGTAGAAGTCGGCCTCGTCGTGGGCGGGAACGCCCTCGGTGATGGCCACAATGAACTCGATGCCGCCCTCAGCTGCCTCGATCACGGCCCCATGGACCCCGGCGGCTGGGATGAAGACGCACGACGCGGTGGCGCCCGTCTCGGCCACCGCCTCAGCCACCGTGGCAAAGACGGGAATACCGTCCACGTCGGTACCGGCCTTCCTCGGGTTGGTCCCGGCCACCACCCGGGTTCCGTAGTCCCGGTTCAGGAGGCCGTAGTAGCGACCCTGGCTGCCGGTCAACCCCTGGTAGACAACCCGGGTTTCGGCGTCGACGAAGATGCTCATCGCTCAGACCTCCCGACCCTCGGCCAGCTCCACGGCCCGACGGGCGGCGTCCAGCATGGTGGGTGCCATCTGGAGGACGTCGGACAGGTGCGGTTCGAGGATGGTCCGGCCCTCGTCGGCGTTGGTGCCGTCCAGGCGGATCACGATCGGGGAGTCGATGGCGACCCGCTCCAGCGCCTCGACGATGCCGTTGGCCACCTCCTCGCCCCGGGTGATCCCTCCGAAGATGTTGATGAAGATGGACCGCACGGCCGGATCGTTGTTGATGACCTCCAACGCCCCGGCCATCACCTCGGCGTTGGCCCCGCCTCCGATGTCTAGAAAGTTGGCCGGGCTGCCTCCGACCTGGTTGACCACATCGACCGTCGACATGGCCAGGCCAGCGCCGTTGGCGATCACTCCCACCGAGCCGTCCAACCCCACGTACTGGAGGCCCCGGGCGTGGGCCGCTGTCTCCCGTTCGTCCCGGGTCTGGGTCTCGTCGTACGCCGCGTAGTCCTCGTGGCGAAACACCGAATTGGCGTCCAGCGTGACCTTGGCGTCCAGAACGTGGATCCGACCCTCCGGTGTGAGGATCAGCGGGTTGATCTCCACCAGGTCGGCGTCACCGTCTACGTATGCCGCGTAGAGCTTTAGCAGGACGTCCACGGTGCCTTCCACGGCCGCCTCCGGCAGGTTGGCCGCTTCGACCCAGTCGCGGGCCGTGGCCTCGTCCAACCCGTCGACCGGGTCAACCCAGACTTTGGCGATGGCGTCAGGGTTCTCGACCGCCACCGTCTCGATTTCGACGCCCCCCTCGGCTGACAGCATGCCCAGGTGCTTCTTGGCCGAGCGGTCCAGGGTGAACGAGGCGTAGTACTCGTCGGCGATGTCGGAGGCCTTCTCGATCCACACCCGGCCCACCACGTGGCCCCGGATGTCCAGCCCGAGGATGTCGTTGGCGTGGGTCCGGACGTCGTCGAGTGTGGCGGCGAACTTGATGCCCCCCGCCTTGCCCCTGCCGCCCGTGTGGACCTGGGCCTTGACCATCACCGGGGTGCCCAGGCGTTCGGCGGCGTCCACCGCCTCGTCGACGGTCAGCGCCACTTCGCCGGCCGACACCGGCATGCCGTACTGGGCAAAGAACCGCTTGCCCTGATACTCGAACAGGTCCACTCCGGCTTCCTCCCATAGGCCCCTAGATCAGTTCCGCCACCCCGGGCGCCGACATCCACCGGCGCCCGAACCGGGGCGATACTAGGCAGCACCGGGTCGGCGGTCCCCAGCGGATCGGTGTCCGGACGGCGATTTCGGAGAGAAAGGCGTCACACCCATGACCGTGGCCCACGGAATCCGGTTCGACGTGCGCCGAGCCCTGGCCGTCACCGCCGTGGCGCTGGCTGGGGCCGTCGGGGCGCTGGTGGCGGTCCTCTGGCTAGCCGGGTCCACTAACGCCTTCGAGGTTCAGTTGGGCGACCCCGACTTCCGGGGGATAAATGCCGCTGACCTGGCCAAGGAGATTGCCGAGAACGGTCCGGTGCCCTTCCCTGACCTGGTCGGCCGGGATCTTCCCCTCTGGATCACCCACACCGGGTCCGACCCGGCCACCGGATGGTCTGCCTTCTCGGCCCGGACCCCCGGCGGAGCCAACCACTGTCTGGTGCAGTGGGACGCCGGAACCTCGACCTTCGTGGACTCGTGCGACCCGTTGTCGACCTGGCCTGCCGACGGACGGGGCCTCGGGGCCTTGGACTGGCAGGTAGTGGACGGTGAGCTGAGGGTGGCGGTCGGTGGCAAACGCCCCGACGACTGGGCGACGGACGGGAGCGACGGGTGACCGACCGCTTGTATCTGCGGGACGCCGACCTACGGTCGTTCGAGGCCACCGTGGTCGCCGTGGACGGCGACCGGGTGGAACTGGACCGCACGGCCTTCTACGCCACCAGCGGGGGTCAACCCCATGACACGGGCCACCTGGTGTGGACGACTGGAGCCACCGCCGTCCTGGACGTCCGGACCGTTGACGAGAGGGTCCTCCACACGCTGGCCGGACCGGTCCCCGAAGTCGGTACCACGGTCACCGGTGAGGTCGACAACGAGCGACGGCGCCACATGATGCGCACCCACACCGCCATGCACGTGCTGTGCGGCGTGATGTGGAAGCACTGGAAGCGGGTGGTGACTGGCGGGAACATGGACGCCCTCTCAGGGCGCATGGACTTCGAGGTTGACCAGTTACCCGACGGCTTCGGAGCCGAGGTGGAAGCTCTCTGCAACACCGAGATCGCCGCCGACCGCCCCATCGAGGTCTCGTTCCTCCCCCGTGGAGAGGCGGTACTGGACCGGGAGCTCATCCGCACCAAGGTCAATCTGGTGCCTGAGTCAGTGGACGAGATCCGGGTGGTGGACATCGTCGGCCTCGACAAGCAGGCCGACGGTGGGACCCACGTATCGTCCACCGGCCAGGTCGGGCGTCTAGAGGTCGTAAAGACGGAATCCAAGGGAAAAGGATTCAAGCGGATCCGCTTCGTCCTGCACGACTCCTAACCGTTGGCCTCACCGCTGACCGGGCGGCAGGAGGCCACTCAGGGCAGGGTGAGCGTGGTGAGGTCCCGGGCCACGACCACGTCACCCGTGTAACCACCGGACCGGACGTCGTCCTCAAAGGCCTGCTCGTCGGCCTCCGACCGCGGAGGCGGGATGAGGTGGGTGAGCACCAGCCGGGAAACGCCCAGATCCTCAGCCTGACGACCAATAGCGACCGTGTCTGCGTGGTAGTCAAGGATGAACCTCCGCTGCTCGGACAGGGCCCGGACCTCGGAGAACCGCATGGCCTCGTAGACCAGCACGTCAGTCCCTGCTGCCAAGTCGGCCACCTCGTCACACACCACCGTGTCGCCGGAAACCACTACCACGCCATCCGGAGTCTCGACCCGGTAGCCGACCGCCGGACGCACCGGCTCATGGCGGACCCGGCCGGCCAGCACCCGGACATCGGTGGCCCGCCAGACCTCCGTCGGTGCGGCCGGTAAACCGAAAGGCCTTACATCCACCTCGGGACCCCGGTCCCGGCCGGCGTGGGCCGCCCGCACCGCCAGGTCCTCGGCCCACCGGTCGGCCAGGCCGTCCACGAACCGGATACAGGGGCCAGCGGGCGCCACCACTGGGATGGGCGGCAGGTCCATCTGCCGGTCCAGCACCCACCGGGTGAGGAGCAGATCGTCCAAGCCCACCAGGTGGTCGGAGTGATGGTGGGTGAGGAACACAGCGTCTAGTCCGCCGGGAGACGTACCGGCCCCCAGCAGCCGCATGACGGTGGACCGGCCGACGTCGAACTGGAGCCGCACCGTGCCCCCAGACCCCTCGTAGACGACCAGCACCCCGGGACCCGCCCGGTCGGCGGTGGCGATCGGCGTCCCGGTGCCGGTGACGATAACGGTGGTGGTCACTCCCCCTCCCGGACAACCAGGCGTTCCACCTCTACCAGTGTGTCGTGGAAGGCAGCCGAGCCCAGCCGACGCCCCAGACCCAGGTTGGTCAGGGTGTTGGCCCCCCGACCGTTCCGGACCGTCACCTCCCAGGCACAAGTATCCGGACAGTCGTGGTGGTAGGTGCCCTTCACCGTCTTTCCAGTGGTCACCGGGCAAGCCTGCCAGACCGGCCCCCGCGTGTGCGATGCTCGCCCCATGACCGGAATGGGAAAACGGCTGGAGGGCAAGGCTGCCTTCATCACCGGAGCGGCGTCCGGAATCGGTCGGCAGAGCGCCTTGCGGTTCGCCGCCGAGGGGGCGCTGGTCGCCGTGGTGGACGTGGACGCCGGCGGGGCATCTACCGTGGCCAACGAGGTGGTCGAGGCTGGTGGAAAGGCCATAGCCCTGAGGGCTGACGTCTCCTCAGAGGACGAAGTGGCGGCGGCTGTCGCCGACGCCGAGGAGGCCTTCGGTCGCCTGGACGTGGTGTTCAACAACGCCGGGATCATGCACGGTGATGACGGAGACGCCGAGGCCACCGAGGAGACGGTCTGGGACCTGACCATGGACATCAACCTGAAGGGCGTCTGGTTCGGCTGCCGGCACGGGATCCCGGCATTACGCCGGTCGGGTGGCGGCTCCATCATCAACACAGCCAGCTTCGTGGCCCTTGTGGGGGCAGCCACCCCACAGCTGGCCTACACGGCCTCCAAGGGCGCAGTACTGGCCATGACCCGCGAGCTGTCGGTCATCCATGCCCGCGAGAACATCCGGGTCAACGCCCTGTGCCCCGGCCCGCTGCGCACCGAGTTGCTGATGTCGTTCCTGGACACCGAGGAGAAACGGCAGCGTCGGCTGGTCCACGTTCCGATGGGACGATTCGGCGAGGCATCAGAGATCGCTGAGGCCGCCCTGTGGCTGGCCTCTGACGAGTCCTCGTACGTCACGGGCACCGACTTTTCTGTGGACGGCGGCCTAACCGCCGCCTACGTCACCCCCGAATAACCGACCGGCGGGCAGCCGATCAGACCCCGTTTCGCCCCCCAACCGGGAGGTCCAAGAAGAGGGCCTGGAGCAGCAGCGTCTCGTTGGGGTTGCGGATCAGTTCGCCGGTGGCCTCGGTAATCCGGGCCGTCGCGTCCATGTCGGCCTCACCGCCCGATCCGGCAGCCCGATCCCGGTAGGACCGGCTAATCGTGGCCAGCCCGAACCGCAGCTCGTCGTCCCGGAGCCGACGCACCTCTCGCCGTTGGCGTTCGACCAGCGTCCTGCGACCTGACCCGCGGGTCCCGAAGGCTTCTTCGCGTTCAGTCAACTCTTCCAGCTCCACGGCGTGGCGGGTCACTAGCGGCGCCTGAGCCTCGTCTATCAAGGCCCGCATCTCCTCGACTACTACGGCGACCGCCGCCCCGGTTCCGTCCAGGCGGGACGGAACGGCGTGCCAGGCGTTTCGCCGCCCGTGGAACGCCGGGTCCTGGGCCAGCAGCCGGGCCCGGGAGAGACTCCCGGCGGCCGCCTCGGCCAACTCGGTGGCCCGGTCGGAGGGCACCCCGTCGGCTTTCAACACGTCGGACACCACTTCGTCGGTCAGCGGAGGGAGGTCGACTCGTACGCAACGAGAGGCGACGGTGACGTGGGAGTCAGGGACCTCCTCGGACAGCAGCACGAACACGGTCGTGGCCGGCGGCTCCTCAATGGTCTTGAGCAGGCTGGCCACCGCCTCCGGTTCGGCGGTGTCGAACCGGTCAACCACCACCACCTTGTGAGTTGCTTCGACCGGCGACCTCCAACCCTCCACGGTGATCTCCCTGGCGTCAGCCACCAGCAGAGACCGGCCCTCGGGCTCCACCTCGAGGAGGTCCGGATGGTGTCCGACGGCGGACAGACGCCGGTGGCGGGAGGCCGACGGCGAATCTGGCCCGTCCGGCGCACCGGAGGCGAACAGGGACCCAGCGAAGGCCCGGGCAGCTTCGCCTCGCCCCGCACCGGGTGGCCCGACCAGCAGATAGGCGTGGACCGGGGACCAGGCCGCCGTCCGAAGGAGGGCCACGGCAGCCTCCTGGCCCACCACGGTGTCCCATAGCGCGTCCTCGTCCAAGGGCGCCACGCCGTCGGCTGACGCTCCGGAGGTCACGACAACCGCTGGTCGACGGCGGTGGCCACTCGGTCGGCCACCGCTTCGATGGGCCCGGTGCCGTCCACCACCACCCACCGGTCCGGGTCGGCGGTGGCCATCTGCCGGTAGGCAGCCACTACGGCGGCCTGGAGGTCGTTTCCGGCCTGTTCGATCCGGTCTAGGTCGCCGCCCAGACGGTCGCCGGCCAGCGGGGTGTCGACCTCAATGAGTACCACCAGGTCGGGTGCCAGGTCCCGGGTGGCGAAGCGGTTGACCTCCGCCACCGCTTCGGCTCCCAGACCCCGGCCGTGACCCTGGTAAGCCACCGACGAAGCCACGTAGCGGTCCGAAACCACGTCCTGTCCGGCAGCCAGGGCCGGGGCTACCACCTGGGCCACGTGCTGGGCCCGGGCGGCGGCCATCAGGAGGGCCTCGGCCCGGTCCACCGGGGCGTCGCCCTCCGGGTCCAGGACTAGGTCGCGGATCCGTTCGCCGAGTGGGGTACCGCCGGGCTCCCGGGTGAACACCGCACCCAGGCGCTCAGCGAGCAGGCGGGCTTGGGTGCTCTTACCGGTGCCGTCGGCCCCCTCCACGACGATGAACCGCCCCGTCATGCCGGGCCGTCCCCGTCGTCCGAGGATCGACGGCCCAGTTGGCCGGCCCGCAGCGAGGCGACGGCCACCGCCCCGGAGGCCAGGATGATCAGGGCGGCCAACCACAGGGTGAGGCGCACCCCGGGCACGTCCACCCCAACGCCCAGGACCTCCACGTGACGGTCCCACAGCACGCTGGACAACCGGTCCAGTAGGTCCTCCATAAGGGGCCCGACCACCAGGGCCAGGAGCACGCAGGCTCGGACCAGTAGGTAGAAGGTGGCAAAGATCCGTCCTCTTAGGTGGTCCTCGACGTTCTCGTGGAGCAGGGTGAAGCCGAGTACGTAGACCGACCCGGCGCAGACGCCGATGCAACCCACCATGGCCGTCGAGACGTGGACTTGGCCGATCGACGCTGCCAGGGCCAGGAATGTCCCGGCGCCGACCAGCGACAGGGTGAAGGTCCGGGCCTTGTCGAGCCGACGTTGTAGGGCCGACACCACAGCTACCCCGGCGGCCACGCCCAGGCCCAGGGCGGTGATCAGTACGCCGAGGCCCGACTTCCCGGCCCCCAGTACCTCGTCGGCGTAGATGGCTCCAAGGGGCACCAACATCCCCCCGCCGATCAGCCCGGTGGCTAGGCCCATGATCACCGTGCGGACTACCGGGTTCACGAAGGCGAACCGCCATCCCTCCCGTAATTCGGCCACTGGGTGGGCTAGGGCGGTCCGACGTCCACCGGTTGAGCGGCGTTCGGCCCGTGACCGGGTCGGTAGGTCCAGGGTGAAGATCAGGTAGGCGGTCACCAGGAACGACAGGGCATTGGCATAGAAGGCCAGGCCCATGTCGTCAAGGCGCACATTTTCGGCCCACGCCGAGTCGAACAGTGCTGTGGAGAGGCGACCGAACAAGGCCATCAGGCCGGCGCCCAGAGGAAAGGTGCCGTAGGCGGCGACCAGCGAGAGCGAGTTGGCGGTGGCCAGTGAGTCTTCGGGTACCACATGGGGGACCGAGGCCTCTTTGGCTGGCCCCCACAGCATGGTGAAGGCCTCTAGGAGCAGCGAGGCCAGGAACAGACCGATCAGGGTGTCCACGAACGGTAGGGAAACCATGACGAGGGCCCGACCCACGTCGCACGTCACCATGGTCCGCTTGCGGTCCCACCGGTCGACCAGCACCCCGGCGACCGGTCCGAAGAAGAACCCGGGAACGATCCGGGCGGCCAGCACCAGGCTCAGCGCGGCGCCTTCGTTCCCGGAACCCAACCGGATGGCCAGGATGGCGATGGCCAGCAAGCCCAGCCAGTCGCCCGTGGCCGACACCACCTGGGCGAGCCACAACCGGAAGAAGGCCGGTGTTCCAAACAGGCGGGCCCGCAGCGCCCGACGGCCCCCGACGGGCAGGAACGGTGCCAGGTCGTCGCCAGACGCCGGATCGTCCCGGCGGTTGGCCGCATCCCGTCCGGTCGATCCGCTCACCCCTCCACTTTAGAAGAGGGGCGGCCGGTCCCCGGAGGCGTGCCGGGTGGGGAACCGGGACGGTGGACGTTTGCTGGAGTCCGGTCAGCGCTTCTTCTTAGCCGGGCCCTTCATACGCCGTTCGGCCAAAAGCTCGGAAGCCCGCTCGTCGGTGAGTTCCTCGACGGCGTCACCTCGCTTAAGCGAGGCGTTGTACTCGCCGTCGGTGACGTAGGGGCCCCAGTTGCCGTCCTTCAGGACCATCGTCTTGCCGGACGCTGCGTCGACGCCTAGCTCCCGCAAGGGTGGTCGGGCCACCGTCCGGCCCCGGCGCTTCGGCTGGGCCAGCACCTCCAGGCACTCTTCCAGGGTGATGGTCAGGAGTTGCTCCTCCTTGTCGAGGCTGCGGCTGTCCGCTCCCTTCTTGAGGTAGGGGCCGAAGCGCCCGTTCTGCACGGTGATCTCCACACCGTCGGCGGGGTCCGTGCCGACCATCCGGGGCAGGCTCAGCAACTGCATGGCGTCCTCGAAGGTGATCCTCTCCAGGGTCATGGTTTGGAACAGCGACGCCGTCCGGGGTCGGGGCTGGTCGTCGGCCTCGGCCTGGCGGTCCACTTCATCGATTAGGGCGGTGATGTCGGGGAAGTCGGCGGCCACCTCAGCCACGGCGTCCAGGTTGGCTAGGCGGGACTCCGCCTTGTCGTCGGCCCGGACCTCGTCCAGGTACCCGGAGGCCTCCAGGATGCCCTGAAGCACCACGTCTGGTGGCTGGTCGGGGTCGAGGCCATCGACCAGCCCGAGGACGTCACCGATGCCAGCCAACGGTCGGCCAGTGATCCCGAGTTCGGCCGACCGAGCAAGAGCCTCTGTCGGCGTCGACCCGGACCTCACATCGGCGTCCAGGCGGTCTAGCGCCTTCTTGCCGACCCCTCGCTTGGGGACGGTAAGCACAAGGCGGGTTGCCGCCCCGGTGAGGCGACCGGCGGCCAGGCGGAGGTAGGCCATCGCCACCTTCACCTCCCGGCGGCTTGTGGGCAACGCCATCAGCCGAGCTTCCGGAGATCCAGGGCTCGGCCGCTCGGGGAGGCGCCCCAGCGATACGTAGGGGCCAAACCGGCCGGAGCGGGCTACCACGGGAAGGCCGGTCTCCGGGTCGGTCCCTAGGTCCCGGTCGCCGGGGGTGTTCAGGTACTCCAGCGCCCGGTCCACGGTCAACTCGTCGAGCGGCACGTCGTCAGGGATGGATGCCGTCTCCTCGCCTACCTGCACGTAAGGGCCGAACTTTCCGTACCGAGCCACCACCGGCTCGCCGTCATCCGTGGCGCCCAGCGGCACAGTCGAGACGCCCCGGGGGTCGATCTCCCCTAGGCGGGCCGTCACCTTGGCGTGCAGGCCAATGTCGTCGTCCGAGCCGAAGTAGAAGGACTGCAGCCACGGCACCCGCTCGGCCTCTCCGTTGGCGATCTGGTCCAGGTCCTCCTCCATGGCGGCCGTGAAGTCGTAGTCGACTAGCCGGGGGAAGTGCCGCTCCAGGAGGGTGGTGACCGCGAAAGCGCTCAGCGTGGGCACCAGGGCCGAGCCCTTCTTCCACACGTAGTTGCGCTGGATGGTCTCCATGATTGAGGCATAGGTCGAGGGGCGGCCCACCCCAAACTCCTCCATCCCCTTGACCAGCGAGGCCTCGGTGTAGCGGGCTGGCGGCTGGGTGGTGTGCCCCTCGGGAACCACCTCGTTCACGTTCACCGTCGCGCCGACGGCCACCGCCGGGAGGACCCGTTCGGCCTCCTCGCCATCGGCGTCGTCGGACTCCACCTCGTACGCCCGACGGAAGCCCTGGTGGGAGATCACTGTTCCGCTGGCTGCCAGGGTTGCTTCCCGGCCCACTTCGGACCCCTCGGGCCCCACCTCGGCGATGGCTCGGACCGTGACCGTCTCGCCTACCGCGTCGGTCATCTGGGATGCCACGGTTCGACGCCAGATCATCTCGTAGACCCGGGCCTCTGACGATGGGACTTCTCCGGCCACCTCGTCCGGATGACGGAATCGGTCCCCGGCCGGACGGATTGCCTCATGGGCCTCCTGGGCGTTGCGGACTTTGTTGGCGTAGGTCCGGGGAGCATCGGGCAGGTGGTCGGCGCCGAACCGCTCTCGAACCTCGGCCCGGGCGGCCCGCACCGCGGTGTCCGACAACGTGGTGCTATCGGTACGCATGTACGTGATGTAGCCCTTCTGGTATAGCCCCTGAGCGGCGTGCATGGCCAGTGAAGAGGAGAGCCGTAGCCGTCGACCTGCCTCCTGCTGGAAGGTCGACGTGGTGAACGGCGCGGCGGGACGCCGCCGGTACGGCTTGGCCTCCACCGAGTCCACGGTCGCCGTCCGCCCCTGCAGGCCGACGGTCAGGGCGTCTGCCGAGGCCTGGTCCAGGACTAACACGTCGTCCCGGTCGGGACAGCCATCGTCGCCGAAGTCGCGCCCGGACGCCACCCGGCGGCCGCTGACCTCAACCAGGCGGGTAGTGAAGACCTGACCATCGGTGGTGGCCACGGTGGCCGTCAGGTCCCAGTACCCAGCCGCCAAGAAAGCCATCCGCTCGCGTTCGCGTTCGACCACCATCCGTGTCGCCACGCTCTGCACCCGGCCGGCCGACAACCCAGCGCCGATCATCCGCCACAGCACCGGCGAGAGTTCGTACCCGTAGAGGCGGTCCAGGATTCGCCGAGTCTCCTGGGCATCAACAAGGCGGCGGTCTAGTTCACGGGTGTTCGCCAACGCCTCGGTGATGGCCCCCTTGGTGATCTCGTGGAACACCATCCGGTGGACCGGCACCTTGGGGTTCAGAACCTCCAATAGGTGCCAGGCAATGGCTTCGCCCTCACGGTCCTCATCGGTAGCGAGGTAGAGATGGTCAGCGTCCTTCAGCAGGCGCTTGAGGTGTGCCATCTGCTGCTTCTTGTCGGCGTTTACGACGTACAGGGGTTTGAAATCGTTGTGGATGTCGACGCCTGTCTTGGCCCACGACTCACCCTTGTAGGCGTCCGGCACGTCGGAGGCCCGTTGCGGCAGATCACGCACGTGGCCGATCGAGGACTCCACGACAAAGCCATCGCCCAAGTAACCAGCGATCGTCTTGGCCTTCGCCGGTGACTCAACGATGACGAGGGAAGTGCTCACGCCATCCACTGTTGGCCGCGGGAGCGGTGCGTTGTCAAGCACCCTCCACCAACAGGCCATCGGAGGCCATAGCCACCGGGACCTCCTCAGGCCAGACGGGCCGGGTGCCGGACAGCACTGAGACCCCTACCACTGCGGCAACAATCGGGTGGATCCCGCTGGCTAAATCGATCCCCGAGAATGGCATCATCGGGCGTTCCACGGCGCGTGCCAGGGGCGTTTGCCCCCCAACCACGTGAGGTTCGGTACGGGTCGATTGCCTGCCATGGGTCCTATCCGGTGGGTTCGCGACCGGAGGCACCGTAGTGGTCGCCCCCGGGCATCCCACCGGACACGGTTACGACAACGTCCGCCGCGCTGAGCCGGAATCCGGCTCAGCGGCCCCGCGATCCGAGGGTGAGGCGCACCACGGTGCCGTTCGGCCCGCTCTCCACGACCGCCTCGTCGGCCAGACGCCGCATGAGCGAAACACCTAGCCCCGACTCGTGATCCAACCGCTCCGCCGTCTCCACAGGTGGCAGATCCGGAACAGACCCGGCGTCAAAGCCGGGCCCGTGGTCGGCTACCTCCACCACGATCCGGTCCCCTGACGGCTCGCACCGGACGAGGATTGGATCGACGACTCCGACCGACGCCTGGGCCTTGATGGCGTTGGACACCGCCTCGGACACGACGAGCCGTAGGTCTGCCACCCGGCCCGGGTCCATGGACGACTCGAGCCCCGCCGTGGCCCCAACGATGGCCCGTACCAGCTGCAGGTACTCGGCCCGGGCGGGCACCACCAACTCCACAGCACCCCCACGGGCCCGACGGAGCGTCACGCCGTCTCCCGTTCGGGGGCCACGTCGTCCACCGACCCGTAGAGGGTAAACACCCGGTCCAGGTCGCACATCTCGAAGACCCGCCGGAGACGCGGCTCCGGGCAGACCACCGATAGCTCACCGTCGTGAGTCCGGAGCCTCCGCAGGGCCCCCACCACAACCCCCAACCCTGTGGAGTCAATGAAGTCGACCGCCGTCAGGTCCAACACCACGTGGCGCTCCCCGGCGGCCGCCTCGGCGACCACGGCCTGGCGGAGCCGGGGCGCCCCGGCCAGGTCCAACTCGCCGACCAGAACGAGTACGACGCAGTCGTCGCGAGGGGAACGATGGACGTCGAGCCGCATTGGTCTCCCGTACCCCTCTTCGACCGCCGAACGTACTCAACGCTAGACGACACCCAACCCGTCGAGCCGTCGTTGTCCGGCCCGGCAGCAGTCCAAGGGGCGCATGATCGCCGTGGCCGTCAGAATCATGTCGGAGAGAATCGCCACAAGCGGCTGCACCACACCGCCCTGTCGCCAAGCCGACCTAGGATCGAGGGCGTGGAGGCGGCCTTCTTCGACCTCGACAAGACGGTCATCGCACGGGCCTCCATGGCCGCCTACGGCCCCGCGCTACACCGGGCGGGCTATCTGAGCGCTCCGATGGCCCTCCGAGCGGCCTGGGGCCAGCTCCTCTTCCGGTTCTTCGGAGCCGACGAGTCGGCTATGGACCGGGCCCGCAGGACCGCCCTGCGACTGGCTGCCGGCTGGGAGCAGGAGGGGCTCAGGCGCCTGGCCCATGATCACCTGGCCCAGGTGATCGAGCCCATCGTCTACGACGAGGCCCTCGACCTGTTCGCCCACCACCGGGCCGAAGGACGGCTGCTGGTCCTGGTGTCAGCCTCACCCATTGAGATCGTGGCCCCGCTGGCCGACCACCTCGGGGTGGACGAGTTCGTAGCCACCACCCCCATGGTCGACGCCGAAGGCCGCTACACAGGGGAGGTTGAGTTCTACGCCCAGGGTCCGGGAAAGGCCGACGCCATGCGACGCCTGGCCCATGACCGAGAGATCGACCTGGTGGATTCGTGGGCCTACTCGGACTCGGCCACCGACCTCCCGATGCTCGAGGCGGTCGGGCACCCGGTGGTCGTCAACCCCGATCGGGAACTTCGCCGAGAAGCCGAGAAGCGGGGCTGGCCGATCCGCGAGTTTGAGAACCCGGTACCGCTGGGCGACCGGGTCCCGATTGACCGAAACTGGATCGCGGCCAGCGCTCTCACCGCGGTAGTGCTGCTGGGCGCAATAGCCGGTGTCCGAAGGCTCCGTCGGCCATCCCGTCGGAACCAACCGACGGCACCGAACGGCCGAGACTAGATCGAGCGGACCTTCCGTACGGCCGCAGCCACCAGGGCGACCAGGGCCCCCAGCATTAGGAACTTCTTCATACCCCGCATGCTACGACGACCCGGCTCGCGATCGCACGGCTGGTCGTCCCCACGTGGCGATCGGGGCCGATGCCCCGTACCGTCACCGGTGGAGGTGTCTGAGTACCTGGTGGGCTCCCCCGCCTTCAAAGCGGGTGGGACGGGCGATCCCCGTCCGGCGGGTTCGATTCCCGTCCACCTCCGCCAGTCTCATCATCCGGACCGGTCGCCGGCGGGGCGCCCGGAACCCAACCGGCGGATCAGACAGCCAACAGGTCGCGGGCGCCCGTGTCGCTGCTTGGGTGCCGCAACTTGGACATGGCCCGGGCCTCGATCTGGCGAATTCGCTCACGGGTCAAGTTGAAATGCTCCCCGACCTCTTCGAGGGTCCGGGGCTCGCCGCGGTCCAAGCCGAAGCGCAGCTTCAAGATCTCGCGTTCCCGAGAGTCCAGTGGAGCCAGCAGGCGGCTGATCTCCTCGGGAAGCAGGGATGTGGCCGCCACCTCAAACGGCGACTCGGCCGCCCGGTCCTCGACCACGTCGCCCAACTCGGCGTCGCCGTCCTCACGGAGCGGCTCGCTGAGCGACAGGGGTTCTGCGGCGAAGCGCAGCGCCTCGGTCACCTTGTCCTCGGGCATCTCCACCTCGAGGGCCAGCTCGGCCAATGTGGCCTGGCGGCCCAACTTGAGCTCTAGCCGCGACCGGGCCTTCTGGAGGCGGGCCAGGGTGTCACCGGCATGCACGGGCAGGCGGATTGTCCGACCGGTGTTGGCGATGCCTCGGGTGATGGCCTGACGGATCCACCAGGTGGCATAAGTGGAGAACTTAAAGCCCTTTCGCCAGTCGAACTTCTCGACGGCGTGCATCAGGCCCAGGTTGCCCTCCTGGATGAGATCCAGCAGCGGCAGCCCGGAGGCTTGATACTTCTTGGCGATAGAGACGACCAGCCGCAGGTTCGACTGGACGAAGGTGCGCTCGGCGTCCTCGCCACGCTTCAGGTTGCGCTTGAGCTCACGGCGGCGGGCCGGTGCAAGATCGTCTCCCCCGTCGGCCAACCCGGTCCGAGCCTCGACCCCGGCCTCAATCTGCTGGGCAAGGCGGACCTCACCCTCTTTGGTCAGCAGCGGATACTGGCCGATGTCGGTGAGGTACAGGCGGACAAGGTCTTCCTCGTCCCGTTCGATCCGCTCCTTGGCCACCCTCGAACCTCCTCCAGCCGGGGAAGCACCACCACCGGTGGTGCCCTCCGAGTCCTTCGCCCTGTCCGATCAGCCACCGGCCGGACCGGACCCATCCGGTCGTATCGGCCCGCTCCCCCGATCGTCGGCCACCCTATCTACGGCCCTCCAGACCACAACGTGAAAACGTGACCATTGTCACGAATCATGGCGAAACATCCCGTGGCTGTCACCTATTCCTGTCAGTCGTTCCTCATCCACACCGGACCCTCAGCCCCGGTAGTGGTTGACGATGGGCATTCGGCGGTCCCTCCCGAAGCCCTTCACGGTGACCTTCGGACCCAGCGGGGTCTGTCGGCGCTTGTACTCGGCGGCGTCGACCAGTGCGACGATCCGATCGACGAGGTCAGGGGCGTGACCGTCGGCCACCAACTCGGACCGGGTCCGGTTCCCCTCGATATAGGCCTCCAGAACGGGATCCAGCACGTCGTAGGGGGGCAAGCTCTGGTCGTCGCGTTGGTCGGGCCGCAGTTCGGCCGAAGGTGGCTTGTTAAGAATGGCCTCTGGAACCACAGCCCGGCCATCAGTCCCTGGGGACTGGGCATTGCGCCACCGGCAGAGTTCGTAGACGCGGGTCTTGGTGACGTCCTTAATCACCGCGAAGGCTCCCGCCGTGTCGCCGTACAGGGTGGTGTAGCCGACGGCTGACTCGCTCTTGTTGCCGGTGGACAGGACCAGCCAACCATTGGCGTTGGCCCGGGCCATCAACAGCACGCCTCGGATCCGAGACTGCAGGTTTTCGTCGGTCAAACCAACCGGCTCACCCTCCGGTGTGGTAGCCAGCACCCCGCCAACCGCCTGGTGGACCTCCTCAATGGGCAACGTGAGGTCGTCAAGCCCCTGGCGAGACACCAGGTCCTCGGCATCAGACACCGAGTGCTCGCTGGAGTGACGGGACGGCATCAGCACGGCATGCACCCGGTCCGGACCCAGGGCGTCGGCGGCAACAGTGGCTACAAGGGCTGAGTCCACCCCGCCGGACAAACCGAGGCAGACGTCGGTGAAGCCGCTCTTGCGAACGTAGTCGCGGGTAGCCAGCACCAGGGCTCCGTAGAGCTCGCCGACCTCGTCGAGGGGGGCCAACGGGGGGACCACCAGGTGGTCAGATCGGTTGACTGGATCCGACACGTCGATCACCGGAAGGCCATCGGACGGAGCGGACACCTCGTCGACGTCGACGTCGAGGCAGACGACTGCTTCTTCGAACCGGGGGGCGCGCCCGATGATCTGGCCCGTCGGGTCGGCCACCATCGACCCGCCGTCGAATACCAGTTGGTCCTGGCCCCCCACCAGGTTCACGTAGGCCACCGGCCGTCCCGACCAGGTCGCGGTAGCCGTCACCACCGACTCCCGGGCCGCTTGCTTGCCCCGGTGGTAGGGCGACCCGTTGATGGTGGCCACCATCTCGGCTCCACCTGCTACCAGTCGCTCGACCGGCCCACCGGGCACCCACAGGTCTTCGCAGATGGCGAGGCCTACCCGCACCCCGGCCACCCGGAACAGTTGGAGGGGTCCGGTCCCAGCCCGGAAGTCCCGGGCCTCGTCGAACACGTCGTAGGTGGGCAAGCACTCCTTGTGGACCGTCCCGAGGATCCGTCCGTTCCGGCATACGGCTAGGGCGTTGTAGACCGTTCCGTCGGGTCCAGGGTCAGCGAAGCCGACGGCCAGGGCGCACCGGTCGCTGAGGGCCGCCAGCTCGTCAAGTGCAGCCCGGCTGTCGGCCACGAAGCCCGGCTTGTGGACCAGGTCCTCCAGCGGGTAGCCGGTGATCGCCATCTCGGGGAAGAGGGCCAGGTCGCAGTCGGCAACCTGGTCCAGTCGTCGACGAATCCGGTCCACGTTGCCGGGCAGGTCCCCGACCACCGTGTCGATCTGCATCAGCGCTAGCCGGACCCGGTTCATGGGTGCAGCGTACCGACGGGCTCCCTCAGCCATCTGGGCCGGGAGCCTCCTGACTGTCGTATCAGGAGCCGATCAGGAAGGGCCGCCGAAAACGACGGAACCCCCGGCCGGAGCCGGGGGTTCCGCAGCGAAGTCCGGGCGGTCAGCCGGCCAGGGCCTCACAACAGGTGTTGGTGATCAGCCGGGTGACCACATACGGGTCCATGTTGGCATTCGGGCGACGATCCTCGATGTAGCCCTTCTGGTCCAGGTGGACCTGCCACGGGATGCGAACTGAGGCGCCCCGGTCGGACACGCCGTAGTTGAACTGGTCGTAGCGCTGGGTCTCGTGGGCGCCGGTCAGACGCTCCTCGGACCCAAGCCCGTAGCCGGCAATGTGCTCGGCTGGCTTGCCCTCAGCACCCAGTGCCTCGCATGCCGTGATGACAGCGTCGTAGCCCTCGCGCATGGCGTTGGTCGAGAAGTTGGTATGGGCACCGGCACCGTTCCAGTCGCCCTTGATGGGCTTGGCGGCCACTGAGGCGTCGACCCCGAAGTTCTCGGCCACCCGGTAAAGCAGGTACCGGGCCATCCAGACCTGGTCGGCGGCAGCCACCGTATTGACCGGGCCAATCTGGAACTCCCACTGACCGAGCATCACCTCGGCGTTGGTCCCCGAGATAGCCAGGCCGGCATCCATACAGGCCTTGGTGTGGGCCTCGACGATGTCGCGACCGGCGATCTCAATGGCCCCTACGCCGCAGTAGTACGGGCCCTGTGGCGCCGGGTAGCCCTCAACCGGCCAGCCAAGCGGGCGACCCTCCAGGAAGAAGGTGTACTCCTGCTCGATGCCGAAGACGGGCTCCTGGTCGGCGTACTTCTCGTAAACCTCCACGCAGGCCGCTCGCGAATTGCTCGGGTGGGGGGTCATCTCCCCGTCGGGCATACAAACGTCGCACAGCACTAGGACGTCGTCGCCGCCACGGATCGGGTCCGGACAGGAAAACACGGGCCGCAGCACACAGTCCGAGTTGTCACCCGGCGCCTGGTTGGTGCTGGACCCGTCAAAGCCCCATATCGGGAGATTCTCGGAATCGCTAATAATTTTGGTCTTGGAGCGGACATAAGGCAGGGGCACCGTGCCGTCGATCCAGATGTACTCAGCCCTGATGGCCATTGTGGTTTCTCCCGGTAGGCCGACCGGGGGTCGGCGTAGTTGTTTCAACAATTCCCAGCGTGTCCGCCGGACGCGTACAAACTACGGCCCCAGTAGTCCTGATCCACACCGTTTTTTCGGTGGGCTACCGGTTCGGACAGTCCCGCTGGAACGCCTAGACCAGACGGCGCGACCGACCCGGGGCAGTCAGCCTGTGTAGGGGTTGGTCTCGCTGACCTCGAGGAGTTCGGACCCCTCGTGGGCGGCGTCCACGTCCCGCTTGAGGAGGCCGCCGAGCAGCGAGGCGGCTACCGCCCCGCTGACCAGGATGCCGACCGGCATCACCACGACAAGCAGGATGATCATGAGGACCGCGCCGAGCATGCGCGCAGTCTGCCATCTCGTACCGGGCCGGCGCACTCCCGCGCCGGTCACTGAGTTAGCCGACGTGGACGACGGCCTCTACCTCGAAGATGGCGCCAAGGGGAAGCGCGGCCACGGCCACGCAGGACCGGGCCGGGCGGCTATCTCCGAAGGCCTCGCAATAGATCTCGTTCATCGCCGCGAAGTTGCCCATGTCGGTCAGGAAAACCGTGGTCTTGACCACCTGGTCCAGAGTGGCTCCGTTGGCCTCCACCTGGGCCCTCAGGTTGGCTAACGCCTGGGTGGCTTGGGCTTGGAGACCGCCCTCAGCGAGGCTGCCGGCGACGGGACCGTCGACGGTGCTCCCATCGACGATGCCGATCTGACCGCTGACGAACAGCAGGTCGCCAGCGCGGACGACCGGGGTGTAGGGACCGACGGTCTTGCTCATTGATGGGCTCCGTTTCTGAGGAAGGGCAGCGAGCCTGCCACACCCCGGCTAAGCGGACTATCCAGTGGGTAGTTCAGGGGGGCACCCGCGATGGCACCACGTGGCGGCAGCCACCGCGGCAAACACGGCGTCCGATCCGTTCACCGGTAAACCGTCGTCAGCCAACACCTCGACGGTGATCGTCGGAGTCTCGGTAGCCCGGACGATGCCGAAGGACCGCACAGTCAGGTCGTGAACGACGCCATCGTCGTCGACCGACAGGCCCTCCGAGGTGATCCAACTCCACGCCATGTGGGCCGCACCGATGCAGTACGACCGCAGCACCACTTCGTCCAGCGGTTCACCGCAACGGACAGTCACCCGGATGGCGTCGTGGTCGACGACAGCTGTCGCCTCGGCACCCTCGGGGGACACCACGGGCTGGCCAGGCGCCATAGCCCCGGAGCCGGTGAGCAACACAACGGCCTCGGCCCACCCGGCGGCTCGGAGATTGGCCGACGTGGGCGGGCCGGGCACGTCAACCTCCTCGACCTCTAGGCCCGGGGCAACGGCAGCGACCGCCTCGGCGATTCCGGGGGTGCGGACCACTCGGAGCCGACCCGTTCCGTCGGCCCGAGCGCCGCCGGCCACTGGTGGACGCTTGGCGCCAGTCAGCACGGAATCCTCCCGAGACACCAGGACCACCACCGGACACCCGTGCTCATTAGCCAGAGAGCGGGCCGCCGCGGGCGCCTCGGAACCGAGCTTGGCTCCGAAGGCGCCGCCGTTGGCCAACGGACTGGCGGGTTCGCCTCCGGGTACGCACCACGAGGCGTCGGTCTCCAGGTAGGCCGGCTCGACCCAGGAGGTGCGGATCTCTGCGTCCCAGTCGCCGTCCGGGACGTCAAGTGGCGGGATCGCCGCGGCCGGAGTACGTCGGCCCGGAACCTTTCCAGCCACCTGCCGTGCCGCGGCCGGGGTGTCGCCCATCGCCCATCCACCACGACCGTCCGGAACCGCCACCAGCGATCCCTCGGGAGCCGTGTCGGCAGCAAATCCGCCCCGACCTAGGACCACCTCGGGGCCCACGGCCTGGGAGGTCCGACCCTCAAGGGTGGCTCGACGGGTGGCCGGACCGCGGTCGGAATCGACCGGAGGCGCCGAACCGTAGGCCTCCCACGCCTCGAGGACCGTCTGCCAGCCGGTGCACCGGCAGAGGTGAGCGTGCAGGGCCCGGGCCGCCCGGTCTCGGTCAGGGATCCCGGCGCAGTCCGCCCCGGCTCGCAACCCGGCGAAGCGGACCACGATGCCCGGGGTGCAGAACCCACATTGGCTCCCTCCGGTGGCACAGAACGCCTCGGCCCACGCTGTGCGGACCTCAGGGTCCAGACCGTCGAGGGTGGTGACCGTCCGTCCACTGACTCGGCGGGCCGGGGTTACGCACGAGACTCGGGCCTGGCCGTCGACCAGCACCGTGCAGCAACCGCACTGGCCCTGAGGGCTGCACCCGTCCTTGACCGACCGGATGCCGATCCGGTCCCGTAGAACGTCGAGCAGCGTTCCACCGTCGTCGGGGACCTCAACGCCGACACCGTCGACGGTGAGGTGCAGCACGTCGGTCGGCCCGGGAGTCTCCATACCCGCAGTGTGCCCCGTAGGCCGTCACTGAACTGACCTCCGTGCGCCTTCCGACCGAGTCGGGCCGGTCGCTAGCCTCCGCTACCGTGCCTCCTGTCCTTCACCCCGGTTCACCGGTCAGCCGACGGCGGGTTCTAGTTGGGATCGGTGCTGGCCTCGCCCTGGCGGCGTGTGGTGGATCGGGTGGTACGTCGGCTCCTGCTCCTACGACCAGCGTTGGGGGCTTCTCGCTGGGAGCCCGATTCGCCGACGGCTACGCGGCCCCCAGCGTGCTGGCCGCCGGCTTACCGCAGCGGGCGCCCTACGTGCTTCTGGACGCCGATGGCTGGCCCGTGCCCGCCGACGGGCCGGACACCTTGGAGTTGGTTGTCCGGCACGCTGGGTCGGACGGCGCCGTAGTGGCTACCGCTCGCGTAGCCAAGCACGGGTACGTGGACGACCACGGACACCACCACGCCACCGCCTACTACCCCCTGGTCTTCACCCCACCGGAGCCCGGCGACTACCGCGTTGACGGCGTCGGCCTGAAGGCCGGACACGACCTCCGGGTGGTCGACCCGGACACTCTGGACCTCGTCCAGGTCGGCGATCCTCTACCGGCGGTCGAAACCCCGACCGGGGCCGACCACCGGGGTGTGGAACCAATCTGCACCCAGCCCGCAGGTACGTGTCCCTTCCATCAGGTCACCGTCACCGAAGCGCTTGGACGGCCCGGCCCAACAGCGCTTCTCGTCTCGACGCCCCGCTTCTGCCAGCAGGACGTCTGCGGTCCCACCATCGACCTGCTCGCCGCTGCACTGGAGGGGCGTCCCGGAAACTGGGACGCCATCCACGCCGAGGTCTACATGGCTCCCGACGACGCCGACTTCTCAACCACCCCAGTGGTGGCGTCTCTCGGGTTGACCTTCGAGCCGACCCTCGTGGTGGCCGACGCCGACGGCACCATCACCGCAGCAATCCACTTCACCATGGACGCCACCGAGGTGGCCGCCGCCCTGGACACCGCCGGCTGATCACACCTGGCGGTCCAAAACCACGAAGGCCGGCGCCTCAGCGCCGGCTCCCGCGTCCGCCCCTTGGGGCGACGGTCAGGTCAGCTGAACGACTGGCCGCAGCCGCAGGTCCGCTGGGCGTTCGGGTTATTGATCGAGAACCCGGCCTCATTCAACCCGTCCTTGTAGTCCAGGGTGGCGCCCTCCAGCAGCTGAGCACTGGACGGGTCGACTACGACCCGGATGTCGCCAAACGCCTGTTCAAGGTCGTCGTCGGCCCGGTCGGTGTCGAAGTACATCTCGTAACTAAACCCGGAGCAGCCGCCGGGACGAACAGCGACCCGCAGGGCCAGGCCCTCTTCGGATTCGCTAGAGATCAACTCGCCAACCTTGGTGGTCGCGTCGTCGGTCAACGTGAGCATCGGGTCCTCCAGACGAAGCCGGTGGTCGTCGGTCTTAACAGTGTACTGGCCGTCGCCCCACGGTCCCAGCCCTGGACGCCGTACGATGGGGGAATGATTGAACCGGCGCCACCGGTTGAGGAGGACGTATTCGGCGTGCTCCGCGGGGTGATCGACCCCGAGTTGGGGAGCAACATCGTCGAGTTGGGCATGGCTCGGGCTGTGCGTATCGACCCCGATGGCCTGGTGGACGTGACCATCGCCCTCACCACCTCGGGATGCCCCCTTCGAGCCCAGATCCAACGCGACGTCCGGGAACGGGTCAGCGGATTGCCCGGGGTGACCAAGGTCCACCTCACGTGGGACGAGCTCACCCAGGAGGAGAAGGCCACGGCCATGTCCCGGGCCCGATTCAACGTCAGCCAGAACGCCCCGGAGACCGAAATCCCCGCTTCCACCAGAGTGGTCATGGTGGCCTCCGGGAAGGGCGGCGTTGGGAAGTCGTCGGTAACTGTGAACCTGGCCGCCGGGCTAGCCACCCGTGGTTTCACCGTAGGGGTGATGGACGCCGACATCTGGGGCTTCTCAGTCCCGCGGATGCTGGGCATCGAGGGACGCCTCGGGGGATCTCCCGAGGTAGGCAAGATCGACCCCATCCAGGTCCCGATGGGTGACGGGATGCTCAAGGTGGTTTCCATGGGCTTCCTAGTCGAGAACGAAGAGTCGGCTCTCATGTGGCGGGGCCTGATCCTGAACCGGGCCGTCCAGCACTTCTGCGAGGACGTGGCCTGGGGACCCATGGACTATTTGCTGATCGACATGCCGCCCGGTACCGGCGACGTTCAGATGGGGTTGGCCAAGATGCTGCCCCAGGCCGAGATGCTGGTCGTTACCACGCCGGCGCTAGCCGCCCAGAAGGTGGCCGTCAGGGTGGCCAACATGGGCCGGGCCAACTACCTGCGGATCGTCGGCGTGGTCGAGAACATGAGCGCCTATGTGTCTGACGACGGCCAGCGCCACGAGCTGTTCGGCGCCGGTGGCGGCGACGCCCTGGCCGCTGACATCGGGGCGCCCCTGCTGGGCAGTATTCCGCTGGACGGAGCGGTGACCGACGGAGGCGACACCGGTCGACCGGTCGCCTTGGGCGACGGCCCAGCGGCCGAGGCCTACCAGGCGATGGTCGAGGTGCTGGTCACCGAGGCAGTACCGCCGATTGACATGGCGGGTTGCACGGCTCGCCTGCTGGCCGCTGCCGAAGACGCTCTCGACGCGGCCGACGCCCTCTAGTCGCCGTTCGGCGGGAGGCGCCGGTGGCCGTCGGCCCCGTCCTCCCACGAGTCGGCATCCAGGATCGGTCCGCCTGACGGGCCCGTGGTGAACCCCCCTCTCTCGGAGCGCATACCGAACGTCCACCGTGTTCGTCCGGCATCCACCGAGCGGGACAGGCGACGGGTGGCGACCAAGCGGAGGACGGCCCGGACCGGTGGAAGGAGGAGGGCCAGTCCCACGGCGTCGGTCACGAAGCCGGGTGTGAGCATCAGGGCTCCGGCCAGCAGCACCAGCAGGCCGTCGACTAGTTCCCGGCCCGGCATCCGGCCTTTGGCAAGCTCGGCTTGGGCCCGGCGTAGGATCCCGAGACCCTCGCGGCGGACCAGCCACGCTCCAACCAGGCTGACCAGTATGAGCAGGCCGATGGTGTTCATGACCCCGGTGGAGCCGGCGACCTGAACAATGACCGTCAGTTCGACGATCGGGGTGACCACGAAGATCAGGAAAAGGACTAGAAGCACGGTCGCATGCTAAGGCCGTTCACGGTTCGGTCGTCCCCGGCCCGTCGACGGCGTTGGCCTCGGGGCATGCCGATTCCTCCGCCTATCCTCGCGACCGCATGACCGCTCCCGACGACCCCGTACCGGGTTCTCCGTCCGACCGACCTCCTAGCGTCGACCGCCTGGCCCGCTCGCTGGCCGACAGCGGCCTTCCCCACCCCCTACTGGTCGATGCGGCACGGGCCGCGGTGGCCGAAGGCGACCCGGCCGGGGCCGCCGACCGGGCCCGGGACCTGGTGGACGAGACCCGCCGGGCCCTTTTAACCGAGGTGGTCAACGCCACCGGGGTGCTGCTTCACACCAACCTTGGTCGGGCGCCATGGGGAACCACGGTGGGTGATGGCCGGTACGCCACCCTGGAGTTCGATCTGGAAACCGGTACCCGGGGTTCCCGGCAGGAACGGGCCCCGGCCCTGCTGGCCCGGGCCTGTGGCGCCGAGGCAGCCATGGTGGTCAACAACTGCGCCTCAGCCGTCCTACTGGTCCTGGCTGCTCTGGCCGACGGGCGAGAGGTTGCTGTGTCACGCGGCGAGTTGGTGGAGATCGGGGGCGGCTTCCGGATCCCGGAGGTCCTAAGCCAGTCCGGTGCCCGCCTGGTCGAGGTGGGAACCACCAACCGGACCCGGATCGAAGACTTCGCCGACGCCGTGGCGACACATGGGTCCGACATCGCCGCAGTCCTATCGGTCCACCGATCCAACTACCGCATTGAGGGCTTCACCGAGTCGACCCCGGTAGCCGACCTGGCCGAACTCGGGGTACCGGTGGTGGCCGACATCGGGTCGGGTCTCCTAGATGCCGCCTGTCCGTGGCTGGCCGACGGGCCCC
>ENA-UPTF01000045-UPTF01000045.1-marine-metagenome-genome-assembly--contig:-NODE-45-length-76323-cov-5.198463_pt1 | contig 76323 bp, 90 predicted proteins | sample MGYA00238166_ERZ767019 | MGnify/ENA primary metagenome ERZ767019 (study PRJEB28930, sample SAMN06266391) | marine metagenome | isolation source: Sea water from 250 m depth | place: Atlantic Ocean | study... | reverse complement strand
GTTGACGGCGTGGACAGTGCCATCCTCCGTATTGAACCGGGTCGTCAGGTCGGAGACCTGAAGGACCGGTTGCGGGCTGTTCACGGTCGGCTGGTCATTCTCCGAGTCGTTCCCAGACGTCCTGTTCAGCCATGTCGATGATCGTGTAAGCCATCGACAACGCCCCATCGCGGATGGCCTGCATCCCGTGGGTTGACACAGTGTGGTCGGCAAACTCGGGCTGGTGGTTCACGGCGTCGCCCGACTGGATTCCGAGCATCGGGTGGATCGACGGGACCACCTGGCTGACGTTGCCCATGTCGGATGAACCGCCGCTGCGACCGATTTCCGCCTCGGTAGGCATCGGTCGGCCCATGCTCTCCGAGTTGGCCGAGTACAGGCCGGTCATCACCTGATTGTTCCGCATGTTGTCGTACGGATGGTCAGTGCGCGTCCAGGCCAGGCGACAGCCGGTGGCGGTGGCCGCACCCTCGAAGCAGGCCTGAACCTTCGGGATTAGTTCGTCGAGCCTCTCGACGCTGGACGAGCGGATCAGCCACGTGGAACTGGTGTGGGCGGGCACCACGTTCACCGCGTCGCCCCCGCGCGTGACCATGCAGTGCACCCGGTCACCCTCGACCATCGCTTGTCTAAGGGTGGCCACGTTCACGTACGCCTGGACGAACGCATCCAAGGCGTTGATCCCCTCTTCGGGGGCGAAGGCGGCGTGCGACTCCTTACCGAAGAACTCCGCTTCGAAGTGCTGACAAGCCTGGAACGAGGGGTCAAGCTCGTCGAAGGGGCCGGGGTGCACCATCATCGACGCGGCAGCGTCTTCGAATGCGCCGGCGTCGATCAGTTCGACCTTGCCCCCGCCTCCCTCCTCCGCGGGGGTACCGAGCACCGTTACCCGAATTCCTAACTCCTCGGCCAGGGTGGCCATCGCCACCCCTGCTCCGGCCGCCGCCGTGGCAATGATGTTGTGGCCGCAGGCGTGGCCGACCTCGGGCAGGGCGTCGTACTCGCAGCAGATGACCACTCGTGGCCCTCCGGTTCCGACCGTCGCCTCGAATGCCGTGTCTAGGCCGTGGCAGGGGTAGGTGACCTCGAACCCCTGACGGCCGAGGAAGGAGCTCAGTTTTTCGGAGGCCTCAAACTCTTCGAATCCGAGTTCAGGGTTCTCGTACATCCACCGGGAGAGGTCCCGGAGTTCGTTTTCGACCTTCGCGAAAGCCTTCTCGGCTACCTGTTTGCTCATCATCGGTCGGACGGTAGCAGGGCCGTCCGCCAGCTCAGAGAGCCAGCCGGTAAACGTTGGTGGCCCGCTCCTCGAAGCCGAGGCGCCGGTAGAGCCGATTAGCGGCTTCCCGGGAGGGGCGCGACGTCAAGTCCACCGTGGTCGCCCCCTTGGCCCGAGCCCGGCCTATGGCCTCCCGGTTGAGGGCCTCGCCGACCCCCCGTCCCCGCGCCGCCTCGTCCACCACCACGTCCTCGATCCAGGCTCGCAGGCCGGTGGGGATCCGGAACAAGGCCAGGGTCAAGCTCCCCACTACAGCCCCCTCCTCGTCGAGGGCCAACAAAAGGACCGACGCCTCCGAGCCCACGATGGCCTCAAGGGTGGCAGCATCGGGCGGCGAGTTGGACCGGGAGAGCTGAGGGACCAGCCGGGCCATGACGGACACTAGGGCGTCGTCGACCCCGGTCGCCTCGACAATCCGGATCCCGGACTCCGATCCTTGGTCACCCATCGCCGCGCAGCCTAGAGCCGGCGCCGGGTCCCTCCCGGCGCGCGTCGACACGTCTCTGGCTAGCCTCCAAATCAATGGCCCCTGACCCCGCCCCACACCTCATCTGGAACGTCGAGAAGGTCCCGACTGACCTGCGTTCCCCGATCCTGGTCGCCGCCTTCGAGGGCTGGAACGACGCCGGGGAGGCCAGTTCCACAGCCGCCCGCTACGTCCGGGACCATTTCCAGGCTGAGCACGTGGCCACTATCGACGCCGAGGACTTCTTTGACTTCACGGTGGCTCGACCCAACGTGCGCCTCGACGAGCACGACGTTCGCCAGATCGTCTGGCCGTCGACGGGCATCCACGTGGCCCGGATCCCCAGCGCCGAGCACGACCTGGTGTGCGCCATCGGCCACGAACCCCAACTGCGGTGGCGGAGCTTCGTGGACCACCTGGCCATTACCGCCGAGGCAATGGGCGCCACCATGGTGTGCACCCTCGGCGCCCTCCTGACCGATGTACCCCATACCCGACCCACCCAGGTGTACGGCGGGACCGACGATCCAGTCCTAGCCGCCCGCCTGACCCTGTCGCCGTCGACCTATGAGGGCCCGACCGGCATCGTGGGCGTCCTGTCGGCCGGGCTCCGCGAGCGGGGAGTCACCACGGCCTCGTTCTGGGCCAGCGTCCCGTCCTACGTCTCCAACGCCCCGTCGCCCAAGGCCGCCCTGGCCCTTGTAGACCGGCTCTGCCATGTACTGGCCGTGAACGTTCCCCGAACTGACCTAGAGATCGCCGCCGCCGCCTACGAACGCCAGGTCAGCGACCTGGTGGCCGAGGATGACGACACCGTTGAGTATGTGGAACAACTAGAAGCCGACTTTGACGAGGAGACGACCGACAACCCGGACCAGTTGGTGGCCGAGGTCGAAGACTTCCTCCGCAACCAGCCCGGTACCTGAGGATCGGCCGGCCTCAGTCCTCGCTGCCCCGCCAAGTTGGGTTCCGCGGAACGTCGAAGCGCACCTCTAGAGGCTCACCCCGGATCGCCGCAAAGGCGTCGTCGGCCCACTGGTCGGGAAGGATCGTGTCGTCAGGCAGGTGGCCTTCGGCGAAAAAGCCCACATCGGAGCACTCCAGCGGATGGGCCTTCAGCTGGCCACCGGTCATCTGACAGTGGAAGACCAGCGAGTACAGCGGGATGCCCGTGAAGCCGAGCCTCATCCCGTCCAAAATGGCGATGGGCCGTACCACCTCGCACTCAATGCCCGTCTCCTCTCGAACCTCCTTGACTACCACCTCGGCCGCCGAGTAGCCGACGTCAGCCCAACCCGTCGGGTAGAGCCAGAGCCCGGAGTCGGCCCGCTGCACGAGCAGCAGTTCGCCGTCGTCGTTGCCGACCACCGCGCCGACGGTCACCTTGGGGGTGATGTATCCCGGCACCCCCCGGCCCACGGTGTCCATCCACTCGTCGACCAGAGCCGCCGCCGCCACCTCCCGACCGGCCAGGGCGTCTGCCCCGGCCCGGATCTCGGCCGCCACGTGGAGGATCTCCTCGTAGCGTTCCCGCTCGTAGAGCGACTCAGTGAACCCGAGGCCGGTACGGGCCGAACCGGCCAGAGCCTCGGCCCACCGCAACAGGTCCCGTCGGATCGGGGGACCACCGGGTGGTTCGGTCACGCCCGCACCGTAGGCGCTCCGATCCGCTCCCGGACCGGTCCGGTCAGAAGTCGACAGCCACCCAGCGCAGCACTGAGAGCTCGATCTCTGCCAGGTGGTCTGCATCGGTGATCTTGGACCCCGACGAGTCCCGCACGTAAAAGGCGTCGACAACGTCGGAACCCAGCGTCTGGACCCGGGCTCGGACGATGTCGAGGTCCAGTTCGGCGAAGGCCCGGGTGATCCGGTACAGCACACCCACACCGTCTGGACAGGTGACCTCTAGGACAGTGGCGGTGGCCGAGGTTTCATTGTCCACGGTCACTCGGGGCCGGGCCGGGCGGGCGGCCATACGAATCGGCCGGTAGGTCCGGGACCGGTCCCCCAACCGGGCAGCCAGGGCCAGGCGACCGGACAGGGCACGTCGGATCTGGTCCTCGATCCGGCCCCAGTCCGGCGTACCGCCCAGGACCTGGCCAACGCGAAACACCGACAGGGCCCGCCCGTTCTCCGAATGGGCGGCGGCGTCCTGGACGTCAGCGCCGTTCAACGACAGCACCCCCGCCACCTTGGAGAACGTGCCCGGCCGGTCGTCAGCCACCACGGTGAGCGTCGAGCCCTCGCCCCGGACCACGAATCCCCCCTCGTTCAGCAGCACCCGTTGGCCAGGATCGGGGAAGGAGCCGCCTAGCACCTCGCCCACGTCGCCACCGCTTAGGACATGCCGGGCCCGGTCCACCAGTTCGTGTACCAGGTCGCCCTTCCACGAGCTCCAGGCTGACGGACCGGTGGCGATGGAGTCCGCCTCGGTGAGGGCACCCAGCAGTTCCAGCAGGCGGATGCTGCCCAACGCATCGGCCACCGACCGGATGGTGCCGTCGTCGTCGAGGTCCCGGCGGGTGGCCACGTCGGGGAGCAGCAGGTGGTGTTCGACCATGGCCACCAGAAGGTCCGTGTCGGCCCCGCTGAATCCCATACGGGAGCCGATAGTCCTCATCAGGTCGACGCCGACCTCGGTGTGGTCCCCCGGATAGCCCTTGCCGATGTCGTGAAGCAGGGCCCCGACCAGTAGGAGATCGGGCCGGTCTACTCGGTCCACCAGGCGGGAGGCTTCGGCCGCTGTCTCCATGAGGTGCCGGTCCACGGTGAACCGGTGGTAGGCGTTGCGCTGGGGTCGGGACCGACACGGCTCCCACTCGGGCACCAGCAGCACGAACAGGCCCACGTGATCCAGGTCCTCGATGACGGGCACGGCGGCCGGCCCGCACGCCAGGAGTTCCACGAACAGGTCCCGGGCCTCGGCAGGCCACGGTATGGATAGGGGCCTGCTGTGGTCGGCTAGGCGTTCCAGAGAACTGCGCTGGAGGTAGGCATCGTGGCGAGCGGCCACCACGGCACACCGCAACACCAGCAGGGGGTCGGCCAGGTCAGCCTCCAGGGTGAGCTCCAGGCGGCCGTCGTCCAGGACCAGGGCGGGCGCTACCTCTCGATGCCGGGAGCCCGCCAGGACCCGCAGGGGACCGCGCCGACGCGCCGCCCGACGGGTCCGGCGGGCCGCCCCTTCCCCCGTCCAGGCAATAGTCCTTCCGGCGGACGAGACCTCGGCCATAAGCACGTCGGAGTCGGCCAGGCCGAGGGCGTCGGCTACCTCTTCCTGGAGTTCCAGTAGCAGCTGGTCGGACCGCTGCCCGGTAAGACGATGAAGCTCCACCCGGACGGCCAGCAGGACCTCCGAGGCGGCGGCCAGGCCAGCCGACTCGGCCTCACGCAAGATGGGCACTGTGGCCTGTTCCACCCATAGGAGGTTGTGAACGTCGCGCAGCCCGCCCCGGGCCTCCTTCAGGTCAGGCTCCAACAGAAAGGCCACCTCACCGAACCGGGCGTGGCGTTCGGCCACCGAGGCATTCATCCGGTCCAGGTGGTGCTTGGACCGGCTAGCCCACTGCTGCAGGGCGGCAGAGGCCAGCCTGTCGGCCAACTCCTCGTCGCCGGCCACTGGACGGGCAGCCAGGAGGCTGGTCGCTGTCTCCAGGCTGTCCGTCGCCACCTCCAGCAATTGGGCCACCGTCCCGACTTGGTGGCCCAGCTTTAGGCCGGCGTCCCAGAGCGGGTACCAGATCCGCTGGGCGGCCTCCCTAACGTCCGTGTCGGGGCGGTGAACCAGGACCACATCCACATCGCTGCCCGGACACTGCTCCCGTCGGCCGTACCCGCCTACGGCTACTAGGGAGGTTCCCTCCGGGGCCTCGGCCGCCGCATAGACACCGGTCAGGAAGCCGTCGATCCTCTCGGTCAGGGCCTCGCAGAAGTCCGGACCCCGTAGTTGACGGTCGGCCAGCAGGTCGGAGACGTCGAGTTGGCCCACCGGCGCGACGGTAGTGGGCCGCTCAGCTAACGAAGTCTGGGAACCGCCGGAAGAACACCGACCGGGCCAGCACCTCGTCACATCCAGCAGCCGAGGCGGTAGCCATCAGCTCCTCGTCCACGTGGGCGGCGAAGCCCACAGTGCGGGCACCGACGTCGCCCAGTACGTCAAGCACGCCGGGTCGGGATAGGTCCACCACCACGAGGTCAACCTCTAGGCCCACCAGCTCGGCCGGATCTGCTACCAGGACCACCTCGGCCTTGGTTGACCGGAGCCGAGACCGGTCCATGAGGTCCGGAACGTGGGCGGCAACTCTCACCGCTGGTCCTTGGCAACGCTGCGACGGCGGAGGACCTGCCGGGAGCCGACCTGAATGGGTACCCGGTCACCCACCGTCTAGAGCCCGGTTCAGGTTCCCGGACCGCAGCCCCTCCAGGTCGAGAGTGACGTAGGCGTAGCCGGCGGCCGCGACAGCGGCCACTACCTCGGTCCGGCGCTCCACCACCTCGGCCAGCCGATCGGTCGGGACCTCCAGGCGGGCCGCGTCGTCGTAGTGGCGGACGCGAAGGTCCTCGAACCCCAGCCGACGCAGGGCGGCCTCGGCGCGTTCCACGGTCCTCAGGACATCGACCGTGACCTCGGAGCCGTAGGGAATCCTCGAAGCTAGGCAGGCGGCGGCCGGCTTGTCGGCCGTGCGCAGGCCCAAGCGGCGGGAGTGGTGGCGGACATCGGCCTTGGTCATACCGGCTTCCACGAGGGGGAACCGGGCTCCTCGTTTAGACGCCACAGCCTGACCGGGGCGGTGGTCACCGAGGTCATCGACGTTAACGCCCAGGACGACGGTGGCCGACTCCCGGTCGGCAATGGGGTCCAGCACGTCCATGAGAGCGTCCTTGCACCGTCCGCATCGGTCGGCATCATTGACCCGGTAGGCGGCGTCGACCATCTCGTGGGTCTCGACCTCCGACCAGCGCAGACCCCACTCGTCGGCCAGAGAGGCCGCATCGGCCCGCTCGTCGCCGGCCAGCGACGGTGACACGGCGGTCACCACGTGGACCCGGTCGGAACCCAGGGTGTCGTGGGCCATCCGGGCCAAGAAAGCCGAGTCAGCGCCGCCGGAGAAGGCCACCACGACCCGGTCCAGATCGTGCAGGGTCCGCCGGAGGCCCTCCAACGACGGCTCGTCGACGACAATCGGTTCCACGATCAGGCACAACCCGCCCGGGTCAGGACGGTGTCCAGGTCATCAACCATGCCCGTGTAGAAGGTGCCAAACTCGCCGTAGTCGGCCGACGCCCGGTCGTAGCGCATGGTGTAGACGACGTCTTTGAGGTCGTCGGGGTGTTCGCCAAACAGCGTGACCCCCCATTCGTGGTCGTCCACCCCGGTCGATCCGGTAACAACCTGCAGGATGCGGCCGGCGAACTTCCGCCCCGAGGCACCGTGCTCCATCATCAGTTCGTGGCGGTCGTCGTATGGGAGGCGGTACCAATTGGCACCCACGTTGCGTCGCTTGGACATCGGGTAGAAGCACCACGCCGGCTTACCTGCGGGGGGTAACTCTGGGTGGAGCCGGGCCTGCTTCATCTCGTCCGGCACGCCTTGGGCGTACTCGGAGACCTCAGTCAGCGACACGTAGCTATCCACCACCTGTAGGCCGCCGGCCACCAGGGCGGTCTGGAGGTCTCGCAGGCGCCAGAGGTCGTCACCCAAACCCATAAACGCTAGGTCGGCCTTGTGGCCCAGGATCGCTACCGAAATCACCTGGTCGCCGGCTGCGGTGGCGATCTCGACGGCGGTGCGGACCGCCTCCCGGTCGACACCCGAGCCGGGGATCCGGCAGAACAGATGGATGACGCCGAGGCCAACGGCAGGACTGACCGGTTCGCTCATCCGACGGAGTCTAGAGAGGGGTCTCGGATAGACCGTCAATCGCCCGTGTAGAGGTTGAGGCGATCGCCCCGGGCGAATCCGGCCAGCTGCAGGTTGGCCACGGCAGCCGTCTCCACGGCCAGGGCCGACGGGCCGCTCACCGCCACCAGGCAGGCGAACCCAGCCGCCCACGCCTTCTGGGCCATCTCAAACGAGGCCCGGCCGCTAACCCACAGGCCTAGATCCCCGGCCGGTAGGAGGCCGTCCATGTGGAGCCGCCCGACCACCTTGTCGACGGCATTGTGGCGCCCAATGTCCTCCCGAAGCACCTGCGGCATTCCCGCCCGGTCGAAGGCCACCGCGGCGTGGACGGCCCCGGTGGTCGAGAAGAGGGCCTGGCCGTCGATCCGGTCGGCCAAGCCAGCCAGCACCCCGATTTCGAAGGGCTCCACGTCCAGGGGCCGGAGGCGTTTTCGGAGGTCGTCGATGGCCACCGTCCCGCAGATACCGCACGAGGACGAGGCGGGTCCCAGGCGGGGCGTGGGCGCCGGTGCACGACCACCGGTGTCGACGGTGACGTCGTTGTACTCAGCCTGGGCGGCCGACCCCTCCCCGCAGTACCGCACGGTGCGGATCGGGACGTCGTGCAAAACGCCCTCGGTGATGCAGAAGCCGACCGCCAACTCGAAGTCGTCGCCCGGGGTGCGCATGGTGGTAGCCACCAACTCGCCGTCCAGACGGATTGCCAGGGGCTCCTCCACGATGAGCTCGTCGGGCACCCGCCGCGAGCCGTCAGCATCAATCCGGCGGGTGAAGACCCGAGACGTCCGACCGCGGCTCATCGTCGGCATCTCTTCAAGCTGGACATGCCCACCAGTGAACACGCCCCAGCGGGAAAAGCGGAGTGGACGCCCCGGAGGGCACCCGCTCGAATTGGTCCAATCCCAGTCTGGGGATCGTGTCCGCCGACCCGCCTAGAAGTCCATGTCCGGCATGCCCCCGCCCGCCGCACCCTCAGCCGGGGCGTCGGCGACGACGGCCTCCGTGGTGAGGAACAGGGCGGCGATGGAGCCGGCGTTCTGCAGGGCCGACCGAGTCACCTTGGCGGCATCGATGATGCCGGCGGCGACCAGGTCCTCGTACTCGCCGGTGGCGGCGTTGAGGCCGTTGGGACCGTCGAGGTTGCGCACCTTCTCAACGATGACACCGCCCTCCAGGCCGGCGTTTACAGCGATCTGGGTCAACGGGCTCTCCAGGGCCTTGGCCACGATACGGGTGCCGGTGGCCTCGTCGGGGGACAGACCCTCGGCAGCCGCGGTCGCCGCATCCTGGGCCCGGAGCAGGGTCACGCCGCCGCCGGCAACGACGCCCTCCTCGATGGCCGCCTTGGTAGTACTCACCGCGTCCTCGATGCGGTGTTTCTTCTCCTTGAGCTCAACCTCAGTGGCCGCCCCGACCTTCAGGACGGCAACGCCGCCTGACAGCTTGGCCAGGCGCTCCTGGAGCTTCTCCCGGTCGTAGTCCGAGTCGGTGTTATCAATCTCGCCCTTGATCTGGGCAATGCGGCCGGCGATGTCGACCTCGTCACCCGCTCCCTCGACGATGGTGGTCTCGTCCTTGCTAACCACGATCTTGCGAGCCTGGCCCAGCATGTCGAGGGTCACGCCGTCAACCTTGAGGCCGACCTCCTCGGACACCACCTGGCCGCCGGTCAGGATGGCCATGTCCTGGAGCATGGCCTTGCGGCGGTCGCCGAAGCCCGGGGCCTTGACAGCAACCGAGGTGAAGGTGCCCCGGATCTTGTTGACGACGAGCGTGGCCAGGGCCTCGCCCTCAACGTCCTCGGAGATCACCACCAGCGGGCGGTTTGTCTGCATGACCTTCTCCAAAGCCGGCACCAGGTCGCGAACGGCGCTGATCTTGGATCCAACAAATAGCACGTAAGGCTCCTCAAGAACGGCCTCCATGCGGTCCGGGTCGGTCACGAAGTAGGGGGAGATGTAGCCCTTGTCGAAGCGCATGCCCTCGACGAGGTCCATCTCCATGCCGAACGTCTGGCCCTCCTCGACAGTGATGACGCCGTCCTTGCCTACCTTGTCGATGGCGTCGGAGATCATCTCGCCGATCTCAGGGTCAGCGGCTGAGATGGCGGCAACGTTGGCAATCTGCGCTTTGTCACTGGACACGTCCAGAGAGGAGTCCCGAATCGAGTCGACGGCAGCGGCTACCGCTGCCTCGATGCCTTTTTTAATCGACATGGGGTTGGCGCCGGCGGCCACGTTTCGCAGACCCTCGCGGACCATCGACCAGGCCAGAACGGTCGCCGTGGTGGTGCCGTCACCGGCCACATCGTCGGTCTTCTTGGCAACTTCCTTGACTAGCTCGGCCCCGATGCGCTCGTACGGGTCCTCCAAGTCGATCTCCTTGGCAATGGAGACGCCGTCGTTGGTGATTGTGGGGGCACCCCACTTCTTCTCCAGGACGACGTTTCGGCCCTTCGGGCCCAGCGTGACTCGCACGGCGTCGGCCAGCTGGTTCATGCCCTTTTCGAGCGACCGTCGGGCCGTCTCGTCGAACGTGATGATCTTCGCCATCAGCGGCAACCTCTCCGTGATTGGTGGTCCAGCGGTGCGGGAACGCGACCGCTGGCACTCTCTTCAAGCGAGTGCCAATCCAACCAGCAGACCGCTGGTTTTCCAACGTGGCCGGCCACGTTCTGCGACCGACGTCCGGCGCCGAAAGCTCGCCCGGACTAGAAGGGCGGGATCAGCCTCCGGCCACCGCTGGCACGATGGCCACTGTGTCGCCGTCGGGCACGACGGTGGCCAGGCCGTCCAGGAACCGCACGTCGTCGTCGCTCACGAAGACGTTGACGAAGCGGCGCAGGGAACCACCCTCGTCCAGGATCCGCTCGGAGAAGCCCGGGTGGGCAGCATCTAGGGCGGAGAGGGTGTCGGCAACCGTGCCTGCCTCCACCTCGACCTCGGGCTGGCCACCGGTCAGGGGGCGAAGCGTGGTGGGAATGCGGATGGTGACGGCCATGGGCAGAAAACCTACCCAGCGGACCGGCCTGCCCCCACCCGCTGTTGAGGTCACCGCCCCTCCAGCCACCCAGCCACCGCCTCGGTGACGCAGGCACCGGTGTCGGTCTGGGCACGGTCCAGCCCGAAGAGGTCGACCAGGGAGAGCACGTCGCCCGGGACTATCACGTCCGGATCGGCACTCCCCACCACCACCAGGAGCGGCACCCCGGCCGCCGCCGCGTAGGCGGCCACACCGCCCACCACCTTGCCCGCCATCGAGGTGGCGTCCAACCGACCCTCGCCAGTGACCACCAGGTCGGCCCCGGCCAGGTGCTCATCAAGCCGCACCTCTTCGGCCACCAGGTCGACGCCGTCGACCAGCTGGGCGCCCCGGGCGGCCAGGCCTCCGGCCAGGCCTCCGGCGGCACCCGCCCGGTCCATCGCCGATATGTCGACGCCGTAGCGCTCCTCGTACACCTGGACCAGGCGCTCCAGGCGTCCGGTCAGCAGGCGAATGTGGGCGTCGGAGGCCCCCTTCTGTGGTCCGAACACCTCGGCGGCATCGGTAAACCGGGTCCGCACGTCGCAGGCACCTAACAACTCCACCCCCCGGTACCGGGCCGGTGACCCCATGGCGTCCACTGCTCCCAGGCCACCGTCGGTGGAGGCGGAGCCACCCATACCCACGATGATCCGGCGGGCCCCCTGCTCTACGGCGTGGTGCATCAACTCCCCCACCCCAGTCGTGGTGGCGTCCAGCGGCCGGTTCCCGTCCGCCCCGCCAGCCAGCACCAGACCAGCCGCCTGGGCTATCTCGATGACCGCCGTTTCACCAGAGAGTCGCCAGCCGGCCGACACCGGCTCGCCAAGGGGTCCGGTTACCTCGTTGGTTCGGTCAGAACCTCCGAGGACATCAAGCAGCCCCTCCCCGCCGTCGGCCATCGGTACCTCGACCGTGGTGCCACCGTGCCCGGCCACCGCCCGGGCTACCGCCGAGGCCACCTGGGCCGCCGTGGCGGTCCCCCGGAACTTGTCCAGCGCGGCGACGACCCGCACTGGCCAACCTCAGTTGGACTGGATGCGTAGGTCCGAGCCCAGGATCAACACAATGTCGGCGTTGGCTACCCTCTCCTCGGCGTTGGGCGGTACGGCCGGGCCGCCGGGCGGCATTGCCTCGAGGATGTCCGCGAACTCTCCGAAGTGGTCCACGATGACCTTGGCGTCGGCCACGTATTCGGTGCGGTAGTAGATCCGACTGGCGCTGGCCTTCTCGGCGTTGGCCGGCGACTCCATGGCCCACCCGAGCGGGCTGAGCAGGTCGGTGACCTTGCCGGCGGCACCGGAGACCCCGGAGCCGTTGGCCACCAAAACTTTCACCTCGTTGGGCGCGTGGGTGGGCGTTGGAAAGAGTTCCTGGGTGGTGGTGGGAGCAACCGTGGTGGTCGGCGGAGGCTCCGCGTCACCGCCCACAGCCTGCGTCGAGGTGGGGGTGATGGTTCCTGACACGCCCTCTGTGTCGCCGGCCGAACCGTTGTCCACCGCCGCCTCAGCTCCGCCGTCGACCAGCGGGCGAAGCCCCGGGGTGTCGTCCAGACCCTTCCAGAGCAGGACCAGGCCCAGCACCACAGCCACCGCAATGAGCAGGAAGGCCCGCGGTGCGGCAGCGGCGTTGCTGGGGCCGAGCCCTCCGCCGCCGCGGCCCACGTTCATTGGGTGCCGTCTTCTTCAACCACCCGTGGCTCGAGGCGGGCTCGCCGACGGCGATCCCGCTGGCGTTGGAGGCGGCGAACCACAAGCGGGTCGTAGTCCATGGCGTCGGTGGTAACGAGTAACTCACCGAGCAGTTGGTGGTAGCGAGTCGCCGAGAGCTCAAACCGCTCCCGGATCTGCACGTCCTTCGGTGCGGTGGCCGTCCACCAAGACCGCTCAAAGTCCAGGATGTCGCGATCCCGCTGTGTCAGTGCCACGACCCGATGATCCTCCACCGCGGGGGGTGGTTCAAGTACCCCCTCTTCATAGGTCCGGTTACCGGGGCGGGTCGGGCGACGTGCCCAGCCCGCCTCAGTAGCCTCGGGTGGGTACGGCGCTACCACCAGCGTCGTTCCGCCCGAGTAGCTCAGTTGGTCAGAGCAGGCGCCTTGTAAGCGTCAGGTCGTCGGTTCGAATCCGACCTCGGGCTCACCGACGGTGTCGGGCCACCTCGAACAACGCTACGGCGGCGGCGACCGACACGTTCAGCGACCCCAGCACCCCGGCCAGCGGGATATGGGCAATGGTGTCGCACCGTTCGCGGACCAGGCGTGACAGGCCCGAGCCCTCGGCACCCAGAACGAGGGCCACCGGTTGGTCGGCCACCGCCAGGTCATGGATGGCCGTGTCGCCACCGACGTCCAGACCCACCGACCACACCCCGGCCTCGGCCAAGCGGCCCAGCGCCTTGGGGAGTCCCGGCACTCGGGTCATCCGTAGGTGCTCAATGGCCCCGGCTGCCGACTTGGTGGCCGCTGCTGTCACACCGGCGGCCCGGTGGCGGGGCAGCACAACGCCGGTAACCCCGGCGCACTCGGCCGACCGGAGGATGGCCCCCAAGTTGCCGGGATCGGTTACCCCGTCCAGCAGCAGCAGGAACGGATCACGACCCGAGGCGTCAGGACGGAGCAGTTCCTCCAGTTCGTGTTCGCTGAGCGGCTGGGCCAGGGCCAGCACCCCCTGTGGGGCATCGGTGCGTGCCATCGACTCAAACTTGGACCGGGAAACCTCCCGGATGGTGACCCTGGCCTCGTCGGCCAGGTCAATGATGTCGTCCAGGATCGGGGCGGGGTCCAGGTCACCGGCCATCAGGACCTCCCGGGTCCGTCGCGTTCCGGCCAGCAACAGCTCCCGGACCGCCTGTCGGCCCTCCACCTGGTCACCTCCCAGGCCCTTCAGTGGGCCCTCCGGACGGTTCCCCATCGGGGTGCTCCCCCGCTGGCCGCGACCCCGGGGACCGGGCCGGCCGGTTGGACCGCGCCGGGGTGGCCCCGACCGACTACCGCCCCGACCTCCACCGCCGGTCGACCGGGCGGACCGGCCGTCGCCTCGCTTGGGACCCCGAGCTCCGCTCACGAGGGCGCCTCGGGCCGGGTCAGGAGGGCCACGGCGAAGCAGGCCACGCCCTCCTCCCGACCGATGGCGCCCAGGCCCTCGGCTCGCTTCCCCTTGACGGTGACCGCCGCGCCGACCACGACTGCCAGGGCCTCTTGCATCTCGGTCCGACGGGAGGCCAACCTTGGGGCCTCCAAGACCACCGTGCAGTCCACGTTGGCCACTTCCCAACCGTCGGCCCAAACGGCGGCGACGCTGTCGGCCAGCAGACCCATACTGTCGACCCCAGCATGGACAGGATCGGTATCGGGGTAGCGCTGGCCGATGTCGCCTAAGCCAGCCGCCCCCAGGAGGGCGTCGGTCACGGCGTGGGCCACCACATCGGCGTCGCTGTGCCCGGCCAAGCCCTGGCCGTCGAAGACCACGCCTCCCAGCACCAGCCGCCGTCCCGGGTCGTCGCTAAACGGATGGATATCGAACCCCTGACCAACCCGCATCTCAGGCATCGGTCGACCGCTCCGCCGAACTGGCCACCTCGAGGGCCGCCAACGCTAGGTCTATCGGCCGGGTGACCTTCAGGTTGGCCGGTTCCCCTTCCACGACCACCACTGTGACACCCGCCGCCTCGACCAACGTGGCGTCGTCAGAGGCCTCGCCTCCGTCAGCATGGGCTCGTCGCAGGACCTCGGCGGCAAAGCCCTGTGGCGTCTGCACGGTGATCACCCCATCGCGCTCGATAACTCGGCCTTCGGCGGACCGTAGCGAGTCGGTCACCGGGATGCCGGGGACGACAGCTTCGGCTCCGAGACACACCGCCCCGACAACCCGACGAAACAGATCTGGGGTGGCCAGCGGCCTCGCCCCGTCGTGGACCAGCACCACCTCGGCGTCTGCGGGCACGGCGGCCAGCCCACAGCGCACCGACGCCGACCGGGTGGTCCCTCCGTCCACGACGGCCTCCACCCCATCCAGGCCGGCCAGTAGGTCGACTACCGCCGAACGCCGGTTAGCGGCCACCACGACCACGACCCCGTCGGAAACCGAGGCGGCGGCCCGGACCGACCGGACGACCACCGGTTGGCCGGCCAGATCGGCGGCCTGCTTGTCGCCCCCAAACCGCTCGCCGCTCCCGGCGGCCACCACTACCGACCACACCACCGCCCGGCGGTCCCGGACGGTCATCCGGAGGTCCCAGGGACGAACCCGACGGCCGGGACGCGAACAAGACCAATTCTCGGTGGCCGTGGCTGGCAGAACACCTCACTAGCATGGCCACTCGACATGCCGGACACCACACTCTTCCGCGAGACCACCCTGTTCGCCAGTCTGGATGACGGGTCCCTGGCCGCGATCACTGAGGCTGGACAGGATCTCGACCTCCGGCGAGGGGACGTCCTGTTCCGCGAGGGAGACGCCCCTGACGAGTTGTTCGTGGTGGTCTCAGGGCGCATCGCTATCGCCAACAAGTCAATCGACGGTAGGGAGTCCATGGTGGCCCTTATGGAGGAGGGCGACCTGTTCGGCGAGATGGGGCTGTTCGACGGTCGGGGTCGGTCGGCTGAGGCCCGGGCCCTGGAACCGTCGGTGGTCACCGCGGTCCCATACGGGCCGGTCCGTGGCCTCTACGAGAATGACCCCACGCTCCTGTGGCGGGTGGTGGCCATGCTGGCCGGTCGCCTACGGACCATGGACGCTGCCCTGGCCGACTCGGTGTTCTTGGACGTGACGGGCCGGACAGCCAAGCGCCTGCTGGAGCTAGCCGGCGAAGAGGAGGAGTTCTCGCTCCCCATAACCCAGGAAGAACTGGCCGGCATGGTCGGCGCCTCACGGGAACGGGTCAACAAGGCCATCGCCTCGTTCATCCGCTTGGGCTGGATCGAACAGGTCGACCGGACCTACCGCATCACCAACCGCGAACAGCTAACCATCCGAGCGCGCTGAACAGCCGTTCAGGCGTGCAGCCAGGCCTCCACCCGGCGCCAGGCGTCCGCCGCGTCGTCGGCCCGGTGGGCCGGGCGGTCCGGGTCATGCACGAAGCCGTGGTCGGCGTCCGCGTACCTTACGACGGTCGCTCCGGTGGCCTCCAGGGCGTCGACTTCGTCGGACGGCGTCCAGGCGTCCACGGTGCCAACCACGGCCAGCACCGTGGAGGCGTCGCCGGCGGCCAGAGCATCCAGCGGCTCGCCCTGGCCCGGCCCCTGCCAGGCCTCGGGCACCCGGACCATCCCGTAGAAGGGACAGTGCCGGTCGAAGCGCCCAGTGCTCACCGCCTTCAGCGCGTACATACCTCCCATACAGAACCCCAGGATTCCTACCCGGTCGGCGGCAGTGAGATCGGCGGCAGCCACCGCGTCGCCCAGCACCCGGTCGTCGGCGAGCGTCGCAGCAGCGGCCAGGCGGGCCGCCACGTCCAGATCTTCGCGGCCCGGGTAGATCTCGAAAGCGGCCACCGACAGCCCCCACTCGGCGGCCAGGCGGGCCACCAACCCGTCGAAAAGGGGCCGCATACCCATCACATCAGGGATCACGACCAGCCCCCGTGGGGACGGTCCGGTGGGCGGGTGAACCAACTCGGCGGCAGTCCCGGACGGTAACTCTGTTCGCACACCCCCTGCCTAGCGCACGGGATCCCTACCCGCCTCCCCGGCCGCCCCTGGGAGCAAACCGGCCACAGCGACTGCCTCGGCCACCGTGGAGACCCGAACCACGTCTAACCCGACCGCTACCTCCGGTGTGGTAGCCGGGACGATGGCCCGCCGAAAGCCCAGACGATGGGCTTCGTTCAAGCGGCGCTCGATGCCCACCACCTGGCGGACCTCGCCGCCCAGCCCGACCTCACCGGCAGCCACGGTGTCGGAAGCCAGTTGCCGCCCCGTGGTAGCCGAAACCAGGGCTAGAGCCAGGGGAAGATCGGCGGCCGGTTCGGTCACCTGCACGCCCCCGACCACCGTGGCGTAGACATCCAACGCCCCTAGGTCCACCTCGGTCCGACGTTCCAGCACGGCTAACAGGAGCGAGAGGCGGCGAACGTCGAGGCCCTGGGGGGACCGGCGGGGATGCGGGGTGGTGGCTCGTACGACCAGCGCCTGGATCTCAACCAGCAGGGGCCGGTGCCCCTCCATGGCCGGGAGGACAACCGAGCCGGCTACGCCGAGGGCCCGGTCGGCTAAGAAGACCCGACTGGGGTCGTCGACAGATCGCAGGCCGTCGCCCCCCATCTCGAACAAGCCAATCTCGTCGGTGGGACCAAACCGGTGCTTGACCACCCTGAGCAGGCGCAAGGTGTGGTGGCGGTCTCCGGCCAACTCCACCACTGTGTCAACCACGTGTTCCAAGGTGCGAGGTCCGGCCAGGCTGCCGTCCTTGGTGAGGTGGCCGACCAACACGATGGCCAGGCCTCGGGTCTTGGCCTCCACAACAAGGCGGTGGGCGCAGGCTCGGACCTGACTGAGGGATCCCGGAGCGCCTTCGTCGGCGGCCAGGTGGACAGTCTGGATCGAGTCCACGATGAGGAGGGCCGGCTGGAGGCGGTCAAGTTGGGACACGATCCCCTCCACGGCCCGGTCATCGCCCAGCCACAGGTCGTCGTGGACAGCGCCCAGGCGCCCGGCCCGGAGCCGGACCTGGGAGGCCGACTCCTCGGCACTTACCAGGAGGACCCGACTACTGGCCTGAGCCCGGGCAGCGGCCAGTTGCAGTATCAGGGTGGACTTGCCCACTCCGGGCTCACCCCCTAGGAGCGTCACCGAGCCAGGTACGAGGCCTCCACCCAAGGCCCGGTCGGCCTCAGCTAGGCCGGTGGGTACGGCTTCCGCCCCGGTCGGGGCTAGGTCGGATAGCAGACGGGCGTCGGCCGGGGGAACCCGACCGCCAGCCGATTCGCCGACCTCGACCAGGGAGTTCCAGGCCGAGCAGGAGGAGCACCGGCCGACCCACTTGGGGTGGGGCGTGGTGCAGGAATCGCAGACATAGGGTTGGGAACGAGGCTTGGCCAGGGCGGGCATGACCCGGACACTATGGACAGGCTGTGACAGAACCGTCGGACGTCGGGACGGTCAGGAATCAGAAGCGCGAAACAGGTCGGCGAAGCCGTCGATGACGGGATGTGGGAAGTCGGTCGGAACCAGAGCCGTACCCCTCAGGAGAACGGTCGAAATACCTAGGCCGCGGGCCGCCTCCAAGGTGGCCGGATCGGAGTCGATCAACAGCATGTCGCCGAATGCCTCGCCGGACATCCGCCGCAGTGCCTCAAACATGGCCTGGCTGGGCTTGCGGGCCCCGACCCCGCCAGAGGCCACCCAAGGCTCCAGGCGGCCCTCTAGTTTGAACCGGTCTCGGAGTTGGGACGACCAGGCCAGCACGGCGTTGGTCAGGCAGGCCACCGGCATCGAACGCTCATCCATCCGGTCCAGGAAGGGCAGGACATCGGCCCTCATCCGTACCCGGGACAGATACTCGGCGTCCAGCACCTCGGGGTCACCGGCCACGCCGACTGCACCCCAAAACTCCTCACTGGACAGGTGGCCGAGGCTGGCCGCCCGGTAGCGGTCGGCCACCTCGCGGGGATCCACCACGCCTCCCTGCTCCCGTACGAACGGAACCAGGAGGCCCTCCGGGTCGCCCCCGGCGTCCCACACAACCCCGATGCCCCCCAGGACGACAAGCCGAAGTTTCCGATGGGCCGGTTCGGCGGTGGCACTCCGCTCCTCCTTGATCTCCGTAGAGCCCGAGGGCTTATCCGCGACGGAGGCTCGGACCGTCCGTGCGGCTCGCCGGGACCGGACGAGGCGAAGGCCCTGGAAGGCCAGGAAGACCAGGAGCAGGATGCCAGCGACGGCCGATACGGCCAGCCAGGCCCTCGGCTCCCGGTCTACTAGGACTCCGGTGGCGCTGAACACGGTGGCCGATCGGTCGCCAAGGGCCACCGACCACCGCTCAACGACGGTCGGCACTGTCGGATCCGCTTTGTCGTCCGTGGAGGGCATGGTGGCCTCCAGCACCAGGGTGAAGGCGTCGGCCGGCGTGCACGATCCGTCGCCGCATCCGGCCATCTCGGCTAGATCCTCCTCGGAGCGGGCGAACGGCAGCCCCCCGAGCGCCTCGGCGAGCTCCCGATCGGCCAGCAGGTCCAAGCCGTCGGAAAGGTCGATGGCGCCGCTCAGGCGCCAGGTGGTCCGGGCGAATGAGCGCTCCCGGACCAGCGACACGTCCCGGATGGCCGTCGGTCCGACCACCTCGGCCAGTACCGGCCCGAGGTGGGACGGCTGGGTGAACGGCTTGACGGCCGAGATCTGACCCCCACCCGAGAGGTCGGTGGTCGGACCGGTCACCTTCCAGCCGGCGGCTACCAGGTCGTCAACGTGGACCCGGCCATCAAGGCCACCTAACGCCTCGACGGCCGCGGCGTCTAGTTCCAGCGCAACGGCGACGGTGCCCGAGCCGTCGGCGACCACGTCGACGGTGACCGTGGCATCCACCCGGCAGGCCAACGCCGAGACGGCCATCACGGCGACCAAGAACGGCCAGACGACTACACGACGAACCAACGGGTACACGGCAGACTCCTGGCTGGCCGGCCGACGCCCGACGACCGGCGGGTGAGCTACTCGGCGCCTTCGACCGCCATCTCGACGGTCGGCGGCTCAAACCCTGCAATGCCCCGGAAGACGACCGTGCGACCACCTGGGGCGTCCGAATCGTCCGGGGTCTCCTCGACGTCTACCACCACGATCTCGCCGGCCGAGAACTCCTTGTGCAGGAGGCGCTCAGACAACGGGTCCTCGACCAGCCGCTGGATGGCCCGACGCAGCGGCCGAGCGCCCATCGAGGGGTCGTAACCCTGCTCGGCCAGGTAGACCTTTACAGCGTCAGTGAGCTCTAGGCCAATGCCCTGGCCGGCCAGCTGGTCGGCCAGCCGGGCCACCATGAGGTCCACGATGCGCGTCACCTCTTCCAGGGACAACTCGTGGAACACGATGGTGTCGTCGATCCGGTTTAGGAACTCAGGACGGAAGTGGGCCTTTAGGGCATCCTGCACCTTGGCCTTCATGCGCTCGTAGCTGACTGCCGCGTCAGCCTTAGCGAAGCCCAGGTTGGCCTTACGCAGGTCGGCCGTGCCGAGGTTAGAGGTCATGATCAGGACGGTGTTGCGGAAGTCCACGGTGCGACCCTGGGAATCGGTCAGGCGACCCTCCTCCAGGATCTGGAGCAGCGTGTTGAAGACGTCCGGGTGAGCCTTCTCGACCTCGTCAAACAGCACCACGGAGAACGGTCGACGGCGGACGGCCTCGGTGAGTTGGCCCCCCTCCTCGTATCCGACGTAACCGGGGGGTGAGCCGACCAGACGGCTGACCGTGTGCTTCTCCATGTACTCCGACATATCCAGTGCAATCAGGGCCTGCTCGTCGCCGAACAGAAAATCGGCCAGGGTCTTAGCCAACTCGGTCTTGCCGACGCCCGACGGGCCCAGGAAGACGAACGATCCGGAGGGGCGCTTGGGGTCCTTCAGGCCGGCCCGGGTGCGACGGATGGCCTGGCTGACAGCCTTAATGGCGTCGCCCTGGCCGACGACCCGCTTGTGGAGCTCGTCCTCCATGGAGAGGAGTTTCTGGGTCTCCTCCTCGGTCAGCTTGTAGACCGGGATACCGGTCCACACCGACAGCACCTCGGCGATGGCCTCCTCGTCGACCTCGTCGAACAGGTCCACGCCGGCTGAGCGGATCTCGGATTCCTTTGACTCCTTGCGGGTTAGCAGTTCCTTCTCGCTGTCACGCAAGCTCCCAGCCTCCTCGAAGTCCTGGGCCTCGACGGCGGCCTTCTTGCGCTGCACCACCTCGGCCAGGTCGGTCTCGATCTCACGCAGGTCGTCCGGGGTGTGCATCCGCTTGATGCGCAGCCGCGACCCAGCCTCGTCGATCAGATCAATGGCCTTGTCCGGAAGATGGCGGTCGGAAATGTAGCGATCGGCCAGGTTGGCCGCCGCCACTAGCGCCTGGTCGGTGATGGTCACCCGGTGGTGGGTCTCGTAGCGCTCCCGCAGGCCCTTCAGAATCTCGATGGTGTGGGGCACCGTGGGCTCGTCGACTGTGATGGGCTGGAACCGGCGCTCCAGGGCGGCGTCCTTCTCAAGGTGCTTCCGGTACTCGTCCAGCGTGGTGGCCCCGATGGTCTGTAGCTCACCTCGGGCCAGCATGGGTTTCAGGATCGACGCCGCGTCGATGGCACCCTCAGCGGCCCCCGCCCCGACCAGCGTGTGAATCTCGTCGATGAACAGGACGATGTCACCCCGGGACTTGATCTCCTTGAGGACCTTCTTCAGGCGCTCCTCGAAGTCTCCCCGGTAGCGGCTGCCGGCCACCAGGGCCCCGAGGTCCAGCGTGTACAACTGGCGGTCCTTGATGGTCTCCGGCACGTCGTCGTTGGCGATCATCTGGGCCAGGCCCTCGACGATGGCCGTCTTTCCGACGCCCGGCTCGCCGACCAGTACAGGGTTGTTCTTAGTCCGGCGCGACAGCACCTGCATGACCCGCTCGGTCTCGCGGTGGCGTCCGATGACCGGGTCCAGCTTCTTGTCCCGGGCCGCTTGGGTGAGGTTGCGACCGAATTGGTCCAGTACCAAGGAGCCTGAGGGGGAATCGCCCCCACTGCCCCCAGCGGTAGCCCCAGCCTTGTCCGGAGAATCCGAAGAACCCTGTCCAGACCCCGAGTACCCGGAGAGCAGCTGAATGACCTGCTGGCGGACCCGGGAAAGGTCGGCGCCCAGCTTCACCAACACCTGCGCGGCCACGCCCTCGCCCTCCCGGATGAGGCCCAGGAGGATGTGCTCGGTGCCAATGTAGTTGTGCCCTAGTTGGAGGGCCTCCCGCAGCGAGAGCTCCAGGACCTTCTTGGCCCGCGGCGTGAACGGAATGTGGCCGCTGGGCGAGCTGGCACCCTGGCCGATGAGCTCCTCGACCTGACTGCGCACCGCCTCCAGCGAGATGCCGAGCGATTCGAGGCCCTTGGCGGCCACGCCCTCACCCTCGTGGATTAACCCGAGCAGGATGTGCTCGGTGCCGATGTAGTTGTGGTTGAGCAGCCGCGCCTCTTCCTGGGCGAGCACCACGACCCGTCGGGCCCTGTCGGTGAACCGCTCAAACAACGGGATGCCTCCTGGTCTCGATTGTCCCCCGTCTCCTCAAGTGTACCCGTGAGCCGTGACCCACCATCCGCGTGGATTAAGCCCTGGGCGACACGAGGGCCCCGTTTCGACCGGTAGGCCGGGCGTCGTATCCTCGGCAGGTGACCAATCCCACCACCCTCCTCGACCTCCCTGGTATGGCCGACGGCCTCCGGCGGACCGAGGACGAGCTCCGCAAGGTCGTCGAGTCGGACGACCCATTCCTCACCGAGGTGGCCCGGCACCTGATCGACGCTGGCGGAAAGCGGGTCCGGCCCGCCCTGGCGATCACCGCCTCGCTGGTCCTGGACGAGGACCCTGACGTGGCCCTGTGGGCCGTCATCCGAGGCGGCGTGGCCGTGGAGCTGGTCCATCAGGGATCCCTGTACCACGACGATGTCATGGACGACGCCGAGACCCGGCGGACCGTCCAGAGCGTGAACGCCCGTTGGGGAAACCTGGAGGCCATCCTGGCCGGCGACTACTTGCTGGCCCGGGCCTCGGAGATCGCCGCCGACCTGGGGACCGAGGTGGCCGGGCTGCTGGCTGCCACCATCGCCGCCCTGTGCGAGGGCCAGGTCCGGGAGGTGCGCCATGCCTTCGACGTGGACCGCAGTGAGGAGGCTTACCTGGCCTCCATCTCCGGCAAGACGGCCTCCCTGCTGGCTACCGCGGCCCGCATTGGGGCCATCGTGGCCGACCACTCCCGGGACGTCGTCGACGCCGTCACCGACTTCGGCCACAACTACGGCATGGCCTTCCAGGTCGTCGACGACCTGCTGGACGTGACAGCTACCGACGAGGAACTGGGTAAACCGTCGGGTAACGACCTTGTGGAGGGGACCTACACCCTGCCCGTCATCCGGGCCCTGGCCGGCCCTGCCGGCGACGACCTACGGTCGTTGCTAGGTGGTCCAATCGACTCCGCCGGCCGCGACCGGGCCCGTGAGCTTGTCCGAGCCGACGGGGCCATCTCGTCCACTCGGGAGACGGCCGTCGGCTACCTGGCGGACGCCCGGGTGGCCATCGACGGGCTGCCGACCAACCCGGCGGTGGGCGCCATGCTCACCACCTGCGACCTGCTGGTGGAACGCCTCGACCGGACGGCCTGAGGCCTAGCCCCGCGGTCTGCCTACTGCTCGGGTCGAAGCGTCGGGAACAGGATGACGTCGCGGATAGTGGTGGTGCCGGTTAGCAGCATCACCAGGCGGTCCATACCAATCCCCAGGCCGCCGGTGGGCGGGAGGCCGTACTCCAGGGCCCGCAGGTAGTCCTCATCCACGGCCATGGCCTCGGCGTCCCCCGCCGCCTTCCCGACCTCCTGGGCCTCAAACCGGATCCGCTGCTCCGCCGGGTCCACCAACTCGGTGAAGGCGTTGCAGATCTCCCGCCCGGCCACGATCCCCTCGAAGCGTTCCACCCAGCCCGGCCGGTCCCGGTGGTCGCGCGACAGGGGTGATACCTCCTTTGGGTAGTCGGTGACGAACACAGGCCCCCAGAGTTCCGGCTCGGTGGTTTTCTCGTATAGCTCCATAATGAGCTTGCCGGGGCCGTGGTGGTTCTCGACTGGGATGTCCCGCTCCCCACACAACCTGACCAGTTCGTCCCGGGGCGTGTCGAGGTCCACCGATAGGCCCCCGTGCTCTTCCAGGAGCTCCAGCAGCGTGGCACGCCGCCACGGTGCCGCCAGGTCCAGGTCCCGGCCGTCGTAAGAGAGCGCTGTGGTGCCGTGCAACTCGACGGCCAGGTGGGACACCAGGTCCTCCACAAGGCACATGATGTCGCCGTAGTCGGCGTAGGCCTGGTACAGCTCCAGCATTGTGAACTCGGGGTTGTGGCGGGTCGACAGGCCCTCGTTGCGGAACACCCGGGCGATCTCAAACACCCGGTCGAAGCCACCCACCGTCAGGCGCTTGAGGTAGAGCTCGGGGGCGATCCGCAGGTAGAGCTCCAGGTCCAGGGCATTGTGATGGGTGGTGAACGGCCGGGCCAGGGCTCCACCAGGGATGGGATGAAAGACCGGCGTCTCGACCTCCAGGAAGCCCCGGTCCTCCAACCACCGGCGGGTGGCTGAGAAGATCCGGCTGCGAGCTACGAAGGTGTCGCGCGATTCCTCGGTGACCCAAAGGTCCACGTACCGCTGGCGGTACCTGATGTCGACGTCGGTAATGCCGTGCCACTTGTCGGGAAAGCCCCGACGGGCCTCGGCCAGACGGACCCAGGAGTCGACCCGGATGCTGAGTTCACCCCGACGGGTCCGCAGGACCTCCCCGGTCACCCCGATCCAGTCCCCTAGGTGGAGCCCGGTAAAGCTCTCGAAGTCGGGCGTTGACCGCTCCATGGCGAAGAGCTGCACCCGCCCGGTGCCGTCTTGCAGGTCCCCGAAGGCCAACTTGCCCTGGTCGCGCCGCAGCATCAGGCGGCCGGCCACCGTAACCACGACACCGGACTCCTCGCCGTCGGCCAGGCCGGCGTGCTCGGCCTCGACAGCTGCCGCGGTGGCTGTTGGCTCGAAGCGGTATGGCACGCCGCCTGTTCCGCTCACCGGTTCCGCTCATACACCAGGCGGAGCCCGTGGAGGGTCAGGAAGGGCTCCATGTGCTCGATGCTCGAAGCCACCGGGGCGATTATGTGGGCCAGGCCGCCGGTGGCTACCACGGTGCAGCTCCCCAGCTCGTCGCGGAAGCGGTTCACCATCCCATCGATCTGGGCGGCGAACCCAAACACGGCCCCCGACTGCAGTGACTCCACCGTGCTCTTGCCGATCACGCTTCGAGGTTCGACCAGTTCGACGGCCTGTAGGGCAGCGGCCCGTCCGAACAGGGCATCTAGGCTGATCTCCACGCCCGGAGCGATGGCCCCTCCCATGAACTCCCCATCGGCCGAGATGACGTCGAAGTTGTTGCCGGTTCCGAAATCCACGACGACCGTAGGACCGCCGTACAGGTCGTAGGCACCCACGGCGTTGGCGATCCGGTCGGCGCCAACCTCCCGGGGGTTGTCATAGAGGATCGGCATCCCGGTCTTCACGCCCGGCTCGATGATCACCGGCTCGAAGTCGATGTAGCGCTCGACCATCTCCCTCAGGCTGGCCAGCACTCGTGGCACCCCGGAGCACATGGCCAAACCGGTAACCGTCTCCTCCAGGTCCCGTCCCGACTGGCGCAGCAAGTTGCGGATGAGGACGGCGTGCTCGTCGGAGGTGCGATCGTGGTCGGTGCGGACTCGCCAGTGGTCAACCAGGCCGGCGTCGGCCGCCGACACAGCGGCATCGGCCTCGTAGAGGCCCAGGACGGTCTGGGTGTTACCCACGTCGATGGTCAGCAGCATGGGATCTCCGCCTTTGGGAGGTCGAGGTCCACGTCGAGGGCTGGCGCGGCGTTGGTCAGCACACCGCTGGAGATGCATTCCACGCCGGTGGCCGCGTACTCGGCCACCACGGCCAGCGTGATCCCGCCGGAAGCCTCGACCAGCGGTCGGACGCCGTGGCGCGCCGCATGGGCCCGAACCTCGTCGACGCAGGCACTGACCTGGGCCGGGGTCATGTTGTCGAGCAGCAGCGCATCGGCGCCCGCCTCCAGTGATTGGTGTACCTGGTCCAGAGTCTCGCACTCGACGTGCACGGTACGCCCCGGCCAACGGGAACGGGATGACTTCACCACCTCGACGGTCACCCGACGACTCCTGGTGGCGGCGGTCCGACTTGGCCCGATGATCTCATGATCCACAACGTCGACACGATCAGACCTCCGGATCCCGGGACCCGGCGTCCAGCAACCCGACGTCCACGATCTCGCCCTGGTCATCAGGGATGTCGCCCACCAAGTCGGGTGCCACCTCCCGGAGGGGCACCAGCACGAAGGCCCGCTCGAACATACGGGGATGCGGGACCTCCAGGTCGGGCTCGTCGACCGTCTGGCCGTCCACCCAGAGCACGTCTACGTCCAGTGTGCGCGGCCCCCACCGCTCGCCCCGGACCCGGCCGGCAGCCAGCTCCCTGTCCTGGGCCAGCTCCAGGAGGCCCCGAGCGTCCAGGTCGGTCTCCAGACGAACCACGCAATTTAGGTAGGGGCCCTGGTCTGGGCCGCCGACGGGTGCCGTCTCGTACACCGCCGACACCTCGACTACGTCGGGCAGGGCATCTACTGCCCAGCGCAGGTGACTCCACCGGTCGCCCAAGTTGGAGCCCAGAGCCAGGAGGGCCCGGTGGCTCATGCCGTGCGGTGGATCCGCACCCCGCTGGTGGCGAGGTCCTCTGGTACGGGAGGACGCAGCTTTCGCACCGCCACCGTCACCGCCTCCACGCCGCTGGTGGCCAGGACGTCCTCGGCCACCCGACTGGCGAACCGCTCCATCAGGTCGAATGACTCCCGGTCGGCGATGCAGGCCACCAGGGCGCACAGGGTGCCGTAGTCCACCGTGTCGGCCAGGTCGTCGGTGGTCAAAGCGGCAGTTAGGTCGGCGTACACGTCGAGGTCGAGCTCGAGGGGCTGGCGACGGACTTTCTCCTCGGGAAGGACGCCGCAGACGGCCGAGACGCGCAGGCCTCTCAACTCGATCCGGTCGCTCACCCGTCGCTCCCGCCGGACGAGGCCACCAGGCCCACGATCTCTCGGCCCGGGAAACCCAGTGGCCGACCGGTGAGCTGTTCGGCGATTGACATGGCCTGAGGGCCGGTGGGGGCCAGGCCGGTCCGCAGCAGGTAGGCACCCATCAGGCCGCACACCACGTCGTTGAGCTCCTCGCGGTGGACCAGCACCCTCCGGCCGTCGGTCGTTAGCTCGTCGATCCGCCGGAACACCTCTTCCAGACAGGCCAAGCCGTCGGATGCCCCACCGAACGGAATGTGGGACCAGGCCATCTCCAACTCGTCGTAGTTGTGGAGGTTGTGGTCGCTGGCCAGGAGGGAGAGCACGGAGTCGAAGCCGTTCTCCCGGATCCAGATGATCTCCTCCTGGCGGCGGATCCGACGGTGGGCGTCGCCACAACCCCCCGGCCGTTCGCTGACCGCGATGCGGTCCTTGATGATCCACGTGAAACTACGGGGCACGATCCCCTGCGCCCACTTGCCCCTCATGGGGTGCTCCGCCCGCGTCGGGTTCCATGCCATCCGTCCACGTGAGACATGGTGCCCGAGATCCGGGTCATCCGACCACCCTTGAGGCCTGCACCGTGGCTCGGACGTCGTGGGCCCGCACCACCCTGACCCCCTGCAGGAAGGCCCAGGCCGCCATAGCTACCGAGGCCTCCCGCCGGTCGTCGACCGGGGTCGGCTCCACCGTCCCGTCGGCCTTCCGCTGGTCACTGCGCCCGGTGAGCTCGCCCAGGAAGCGCTTACGACTGACCCCCAGGACCACCGGCCATCCGGTGGACACCAGAGCGTCCAGGCGGGCCAGTAGGGCCAGGTTGTGGCCGGTGGTCTTGCCGAATCCGATACCCGGGTCGATCCACACCTCCGGTACCCCGGCGGCGGCGGCCCGTTCGGCCCGGTCGACCAGAAAGTCACGGACCTCGACCACCACGTTGTCGTAAGCCGGCTCGTCCTGCATGGTCCGTGGATCGCCCTGCATGTGCATGGCCACCCACCCCACGCCTAGGTCGGCAGCCACCTCGTCCAGGGTGGAACTGACGTCGTTAACGATGGTGGCCCCGACGGCCACAGCCCGGCGAGCCACCTCGGCGTGGCGGGTGTCGATCGAGATGCGGACCCGGCCGTTGGCCACTTCCGGGAGGTCCGCCAGTCCGGCCACCACCGGCACCACCCGGGCCACCTCCTCGTCCACGCCGACCGGCGCGGCACCTGGACGGGTCGACTCCCCACCCACATCGAGGATGGTGGCCCCCTCCGCCACCATGGCTCGGCCGTGGGACACGGCCTCCCCGTAGTCGAGGAAGCACCCCCCGTCGGAGAACGAGTCTGGTGTGACGTTCAGGACGCCCATAACGCCTCCGGGAGAGCAAGCGACGTGTGACTCCTCCGGGACGGTCTCGGTGGTCAGAGTGGACATGGGTCGACCCTAGCGTCGACCCGTTTCGGCCCCTAGACCCGTCCAGTCAGTGCCGACCTTTCTCAATGAACCTCATGGCCTCCAGGCGAGTGGAGACCTCGTCTCGGAACACGCCGTGGACCGCCGAGGTGACGGTGACCGCCCCCGGCTTCTGGACCCCGCGCATGGACATGCAGAGGTGCTCGGCTTCGATAACCACCAGGGTGCCTTGGGGTTCCAGGGTGTGCTGGATAGCACCGGCCACCTGGGAGGTCAGGCGCTCTTGGATCTGCAGGCGCCGGGAGAAGCCATCTACAAGGCGGGCCAACTTGGAGAGGCCGGTAATCATGCCGCCTTTCTGCGGGATGTAGGCCACGTGGGCCACGCCGAAGAACGGCAATAGGTGGTGCTCGCAGAGCGAGTAGACGGGGATGTCGCGGACCATGACCATCTCGTCGTGTTCGAGGTCGAAGGTCCGGATGAGGTAGTCGGCTGGGTCCTCATGTAGGCCGCTGCAAACCTCGGCGTACATGCGGGCCACCCGGGCCGGCGTCTCTTGTAGGCCGTCTCGGCTGGGATCCTCGCCGAGAGCGACCAGGATCTCGGCCACCGCCGCCTCGATACGGTCCAGGTCAACAGGTTGGCCTACGTCGGCGGTCACCCGGACTCCCCGTCGTCGGGCTCCGAAACCACGACCCGGATGTCGGGAAGGTTCCGGAAGCGCTCGTTGACGTCCAACCCATAGCCCACCAGGAAGTCGCCGGGGACCCGGAAGCCCTCGTACCGAAGGACGGCCCCGTCCACCCGATGGTTCTCCCGAACCAGAAGGGCGCAGACCTCGAGGCTGGCCGGGTTACGGGCCAGAAGGTTACGGCGCAGGTAGTTCAGGGTCAGGCCACTGTCCACGATGTCCTCAACGAGGATGACGTCGCGACCGGCCAGGTCGAGGTCCAGGTCTTTAACGATCCGCACCACCCCGGACGACCGGGTGGAGTGGCCGTAGGAGGACACGGCCATGAAGTCAAACTCGACCGGCAGATCGATGGCTCGGGCCAGGTCACTCATGAACATGAAGGCGCCCTTGAGTACCCCGACCAGCAACGGGGCCCGACCGGCGTAGTCGGCGGTGATCTCCTCGCCCAGGGCCCGGATCCGGGCCTGGAGGTCTTCTTCGGAGACCAGTAGTCGACCGGCGGTGTACCCGTCGGACGTGGCGGACGCGGACGGGTCTACGGCCATGGCCCGACCCTAGCGGTGCCCATGGGAGAGGCGGCCCGCTGAGCGAGTCACCCGGTGGCCGCCCACCACCTCGGCAGCGCGGACTCGGCCCCGAACCACGTCCAGCACCCGCTCTACCGAGGCGGCGTCGGGCGAGCGGCCGGCGTCGCGGTCGGTCAGCCAGGATCGAAGGGCCAGGCGGACTAGGTCATCAGATAGGTCGGATAGGGACCGTACGTCCGTCGGGTCGACATCGGCCACTAGGCCGGCCAGTAGTCCGGCCGCCTCCCTGGCCCGTGCAGCATGCCGGGCCAGCAGCGGCACCGGGTCACGGCCCGAGATCTCGGCCAGTAACGGCATCACCTCGTGGCGGAGCCGGTTGCGGACGAAACGCGGGTCGTTGTTCATAGGGTCGCAAACCGGCTGCAGGCCGACGGCCGTGCACAGGGCTGACGTCTCGTGGCGACGTAGGGCCAGCAGGGGACGTCGCTGCGGCGCCCCGATGCCGGCCGCTCCCGGCACTCCGGCCCCCCGAAGCAGGTTGAGCAGCACTGTCTCGGCCTGGTCGTCGGCCGTGTGCCCGGTGAGCACCCCGGGCGGGAGGACGGCCCGCCGGGCGTCCCGGGCCCGCTCTTCGAGGTTCGAACCTGGTTCCACCTGGGCCACCACCGAGCGGGCCGTCGCCCCGCGGTCGGTGGCTGTCCGGACCACCCACGCCCCTTCGTCGGCCGAGGTGGGTCGTAGGCCGTGGTCGACGTGCCATGCCGTGACCTCCAGGCCGGCGTCAAGGGCCAGCACCAGGAGCGCCATGGAATCGGGACCACCGGACACCGCGCAGTCCACCGGGGTCCCGGCGGGGGGAAAGGCGCAGCGGTCCAGCAGGTCAGCGGGTCGTAGGCCAGCCGCCGGGCCAGTGTCGTCGGATGCCGTCACAACCGCCACCTTCCGGTCAGCCGGCCACTGGCTCAGCTGGGGCGGATGCCATCCGCTGGATCCACTGGTCGGGCTGGCGGATCTCATCGAGGCCAGGCAGGTGGGACGGGTCCTCCCAAACCTGGTCCAGCAAAGCGGTGCCACCGTGGGCCTCCACGGCAGCGATGAACGCCTCACCCTGCGCGTACTGGGCCAGTTTGGCCTCCAGCCCGACCAGGCGCTGGAAGACCCTCGTCGCTCCAGACGCGGTGCGCCGACGGTCAGCCATGACCCGGGCGAAGCGATCGGCGCCCTCCACGATGCCCTCCCCGGCCCGACTCATGGTTACGTCGCCGTGCCCCTCCAGGAGGCTCATCAGACCGGCGATCCGATCCAGGTTGGCCTGTTGTTCGGGTGACGAGATGGCCCCTAGCACACCGTCCCCGGACCTCCCGTCGGCCGGATCCCCGGACCGCCGCCGGTCAACCAGGGACCGAAGGGCGGCGGTCAGGTCGAACGATTCGGTCTCGTTTCCGTCCAGGATGCCCGACACCAGCCCTAGGTAGTGCTCTCGCATCCACGGCACTCCCATGAACTGGGCCCGGTGGGTGACCTCGTGGAGGGCCAGCCACAGGCGAAAGTCGGTCGTCGAGAAGGCGTACCGGCGCTCAAGGGCCACCAGGTTGGGACCCACGTAGTAGACGAGATCCTGGTCCTCAGCCGCTTCGTCCTCCAGCACCAAGAGGTCGTACTGGCCCAACACCCGGGTGGACATCCACCCCAGTACGGCTCCCAGCTCGACGGCCCCGATCCGGGTGGCCAGCGCCGATGGGCCGCCGCCGGGACTGTCGGCCATACGTTCAAACAACGGACGCAGGAGGCGCTGCAGCGAGGCCAGGTTGGCCCGGATCCAGTCGGCCCGGTCGACGACTCGGGCCCGGGCATCACCTGATAGGGCCCGCAGCCCAGTGGTGGTGGCTACCAACTCCTCGGCACGCGCCGTGTGGACGTCGAACTCCCTGGTCAGGCCTTCGAGGTGGTGGGCTCCGCCAAAGGGTGCCCGGTTGGCGACTCGAACGGCCACCTGTTCGGCCAGGGACCAGTCGACGAATACCTCGTTCACGGGGCGGTCGGGGACATCGGCGCGACGGGCGGGGGCCGGACGAAACCCGACCGGCGGTCAGCGCCTGGGATAGCGGGTGGACGAGACCTTCTGGAAATAGCCGACCAGGGTGGCCACGGTGAGGGCGAAAGCGCCGATGGCTAGCGGTACGGCTAGCCAGTAGTGCCAGATCACTCCTGCGAACACGTTCATGGGTGGGATCCTAGGGGGTCGGTCAGCGGGTGGGGGCACGAGGCTGGGCCGGGCGCTGGGGGTCTGGACGAGCCCGCGCGGGGAATCGAACCCCGGACCTATTCATTACGAGTGAATCGCTCTTCCGACTGAGCTACACGGGCCGGGGCCGGCCCCGAGGGCCGGCCACCGAGGCAGCGTAACGGTCGGGACCGGTGCACCGTCCCGGTGTTGCCTCCCCAAGGACGACCTCAGGTCCCCGGGCGCTCTAGGGGGGCCCAGGCCAGGAGCAGACGCTTCTCGCCCTTGGCGGCGAAACGCACGACCGCCTCGGCTCGGTCTCCCTCACCGTGCACCGACTCGACCACGCCGTCGCCCCAGGCCCGGTGGACCACATCGTCGCCAGGCTGCAGGCCCAACTCGTGGGCGCCGGTGGACGAGGGGCCCGACGCCGACTCAGAGGGCCCGCGGCCACCACCGAACACCGTGCCCGCCGGCTCGTCGTCCGGACGGTGGCGGGGAGGCGTCGGGTCGAACCAACCCCGGTCCGAGGCCGTGTCTCCTTCCCGACTGCCCCGGCTGCCCCACCCGCCATCCTGGCGGGCCGCCGTCCGGCTCTCCTCGGCGTCGACCATAAGGTCGTCGGGGATTTCGCTCAGGAACCGGCTGGGTGGGTTGTATTGGGTCTGGCCGTGCAGCATGCGGCTCCAGGCGTGGCTGAGGTGTAGTCGCTCCCGGGCCCGGGTGATGCCTACGTAGGCCAGGCGACGCTCCTCTTCCAACTCGTCCGGATCGCCGAGTGCCCGCTGGTGGGGGAAGACGCCGTCCTCCATCCCGACCACAAAGACCACCGGGTACTCCAACCCCTTGGCGGCGTGCATGGTCATGAGAACGACCTGGCCGACGTCGTCGTCCTCGCCGCCGTCAGGCAGATCGTCGGTGTCGGCTACCAGCCCTACCCGCTCCAGGAACTCATCCACGTCGGTGAACTCGGAGGCCACGCCGACCAGCTCGGCCAGGTTCTCCAACCGGCCTTCGGATTCAATGGTGTGTTCGGCCCGCAGTTCGTCGAGGTAATTGGACCGGTCCAACGCCCGTTCCAAGATGTTCCCCGGTCCGTCGTCCAAGGCGGCGGCCAGGTCGTCCACCAGAGCTAGGAAGGAACGGATCCCTGCGGCCGCCCGTCCGGTGACGCCTGCTTCCTCAGCGGACCGCAGGGCCTCCATGAAGCCGACGTCGTTGGCCACCGCCCGGGCGTCCACCCTGGCTACTGAGGTGTCACCCACGCCTCGCCGTGGCACGTTCAACACCCGTCGTGCCGCTACCTCGTCGGCCGGGTTGGCGGCCAGCTTCAGGTAGGCCATGGCGTCGCGTACCTCTCGCCGGTCGTAAAATCGAGTGCCGCCTACTACCCGGTACGGCACGCCAAGCCGGACCAGCTGTTCCTCCACGGCCCGGCTCTGGGCGTTGGTGCGGTAGAAGATGGCAAGCTCCGACCAGGGACGGCCCTCAGCCCGGAGCGCCCGGAGGCGACCCGCCACCCACGCCGCCTCGTCCACCTCGTCATCCGCGCGGAAGCGGACGATGCGGTCGCCTGGACCGGCGGCCGTCCACAGTTCCTTGGGTTTACGGCCCGGGTTCTTCGTGATGACGGCGTTAGCGGCGTCGAGGATGGTCTGCGAGGACCGGTAGTTCTGGTCCAGGACCACCACGGTGGCATCCGGGAAGGTCCGCTCGAACTCCAAGATGTTGCGGATGTCGGCGCCCCGGAAACGGTAGATGGACTGGTCGCTGTCGCCCACCGCGCAGACGTTGCGGTGCCCGGCACCCAGCAGCATCACCAGGTCGTTCTGGACCCGGTTGGTGTCCTGGTACTCATCGACCAGCACGTGCTCGAACCGTTGCCGGTAGTGCTCCAGGACGTCGGGGTGCTCGCGGAGGAGTCGAACGGCGTTGTCCAGCAGGTCGTCGAAGTCCATGGCCCCGGCCTTACGGAGCCGGGTCTGGTACTCGGCAAACACCTCGCCTAGGTGGCGTTCATAGGGGCCGACGGCTTGCTCGGCGTAGGTGGCCGCTGACCGGCCCTCGTTCTTGGCCGTCGAGATGGCAGCGTGGATGGCCCGAGACGGAAACCGCTTGGCATCTAGGTTCAGGTCACGAACCACGTGACTGGTGAGGCGTACAGCGTCGCCCTGGTCGTAGATGCTGAACCGGGACGGGTACCCGAGTTGCTCGGCGTCCCGGCGCAGGATCCGCACGCAGGCCGAGTGAAAGGTCGAGACCCACATCCGGTGGGCCACCGGACCCACCAGGGCGGCCACCCGCTCCTTCATCTCTCCGGCCGCCTTGTTGGTGAAGGTGATGGCCAGCAGTGCAAACGGTGACACCCCTCGCTCCCCTACCAAGTGGGCGATGCGTCGGGTCAGGACCCGGGTCTTTCCCGAGCCGGCCCCGGCCACCACCAGTAGGGGACCCATCGGGTGGGTGACGGCGTCCAGTTGGGCTGGGTTCAGGCCTTCGGACAACCCCTCCACCGGACGGGGACTCACCCCGTTGGGAACCGGATCCGGGTCGAAGGGAGCCATCGGGCGCACCCTACCGGTGGTCGGCGACGGGCTCCGGGGTGCCTTCGGGGCGGTACTCCGGTGTGGCATAGGGTGGCCCGCCATGACCCGAACGTTTCGCTTCAGCGTCCAGGCCTCGGCTCCGCGGCCGGCCGCCGAGTGGCGGGAGATCGGCCGCCGGGCCGAGGATCTCGGCTACTCGGCCCTCTCGGTCTCGGACCATCTGGACGCCGAGATGGCGCCGCTGATCGCCCTGGCCGTCACCGCCGAGGCCACCCGCGACCTACGACTCACCACCTTGGTGCTGGGCAACGACTTCCGGCACCCGCTCTTTCTGGCCAAGCAGGCGGCGACACTGGACCTGCTGTCCGACGGGCGCCTGGAGTTGGGCCTCGGAGCTGGCTGGAAGACCACCGACTATGACCAGTCGGGGATTCCTCTGGACCGGCCTGGGGTGCGCATCGCTCGGTTAGCCGAAGCGGTGAAGCTTCTGAAGCACTGCTTCGGAGAGGGCCCGTTTGACTTCGAGGGCGAGCACTACACCGTGCGGGGCTACGACGGGCAGCCCACCTGTATCCAGTCCCCCCACCCGCCGTTCCTGCTAGCTGGTGGCGGGCGGCGCATGCTGAGCCTTGCGGCCCGGGAGGCCGACATCGTCGGGCTGAACGCCAATATGGCGGCTGGGGTGATCGACCAGCGTGCCGGGGCCACGGCCACCGTTGAGGCCACCGACGAGAAGCTGGGCTGGATCCGCGAGGCGGCCGGCGACCGGTTGGACGACATCGAGCTCCAGACCCGGGTGCACATGGCCCAGATCACTGACGATCCGGTGGGCCTGGCCGAGCTCATGGCCCCCGCCCTGGGCCTAGACGCCGAGGCGGCCTTGGCCTCCCCGCACGTTCTGGTCGGTTCGACAGGGCAGTGCGTGGAAACCCTGCTGGCCTGGCGGGAACGTTGGGGCCTGACCTACATCGGCCTCAACGAGGACGCCATGGTGGAATTCGCCCCCGTGGTGGAGGCCCTGGCCGGGGTCTGAGCCCCACTGGCCCTGGCGGCACCGTGCCACCCACCGGCTACCAGAGCTCGTCGACGTAGCGGTCGGTTCCGACCTCGGTGCGGAGGAACGGCGCCGCCGAGGTGACCCGGCCTACCCCGGAGGCCTCCAAACGGGCCGCATAGTCCACGAACCGGTCCCAGCAGGCCTGGGGGTCCCCCTCCAGGAAGAACACCTGCATGGTGGCGTCCGGACCGGGGGGTGGTGAGCCGAGATCCATGGGGGCGTTGCTGGTCATTGTGTCGCGGGGCACAGCCGTCCACTGGGCACACGAGGCCACCGGCCCGTCGGTGAACAGCGGCGGCAGGCCCTCGTTGTCCAGCCAGGCGTCAAGTTCAACGGGGTCCGCGCCCCCGGTCGGCTCCACGACCACTGAGACGATCCCTGCGTAGTGGTGGTCCAGCGCCAGGTCCACCGGTACCGGGTCCTTGTCCCGGTATCGGTTTGAACGGTGCCGGTACAGGACCGTGTGGGCGTGGCGACGCTCCTGGAATCCCCGGCCCGCCGTGTACAGCCTCACCACCTGGTCGGCCCCCCAAGCGAAGTGGTCGTCGTGGTGTCCGTCTTCCACCCAGTAGATGGCCACATAGGAACCCCGGTCGACCGGATCGCTGATCGAGTTTCCCTTAGCCGGGAACCGCAGGTCCTTGAGTTCCCGGGTCGCCACCCAGCGGCTCCCGGCAAAACACCACGGACCGGTCATGCAGCCGCCGTAGAAGTGGTCCCGCTCGTACCACCGGTTGTAGGCCACCTCGTGGCCCGGCTCGGGGTCGACCAGCGTGTAGAGCATGCTGCCTGCCCGGACCGGATGGCCGGGGTTCAGGTCGTCGGACGGTGCCACGGGGCCTCCTACGGGTGGTCGGGCTTCCCCCAGCGTGGAGCCGGCCCCGGTCCGGTGCAAACCGGCCGACCGGGCTGCTCAGCGGGGTTCGATGAGAATGGAGGCGGTGGCCCGGCCTACCCGACCACCCAGGTCGTAGAGGACGGCGTCGGACAGGCCGATGCCGTCCCCGTTGTTCTTGTGGAGGCCGCGGAGGCCGACCCAGTCGCCCACCGGGTCCCGGAAGGCGGAAACCGTCAGGTCGGCGTTGACGGTGATCCAGGCGTCCGGTTTGAGGTACTGGGCGGCCATGGACGCCATGTCGGCGATGGCGGCGAGGCGGACGAATGGGCTGGTCGGGTGGCCCTCGACCATCTCGTTGTGCAGGCGGAGCCACAGCAGGCCTGGGGCACCGCTCCGGTATGCCCCTTCCTGGCGCAGCTCAACGGCCCGAAGGAACGCTGGGACGCCGACGCCGACCATCGATAATTCGACCGGTTCGTCGGGCATTGGGTGCGGGTCGTCCTCAGCGTGGGCCGTGCGGACCGGATCCACTGGGTTCGGGGTATCGCCCACCCGCATCCGCAGCGTGGTCGACCGGGCCACCTCTACCTCGTCGGCGTAGAGCGACGCTCGGACTACCTGGATGCGTCGCCCGGCCCGCAGCACCTCGACCTCGGGCCGAATCGGGTCCAGCGGGACCCCTCGCATCAGGTCGACGGTGTGGCGGCAAGTGCGCATGGGTTCCGCGGTGGGCACCGATTCAACTAGGTGGGCTAGAACGCCGGAGACCGTTCCTCCGTGCTGGATCGACGGGTCCCACGGTCCGCCAGCCAAGGGCCCGGGAACCAGCAGGCCGTCGCGTTCGGTGAAGAACGGTTCGGTTTCGAAAAGCGGCGGGCTGATGGGTGCGCTCACCCGGGGATCATGCCGTCCGACCGAGCAGCGATAGGAGTCGGACGCCGGCTAACGCCCCTTCGGGGGGCAGGACCGGTGAGCCGAACAAGTCCGCCATGGCGTCAGATCCAGCCAACGGAAGCCAGAAGTCCAGGCACCGCTCGGCCAGCGACTCGGGCAGTTCGGCGTCGCAACCGCACGCCCGCGCCAGGTCCCAGCCGTGGGCCAGGTTCTCGGTGACCCGGAACCCGACGACCACCCCACCCGGTAGGTCACCCAGGGAGTGGGGATGGAGGGCGTCGAGCACGCCGTCGGCCGAGGCGGCGTTCAGAGCAGCTAGGGCCGTACCCCGCCAGGCGGCCATCGGATCCAACCCCAGGATGGAGGGGTCCACCTCGGTGTCCCACGACCCACCCTCTCGGAGCAACCGGGCGACCAGGGCCTCACCGGTGACTACGTGGGCGACGAGCGTTTGAACGTCCCAGTCGTCACACGGTGTAGGTCGGTCCCAGTCCGATCCGGTGACCGCAGACAGGCACTCCCCGAAAAAGGCGCAGGCCGAGGAATAGGCGGCCAGGGTGTCAGAGTGCTCGCCGTCCGACAGGCCGGCGGCGTTTACTCCCACTCGATGGTGCCCGGAGGCTTCGAGGTGATGTCGTAGGCCACCCGGTTCACACCGTCCACCTCGTTGATGATCCTGCTGGACATCCGCTCCAGCAGGTCGTACGGGAGGCGGGCCCAGTCGGCGGTCATGGCGTCTTCGCTGGTGACGGCCCGGATGACAACCGGTCGGGCGTACGTGCGCTCATCGCCCATGACGCCCACCGATCGGATGTCGGGCAGCACGGCGAAGGCTTGCCAGATCTCTCTCTCCAGGCCAGCTGCCCTCAGTTCCTGACGCACGATCAGGTCGGCGGCCTGAAGAACAGCCACCGTGTAGGGCGTGACCTCGCCGATGATGCGGACTCCCAACCCGGGGCCGGGGAACGGTTGGCGCCAGACGATCTCGTCGGGCAGGCCCAACTCAGAACCCACGGCTCGTACCTCGTCCTTGAACAGGTTGCGGAGGGGTTCGACCAGATCGAACTCCATGTCCTCGGGCAGTCCCCCCACATTGTGGTGACTCTTGATCTTGGCCGCGTCCTTGGTGCCCGACTCGATTACGTCCGGATAAAGCGTTCCCTGGACTAGGAAGCGAGCATCGGTGATACCACCCGAGGCGTCCTCGAAGATCCGGATGAACAGTTCGCCGATGGCCTTGCGCTTGTCCTCCGGATCGATGACCCCCGCCAACCGCTCGAAGAAGCGCTCGGCGGCCCGGACGTGGATCAGCTCAATACCCTGTGTCTTCTGGAAGGTCTCAACGACCTGCTCGCCCTCCCCAGCCCGCATCAGGCCGGTGTCCACGAAGACACAGGTCAGTTTGGAACCGATGGCCTTGTGCACCAGGGCGGCGGCTACCGCTGAGTCGACCCCGCCGGACAGCCCGCAGATGGCCCGGCCGTCGCCCACCTGCTCGCGGATGGCAGCCACCGCGGAGTCGATAACGGAGGCCATGGTCCAGTCACCGGCGCACCCGCACACGTCGTGAACGAACCGGCCGAGAAGGTCCTGGCCGCACGGCGTGTGGTGCACCTCGGGGTGGAACTGGACGGCATACAGGCCGTCCTCCGGAGCCTCGAAGGCGGCTACCGGGGCCTCAGGCGATGACGCGGTCACCGTGGCGCCCGGTGGGGGCTCGGTGATGGCGTCAAAGTGACTCATCCAGACCGGGTGGGCGCCCACTCCCAAGTCGGCTAGCAGGCGGCCCGGCTCGGCCACCGTCAGGTCGGTGCGCCCGTACTCGCCCCGCTCGTTGGGCCCTACGGTCCCGCCCCTCTGGTGGGCGATGAGCTGGGCGCCGTAGCAGATGCCCAGGATGGGCACCCCTAGGTCGTACACACCAGGGTCGATCCGAGGGGCTCCGTCCACGTGTACCGAGGCCGGTCCGCCGGAGAAGATGATGCCGCTGGGCCGATGCTCGGCGAACTCAGTAGACGTAAGGTCACGGGGAACGATCTCGCTGTAGACGTTCGCCTCGCGTACCCGCCGGGCGATGAGCTGGGCGTACTGGGCCCCGAAGTCGACGACCAGAATGCGGTCGGTGGCGCGGGCGCTCCCACCCGTGGTGTCAGCCATTGGAGAGGTGCGGGGGGGGCTAATGCCCCATCCCCACGCCCTGGGACTTCTGCAAAGACTTGCCCTCGGTCTGGAGAGCAGGCGCCACCATGACCTCGGCCTTCTGGAATTCCTTGACGTCCACGTAGCCGCAGGTGGCCATGGAGGTCCGGAGCCCGCCGAATAGGTTCAGCTTGCCGTCGTTCTCGTTGGCCGGACCGAGGAGGATTTCCTCCAGGGTGCCTCGGGTCGCCGTCTGAACCCGGGCGCCTCGGGGCAGCGTCGGGTGGAAGGTGGCCATACCCCAGTGGTAGCCCCGGCCGGGGGCCTCGGCGGCAGCGGCCAACGGCGAGCCGATCATCACGGCGTCGGCACCGCACACGATGGCTTTGGAGATATCGCCCCCAGTGGCCATGCCGCCGTCGGCGATGACGTGGCAGTACACACCGGTCTCATCCAGGTGGCGCATGCGGGCCGCCCGCACGTCGGCGATAGCCGTGGCCTGCGGCACACCTAGGCCCAGGACACCACGCGTGGTGCAAGCGTGGCCGGGACCCACCCCCACTAGGACGCCGGCAGCGCCAGTACGCATCAGGTGGATGGCCGCCTTGTTGGTGGCGCAGCCGCCCACGATGACCGGAATGTCCAGTTGGCGGATGAAGGTCTTGAGGTTGAGTGGTTCGACGACAGTCGACACGTGCTCGGCCGAGACCACAGTGCCCTGTATGACCAGCATGTCCAACTCACCGGCCAGGATGTTGTCCAGCAGGGCACTGGTGCGCTGCGGGGTGACCGAGGCGCAGGAGACCACGCCAGCGGCTTTGATCTCGCGGATTCGCTCGGTGACCAGGCCGGGGATGATGGGCTGCTGGTAGAGCTCCTGCATCCGCTTGGTGGCCTTCTCGACCGGCTGCTCAGCGATCTCGGCCAGAGTCGAATCGGCATCCTCGTAGCGGGTCCAGAGACCCTCAAGGTTGAGTACCCCCACGCCACCCAGGCGACCGACTTCGATGGCGGTGGCCGGACTGACCACGCCGTCCATGGCCGATGCCATCAGGGGCAATTCGAAGCGGTAAGCGTCGATCTGCCAGCTGATGTCGACGTCCTCGGGGTCCCGGGTGCGCCGGCTGGGGACAATGGCGATGTCGTCGAATCCGTAGGCGCGTCGTCCGCTCTTGCCCAGCCCGATCTCGATCTCGGCCATGGTCACTCCCCGCCGACTGAAGCCGGCTCCGTCCGGTCGGGTCTCAGCGGTGGCCCCCGGAAAGGGTCGATTCTAGCCACGCGTGTCAAATCATCGCGGCGCGTCTGACCTGTGGTTTCGGGGTCCAAAAGGGAGCCACCCGAGGAGGAGGTCCAGGGTTTCGGTCGCGGTCAGGCCAACTCGTCGAGAAGGTCAGCCAGACGTTCCACATGGGCTGCCGTGGTCCACGTGCCACCTACGGCAACCCGCAGGACGTAGCGGTCGCTGAGGAGCGTGTGGGTGAGGAAGGCCTCACCAGTGGCGTTCACGGCTTCTAGGAGGCGCTTAGAGGCCTCGTCACCGTCCACGTGGCGGAAGCACACCAGGCCGAGGGAGGGAGGGGCGGCGTGCACAAGGCCCGGGTGGGCTGCCACCCGGTCAGCCAGCATCCCGGCGGCAGCCACGTGGGTCCGGATGTGGGCCCGGAGGCCTTCCACCCCGTAAGACCGCATCACGAACCAGAGCTTCAAGGCCCGGAACCGGCGCCCCAACGGGATCTGCCAGTCCCGGTAGTCGATGACCTGGCCCGATTCGCTGGCCTCGTTGCGTAGGTACTCGGGGACGATGGACAGGGCGCTGACCAGCGGCGCGGCATCGGCTACGTAGAAGGCGGAGCAGTCGAAGTTGGTGAGTAGCCACTTGTGTGGGTTGAAAAGGTAGCTGTCGACGCGGTCCAGCCCGTCTAGGAGGTGGCGGTGTTCTGGGCAGACAGTGGCTGAGCCGGCCCAGGCGGCATCCACGTGGACCCATGCCCCCACCTCGGCGGCCACTTCGGCGATTCGGGGCACCGGGTCCACCGCCCCCGACGAGGTGGTGCCCACGGTGGCCACCACTAGGCAGGGCATCAGGCCGTCGGCCACATCAGTGGCCACTAGGGCGGCTAGGGCCTCGGCGTCCATGGCGTAGGTGTCGTCGACCGGCACGGCCCGCAGTTGGTCGCGGGCGAAGCCGGCCACCAGAACGTCCTTCTCTATCGAGGAGTGGGCCTGGGCCGAGGTATAGACCCGCAGGTCAGGAAGGACAGCGGCACCACCACTGCGGTCTCGAGCGGCCACCACCGCGCACAACGAGGCCGACGAAGCCGTGTCCTGAATGACGCCACCGCCCGGGCCGTCGGACCGGAACCGGTCGGGTAGTCCACAGGCCTCGGCCAGCCAGTCCAGGACATGGGTCTCCAGCTCGGTGCAGGCCGGGCTGGTCGACCAGAGCATCCCGTTCGCGCCCAGGCCAGCCGACAGGAACTCTCCGAGCACGGCAGGGGGCGAGGAGTTAGCCGGGAAGAAGCCGTAGAACCCCGGGTGCTGCCACTGGGTGATCGCCGGGGCGATGAGGCGGTCCACGTCATCTAGCAGTGCCGTGTACGGCTCCCCCTCCAGCGGAGGTGACGCCGGCAACGAGGCCCGGACGTCGCCCGGAGCCACCGGAGGGACGATGGGCCGATCACCGATATCGGCCAGGAAGTCTGCGATCCAGTCCACGGTGGCCCGGCCGGCAGCCCTGAATGCCTCCGGGGTCATGTGGTCCGGTCCGGTCGGTAGTTCAGGCATCGTCGGCACGATAGCCACCGTGATGATCGGTCTCATCCTCAACACCCAGCGCCAGAGCCAGCAATTGGCGCAGCATGGCCGCTGTGGCCCCCCACACGGTGTCGCCCTCCAGTTCGAAGAACGTGATGGACCATGGCCCCTCGGCCCTCGGCCAGAGCTCCTCCCGGTAGACCTCATCACGTACCAACTCCGACAGGGCCACTATGCGCACCGCCTCTACTTCGTCGGGATTGGGTTCCAGCTCGGGGGACCCGCTGAGCACAGCCACGAACGGCTGGATAAGGCTCCCGCTTCCCACGGTCACGACGGGGTCCAGCCGCCCCAGAAGGCGGGGTAGCGACGGGTCCAGGTCGATCTCCTCCTTGGCCTCCCGGAGGGCGGTGGCCCACAGGTCAGCGTCGTCCGGATCGTGGCGACCACCGGGAAAGCTCACCTCGTGAGTGTGGGAGGCCAGCCGCGGCGACCGGCGGGTCAACACCACGTGCGGTCCGGCCCCCTCCGGGTCATCGAACAGGGCCACTAGCACGCCGGCCTCCCACTCCCTCCCGGTGGGGGTTCCCCGAATACCGGTCGGCCGCCGGCCGTCAAATACCTCCTGCAGGCCGTCCAGGCTTAGGGTGCGGTCGTCTAGACCGGCCCACGGTGGTGGCGCCCCGAGCCTCCACCCTTCGGGTCGGGGGATCTCCTGCGGGCCTCCCCGGCCTGGCGGAGGGCCGGGGGGCCGTGCCGCTGTCACCCGGAGGCCAGGTCGGCCAGAAGACGCTCCAGACCCCCATCCCGGAGACCCTTGGCTACCTCCAGGGGGATGGTCCTACCGCGCTCCCATCCGTCCCACAGGACGACCAGCGGGGCGACCCGGTCGGCGTGCGGACCGTCGGCTGCCCCAGCCAGGACCTCGGGTATACGCCCCGTCTTGAGGTTGGCCAGCATTCGGCCGACCAACGTCTCGCCCCGGACCCACTCATCGAACTGACCAGCCAGCTTCACCGGGTCGGGAGCGGGGCGTTCGTCCATCACGTTGTCAACCTACCGGTCGCCTCCCACCCAGCCCGCTGTGGGAAGACGGGCCCAAAACACCGGAAGCCGGGCCTAAAGGCCCGGCTTCCGACAACGATCCGCGGGGATCGCTACATCATGCCGCCCATGCCGCCCATCGGGTCCATGCCGCCTCCCGGTGGCATGGCCGGCTCGGGCTCGGGCTTGTCGGCCACCAAGGCCTCGGTGGTCAACAGCAGGGCTGCGATGGACGCTGCGTTCTGCAGTGCTGCACGGGTCACCTTGGCGGGATCAATGACACCGGCGTTAACCAAGTCTTCCAGCTCTCCGGTCATGGCATTGAGGCCAGTCGTCCCTGAGGCCGCCTCGACCTCGCGGACCATGACCGCGCCCTCAAGGCCGGCGTTGTCGGCGATGAGCCGGGTCGGGGCCTCCAAGGCGGCGTGGACGATGCGGGCTCCGGTCTCCTGATCGCCATCCAGACCACCGATAGCGTCAGACACAGCGGCACGCGACCGGAGCAGGGCGGTGCCACCACCGGCCACAACACCCTCCTCGATGGCGGCCCGCGTCGCTGAGAGGGCGTCCTCGATACGGTGCTTTTTCTCCTTCAGCTCCACCTCGGTAGCCGCGCCCACCTGAACGACGGCCACGCCGCCAGCCAGTTTGGCCAAACGTTCCTGGAGCTTCTCGCGGTCCCAGTCGGAGTCGGTCTCGTCGATCTCTCGCTTGATCTGAGAGATACGGCCCTCAACGTCGCTCGACTCGCCGGCACCTTCCACGATGGTGGTCTCGTCCTTGGTAACCACAACCTTGCGGGCCGTACCCATCAGGTCGAGGCCCACGCCATCCAACTTGAGGCCTACCTCCTCGGCGACAACCTGTCCACCGGTGAGGGTGGCCATGTCCTGGAGCATCGCCTTACGGCGCTCGCCGAAGCCCGGAGCTTTGACGGCCACCGAGTTAAACGTGCCCCGGATCTTGTTCACTACCAGGGTGGCCAGCGCCTCGCCCTCCACGTCCTCAGCGATGATCAGCAGCGGGCGGCCCGACTGCATGACCTTCTCCAGCACGGGGAGCATGTCCTGGACGGAGCTGATCTTGCCCTGGTTGTACAGGATGTACGGCTCGTCGAGGACCGCCTCCTGGCGCTCCGGATCGGTCACGAAGTACGGCGACAGGTAGCCCTTGTCGAACTGCATGCCTTCGACGAACTCGAGGTCCATGCCGAACGTGTTGGACTCCTCAACAGTCACTACGCCGTCCTTGCCCACCTTGTCGATGGCGTCGGCGATTATCTGGCCGATCGTGGGGTCGGCGGCCGAGATGGCAGCCACGTTGGCGATCTGCTCTTTGGAGTCGTCCACCTGCACCGCTTGGTCGGCAATGGAGCCGACGGCTGCCAAAACGGCGGCCTCGATGCCCTTCTTGAGGCCCATCGGGTTGGCACCGGCGGCCACGTTGCGTAGTCCCTCGCGGACCAGCGCCTGGGCAAGCACGGTGGCCGTGGTGGTGCCGTCTCCCGCGATGTCGTTGGTCTTGGTCGCCACCTCCTTCACCAGCTGGGCGCCCATGTTCTCGAAGCCGTCCTCCAGCTCGATCTCACGGGCAATGGACACGCCATCATTGGTGATGGTGGGGGCACCAAACTTCTTGTCCAGGACCACGTTGCGGCCCTTGGGGCCGAGTGTGACCTTGACGGCGTCGGCCAGCTTGTTCACGCCGGCCTCGAGGCCGCGGCGGGCCTCCTCGTCGAACTTCAGGATCTTGGCCATCGGGCGACTACTTGAGGATGCCGAGCACGTCGCGGGCATTGAGGATCAAAAGGTCCTCGCCACCGACAGTGATCTCGGTCCCGCCGTACTTGCTGTACACGACGGTGTCACCCTCGGCGACGTCCATCGGCACAAGCTCACCGGTCTGCTCGGAGCGACGGCCTGGGCCGACAGCCAGGACGTCGCCCTGCTGGGGCTTCTCCTGGGCCGTGTCCGGGATGACCAGGCCGCTGGCCGTGGTCGACTCGGAGTCGCTGGGGCGGACCACGATGCGGTCCTCAAGAGGTTGAAGGTTCATCGAACGCTTCCCTTTCGACGATGGCACCGGGCCGTCCGGCCCCGGATGCCTGTTGGCAGTCTCATTGGACGAGTGCCAACGATAGGGGTGCCGCCCGCCCGGGCCAACGTCCACGACCCCGGTTTTCGCTCTATGTAACAGGCGGGGCTGCCGATCAGGACAGCAGTGGCAAGCTCTGGTTGGGGTCGGCCCCGGTGTCCAAGGGACTGGGTCCGTCGGACCGGAACCGCCACCAGCCGGCAGCGGCCACCATGGCCGCGTTGTCGGTGCACATCGACCGGGACGGCAGAAAGGCCCGTACGCCAGTCCCGGTGCACATGTCCAGGAACCGCTCCCGGAGGAGGGAATTGGCCGCCACCCCGCCACCTAGGCAGGCCCCCCTCGCCCCAGTGGCCTCCACGGCCCACCGGGCCTTAGTCACTAGAGCGTCAACCACCGCCTCTTGGAATGAGGCTGCCACGTCGGCCGTCGGGGAGTCGGGGTCGTGGCGGACGTGGTTCACCACGGCGGTCTTCAGGCCGCTGAACGAGAAGGCGTAGCGCCGGTCGTCGGGCAGTGTGTCCGGGTTCTCCTGGACCATGGACCGCGGATAGTCAAAGGCTGAGCCGTCGCCCCCGGCGGCCAGGGCGTCGATCGCCGGACCACCGGGGTAGCCCAAGCCCAGGTACCGGGCCACCTTGTCGAATGCCTCGCCTGCCGCGTCGTCCAGTGTGGAACCCAGGAGCCGGTACCGGCCGTGGTCCTCCATCAGCACCAGCATGGTGTGCCCGCCGGAGACCAGCAGAACGACCAGCGGGAGTTCCAGGTCAGGCTCCTCCAGGAACGAGGCGTACAGGTGAGCCTCCAGGTGGTTCACCGACACGAACGGCACCCCCCACACCAGCGACAGGGCCTTAGCGGCACTCACCCCAACCAGCAGCGAGCCGATCAGCCCCGGCCCCGTGGTGGCGGCCACCACCTCCACGTCGGGACCCTCCACCCCCGCGGTGGCCAACGCCTCGGCCAACACCGGCACCAGTTCCTGGACGTGAGCCCGCCCGGCGATCTCGGGGACCACGCCCCCGAACCGAGCGTGCTGTTCGACCTGGCTGGACACCACCGAGGACCGGACTACAGCTGCCCGCTCCACGACGGCTACTGCCGTCTCGTCGCATGACGTCTCGATGCCCAGGACGACATCACCCATCGGTCGGACCTCCCCCAGCCCGGTTGATCGCCTCGTCCACCCGGTTCGAGAAGGCCGGGTCGGCGATGTCGTGGGCCCACATCACGAGAGCGTCCTCCCGGCCCCCAACCACCGAGTCGGTGTAGTACCCCTTTCGAATCCCCGCGGGAGCGAACCCGAACCGCTGGTACAGCCCGATGGCCGGCTCGTTGGACACTCGGACCTCTAGCGTCAGGGCAGACAGACCACGGACGAGGGCATCTCGGCACAAGGCGGCCATCAGGACGGTGCCGATCCCCGACCGCTTCCGGTCGGGGTCCACGGTCACTGAGATGACGTGCCCCTCGTCAACCACGACCAGTAGGGCGGCGTGGCCGACCAGCTGACCGTCCACCTCGGCCACCAGGTTGGTGCGGGTCGTCGGGTTGGCCAGTTGGCTGCGCAAGAACTTCGACGACCAGGTGTTCGGATGGACCCGGGCATCTAGGGCCAGCACGGCGTCAACGTCGCTGTCGACCAGCGGTCGGAGGTCCACGGGGACGCGAGACAGAGCCATGGCGGTCACGCCCCGCCCTCGCGAGTCGCCCAGTTGATCTGGGCGTCCGGCTGGCGCAGGTATATCGGCTCCAGCTCCCAGGGCTGGACGAACTCCTCCCGCATGGCCCGGGCATGGGCCAACTGCACGAGGGATCGAGCACTGGGATTAGCCAGGCCCTGCTCGGCCATCTCCATGGCCCGCAGCCCGGTGAACCGTTCGGCGTGGCGCAGGGCGCCGTCACCCAGCAGAAGGGTCGGCTCGTCGAGGGCTTCCAACTCGGCCGAAAGCTCGTCCGGTGTGCCCACGTCGGCCTCTCGAATCCGCTGAATGCCACCGGGAACCCTGCGGAACAGGGCGGTGAACAGCTCACCTCGCCGGGCATCAAGGGCTGGCACGATGAGGCGCGTCGTCCAACGGGCCGGGAAGGCCATCAGGTCGAGGCTGGGTACCGGGATCATGGGCACTCCTAGGGCGTAGGCCAGAGCCACCGCCGTGGCGATGCCCACCCGCAACCCGGTGAACAGCCCCGGTCCGACGTCCACGGCCACCGCCCCGACCTCGGACAACTCGATTCCGGCCTGGCGGCGGACGAACTCGATCTGGGGGGCTAGGGCCTCAGCGTGGCGTCGACCCCGCCCGGAATGGGCCGAGGCCAGCACCCCCTCGTGGCCACCCACGGCGCACCCCACCTGGGCACCGGCGCTCTCGATCCCAAGGATCAGCACGGCCCGCCCCCCACCCCAAGCCCCTGCAGGGCAACTTCGCGATCGGCCCACTCCGGGCCCGAGGTTCGAAACTCCAGAAGGCGATCGTCCGGTCCGTCGCCCAACCGGAAGCGGACCTCCAGGTAGCCCCCCGGCAGTACGGCGGCAATGGCGTCTCCCCATTCCACGAGGGTCACCGCCCGGTCGTCGACCAGCTCGGGTAGGCCGAGGTCGCGTACCTCCTCGATGCGGGCCAAGCGGTAGACGTCCAGATGGTGGACGGTCAGGTTGTCGCCCTCGTAGCGATTGGCCAGGGTGAAGGTGGGCGACGTGATGGGGGCCGTCACGCCCAGCGCCCGGCCCAGTCCCTGAGTGAAGGCCGTCTTGCCGGCACCCAGGTCGCCACACAGCACGATCAGGTCACCGGCCCGAACCAAGGCGGCCAACCGGGCGGCCACGGTCTGGGTCTCGTCAGCCGACGCCGTGGGAACGGTGGCCACCGCCTGGCCGAGGGTCACCGGTCCCCCATAAGGACCTTGGCCCGGACTAGGTCGGCCCGCATCCGGGCCAGGACGTCCGCACCGCCCCGCAGGGCGGCCGCCGGGTGGAAGGTGGGAACCAGGTGGCGTTCCGGGTCACCGAAGCGGTAACTGCGACCCCGGAGCTTCGTAATGCCTACATCGGTCTCTAGGAGGAGCTTTGACGAGAAGTTGCCCAAGGTCACGATGACCGTCGGGTCGACGAGCGCTACCTGCTGCTCCAGGTAGGGGCGGCAGGCGGCGATCTCGTCCGGCCGCGGGTCCCGGTTCTCGGGTGGGCGGCACTTCACCACATTTGTGATGTAGCAGTCGGTCCGGTCGATACCCAGCTCCTCGGCCAGCAGGCGGTCCAACAACTGGCCCGACCGACCAACGAAGGGCACCCCCTGCTCGTCCTCCCGGGCTCCCGGACCCTCGCCCACGAACATCAGGTCCGCCGCGGACGAGCCGGCCCCAAACACCACGGTGGTCCGGCCGACGGCCAGGCCACAGGACGTGCAGGTGGAAGCCTCTTCGGCGAGGACTTTGAGGGCGGTTGCCACCTCGGCAGGTTACCGACGAGCCCCCGTTCCGACGGCCGAGACAGGCCCGGCGGCCCTGTCAGCAGGCGATGAGGGCGGCCCGTTCCACAGCGGCCATTGCCAGGATCTACAGGACGTTGATCAGGAACCTCGTGGTCCAGGACGTTAGTGCGAGGCTCTCGGTGGCCCGCCAGCTGCCAACGCCTCCAGTCGATCGTCGTAGTCGACCACCACCGTCCGCACGTCGAAACGCCGGATGTCCTCGTCCAGTCCGGTTATCTGGTCCCGCCAGTTGTCCAGGTCAGTCAGTACCTCGCGCAGCCGGTCGGTGAGCCCACCGTCGGGGTACAGGGCCACCCCGGCCCAGTCCCCCACCAGCTCCGGATAGCTCAGGCGGTCGGGGAGGACCGGAACACACCCGGCGGCCAGGGCTTCCACCACGGCGACACCGAAGAACTCGTGGTGCGCAGCGCTCACCACAACGTCACTGCGCCCCAGGAGGTCCACGTAGTCAGGACGGTCCAGGAAGCCGAACTGCACCACCCGGTCGCCCAGGTGGTCCTGGGCCTCGGTGAACTCCCGGGGGTCCACCCGCTCATTTTCCCCGGCCACGGCTACAGCGAAGGGCACCCCCTCTTCGGCCAGCCGACCCAGGGAGTTAAAAACTGCTGTGGGATTCTTGTCGTGGTCCCACCGCTGGTTCCACAACACGAGAGGAACCCCGGACGCGTGAACACCGACCGTCCGCCGCGACACATCGGCCAGTTCCACACCAACCGGCACGACGTAGCACGACCCGGCCACGCCGGGGAGGAAGGCAGCGTGAGTTAGGTCAGGTGCCCGGTCCAGCAGAGCCGGGAGGGCTGCCAGCAGGCCGTCTCGCTGGAAGGCGGAGTTGAACCACACCTGGTCAGCGGCGGCCATGCCGCGCCAGTTCACAAGGGGGAACTCGTCGTCAGCCCGCTGGTTGGGACTGAGGGGATGGAGCAGCTGGTTTTCGTGGAGGTACAGCACGACCGGGGGATCGCCGAGGAACCGCCGAGTTAGCCCCAGCCAGCCGGCCAGATCGACCATGCCCGACACCAGCACCACGTCCGGCGCCCCGTGCACGGCCACCGCCTCCCGAGTGGCCTCGGCCAGGGTCAACGCGGCGCCCCGCATCCGCCAACGCCAGAACGCTCCCGGATGGGACACGGGGACCACCTCGTGGCGGCTGTGCCGGACCAAGCCGTTGGCCCACGCGCCGTGGGAACCGCCGTGGAACGGCTCAACTAGTAGGACCCGGGCCACGATGAACCGCCCGCTATAGGTAGCGCCGGGGAGGTCGGGCACTCAGCGAGCAGAGGACCTCCCACGGGATGAGTCCGATGGCCTCGCCGACCTCGGCAGCACCGATCATCTCGTCGCCCTGCGCGCCGAGCAGGATTACCTCGTCGCCCAGGGCCACGGTGTCGTCGACCTCCACCATCAGGGCATCCATCGACACGACGCCCCGGAGCGGCCGTCGGCGACCCCCGACCAGTGCCTCACCAACCAAACCCCAGCGGCGAGGAAGGCCGTCGGCATAGCCCATGGGCACGGTTGCTAGCCGCGTCTCGTCCCCGCTTACCCATTGGTGCCCGTAGCCCACGCCCTCCCCGGCGTCCACCGTCTGCAGGTGGGTCACCTGGCTGCGGATGGCCATGGCCTGGCGTAACCCGAGCGGGGCGCAGTGGGGGCGGACCTCCGTGGAGGGCTCCACCCCGTAGACGCCGATACCAACCCGCACCAGGTTCCGTCGGGTGTCCGGGCGGCTGACCGTGGCCGCTGTGTTAGCCATGTGCACGATCGCCGGTCGGATCCCAGCCGACGCTAGGTCGTCCAGAACAAGGTCGAAGCGCCGAACCTGCCGGTCGGTGAACGGGTCGTCGGGGACGTCGGCCACTGAGCAGTGGGTGAACACCCCTTCCAGGCCAAGGCCCAGGTCCTGGACCAGCCGGGCGGTGGTCAACGCCTCGGCGGGTCGGACCCCCACCCGATGCATGCCAGTGTCGACCTTGAGGTGGACCGGTGCCCCGGGATCGGCCACCGCGGCGAAGGCCTTGATCCCAGCCTCCGTGTAGACGGTGGGTCGAACCCCACCCAGCATCACCACCTCGGCCATCTCTTCCCGTCGTGGCTCGGACAGCAACAGGATCGGGGCATCGAGCCCGCCGCCCCGCAGGGCGGCTGCCTCTTCCACCAGAGCTACAGCCAACCAAGTGGCACCAGCCCCGAGGGCCGCCTGGGCCACCGGCAGGGCACCATGGCCGTAGCCGTCGGCCTTGACCACCGCGCACATCTCGGCCGGGGCTACTAGGTCGCGGAAGACAGCCACGTTGTAGGCCACCGCCTCAAGGTCCACCGTGACCCAGGTAGGGCGCATCAGGCCACCGTTTGTCCGGAACCGTCCACGCCCAAAGCCACCAGAACGTCGACCAGCCTCGCTGATAGGTCCCCGGCCACTACCCCGGTGGCTGGGAGGCCGTCCAGGAGGCGTCCGTGGACGTGGGCAGCGGCAGCAGCGGCCTCTAGGGCACCAGCCCCCCGGGCCAGGAACGCTCCCAGGATGCCAGCCAGCACGTCACCGGATCCTGCGGTGGCCAGGCGGCGGTCACCCGCTGCGGCCAGCAGGACCCGTCCGTCCGGGTGGGCCACCACGGTGGTCGGACCTTTGAGCAGAACCACTGAACCCGTCCGTCCAGCCAGGCTGCGGACGGCCCCTATCCGGTCGGAACCCGGAGACTGCTCGGCCAGGCGTTCGAACTCGCCGTCGTGTGGGGTGAGGACGGCCTGGAGACCTGGTCGGATTGTCGTGCCGGCTAGGGCGGTTAGGCCATCACCGTCCACGACCAGTGGACGGTTCACCCCGTCCACCAGGCACCGGACCCCCTCCGCCACCTCCTCGGAGGTCCCAAGCCCGGGACCCACCACCAGGGCGGCGAAGCGCTCTAGGTCCGCATGGTCTGGGCCCGGAACGCTGTCGACCGGGTAGCGAACCACCTCTACGGGGGCCTCGGCCTCACCCCACCCCGGGGTCGACAGGCGTACGTATCCGGCGCCCGCCCGTTGCGCGGCCTCGGCAGCTAGTGCGGCTGCCCCCTCCATTCCCACCGACCCGGCCACAACCCAGCAGGCGTTCGCCCACTTGTGGGTGTCGTCAGGCCGGTTGGGCACTAAACGGGCTACGTCGTCGTCGTCTACCAGGTGGGTCCGGGCCGACGAGGTGTCCAGGCCGATGTCGGCCACCTCCACCCGTCCAGCCAACCCCGGCCCGTCGGCAAACAGCAGGCCTGGTTTCAGGGCGGTGAAGGTGACGGTGCGCTGGGCCGACGTCGGTGCGCCCCGGGCCTCACCGGTCAGGCCGTCCACCCCTGACGGGAGATCTACGGCTAGCACCGGAGCGTCGGTAGCCGGCGCTTCGTAGGACCGGCCCAGGCCGGTGCCGTAGGCGGCATCCACCACCAGATCGGCCACCGGTAAGCGACCGGGGGCATCAGCAGCGTCGACCACCGTGGTACGTACCCCCCGTCGCTCTAGGCGGGCCGCCGCTACCCGACCGTCGGCGCCGTTGGAACCCTTGCCGGCCACCACTACCACGCGTCGCCCGTACGCCCCACCCATCAGATTCAGCGCGGCCCGGGCGACGGCGGCCCCGGCCCGGTCCACTAGGACCTCTGCCGATTCGGACGCCGCGGCGTCCGCGACCGCCATCTCGTCTGGTGTTAGGACGGGGATCAACGGAAGGTCCGGATCGGCCGGTGTCCGCCGGTCACAGCGCCACGACGGTGGCCTGGGCCAGGCGGTCACTGTGGCTCAGGGTGACCAGCCACCGCGTCACCCCGGCCCGTCGGGCCACCTCCAGCGCCTTACCGTGCAAAACCAGCGAGGGAGGGCCCAGGTCGTCTCGTACTACTTCAATGTCGTACATGGCCATACCCCCCAGCCCCAGTCCCAGGGCCTTCAGCGCGGCCTCCTTGGCAGCGAAGCGGACCGCGTAGCGGCCCGCTGGGTCTACGTGGGCGTCAGCCCGGGCCCGCTCGTCGGGCCGAAACAGGCGATCGCGCAACGATGGGGTGCGCTCCAACGACCGTCGGAAGCGGTCCACGTCCACCAGGTCCACCCCGATCCCGATCACCGTGCCCCCTTCTGGCGGCTCAGCCGCGGAGCCGATCGGCGATGGCTAGCACCGGATCGATCAGCAGGTCGTCGACGGGTAGGGAGGCCAGCAGGTCATCCCGCAGTTCCGGTTCCGTCTCGCACACCACGTCGCGCACGGCGCCGTAGCGATTGTCGTAGCCCTGGAGCACCCCGCGGAGGACTTCGGGGTCCAGGCGGTCGCGCAGCGACACGTGGAGAAGTGTCAGGCCGACTGTCTCTCGGTCCTTTACCTCGGGGACCAGGACGATGGTCCGGTCGTCGCGGGCGCCCCGGGTCACCAGGACGTCACGCTCCCGGGCCACCCGGTGCTTGGTTCCCCGCAGCGCTGGGTCCCGGTCGGTCCGCGACGGGATCCCAGTGGACACACCTCCCCGGTCGACAATGGCCAACGTAGGCGCCGGACCATCCAATCCGTCCACCCGGTACCGGGTGAAGCCGACCACGTCGGCCACCGCCGGATCGAGGGCCACCAGCACTCGCAGTGTTCGGTAGCTGAGCGAATCACGGGGGGCGCCGGCGTCTAGGACGGCCCGGGCCAGGCGGGCCTCCAGCAGCGTCTCGTCAGTCCGCGAGATACCCACCGTCACCGTTTTGGCCTGGTGCTTGATGGCGTCGATGGGACGGGTCAACTCCTCGACGGCCACCGTCAGGGCACCGGCCAGGTCGTCGAGCACCAGGGCCGGCGTACCGACCCGGCCGAACTCCAACTGGTAGGACTCCAGCGGCACATCCCCGAGGGCAAAGCGGAACAGGGTCGACAGGCGTACGGCAGTCGACGCCTCCAGGTGACCGTTCAGCCGACCGTTGCGGAGCTCGTCGGAGAACGCTGTGGCTGCCAACCGCAGTTCGTCACGCAGGGCCCCATCTACCGAGGCTCCCGGCTCGGCCTCCGACGATAGGAGGTACACCGCCTCCCGCTCGATGGCCGCGTGAGCCTCCCGTAGGGGCTGGGCCTGGGCGTCTATGGCCCGGGCCGCCTCGTAGCCGAACAGGTGCCCAACCATGGTCGAGAGGACGAAGGACAGCCGGGGATGGACCACTGGAACCAACACCACGTCCAGCGCCTCCGAGAACCGCGACGAGCCAGCATCAGCCACTACCACCGGGGCCGCCCGGTGAGCCCGGTAGATGGCCACCTCCTTGGCCACGTCGTCGGCCGTCGAGCCAACCAGCCCTGTGGCGCACACCAGGATCAACGGCTCGGCCGACAGGTCGATGTGCTTCTTATCCTCCGTGGCGTCGGCCGAAATCGATTTGTAGCAGAGCTCCGACAACTTGATCCGGATCTCCCGGGCAGCCACCAGGTTGGGTCCGCTACCCACCACGGCCCAGTGCCGGCGAGCCGGTGCGTGGCGATCAGCTATCTCGGCAATCCGGTCTCGCTGGGCCAGCACCTCGCCCATGGCCTCGGGCAGGTCACGCAGGCCGGACAGCACCCCGGCACGGTCCGGCGCGCCGCCGACCCCGACTGCGTCGGCCACCGCTGCGGCTAACAGCACCCCGGCCACCGCCTGGGCATAGAAGGCCTTCGTGGAGGCCACGCTCATCTCCACGTCACGACCGTCAGACGTGTACAGCACCCCGTCGGACCGGTCCACTAGGTCACTGTTTCGCCGGTTGACGATGGCGACCACCCGAGCCCTCCGGGCCCGGACCAGATCCACCGTGCGGTTCGTGTCGGTGGTGGTGCCGGACTGGCTGATGGCTACCACCAGGGTGTCGGACATGTCGGGCACCAGGCCAAAGCCCGAGAGCTCGGTGGCCGGCAGGTCGTCCACCTCGATGCCTGTTCCGGTCAACTCCTCGGCCAGTGAACGGGCCACCGATCCGCCGGCTACCGCGGCGGTGCCCTGTCCGATAACCAGTACCCGCCGGATGGCGCCAGCGGCCAGTTCGGCCCGTAGGTCGTCGCACAGCACCTCGGACCCCAGACGAACCCCAAGGGTGCCGTCGCCGTCTGCCACTAGGCGACCCCGCAGGGTGGAACGGACCGAGTCTGGCGACTCGCTGATCTCCTTGATCAGGAAGTGGGGGTGGTCCCCCCGGTCGATGTCCCGGGTGGTGACCTCAGCCCGAGACAGGTCGGCTGACGTGACCGGCAAGTTTCGGCCGTCGTATGACCGACGGGTGATGCCATCCACGGAACCGGCACTGGCGGCGTCCAACTCCACGATCTGTCCCCGACTAGCCCCCGGGTCGTCGGGGTCGGCCGGTGTCTCGCCGTCCATCCTTAGGTAGTCGGCGGTCAACTCCACCACCCCGTAAGGCTCGCTGGCCACCACGAAGGTGTCCTCAGCCAGACCGACGAAGAGACCCTGACCACTCCCCCGCAGGGATAACAACAGGCGGTCCGGGGCATCGCCGGTAGCCATGCCGATAGCAACCGAACCCTCGAAGGCATTCACCGTGCGCCGGAAGGCCTCCAGCCGTTCACGGCCAGCTGCCAGGTGGGCGGCGCACAGCGCGGGAACCACCTTGGCGTCGGTAGTGATCTCCGGAGCCAGGCTCAACCCCTCGGATGCCGCCAGGTCGGCATGGTTGTCCACGTCACCGTTCTGGACGACGGTGACCAGCGGCACCGTCTCCCCGTCGGCCCGGGTGGAGTCCACCGGGTGGGCGTTGGGTTCCGAGATGAGGCCCACGCTGGCCCAACGCGTGTGTCCCAGTAGGGAACCCTGTACGGCCGGGGCGGCCAGCGCCCGGGCTAGGAGCCTGTCGGCGACCAGGGCGGACCGAAGGACGGCCGTGTTGTCGCCCAGCTCGCCGATCTCGGCCGAGGCTTTCGCCACGAATGCCAGGCCGCCACCGTCCAGCACCCGGACGCTGCCCGAGCGATGGAGTGGATCGGCCGAACGGGCAACCACCTCCGGATCGTGCTGGTCGATCCCATGGTTCCAAACCGTGATCTGCAGGCCGGCCGAGTCTCGACCCCGGACCTCCAACCGGTCGAGAGCCGAGAGGGCCTGCTGGGCGGAAAGTAAGACGGCGAGACCGGCGTCACTGGGAACCGGCCGTTCCTGTCGTAGGGAGGTCACCCCAGCAAACGCGCCCAAGCGGTCTCGCGACACGGTCCAGAGGACGTCCCGGACGCGGACCAGGGCAGCGTTGGCCGCCTCCACGTCTGGAGATCCGGCGACCGCGGCCTCCAGGCCGGCTAGGTGAGCCGGAACCGGTGCCAGGACCTCGTTGATCCGGCCGACCAGCGTGGGATCCCGATCCAGGGCCAGCAGCCCTGGAACCCCGCCCAGCAGCCGATCGGCCTCGCCCAGCAGGTCGGCGGCTTCCCCCAGGAGGTCCGGCTCGACCCGGGCCAGCAGGTCGACGGCCCCGACCAGCGGGGCCGTAATCCGCTCGGCCGTGGGGACCTTCCGGTCGGACGGTCGGCGGAGGACCGCGATGATGCCGCACATGTCCTTGTGACTGCCCTTTCGCTCCATCGCACCGACCGGCGGTCGGTGCACAGACTCTAGGAATTCTACGGGTTCAGATCCGGTCGGCCCGCTCGACAGCAGCCACCAAGCGGTCGGCCACCTCCGAGGCCTCGGCGGTGTCGTACGCCTCCACCATCACCCGGACGACTGGCTCGGTACCCGACGGTCGGACTAGCACCCGCCCGGTATCACCCAGTTCGGCCTCGGCGAGAGCCAGGTCGTCGGCCACCGCGGCCACCACCGCGGCCCCGTCCGAAGAAACGGGAACGGCGTGGAGGACCTGAGGGGCCCGGACCATCAGCTCCGTCGCCCGTTCACCCAGGGTCCGGCCACTGCGCCGGGCGGCATCCAGGGCCTGGATCCCGGTTAGCAGGCCGTCGCCAGTGGTCGCCAGGTCGCGAAAGACCACATGACCCGACTGCTCGCCGCCCAGCACCCAGCCGTTGGTCTCTAGGGCCTCCAGCACGTAACGGTCGCCAACCGCCGTCTCGTGGACAGTGAGGCCGTGGTCGACCAGGGTCCGACGCAGCCCCAGGTTGGCCATCACAGTCACCACTACGGTGTCGCCGGGCAGGGCACCGCGCTGGTACCGGTCGATGGCACAGATTGCCAGCAGGTCATCGCCGTCGAGCAGGGAACCGTCATCGGCCACGGCAAGCACCCGGTCCCCGTCACCGTCGAAGGCCAGACCGGCATCGGCCCCCGCCTCCACCACGGCGGCCCGTAGGTCTCCCGGGTGGTTAGACCCGCAGTCCTCGTTGATGTTGCGACCGTTTGGACAGGCGTGGAGCACAGCTACATCTGCCCCTAGGCGGGTCAGAACGTCGGCGGCGAACGCTGACGTGGCGCCGTTGGCACAGTCCACAACCAGGGTTAGGCCGGAAAGAGACCCGTTGCCGGCCGAGGAAGCCACCGCGTCGGCCCAGGGGGCTGCCCCATCCGGGTCGTCGGACCAGCTCAACGACCCGCCTCCTCCGTCCCGTCGCGGCTCGGCATCCCATGCCGCCTGGACGGCGGACTGCACGACGTCGTCCAGCTTCCGACCGCCGGCGGAGAACAGCTTCACCCCGTTGTCGTACCAGGGGTTGTGGGAAGCCGAGACCACGGCACCGGCCACCCCGTCAGCGGCCGCCACGTGGGCTACGGCCGGTGTGGGCGCCACGCCGAGGGACAACACCTGGAGCCCACCTTCGGATAGCCCCTCAGCCAGGGCCAGCGACAACCCGGGACCCGACTCGCGGGTATCGCGGCCGATAACCACCCGGTCGGTACCCAGGAGCGGGGCGGCGGCCAGGCCGAGGGCGCGGACCGACGGTTCGTCGAGTCGGGTGCCGGCACGGGCGCGAACGCCGTCGGTACCGAATCGGAGGCCCGCCGGAGCGACCTCGGGCTCTGCCATCGCCGCAGCGTAGGAGCCGGACCGGTGGTCCAACCGTCGCCTAGCGCTTGGAGTACTGCGGAGCCTTACGGGCTTTGTGGAGGCCGTACTTCTTGGACTCCTTCTTACGGTCATCCCGCTTTAGGAGGCCGGCCTGCTTCAGGGCGGGCCGACGCTCGGGCTCGAGCGCCTCCAGCGCCCGGGCGATCCCGAGCCGCATGGCCCCAGCCTGTCCGGACACCCCACCACCGTGCAGCGTGGCGTCGATGTCGTAGGCGCCCTCGGTGGCCGTGACCCGCAGCGGCTCCATGAACACCAGGCGGTGGCTCTCCGACGGGAAGTAGTCCTCGGCAGTCCGACCGTTCACTGTGACGGTGCCGTTGCCGGGACGCAGCCGGACGCGGGCGACCGACTCCTTGCGACGACCGGTGGTCTGGATGAGGGGGCTGGGCATCGTGGACTCCTGGTTCAGGCCTTGCGGGCCCGTGCGTGGTCGATGGCCAACGGCTGCGGCTGCTGGGCCTCGTGCGGATGGTCGGGGCCGCGGTAAACCTTTAACTTGGTCAGTTGCTGGCGACCTAGGCGGTTCTTGGGGAGCATGCCCCGGATGGTCCGGCGAACCGCCTCCGCGGGCTTGTCGGCCAGCAACTTGCCGTAGGACCGGGTGCGAAGGCCGCCCGGATAGCCAGAATGGTCATAGACGTTCTTGTCGGTCGCCTTGGCGCCGGTCAGCACGACCTTGTCGGCGTTAATAATCACCACGTGGTCGCCGGTGTCGATATGGGGGGTGAACGTCGGCTTGTGCTTTCCGCGTAGGATCGCCGCCACCTCGGAGGCCATGCGACCGAGGACGAGACCGTCAGCATCCACGAGGTGCCAGACGCGCTGAATCTCGCTGGCCTTGGGGGTGTACGTGGACACGGAAACCACCTGATTTCATGGGGAGAACACTTGCTGCGGACCGTGGTGGCCGACCCGGCCACCGGGGATCGGCACCACAACCGGGTGCGATCGAACCGAGGACCAAGGCTACGGGCGGCACCCCTACCCGGCAACCTACGGCGAGTCGGAGGTGGCCCCCGGATAGTCCACCGACCAGAAGGTCAAGCCCTCCGGTGGGGCCGGCTCCCCGGCCGCCTGCCGGTTCTTGGCCGCCAGGATGCTGGGCAGGGCATCGGCGGCCAGGTGACCCCGACCCACAGCTACCAGGGTCCCGACTACCGAGCGCACCATCTGGTGGCAGAAGGCGGTGGCCGACACCTCGAACTCCAGGAGGTCGGCGCCCGACAGGCCGTCGGCCACCCTCCGCCACGACGCCGCGGTGACCCGGCGCACCAGGCCGGCCGACGTGCCGTCGGGCCGGGGCGTGGGACGCCGACAGAAGGATGAGAAGTCGTGCTCGCCGACGAGGTCGGCGGTGGCCAACTGCATCGCGTCGACGTCAAGGGGTACCGACACGTGCCAGGCTCGCAGGGCAGTGAACGGATCGGGGTCCGGACGATCCAGGATGCGGTACCGGTAGGTTCGCCCGATGGCACTGAACCGGGCGTCGAAGTCGTCGGCCGCACGCTCCAACGCTGTCAACACGACCGACGGCCTGCACTGGCGGTTCACCGCCCGCCGGACGGCCTCCAGAGAAGCGTCGTCCGGGGCGTCGAAACTGACCACCTGGCCCACGGCGTGCACGCCGCGGTCGGTCCGCCCTGCACAGGTCAGCACCACATCGATACCAAGAACCCTCGACAGTGCCCCGCTGAGGAGGCCGGCGACCGTCGGGACGCCATCGTTAACGGCGAACCCGTGGAACGGGGACCCGTCGTAGGCGACGGTTCCCCGGACCCGCATGACGGGAGGGCTCAGACCAGCTCGATGCGCGCCATCGGCGCGTTGTCCCCGTGGCGGGGGCCGACCTTCAGGATCCGGGTATAGCCACCCGCCCGGTCGGTGTACCGCGGCGCGATCTCATCGAAGAGCCGGGCCGCCATCTCGCGGTCCCGGAGGAACGCCACTACCTGGCGGTGATTGTGCAGGCCGCCCTTCTTGGCCTTGGTGATGATCTTCTCGGCGATCGGCCGGACCGCCTTGGCCTTGGCCTCGGTGGTAGTGATCGCCTCAGCGGCGATGAGCGACGCCACCAGGTTGGCCATCATCGACTTCTGGTGGGCGGAGCTGCCGCCGAAGCGACGGCCCCTCTTAGGGGTCGCGGGCATGGCGTCAGACCCGGACCCGGAGCGTCAGGCCGCGCTCGTCGAGCTTCTCGATGACCTCGTCCAGGGATTTCTGGCCGAAGTTGGTGACGGCTAACAGGTCGTCCTCGGTCTTCTCCAAGAGCTGGCCGACCGTGTCGACCTGGGCACGCTTGAGGCAGTTGCGGGGCCGTTCCGACAGGTCCAGGTCCTCGATGGGGAGGTCTAGGTCCGGTGAGCTGCCACCCACTTCCTCAGCCTCGCCCAACTCCAGGCCGCGGGCTTCGTCGCTCATGTCCTCCACCAACTGCACAAGAGTTCGCAGGGTGGCACCGGCCGAGGCCAGGGCGTCACGCGGGCTGACCGAGCCGTCGGTGGTGATGTCCAGCACGAGACGGTCCATGTCCTGGGTTTGGCCGACAGAGACAGGCTCCACGTCGATCGATACCCGCCGAACCGGCGAGAACAGGGCATCCACCGGGATGACGCCGATGACGCCCTCGCCGACGGCACGGTCCGAACCCAGGTAGCCCCGGCCTACCTCGACAGTCAACTCGAGGGCCAGACGGCCCTTAGGAGCGATGGTGGCCAGGTGCAGGTCCGGGTTCAGAACCTCAACCTGGTCGTTGGACTCGAGAGCCGCCGCAGTGACCTCGGCTCCGCCGCGGACGTCGACCCGCAGGGTGACCGGCTCGTCACTGTGGGAGCGCAGCTCGACATCCTTCAGGTTCAGGACAATGTCAGTGACATCCTCCACCACCCCTTCGATAGTGCCGAACTCGTGCAGAGCGTCGTCGAACTTCACCTGAGTGACCGCAGCGCCCGGGATAGACGACAGCAGCGTCCTCCGGAGCGAGTTGCCCAAGGTGTGGCCGAAGCCCGGCTCAAGCGGGCCGATGGAAAACTGCTGACGGTTGCCGACGGCTTCGCCGACGGCTTCGACGGTCGGTCGCTGAATGACCAGCATGGGGTGTCCTTCTCGCCTTCGTACTTGCGTGGATACGTGACTGTCCCGGGACCCGAAGAGCCAGGGACTACTTGGAATAGAGCTCGACAATGAGCTGTTCGCGAACCGGAACGTCGATCTGCTCGCGGAGGGGTAGTTCTCGGACGGTGACCTCGTGGCCGTTCTCGCCCATGTCCAACCAGGCCGGGGCCTGTCGGTCGAGCACGTCGATGTTCCACTGCACAACAACCATCTTGCGGGCCTTGTCGCGCAGTGTGACTACATCGCCCTTCCGGCAGCGATAGCTGGGAATGTCTACCCGGCTGCCGTTGACGTCCACATGGCCGTGGTTGACCAGTTGCCGGGCCTGCGGTCGGGTAGCGGCCATGCCGGCCCGGTAGACGACGTTGTCGAGGCGAAGCTCCAGGTACTGGAGCATGTTCTCGCCCGTCACGCCCTGGCGACGGTTGGCTTCGGCGTAGATCCGACGGAACTGCTTTTCAGACAGGCCGTATGCGAAGCGAGCCTTCTGCTTCTCCTGAAGCTGCACCAGATACTCGGACGGGTTCCCCCGACGTCGGGTCCGGCCGTGCTCGCCGGGCGGGTACGGGCGCTTGTCCAACGCCACAACCTCACCCTTGGTGCCGAAGATGTTGGTACCGAGGCGGCGGGAGACCCGGGCTCGGGGGCCGGTGTAGCGGGACATGTCAGACCCTCCGCCGCTTGGGCGGCCGACAACCGTTGTGGGGAATTGGGGTGACGTCCTTGATGCCCGTCACCTCGATGCCGACGTTCTGGATGGTCCGGATGGCCGTCTCGCGACCGGATCCGGGGCCACGAACCACTACGTCGACCTTGCGGACACCGTGTTCCATGGCCCGCCGGGCGCACTGCTCAGCCGCCATCTGGGCGGCAAACGGCGTCGACTTGCGGGACCCTTTGAAACCGACGTTGCCGGCCGAGGCCCAGGCCAGGGTGTTCCCACCCTGATCCGTAATGGTGATGATCGTGTTGTTGAAGGAACTCTTGATGTGAACGACCCCGTGCGGGACGTTCTTCCGTTCCTTCTTACGGGGACGTCGACCCCCGGCAGCCGGCTTCGCCATTACTTCGTGACCTGCTTCTTGTTAGCGACCGTCTTGCGGGGACCCTTACGGGTCCGGGCGTTGGTGTGGGTGCGCTGGCCACGGACCGGAAGGCCACGACGGTGGCGGAGGCCCTGGTAGCAACCGATGTCCATCTTGCGCTTGATGTTCTGGGACACCTCGCGACGGAGGTCGCCCTCGACCTTGAGCTGCTGGTCGACAAACACCCGGATCGAAGTGACCTCGTCGTCGGCCAGGTCACGCACCCGGGTGGAGGGGTTGACGCCGGTGGCCTCGCAGATGCTCGCCGCCGATGTGCGACCGATGCCGTGGATGTAGGTCAGCGCGATCAGTACCCGCTTCTCGCGGGGGATGTCGACGCCGGAAATTCGTGCCATGCCTGACTACCTCTAGCCCTGACGCTGCTTGTGGCGGGGGTTGGTGCAGATGACCTGCACGCGACCGTGACGCCGGATCACCCGGCACTTCTCACAGATTCGCTTGACGCTCGCTCGGACCTTCATACTGTTCTCTCTCGTGTGCTCGCCACTCGCAGCGGACTACTTGTAGCGGTAGGTGATCCGACCTCTCTGGAGGTCGTAAGGGGTGAGCTCAACCTGGACGCGGTCGCCCGGAAGGATCCGGATGTAGTGCATCCGCATCTTCCCGGAGATGTGGGCCAGCACGTTGTGGCCGTTCTCCAGCTCGACGCGGAACATGGCGTTCGGCAGCGGCTCGAGAACCGTGCCTTCCAGCACGATCGCATCTTCCTTGGGCTTCGGCAGTGTGGCTCTCCTGGTCGTTATGTTCGAAAGGGTAAAAAACTGCTTCACAGGCCGGGCCCGGGAGGCTGCTCGCGAAGGCACTCACCCGGCGCGGGACAGTGGGTAACGCTATCGCAGGCCCTCCGGAGGGCCAACCCCCGTCCGGCCGGTGTGGTGTGCAGAACCGCAGGTCACGACGCGTCTCCGACGCTCAGCCGTCTGTCGATGGCGATTGTGAGGCGGGTGAACACGTCATCTTCGATGCCTAGGCCGTCAACCACCTCCAGTAGGCCGCGTTCGGCGAACCAGGCCAGTAGCGGCGCCGTCTCTGACTCGTACAGGTCCAGACGGCGGCGAATAGCCTCCGCCGTGTCATCAGCCCGGCCCCGAGCCACCATGCGGGCCGTGACCTCGTCGACGGGAACGTCGAGGTTCACGGCGGCATCCATCGGAGTCCCGGCCTCGGCCAGAAAGCCTTCGAGCGCCGAGGCCTGGTCGGGGGTCCGGGGATAGCCGTCCAGCAGGAAACCATGCTCGGCCACGTCGTCCTGGGCCAGCCGCTCGGCCACGATGCCGTTGATGAGGTCGTCGCCGACCAGTTCGCCGGCGTCCATCACGGCCCTGGCCTGCAGGCCCAGTTCCGTCTCGGCGCCCACAGCGGCGCGCAGCATGTCACCGGTCGAGATGTGCACCGTGTCGTAGGCCTCCACCAGGCGTGATGCCTGGGTGCCCTTTCCGGAACCCTGGCGTCCGAGGATGACGAGACGGACGGCGGTCATCGCTACTTGAGGAAGCCCTCGTAGTTGCGCATGGTGAGTTGCGAATCGACCTGCTTCATGGTCTCCAGAGAGACACCGGCGGCGATCAAGATCGAGATTCCGATGAAGCCGAAGCCGGCCGCACCGCCCGAGCCCACCCCGGCACTGGTGTCCAGGAACACATTGATCAGGATCGACGGGACCAGCGCCACGCCGGCGATGAACAGGGCGCCGGGCAGCGTGATGCGTGACAGTATTCGGGCTAGGTACCGCTCAGTCTGGTGGCCTGGACGGATGCCGGGCACGAACCCGCCCTGCTTGCGGATGGTGTCGGCCTGCTTGACCGGGTCGAAGGTGATCGCCGTGTAGAAGTAGGCGAAGCCCACAATTAGCAGGCCGGTGATGGTGAAGTAGAAGACGTTGTCCGGCTGGGCCAGGTTGTTGTCGATCCAGCTCCGGAAGCCGTCCCAGGGCAGGGCGGCAGCTACCAACACCGGTAGGTACAGCACAGACGAGGCGAAGATGATTGGGATCACGCCCGACTGGTTCACCTTCAGCGGGATGTAGGTGTTCTGGCCGCCATACATCCGGCGACCCACCACCCGCTTGGCGAACTGCACCGGGATGCGTCGCTGACCCTGCTCCACGAAGACGATGGCGGCGATCATGGCCATCAGGACGGCTACCACCACGACGGAGGCCACCACCCCATTTTCGGCATGGATCAGGGAGCCCTGGGCCGGGAAGCCGCTCACGATAGAGATCATGATCAGCAGCGACATACCGTTGCCGATCCCCTTTTGGGTGATCAGCTCGCCTATCCACATGAGCAGCGCCGTTCCGGCGGTCAAGGTCAGGACAACCACGCTCACCGTGCCGATGTGAAAATCGGGCAGCAGGTTGGCCCCCGACTGACCAGAGATCGAGTTGCCGCGGTCGTTGAACAAAAACGCGAAGCTCGTGGACTGGATGACGGCGATGGCCACCGTCAGGTAGCGAGTCCACTGGGTAATCTTGCGCTGACCGACCGCTCCCTGCTGCTGCCACTGCTCGATCCGGGGTACCACCACGCCGAGTACCTGCATGATGATTGACGCCGTGATGTAGGGCATGACGCCTAGGGCGAACACGGCAAAGCTGGTCAGGGACCCGCCGGAGAAGAGCTGCATGAAGGCCAGAACGCCCCCCTGGTCCGCCCGGTCGCGCAGCAGTTGGACCTGCTCAACATCGATACCGGGGGCAGGCATGAAAGCGCCCACCCGGTAGAGCAGGATCATGAGCAGGGTGAACACGATCCGCTTTCGCAGATCCCCCACCCTGAACATATTCAGCATGCTGGATAGCACGTGTGCTCCTGTCTCTGGTCTGGTCCGGACGACCCGGTCAGCGGTTCATCAGGGCGTTGCCGCTGGCCGGTGGGCGCACGGCGAAGGGCAGGGGTAGCTTCTCGACGCTTCCACCGGCCGCAGTGATGGCGGCCTCGGCCGAGGCCGAGAAGGCGTGGGCCCGCACGGTGACGGCCCGGGTAACCTCGCCCCGACCCAGCACCTTGACCAACGACTTCTTGCCGACCAGGCCGTGGGCGTGCAGAGTCTCCGGTGAGATCTCGTCGAGGCCACTGGCCTCGATAGCGTCGAGGTTTACCGCCTGGTACTCGACGCGAAACGGGTTCTTGAAGCCCTTGAGCTTTGGAATCCGCTGATGAAGGGGCATCTGGCCACCCTCGAAGCCGACCCGAACCGTGTTACGGGCCCGCTGTCCCTTCATGCCGCGGCCAGCGGTCTTGCCGCCCCTACCGCCGATACCGCGTGCGACGCGCTTGGCGCGCTTCTTGGAGCCGGGGGCCGGCTGCAGATCGTGGATCTTCATTCTCCGTCGACCTCCTCGACCTGGACCAGGTGGGGGACCCGGGCGATCATGCCCCGGATCTCACCCCGGTCGGGCAGGGTGTTACTGCGACCGATACGACCCAGGCCCAGAGCACGTAGGGTCCCCCGCTGCTTGGGCTTGGCACCGATGCCACTTCGGACCTGGGTGACGATGAGTTGTGCCATGTCACTCACCGTCAGAACTGTCGGACGCGCCCACACCGGCCTCGGTGCGGCGGTACGCGGCAAGCATGGCCCCCGGCACGAACTCCTCTGGGTCCAGGCCGCGCAGGCGGGCCACCTCGTCGGGCCGGCGCAGGGCCTGTAACCCGGCGATGGTGGCCCGGGCCACGTTGATGTGGTTGGGTGATCCCTGCGACTTACAGAGCACGTCGTGGATGCCGGCCTCTTCGAGAATGGCGCGGGCGGCGCCACCGGCGATCACACCGGTACCGGGGGCGGCCGGCTGGAGCAGGACCCGGCCGCCACCCATGATCCCCATGATGGGGTGGATGATGGTCGAACCGGCAAGCGGCACGCTAAATAGGTTTCGCTTGGCCTCTTCGGTCCCCTTCTGGATTGCCAGCGGGACCTCCTTAGCCTTGCCGTAGCCCAGGCCGACTCGACCGGCGCCGTCGCCGATCACCACCAGGGCAGTGAACGAAAACCGGCGACCGCCCTTGACCACCTTGGCCACGCGGTTGATGTGGATGACCCGTGACTCCCGAAGGGAGGCGTCGTCGTTGGTGTGAGGTGCCACTAGAACTCCAGTCCGGCATCGCGGGCGGCGTCGGCAAGCGCCGCCACCCGGCCGTGGTAGAGGTAACCGCCGCGGTCGAACACCACGGTGGCGATTCCGGCCTCGCGGGCCCGCTCGGCGATCAGGCGACCGACTTCGGTGGCCGCGGCCACCCCGGTCGTCCCGTCGGCCACGCCGGCCTGCTGGGTCGAGGCGCTGGCCATCGTCCGACCGGTCTGGTCGTCGATGACCTGTGCCGAGATGTGCCGCGAGGAGCGGAACACCGCCAGGCGGGGCCGCGCCGCGGTCCCCCGGACCGCCTTGCGGATCCGATGGTGGCGCCGCTGACGCGCTCGGGACCGATCGACGGTGCTCACTTCGCCGCCTTTCCGGCCTTGCGGGCCACGTGCTCGCCGAGGTAGCGCACGCCCTTGCCCTTGTAGGGCTCCGGCTTGCGGTGCGAACGGATGTCGGCGGCCACCTGGCCGACGACCTGCTTGTCGGCACCCGACACGATGATGCGGGTCGGTTCTGGCACCTCAAAGGAGATGCCGTCCGGGGCCTCGACGAGAACCGGATGGCTGAAGCCGAGCTGGAGCTCGAGGGCGTCGGTTCCCTTGGCGATACAGCGGTACCCGACACCCACGATCTGGAGTTCCTTGCGGAAGCCCTCCGACACGCCGACCATCATGTTGTTCACCAGTGAACGAGTCAGACCGTGCATGGCCCGGTTAACCCGCTCGTCGTCGGGGCGCTCGACGAGGATCTCCTCGCCGTCTTGGCGGACGGTGATCTCGCCGGGCACCTCGAGGTCCAGGGCTCCCTTGGGGCCCTTCACGGCGACCTGGCGGCCGCTAATCGAGACCTCGACGCCCGACGGCACGGGGATGGGGGCCTTCCCGATTCGGGACATGTCCTCCTCCTCTACCAGACGTAGCAGAGGACCTCGCCGCCGATCCTCCGGCGGCGAGCCTCGCGGTCGCTCATAAGCCCGCGACTGGTCGAGATCACGGCTACGCCGAGACCACCGAGCACGCGGGGGATCTTGTTCGAGGCGCTGTAGACCCGTAGGCCCGGGGTGGATACCCGCTGCACACCGCTGATAACGCGCTCTCGCTCCGAGGAGTACTTCATCTCGATGGTCAGCACCTTGCCGGGGCTGGTCGTGGAGTCCGACACCTCGTAGCCACGGATGTAGCCCTCAGCCTGGAGGACGTCAGCCAACGCCACTTTTTGCCTGGACGACGGCATCTTCACGCCCTCGTGCATGGCCTGGTTGGCGTTTCGGATACGCGTCAGCATGTCGGCGACGGGATCGGTCATGGTCATATCAGATCCTCCTCACCAGCTCGACTTCGTCAGCCCGGGGATCTCCCCGGCGTGGGCCATATTCCGCAGGCAGATCCGACAGAGATTGAAGGCCCGGTAGACCGACCGCGGTCGGCCGCAACGACGGCACCGCGTGTAGGCACGAACCTTGAACTTCGGGGTCTTCTGCTGCTTATTGACCAGTGCTTTCTTGGCCACTACTGCCCTTCCTTCCGGAATGGGAAACCGAACGCCGTGAGCAGTGCCTGCCCACTGGCGTCGTCGGACGCGGACGTCACGATCGTGATGTCCATTCCCCGGGTGCGATCGACCTTGTCGTAGTCGACCTCCGGGAAGATGAGTTGCTCGGTCACCCCGAACGTGTAGTTCCCGTTGCCGTCGAACGACCGGGGGCTGAGGCCGCGGAAGTCGCGGATCCGGGGGATGGCCAGGGTGATCAGGCGGTCCAGGAACTCGTACATGCGGTCGCCCCGCAGCGTGACCTTGGCACCAATGGCCTGGCCCTCGCGGAGCTTGAAGTTCGAGACGGACTTGCGGGCCCGGGTTATGAGCGGCTTCTGGCCAGTGATGACCTCAAGGTCGGCCACCGCCCCGTCCAGAAGCTTGGCCTGCTGGGCGGCGTCGCCGACACCCATGTTGACCACGATCTTCTCCAGCCGCGGAACCTGCATAACGTTGGACAGGCTCAGCTCGTCCTTCAGGGCGCTGCGGATCTGGGCGCCGTAAAGCTCCCGCAGCCGCACGCTCACCGTCATGGTGTCAGCCATCGAGGTCCACCCCCGTCCGCTTGCAGATACGCACCTTGTCGCCGGCGTCGTTGTACCGGTAGCCGATGCGGGTGGGCCGACCGTCCGACGGGCTCAGCACAGCGACGTTGGAGGCTTCGACAGGCATGGCCTTGTCGATGATCCCGCCCTGCATGGTGGCGTTGGTCGGCTTCTGGTGGCGCTTGGCCATGTTGACGCCGTCCACGATCACCTTGTTCTCGGCGGGCATGGCCCGACTCACGTGACCCTCCTTGCCTCGGTCCTTGCCAGCCAGGACGCGCACCTTGTCGCCCTTCCTGATCTTCATCTCAGAGCACCTCCGGGGCAAGCGAGACAATCCGCATGAACTTGTGGTCTCGCAATTCCCGACCCACCGGGCCAAAGATGCGGGTTCCACGCGGCTGGTTCTGATCGTTGATCAGCACTGCGGCGTTCTCGTCAAAACGGATGTAGGACCCGTCGGGACGGCGACGCTCCTTCTTGGTGCGCACCACAACGCACCTCACGACCTCGCCCTTCTTGACCGCCGCGCCCGGGTTGGCGTCCTTCACCGTGGCGGTGAACACGTCGCCGATCGACGCGTAGCGGCGCTTTGAGCCGCCGAGCACCTTGATGCAAAGCACCTCGCGAGCACCTGAATTGTCCGCCACCCGGAGTCGGGTCTCCTGTTGGATCATTACTTCGCCCTCTCCAGGATCTCGACCAGGCGCCAGCGCTTGAGTTTGGACAGCGGGCGGGTTTCCTGGACCCGCACGCGATCCCCGACGTTCATCTGGTTCTCCTCGTCGTGAACGTGAAGGCGCTTGGTCCGCTGGACGGTCTTGGCGTACCGGCGGTGCCGAACCCGGTCGACCGTCTCCACGATCGCTGTCTTGTCTTGGACGTCGGACACCACGAAGCCCTCGCGCACCTTGCGGCGGTTCGGGCGCCCCGTGGTTGGTTCGGTCATCTCGGCCATCAGTCGGCCACCTCCTCGCCAGCCGCCTCGAGGGCGTCGGCGGCGTCGATCTCGCGGGCTCGTATCTCGGTGAGCACGCGGGCAATCTCCTTCTTGATCGACCCGACCCGGGCATAGTTCTCCAACTGGCCAGTGACCAGCTGGAACCGCAGGTTGAACAACTCCTCCTTGGCGTCGCTAAAGCGCTCCAGGAGATCGGTGTCGCCGAGGTCGGTCAGGGACCTGTTCTTCGCCATGGCTAGAAACCCTCCTCGCGGACGATAAAGCGGGCCTTGATGGGCAGCTTCTGGATGGCACGGTTGAGGGCGGCCCGGGCCACCTCGGCGTCGTAGTACGACAACTCGAACAGCACTCGGCCGGGCTTCACGACAGCGACCCAGTGTTCGGGGTTTCCCTTGCCGGACCCCATCCGGGTCTCGGCCGGCTTCTCCGTAACGGGCTTGTCCGGGAAGACGTTGATCCAGACTTTGCCACCGCGCTTGATGTGACGGGTCATGGCAATACGGGCGGCCTCAATCTGACGAGCCGTGATCCAGCCCGGCTCAAGCGCCTGGATCCCGAACTCTCCAAAGGTGATCTCGGTCTGGCCCTTGGAGGCGCCCCTCATCCGCCCGCGGTGGTGCTTGCGGTGGCGGACCTTCTTCGGCATCAGCACGGTCAGTCACCGTCCCCGCCGCGGAAGTGCGGCGTCTCGTGGGCCTCGCGGGTGGAGGCCTCAATGGCCTCCTCCTCCGCTAGGAGCTTCTCGAATTCAGCGTCGCCCTCTTTAACCAGGGGTGCCGGGTCGGCGTCAGGTGTCTCTGCGGCCGGGGCCTCGGTGTCCACAACCTCGGGTGTCTCAGTGGCTTCAGTCCGACGGCGAGCGGCAGCCGACGACACCACAGTGCGCGGCTTGGTCTGGCCCGAGGTCTCCCCGGCAGCCATCGCAGCCTCCTTGGTGATCTTGTCCTCGAGGAGGCTCTTGTAGGGCAAGATGTCGCCCTTGTAGATCCAGACCTTCACACCGATGCGGCCGTAGGTGGTCCGGGCCTCGCGGAAGCCGTAGTCGATGTCAGCCCGCAGGGTGTGCAGTGGTACCCGGCCCTCCCGGTACCACTCGGTGCGGGACATCTCAGCACCGCCCAAGCGTCCCGAGCACTGGACCCGGATGCCGAGGCCGCCAGCCTTCTGGGCGTTCTGTACGGCCCGCTTCATGGCCCGTCGAAAGGCGACCCGACCGGCCAACTGGTCAGCCACACCCTGAGCGATAAGAGCGGCGTCGAGCTCTGGTTCCTTAATCTCCTGAATGTTGAGCTGGACGGCGTGATTACCGGTGATCTGGCCCAGGCCGGCCCGCAGACGGTCGGCCTCAGCGCCCTTGCGCCCGATGACTATGCCCGGGCGGGCCGTGTGGACGTCGACCCGGACCCGGTCCCGTGTGCGTTCCACCTCGACGCGGCTGATGGCGGCGTGCGGCAACTCGTTCATGAGGTAGTCGCGGACCTTCCAGTCCTGGAGAAGGTTGTCGGAGTACTCCTGCCGGGTGGCAAACCATCGCGACTTCCAGTCGGTGGTGATCCCCAGGCGGAAGCCGTACGGATTGACCTTCTGGCCCATCAGTTGGCCTCTTTCTGCGTGTCATCGTCCGACTGGTCGGCGTCGGCCCCTTCGGTGGTCTCGTCGGCCACCGGCTCATCCACTGCATCCTCGACGACCTCGTCAGCGGTGGCCTCATCGATCTCAACAACCTCGTCGGCGGTCGCCTCGTCGTCCACCGGCTCATCCACTGCATCCTCGACGACCTCGTCGTCAACTACCTCGTCGACCGGAGCGTCCTCCGCACCATCCTCGTGATCGTGCGCCGCCTCCTCGGCCGCTGCCCTGCTGCGCTCGACGCGCTGGCGGCGAGCTTCGGCGGCATGGGTGCTGGAACCGGCCCGACCTCGGGCCTCCTCGCGCTCCCGGAGGTCCTCCAGGGTGGCCTCGTCGTACCGGTTCACGATGATCGTGATATGGCAGGTCCGCTTGTTGATGCGGGTAGCCCTACCCCGGGCCCGGGGACGCCACCGCTTAAGCGTCGGACCCTCATCGGCGTAGCAGGCTGACACGTAAAGCTCCTCGGCCGATATGCCATCGTTGTTCTCGGCATTGGCCACCGCTGAGTCGAGACACTTGGCGATCACGTCAGAGACAGCGCGCTCGGAGAAGGCTGCGATCTCGGCTGCCCGGCCGTAAGACTCGCCCCGGATCAGGTCGAGAACCTCGCGGGCCTTGGAGGCTGAGACCCGGACGTACCGAGCGACGGCCCGGGTGCCTGGACGCTCGTTGGTCTTGACAGCAACCATTAGCGCAGACCGCCCCTCTCCTGGCCCGCGTGGGACCGGAACGTCCGAGTGGGGGCGAACTCACCAAGTTTGTGGCCCACCATCGACTCGGTCACGTATACCGGGACGTGCTTGCGACCGTCGTGCACACCGAGCGTGTGACCGACCATCTCGGGCACGATGGTTGACCGACGGGACCACGTCCGGATGACCTTTTTCTCGCCGGACTCGTTCAGGGCGTCGACCTTCTTCAGGAGATGGTCGTCCACGAACGGACCCTTCTTGAGACTCCTCGGCATCGCCGATTACCTCCGCGACCCGCGCCGACGACGACGGCGCACGATCAACTTGTCGGACTGCTTGCCCCGCTTACGGGTACGGCCCTCGGGCTTTCCCCAGGGGGACACTGGGTGACGGCCACCGGAAGACTTGCCCTCGCCACCACCCAGAGGGTGGTCGACCGGGTTCATCACCACTCCGCGGGACTGGGGACGGACACCCTTCCAGCGGTTTCGACCGGCCTTGCCGATCTTGGTGAGCTCATGCTCCTGATTGCCCACCTCGCCGATCGTGGCCCGGCAGTCGATGCGGACCCGCCGCATCTCCGTGCTGGGCAGGCGGAGGGTGGCATGGTCGCCCTCTTTGGCCACCAGCTGGACGCTGGAACCGGCGCTGCGGGCGATCTTGCCTCCACCGTCGGGCTGCATCTCGACGTTGTGGACGACCGTACCGACGGGGATGTAACGCAGCGGCAGGGCGTTGCCGGCCTTGATCTCACTGCCCTGTCCGGACTGCAAGGTCTCGCCAACCTGCACGCCCCGGGGAGCCAGGATGTAGCGCTTCTCACCGTCGTGGTAGTGCAACAGCAGGATGCGGCAACTCCGGTTGGGGTCGTACTCGACGGCCGCCACCTTGGCGGGTACGCCGTCCTTGTTCCGGCGAAAGTCGATGACCCGATACTGGCGCTTGTGGCCTCCGCCGCGGTGTCGCGAGGTCATCCGGCCGTAGTTGTTGCGACCACCGGTGCTGGTCTTCTTCTCAGTCAGCGACCGCTCCGGGACAGTCTTGGTGATGTCCGAGAAGTCGGCGACGGTCTGGAACCGGCGGCCAGGACTGGTCGGCTTGCGCTTGCGCTGCGGCATAGGTCTAGACCTCAAACAACTCGATCGAGTCGCCCTCGACGAGGGTGACGTAGGCCCGCTTGACGTCCGGACGCTTGCCGAACGTCGGCATGCGTCGGTTCCGCTTGCGCTTGCCGTCGCGGTTCAGGGTATTCACCTTGAGCACCGTGACGTCAAAGATCGACTGAACGGCGTCGCGAATCTCCGGCTTGGAGGCCGACCGGGCGACCTCGAACGTGTAAACGTTCTCCTCGAGCAGGGCGTAGGACTTCTCCGACACGACCGGCTTCACGATGACGTCGCGGGCGTCCTTCACTCTTCTTCCTCCCCGGCTGGATCTGGATCCGGTTCGGCCTCTAGGGCGGTGGAAGCCGGAGCCTGGGCACTGGGCAGGGTGTCCCGGGTGAAGACCACGAAGTCGCTCACCAGAACGTCGTAGGCGTTTAGCTCGCCGGTCGACAGTACGTGCACTGCCGGCAAGTTGGCGAAGCTCTTCCAGGCGTTCTCGTCACCACGGTCGACCACCACCAGGACCCGACCCTCCACACCGAGGGCGGCCAGGGCGGCCACCGCGTCACGGGTCTTCGGAGTCTCGAAGGTCCAGCCGTCGACGACCACGACCCGGCCGTCGGCCGCACGGTCGCTGAGGGCGGACCTCAGGGCGAGCCGCACCATCTTCCTAGGGGTCTTCTGGGCATAGCTGCGGGGCTTCGGCCCGAGGGCCACACCCCCACCACGCCACTGTGGCGACCGGATGGAACCGTGACGGGCACGGCCGGTGCCCTTCTGGGCCCACGGCTTGGCGCCACCACCCCGGGCCTCGGCCCGGGTCTGGGTGCTCTGGGTGCCCGACCGACGAGCTGCCAGCTGAGCGGTCACGACCTGGTGCATGACGGCGGTGTTCGGCTCGATGCCGAAGGTGGCCTCGTCAAGTTCGACCGAACCCGCTGGGTCGCCAATCTGGCTGAGCACGTCGACAGAAGCCATCACCGGGCTCCCTTGACGGCGTCGCGGATGAGGACGGTGGCCCCGCGCGGGCCGGGAACCGATCCACGCACCAATAGGAGCTCGCGCTCCGGATCAGCCTGCACGACCTCGAGGTTCAGGGTGGTGGTCTTCTGGTTACCCATCCGACCCGGCATGCGCTTGCCCCGGAAGATACGGGACGGGGTGGCGCACTGGCCGACGGCACCCGGCTTGCGGTGGACCTTGTGAGCGCCGTGCGAGGCACGCTGACCCTTGAAGCCATGGCGCTTCATGACGCCGGCGAAGCCCTTGCCCTTGCTGACCGCCGTCACGTCGACCCGACCCTGGTCGGCCAGCGACTCCACGGTGATCTCCTGGCCCACCTCGTAGCCGTCGACGTCGTCGAGGCGCAGCTCGACGAGCCGTTCCCCGGCATCGACGCCACCGGCGGCAAAATGGCCGGCCTCGGGACGGGTGAGCTTCGTCGCGTCCTTTCGGCCCACGGTCACCTGGAGCGCGGTGTACCCGTCCCGCTCGGTGGTCTTGACCTGGACAACGCGGTTGGGACGGACGCGGAGCACGGTGACGGGAAGGACGCGGTTGTCCTCATCCCAGACCTGAGTCATGCCGACCTTTTCGCCGACGATTGCCTTGTTGGCCATGATGGCTCCTGCGACTGGCACCGGAGGACTCCCTCCGACGGCTGGCCCAATAAGTGAGCCGTTCACGCGAACGCTCCGCACGGGCATGGCCCGGCGGAGCGGTGATTCGGTTGTGCCGTTCGGTTCCCGGGGGGCCTTAACGGACGTCGATTGGCAACCCCGGACCCTCCGGAGTAAGGAGGACAACGATACGGCCGTTCCCAACGACCCACAACCGCGTCATCTGGCGGATTCCACGTGCCGGGTGCCGAGCCCATCCCCGAGGTTGACCGACCCGGCCGGTAGCGTCGACGACGACGAGAGATCGGCTCCATTGCACCGTTTTCTCGGCGCGATCTCATGACCGAACCGGCAACCCACCACACGCTCCCCCCATGGGTCCGTCGTGCCGTGGTAACCCTGATGGCCGGCCTGGCCGGCCTGTGGATCCTCCGGAGCGTCGTCAGCTCATTGCGACCCCTACTACTGGTCCTCCTAGTGTCGTTCTTTGTCTCGTTCGCCCTCGAACCGGCCGTCAACCGGTTGGAGCGGACGGGCCTCCGTCGGGGTCCGGGCACGGCCCTCGTAATGCTGGCCGTGGTCGGCGCCCTCGGTGGCTTCGGCGTGCAGGTGGGAAGCCTGCTGGCCGAACAGGTCACCGACTTCAGCGAGAACGTGCCCCGCTACCTGGAGGACATCGACGGCTGGTTAGAAGACAGTTTCGGCATCCAGAACGCCACAGCTGACCTCCGGGCCGACTACGACACCGGCGCCCTGGCCCAACGGCTGGGAGACGTAGCCGACGACCTGGCCCGCTTTGGGACCACAGTGGCGAACGTTCTGTTCCAGTTGTTCACCGTCGGACTTTTCACGTTCTACCTGGTGGCCGAGGGCCCGAAGCTACGCCGCTTGGTCTGCTCTTTCCTGGCCGAGCGACACCAGCGCCACGTGCTGGAGGTCTGGGACCTGGCCATAGAGAAGACAGGTGGCTACATCCTCTCTCGCAGCCTCCTGGCCTTGGGCTCCTCGCTCGTCCACTGGGCGGCCTTCGAGCTGATCGGCCTGCCGTCCTCGTTGGCCCTTGCCCTCTGGGTGGGCGTCATGTCCCAGTTCGTTCCCGTAGTCGGTACCTACATCGCCGGGGCCCTTCCCCTGATCATCGCTCTGCTGGATAATCCGGCAGACGGCCTGTGGGTCTTCGTGGTGGTAGCCATCTACCAGCAGTTTGAGAACTACCTGCTCGCCCCCCGAATTACCTCCCACACCATGCAGTTACACGTGGCGGTGGCCTTCGGGGCCGTGATCGCCGGCTCGGCAGTCCTCGGCGTGGTCGGTGCCTTGCTGGCCCTGCCGGCCGCGGCGACCATCCAGTCGGTGATCGCCGCCGAGGCCGAACGGCACGAGGTGGCTGAACACCTGATCGCTGAAAGCAGCCAGCGGCGGGGACATGGCCCCGCCGGCGACCAGGAGCACTGAGCTAAAACGGCAGGAGCGCCCCCGAGGGGACGCTTCGTGCACTCGATCGACCAGCGGCCGACCCGGGGTGGTCAGGCCTGTTGGATCTTGATCTCGATATCGACGCCGGCTGGAAGGTCCAGGCGTTGCAGCGAGTCCACCGTCTTGGGCGAGGGGTTCAGAATGTCGAGCAGGCGCTTGTGGATGCGCATCTCGAAGTGCTCCCGGGAGTCCTTGTCCTTGAAGGGACCGCGGATGACCGTGTAGCGGTGCTTCTCGGTCGGCAGGGGAACAGGCCCCCGAAGGTCGGCCTGGGTCCGCCGAACCGTCTCGACGATCTTCTTCGTCGACTGGTCGATGACCTCGTGGTCGTAGGCCTTCAGCCGGATCCGGATCTTTTGCCCTACAGCCATGGTGGTCGTACTACTTGATGATCTTGGTGACGGCGCCGGCACCCACGGTGCGGCCACCCTCGCGGATGGCAAAACGAAGACCCTCATCCATGGCGATCGGGGCGATGAGCTCGACAGTCATGGTGGTGTTGTCACCGGGCATGCACATCTCGGTGCCCTCAGGCAACTCGATCATGCCGGTCACGTCGGTGGTCCGGAAGTAGAACTGCGGGCGGTAGTTCGAGAAGAACGGCTTGTGGCGGCCACCCTCGTTCTTGGTCAGCACGTAGACCTCGGACTCGAACTGGGTGTGCGGGGTGATCGAACCCGGCTTGGCTAGCACCTGGCCACGCTGGACCTCATCCTTATCGATGCCCCGCAGCAGGGCACCGATATTGTCGCCGGCCTGACCCTCGTCGAGGAGTTTGCGGAACATCTCGACACCGGTGCAGACGGTGGTCTGGGTGTCGCGGATACCAATGATCTCGATCTTGTCGCCCGTATTCACGACTCCCTGCTCGATGCGGCCGGTCACCACGGTGCCGCGGCCGGTGATCGAGAACACGTCCTCGATCGGCATCAGGAACGGCTTTGCCACGTCGCGCTCGGGCGTCGGGATGTAGTCGTCGACCTGGGTCATCAACTCCACGACCTGGTCACCAGCATCGCTGTCGCCCTCCAGGGCCTTCAGCGCCGAGACCCGCACGACCGGGGTGTCGTCACCGGGGAACTCGTACTCGTCGAGGAGCTCGCGTACCTCCATCTCGACCAGCTCTAGCAACTCTTCGTCGTCGACCATGTCGCACTTGTTGAGGGCCACGATGATCTTCGGCACACCGACCTGGCGAGCCAGCAGAACGTGCTCACGGGTCTGGGGCATAGGGCCGTCGGCCGCCGACACCACCAGGATGGCGCCGTCCACCTGGGCGGCACCGGTGATCATGTTCTTGATGTAGTC
>ENA-UPTF01000044-UPTF01000044.1-marine-metagenome-genome-assembly--contig:-NODE-44-length-76711-cov-4.422084_pt1 | contig 76711 bp, 61 predicted proteins | sample MGYA00238166_ERZ767019 | MGnify/ENA primary metagenome ERZ767019 (study PRJEB28930, sample SAMN06266391) | marine metagenome | isolation source: Sea water from 250 m depth | place: Atlantic Ocean | study... | reverse complement strand
AATGGTACACTGGAAATGAATTCATCCTATTCAGTCTGTGGAGAAAGCGAGGTGATTCACCACCAAAAGTTTTCGGCACTTTACACCTTTATGGGGCTGGAAAAAATCCAGGTCGAGACAGTGGAAGCAGGTGATATTATTGCCTTGGCCGGCATCGATACCATTTCAATTGGGGATACCATCTCAGATAATGAACAGCCTATGGCTCTGCCCAGGATAAAAGTAGATGAGCCTACAGTTTCCATGTTCTTTTATGTAAATAATAGCCCTTTCGCCGGTAAAGAAGGGACCTATCTAACGACACGGCACATACACGAAAGGCTGGAGAAGGAAATATTAAGTAATGTTTCTCTACAGGTACTGTCCACAGGACGCACCGACATGTTTGAGGTTCGTGGACGAGGTGAACTTCAAATGGTTATTTTGATAGAAACAATGCGCCGTGAAGGGTATGAGTTCATGGTATCGAAACCTCATGTTATTACGCATCAGGAGAATGGAAAAACTATGGAGCCCATGGAAAAAGTATTGTTGGATATTCCGGAAGACAAAGTGGGTACAGTAACAGAGCAGCTTTCAGCAAGAAAAGGGAAAATGACTAACTTGCAAAACCATGGCAGTGGGCGTGTGAACATGGAGTTCTCTATTCCGTCCCGTGGTCTCATTGGGTTTCGATCTCAGTTTATGACTGATACCCAGGGTGCCGGGATTATGAATAAACTGTTTGATGGCTACTCCCCCTGGTTTGGGCCCATCCCACAGCGTAATACGGGGGCTCTGGTTTCCGATCGGAATGGAAAGGTGACAACGTATGCCTGTATTGGAATGGTTGACCGAGGAGAATTATTTGTGAGTGTTGGAACCGATGTATATGATGGAATGATCATTGGTGAAAGAAACAGAACTGAAGATCTAAACATTAACATTACGAGGGAAAAAAAACTTACCAATATGCGTGCTTCCGGTTCAGATAACACTGTGCCCCTTCGTCTGCCCAAGCAGCTTTCCCTGGATCAATTTTTAGAATTTATTGCTGAAGATGAATTAGTTGAAGTGACACCCATTTCAATTCGATTAAGAAAAATGGAGTTGAATCAAACGAAGCGTGCATCTCAGAAAAAAAAGGAAAAATATGAATCGAGCTTATAACCCGATGGTTTGATCTTATTATTTAATTTCTTTATATTGTCTCAAGTTCAAGAAGATTTGATGCAATTAGATCAATGAATATGCTAATCTCTTTCAATAGGTCCATTAGTTCGAGTTGTAATTGATTTCTTGGTTTGGATTCAGACTCTTCTTCACTAATACGTTTAATGTGTTCAATCCTATATTTTTCGTCCAAGTTCTTATATTTCTCTCCTTTTCTCATGATCTTTTCGATTTTTTTACGATCATATTTTTCGAAGAACTTCCCTAATCTTTTAATTTGTTTTAACATTTTGTTATGATATTCAATTAGTTCATTCTGTCCTATTTCCGTAAATCCTGAATCAAGACTATCTTTTTTACCCAGGAGTATGCTAAACCGTAAGCTAACTGCATTCCTGATCGAATTGAGATAATTTACTACTGACACAAGAGAAAATACTTCCCGGGATTGGGCATTATCCAGGTCTTGATTACTGATTTTTACTAAATAAGATAATATAGCTTGATTTAAAAATTCAATTTTATCCAGGCGGACCTGCATACCTTTATCAAAATCTTGATCTGGATCTTCTATATCTGTTTGTAACTCATCTGAAACAAATGGAGAAACCAATGAGCCAATCACACGTTCAGTAAGTCCCACAACTCCTCTTATCTCGGCTTGGGCATTACTAATGGCAACTGGGGGATGTTCCAGAACCTTTTCATCTAGATTGAGAACAGCAGGCTTTTCAATATTCCTGGTTTTTTCCTGGTCTGGAAAAAAGCGAATGATCATACTGGCAATGTGGGAAGTGAATGGAATAAATACAACAGTTGCAAGAATATTGAAAATAGTATGGGCGTTTGCTATTTGTCGAGGAATATTGTCTGATGTTTGTGCCACCATTTCCGCAAATGTAGGTATCCAAAAACAGAATAGAACTACTCCTATGAGATTAAATGTCACATGTGCAATGGCCACACGTTTTGCTTCTCTCGATGCGTTCAACCCAGAAAGTAGGGCCGTAACACAGGTACCTATATTGGCTCCAAGAATCAATGGGATACCTGCTTCAAGTGTAATTGATCCTCCACTGGCCAGGGTAATGACGATTCCTGTCGTTGCGCTGCTACTCTGAATTAAAGCAGTAAAAATAGCTCCAGCCAAAATACCCATGAATGGATTTTCGAAACTTGTCAAAATGGTATTAAACGTCGGGTTTGATCTAAGTGGTTTCATTGTATCAGACATAACCTTCATACCGTAAAAAAGAAGCCCAAAACCAAGTATGACGAATCCAATGTTTCTGGTAGAATCTTTTTTAGAGAATAAAGACATCAATGCTCCTGCTGCTATCAAGGCTAAAGCATAGTCTGTTACTTTAAAAGCAACGATCTGGGCTGTGACAGTGCTGCCTATATTTGAACCAAGAATCACTCCCAAGCCCTGGGTAAAACTGAGCAAACCAGAGTTTACAAAACTAACCAACATTACGGTTGTTGCGCTACTACTCTGAATCACCATAGTGACAAACGCACCTACGCCAACAGCGAAAAAACGGTTTGATGTAAGTTTTTCAAGAATAGAGCGCATTCGGTTCCCAGCGGTCATCTTCATGCCATCACTCATCATTTCCATGCCATAAAGAAACATACCCAAGCCACCAAATAAACTGGTCACTAGTAAAAACCACGAGATCTCTTTTTGTGCACTACTCGATGACCCTGCAAATAACATTGTTGGTAGGAGCACAACGATAAAAATCAGTAGAAAAGTAAGTGGAACTTTTTTCATATATTCTTTCATATTAATATTTTTCTCATCTACGAACAACCGCATGAGATAAATTAGAGTATTTTATTATTTGTAACCAATGAAACAAATTTGGGTGTTCTAAGATCATAGACCGACATCAGTTCGCCATTAAGTTAACTTAAAATAGAAGACGATATGTGAGGCTTTTAACCCTATGGGTTGGTTTTTTGTTTCTGGGATGATGGGTAGATTTAACCTCACCATGAAAAAGAATCCCTTTCAACATATTGATCTTCGGGTCAATAACCTTGAGGAGGCCTGGGCGTTTTACTCGAAGATACTCCCCACCATCGGTTTTGAAAAGGCCTGGCCGAACAAGCGTGGCTTTTCCGCTCACGGGACCCTACCCGACCAAGCCTGGATTGTGTTCATGGAAGATAAGGGTCATCAAGCCAACACTAATCGGATTTCCTTCTGGGCGGAAAGTAGGAAAAGAGTCGACGAGATTGGGGAATTGCTCGAGGATGCGGGTGCAAGAAACGTTAGCGGGCCGAGAGAATGCCCTGAGTACAGCCCAACATACTATGCCGTTTTCTTCGAAGACCCCTTCGGAAATTGTCTCGAGGTCTGTTATCGCGTATAATAATTTATGGTTGGAAGATACCGTGCATGATATCGCGGGTGAGTTTATTCGTTAGGCACACATAATTGTACAAGTTTTGGTATAAGGAGGTTTAGAATGAAAAGATTTATTGTTCTACCAGCATTTTTACCTGTAATAATGGTGGTAGTTTTAACGATGGCGGCAAGCATCGGTGCATCCGATCGCGGTCAGCAGCCGGCAACCGGCTGGCAGTCTCCATCCGAAGAGTTGCTGCAGGTGCTTCATGCACCCCAGCTTCCCTGGACATGGATTGCGCCAACCGGTGATTACATGCTTCTTGCCGATCCCATGCTTTATCCCCCACTCGTCGAACTGGCTGCTCCGATGCATAAGCTGGCCGGCATGCGGGTCAATCCCGCCATCAACGGTCGTCATGGCCGGCACGGTGGCATATCTCCCCGCCTGGTCAGGGTCAAAGATGGAGTCACAACATCGCTTAATCTGCCCGAGGGCGCTGAGGTCGATGACATGGTATGGAGCGTGGACGGCAAACGTTTTGCGCTCATCGTCATACACACCGATCATATCGGTCTGTGGGTCGGCTCGGTGGAAGGCGAAGTAAAAAAGATCGAAAATTTTGCTCTAAATCCCTTGATGGGCACTGCCGTGAGCTGGCTGCCCGACCAGAAACGTTTGCTGGTCCGGCGCATTCCGCGGCGTGGGCAGGCTCCTGAGCCGCCGGCTATACCATCAGGTCCGGAGATCGTTGAGGGAGTCGGGGCTGCGGCCCGTTCCACCTACGAGGCACGCAACCTGCTCGAGACAGCTCATGACGATGCCCTCTTCGAATACTATACCACCTCCGAACTGGTGATTATTGACCCGACAACGGAGGAGGTAGAGATCATCGGTAAGTCCGCTCCATACCACACGGCCGAATTCTCGCCGGACGGCGAATATATCCTCATCGAGCGTCTGGTCAAACCTTGGTCCCACGAGGTAGGATGGTGGCGATTCTCCAGCGAGATAGAGGTCTGGAACGATCAAGGCGATCTGGTAGCAAACATAGCTTCACTGCCGTTGGCAAATGAGGTCCCTATACACGGTGTACCTATGGGTCCACGCTCTGTTTCGTGGCGTTCCACTGCTCCTCATACACTGTTCTGGGTAGAAGCACTCGACGGCGGAAATCCGGTGGCCAAGGTACCCCATCGCGACCGACTAATGCGTTTGGATGCGCCCTTTACGGCAGAACCTAAGGAGGTTTTCTTGGCCGAGCACCGTATTCAGCCTTGGCGGACTGCCTGGGGTGCTGAAGGCGGTACGCTCATGCTCGCCCAGCGCGAACGGATAAAACGCTGGCGTTATGTCTGGCTCCTGGACGTAGATGATGGCACATCACGTCTGTGGTTTGACCTTGATGAGGCTGACCGCTATGGAGATCCGGGTAATCCGGTGTTACGTACACTGCCCAACGGCCGCTGGGTGCTGCACCAGAAGAGGGACGCAGTATACTTCCGTGGAAGCGGCGCCACTGAGCAGGGTGACCGGCCCTTCCTTGATTTGCGTCACATGGACACTGGCGAGACGGAGCGTCTGTTCCGCTGCGATCCGGACCGCTACGAGTATTTCACAGCATTTGCCGGTGACGAGGATCGCTTTGTGTTTAGGTCAGAGTCTGCCGTTGATGTGCCCAACTACTATATGGCCACAATTGGCAAAAAGATAGCAGCGACCAAGGGCGAGGCTACCCGAGTCCTGACGCATAGACCAATCACGCTCTTTGAGGACCCAACGCCCCAGCTGCGTAAAATTAAAAAGCGCCTCGTGCGCTACCAGCGTGCGGACGGCGTACCTCTCAGTTTCCAACTGCATCTGCCACCCGGTTACGAGGAGGGCACAGCGCTACCTACAGTGGTTTATGCCTATCCCTTAGAGTACTCCAGTGCAGCCACTGCCGGACAAGTAAGAGGCTCGACCCAGCGATTTATGCGTATATACGGTGCCTCCCATCTTTACTTCTTGCTCCAGGGCTATGCAGTGCTCGACCGGACTGCCATGCCGATGCTTGGTGACCCTGAAACTACCTATGACACTTTTGTGTCCCAGCTGGTAGCTGACGCGGACGCGGCGGTCGCTAAAGCAGTTGAGATGGGAGTGGCCGATCCCAAGCGGATAGGCATCATCGGCCACAGCCACGGCGGGCTTATGGTGGCCAACCTCCTTGCACACAGCGACCTGTTTCAGGCTGGCATCGCGCGTAGCGGATCGTACAATAAGACCACTCAGCCTTTTGGCTTTCAGTCCGAGCGTCGTTCCCTCTTTGAAGCAAGAGATGTTTATATTCAGGTGTCGCCCACCTTTTTCGCCGACCAGATTAACGAACCGGTCCTTGTCATTCATGGCAACGATGACTCTAACCCAGGTACCCTCACGTTTCAGTCCGAAGTTTTCTTCGAGGCCGTACGTGGTTCGGGAGGGACTGCCCGACTGGTGCTGCTGCCCTTTGAGGACCATGGCTACCGTGCCCGGGAAAGTGTGGAGCATGTATTGTGGGAGCAGCTGCGATGGTTTGATGAGTATGTAAAGAACGCTGGGACCGCAACGCACTAAGTCTTCGATTGGATGTGAGCAAAAAGAGTCGTTCCGGCCTAAAACATTGTTGCACCCAAGTTAGGCCAAATTATCTTTTTAGATGATCTCGATAATAACAATATTGATTGGTGGAATAACTATTAATAAGCTATTTAAAGGTGTAATAAATCAATACGAATTCGATTTTCAGCTAATTTAAAATAGAAAACTGTGTGGCATTCTTATAACCCTAAAGGTGGATATTGGGATTTTCTCCCAGATAAAAGATAGACGGATTATTGTGTGATCAGCTTAACAGAATTAGTGACCCTTTATTTCAACATAAAGCATACCCATTTTTCTTCATCCTGTTTAAATTTTTCTAATGATTACTGTCCTTTCACCTGCAAAAAAACTATCAAAGGAGAATTGCGCCCATACTGGGACCTTTACCCAGCCGGAATTTTTACGAGAGTCAGAGACTCTGGTTCAGGGTCTACGAGAACTTGACCCGCTATCTCTCCAGTCTCTAATGGGAATAAGTGATAATCTTTCATTTATGAACTGGGAACGCTATCAAGCTTGGACCTTGCCTTTTGAACCTGGTTCTGCACGCCAGGCGTTTTATACATTCACGGGTGATACATATGCGGGACTGGATGCTAACACTCTTAGTGATGATGAAGTATTATTTGCTCAGGATAATACTCGCATTTTGTCGGGTCTATATGGTGTGCTCAAACCATTGGACCTGATGATGCCATACCGTTTGGAAATGAGTACAAAACTTGAAAATAAAATTGGAAAGAATCTTTATGATTACTGGTCCACCAAACTCTCAGAGTTTATCAGTAAAGAGTTAGAGAACCATGAAGACAATATTGTAATAAACTGTGCATCTGTTGAATATTTTAAATCCTTGGATAATTCTGAGTTAAAGGCCAAGGTCATCACTCCTTTGTTCAAAGAGATCAGGGATGGAGAGCCTAAGATGATATCATTCTTTGCCAAGAAGGCCAGAGGCATGATGGCACGTTTTATTATACAAAATCGCATCCAAAGCGTTAAGAATATTCTGGCCTTTGACCTGGATGGTTATAAATATGACCATGCTCTGTCAAGCCCTTTTCAGCCGGTATTCACTCGTGCCCAGGCATAATATCTGTGACAGAAACATTTTATGAAGACCCGTCATTTTGACGGGTCTTTTATTATAATGACCCTGGTCGAATCCACAATATCGGAATCCATTCCTATACTAACCATGTCATCATTTGACCAGTATGAATAGATCTCGAGATCTTTATTTGATTCTTGCTTGGTTATTATTTATTCGACCGGTAAATGCACAAGACCTGGGTAACGGTGACACATTGGTCATTCACCCGATAACTTTCGATACACCTAGCCCCGAAGGCTGGTTGGCACAGTACAAAAGAACTTTAAACTTTCCACTGGATGATATATCATGGTCGAAGATAATAATGGTTCAGACCCTAAAGTGTGATGCTCGGACCAAGGCTGATAAGTACGAGTGTGGTGAGTGGGATTATATTTGGGATACAATGGTTCATGTACCGAATAAGGATACGATTGAAACATTCAAACTGGGAAGTTTTGTTACACCCTATGGTAAAAGATTGTACCTGGGTGGGGATGAAGGATGGGTATGGAAATATGATATCACTGACTACGCTCCAATTCTGAAAGGCCAACTGGATCTGACCGTTGGGAACAATCAGGAGCTTTTGGATCTAAAATTTTTTTTTATAAAAGGTATACCATCCAGGGATGCAATATCTGTTGAGAATATCTTCTCCCTTGGTAACCATGATTCCCATTATGGTTACACCTATACTTATGGAGAACTATCGAATAATACGGCATTAACGAAAAGACAGATAATTCTTGATCCGAGCGCATCTGGTTATAAACTAAAGGCTATCATTTCAGGTCATGGACATGAAGGGCCAGATTACTGTTGTGAATGGGTAAACAAATCACATTCTTATATTATCAATGGTTCAAAAATGTTCACTTGGAATGTCTGGAAGGATTGTGGAAATAATCCTATATATCCTCAGGGTGGTACATGGCCCTACGATAGAGCGGGGTGGTGCCCAGGAACAAAAGTTGATGCATATTCCTTTGAATTGACCAACATAGTTACAGCGGGTGACACTATCTCGATCGACTATGAGATCGAAACAATGCTTGACGAAAGTGAGGAAAAAGGTATCTTTAGGATGTCCCACCAGCTATTTTCATATGGCAAACCCAATTTTAAATATAATGTGGAAATCGCTGAAATCATTGTTCCAAGCACTGAAGATCGATATTCTCGTATAAATCCAACGCTTTCGAATCCCAGAATTATTATCAGAAACAATGGTTCTGAGGATATCAGACTGTTAAAAATAAAATATGGTTTAGAACATGGTTCAAAATATATCTACAGGTGGAAAGGGGTATGTCCATTTTTGATGGAACAAGAAATTCATCTTCCCATACCAGATTGGTCGGGTTTAAGTAATGATCGATCATTTATGGTTGAAGCTATTGCACCGAACGGAAGGAAGGATGAATACCCGATCGATAATATAAAATATTCAAAGGTGCTGCTGCCAAAGGTCTTACCAAATGAATTTATGATCCGGATAAGGACAAACGATCTTGGCCGTTCTCTGGAGAATGCTTACGAAATCAGAGATAATACCGGAGCTACTTATTTCAAAAGTCCTTATTTTGAGGATAATACTGATTATAAAATACCTATCAAGCTTGATCCTGGGATCTATGATTTTATTTTCACTGATGAAAAAGAGAATGGGATCGACCTGTTATGGTGGCAACAAAAAGACTCCATTGGAACAAGTGGCATACTGGAATTCATGGATGTAGATGGTTCAATTATCCACCATTTCAATTCAGATTTCGGTCAAGAAATCCGTATGAATTTTCTTGTCGGAGATATTCCTTAAGGTTGGTAGTGATATTCAGGTATACTGAAGCTTGAACATGATCTATATATTTCGAGTACCTTAGAAAAACCAATTATTCATTATCCAAAGAACCTGGTTCAAGCATGGTTGGGAAATTCAGTGAAATATCATCGCTACCGATTCCATCAAAAGGATCCTCCAAATCTTCCTGAATATTATCAAGAGATGTAAGCACAAGGCCATATATAATAGCTAAGGTCAATCCAAAGACCAGACCATATCTGGTCGCAACAAAGGCAAAGTATGGACCAAATATTATAGGGAAGAAATTGAGAAATACCTTAGTGTACGCTCGGAGTGAGTTGGGCGTTCTATAGTTCTTGATATTGATAATATTCTCAAACTCTGTAACCATAAAGCGTAGCTGATCATTTATTTTAAATTCTCTGTAAAAACGATGGTTTTCATCATTACGGATAGTATCGATCGATAGTGAGATCTTGCTAAACAGTTTAATGATATTATTATATGTTTCTGTTGTTGGTTTTTTTGATTTCAGATACTCAAAAAGACCATTGAATATGTTTTTATATATTCTATCCAACCTTTCTAAATGGGAACTATCATTAACAGGTGCCCATTGTATATGAGCCATTCGTATTGAAAAGGCACATGCCTTCATACTTGCATAGTGTTTTAGTGCCTGTTCTCTCCTAGAGTATGCCGCATTTATTGAGAATACAATTGGGAACACTATGGCAATCCCAATGAGCTCTGTGGGTACGTCAAAGAAAAAACCCAACTCCATGCAGACCATTGTCGAGGTACAGGCGGCAAAAATTACAATTACCGATTTAGTGTTTATTACATCTATAAAATGTTTCATTTCAGATACATAGGAATAACCCCAAATTTAGTCCAAATAGCCAAAAACAAAGAAAAAAATACATCTGGTAAAATATTAGTGGCTTTTCTATAACCTTAGGTATGGTTATTTGGTCAGATACATTATTTTTATCTAATTTAATTTCTGATAAAAAAGGATAGATCTTGTTCCTAAATAAAGAACAGGTAGAGTTGTCGAAAAGGATTAACAATAACCTGTTGTTCAAGTTATTCTCTATAACAAAACTGCCCTTGGCCTTTATCACTGGATTGAAGATATTGAAGTTTAACGAGAATGAGTGTGTCACGACCGTGCGTTTAAAATATTTGAATAAAAACCCGTTTCAGTCAACTTATTTTGCGGTATTGAGTATGGCCGCTGAATTAAGCACGGGAGCCTATGGATTGCTCGCGGTTTCGGGCCAGAGGCCAAGCGTAGCGCTGGTCATAACTTCCATGAAAGCTGATTTTTTAAAAAAAGCAAAGGGTCGTACAAATTTCACTTGTACTGAAGGACGAAAACTGTTGGCTGCGGTTGAAAGAACAGTAAGGTCACAAGAATCCCAGGTGGAGACTATTTCAACTATCGGCAGAAATGAGAATGGTGAGACAATTGCCATATTTGAATTTACATGGTCATTCAAACAACGATAATGATCTCTATTCACGGAATTCATTGTTCCTAAAAGATTGGTAGATTATGGGGTGTTAGAGCCACTAAAAACTCGATTTGAGACTGGATATTATCCAGCAAACCTTTCTTGCTCGTGGGGTCGACCATGAGTGAAAAACCTGGTCGAAATGATCTATGCCACTGTGGTAGTGGAAAAAAATTCAAGATCTGTCATGGTCCATCCAGTGATAGATCTTATCAACTATGGATAGTTGTTGGAGTTCTATCACTGGCCGCTATTTGGTTCTTTACCTCTGGATCCGAACCGACAGTAACACCGCTTAGTTCATCATCCAATTCTTTCAGCCCTCAAGCTTCAAATAGAACAATGCCGACCGGTAACCCACCACCCGGGAAGGTATGGTCTAGTGAGCATGGACACTGGCACGATTCCCCTACTATCTCTGCGACCACAACACCTAATCCCGGGTCAAAGGGACAAAAGCCGCAACCGCCAGGTGAACCGCCGCCCGGAAAGGTATGGTCGAGTGAGCATGGACACTGGCATGATTCATCTTCAGGTGCCTTGGAAAAAGGTTCCGATTTGAGTATTAAGGAGGCAAAGCCAAAACCGAATGGTGAAGCTCCACCCGGAAAGACATGGTCGAGTGAGCATGGCCACTGGCATGATTCTCCCTCGGTTCCTGCGACCACAGGTTCTGGTCTGAATCTAAAGGAACCGAAACTAAGACCACTTGGTGGTCTGACACCGGAAAAGACACAATCCCCTCAATAGGGCCAATAGCAAGATGAATTATTCTTATGACCACATCAAAGATAAAGACCAGAAGAATTATTAATTATTATCGAATTTTCATAAAATAAGGGATATGGATAATACATCAAATAGCCGATCAAACAGGATACAGGATCTTCTTTTCACATTTGCCGCGTTCGTAATTGTTATAGCTGGAATGCGTGCTGCTCATGAAATATTGATCCCTTTTTTGCTATCTGTTTTTATTTCCGTGATCAGCCATCCACTGGTGGTCTCCCTTCGTGCTAAAGGGATCCACACTGGTTTTTCGATCATTTTGGTCATAATCGCTATTATTGCGGTAGGTTTTGGTATTACCAGCCTGCTGGGCACATCCTTGAATGATTTTACTATTAATCTTCCGAACTACCAGAAGATGTTGCAGGAAAATGCTGCAAACTTTTTTGCTTTTCTGCAAGATAAAGGTATTGCCCTATCAGGGAAGGCGATCTTGGAGCGCTTTGACCCAGGTGCTGCCATGTCGCTTACATCCTCTATTCTATCTGGGCTTGGTAATGTTCTGAGTAACGCACTCGTGATCCTTCTGTTGGTTGTATTCATGTTGCTCGAAGGCACAATATTCAACCATAAACTCTCGAAGATATTCGGTGGAAAAAAGGAGAAGATCGATCAAATGGATGCATTCTCCAAAACTGTCAACCGTTATATGCTCATCAAGACAGGAACCAGTCTTGGCACAGGAATAATCGCCACGATCTGGCTCACGATAATTGGTGTTGATTATCCGCTACTTTGGGGTTTTCTAACATTTCTATTTAACTATGTGCCAACCATAGGTTCCATTATCGCAGCAGTACCACCGACCCTGTTGGCTCTTATACAATTAGGATTCTTTTCAGCCATTCTTACACTTATCGGTTACGTACTGATAAATCTCACTATTGGCAGTTTTCTGGAACCACGACTCATGGGTAAGGGATTGGGAATATCGACCCTTGTGGTATTCTTATCCCTCATTTTCTGGGGATGGGTCTTTGGACCTATCGGAATGGTACTTTCCGTACCACTGACCATGACCATCAAGATCGCGCTATCTAACTTTGAGAAAACAGAGTGGGTAAGTACTCTGATGGATGATCCAAATGTTGGTTTTTCTGGCAATAAATAATATATAGATCCTTGATTAGTTAGTACCAATATTTTGTGGAAGGGTCGATCCTATCCTTGCGTTGTCCTGCTAACAATATACCCCGCACCCATGGCCAACAGTACAGATGGTAGCATCACATCCAATTTATCAAAGTAAATACCTATACCATCTATCGCTGGCACAATGAACTTAAATATTGGAACGCAAAGAAACCCTGTTACCATTGAAGCAATGGCACCCTTTTCCGTATAGTCCGGCCAGAATAAAGATAGTATTATGACCGGGCAGAAGGTAGCTGCGATTCCAGACCAGCCAAATATGACAAACCAGAAAACCGTTCTGTCTGGCGATAGAACTGACACGGTCAAAGCAACACCCAATGCTAACAATGCCAATCCCAAGGTAACCTTTTTTGAAAGGCTCATTAACCATTTTTCATCAATATCAGGACGGATGATCTGTTGATAAAAATCTCGCGTTACCGCACTTGAAGCGACAACCAATAACGAATCAACCGTAGACATTACCGCTGATAATACAGCTGCGATATATACACCAATAATAACCATGGGCATGACCTGATTCAGAAGCATGGCCAAAACATTTTCTCCAGCGTTTCCTAAAACAGCTTCAGGGTCCTGACCGGCCTTGGTCAGCATATATCTACCTAAAATACCGATCATGACCGCTGCCGTATCCGTTAACAGCGTATAAAAAATGGCGACCCATTTCCCTTTTTCTATCTCATTCTCACTTTTAATAGCAATGAACCTCACATACACCTGGGGGGATCCCATAAATCCGATACCAATAGAAATAAGACCAGCAACGGTTGCAAAATTGACCCAATTAAGACCACCAGGACCCCAAATATCTAATAATGCGGGATCGATCGTATACAGCCCATCAATTATAGATGCATCAGAGGATAAACTAAAAAAGGCGATGATAGGAAGGACCAATAAGCCTACGAACATTAGTGACCCCTGAAAAAAATCTGACCAGGCCACCGCTAAAAATCCACCAGAAAAAATATACAGGACCACGATCCCAAACCCGATGGCGATACCTGTGTAATAATTGAAACCCAGAAAGGATTCAAATGTCTTTCCTGTAATATCAATTTGAGCGCTTACATATATTATCACAAAAAGAGATAGTGCCGTTGCCGCGAGAACACGGATCAAATGGGTAGAAGATCTAAAATGGCTAACAAGAAAATCGGGAATGGTGATGGATCCATAATCATCTGTCATACGCTTGAATTTCTTTGCCATGAATTGCCAGGATAAAAAGACACCAATGATCTCACCAACCACTATCCACATAGCGCTTACGCCCATGAGAGCGCCCATTCCAGTCACTCCGATCAGGAGCCAGCCTGATTCTCCCGTTGACCTGGCAGATAGGGCTGCTATCCAGTAGTTCAACTTTTTTCCGCCTACGTAATAATCACTAATATTTGTAATTCTTTTAGAGGCGAAGAATCCTATCCCCAATAGAATAGAGAAATAAATTGCCAAAATAAATAGTTTTGGGTAATGGTTCATTTCTGTATCTACTGCATTGATGATTTTGTTCATCGCCATCCATGAGTTCAGAGCGGGTATTTCATAAATATTCCAGCCTGTAAAAACTGCCACGATGTCCAGTTCGGGCAGTACGATCATACGTTGGCCCCCTAACCCAGAAGCAAGCAGAGCGGTGTGGTCATTACCATAAGGCATTAACCACCACTGTAAGCTATACTTGAACCATGGTGAACCTGTGTCCACGGGCTTTGCAAGAGTGTTCTCCACCCAATTGTCTGGCAGTACCTGTTTATCATTCCACTTGCCGTTGTTGAGGTACAAGTACCCGAATTTTGCAAGATCTCTTGGGCTTAGATAGAGGCCTCCTTCAGCATCAGTGAGCCCTTTTGGTGTGTGCTTCCAATAGTATTCCGTTATACCCAAGACCTCAAATAAGTTTGTTTCTACATAATCAGTCAGGTCCAGTCCGGTGGTATTTTTGATCAGATAAGAGAGCAGCATCGTAGCACCGCTATTATATTCGAATTTCTCACCCGGCTCGAATTCTATAGGCTGATCAATTACATACTGTACCCAGTCTGAACTTTTTTCCATCTGAACACAATTACTTGTTGGGTCCGTATAGGGCATAGAAGATTCATCCCACCGTATACCGGTCGTCATGGTCAATACATCTCTGATAGTCATAGCGTCTCTTCTATGGTCCGGTGTGGAAGACTCATATTCATCAAAATAATTCATGATCTTTGTATCTAACCCTGGGATCTGGTCGTTCTTCAATGCAATACCCACCGCTGCGGCCGTAAGGCTCTTACTCACAGACTGCATGGTGTGAAGGCGGGTATCCTTATAATAGGGATGCCATTTTGGATCAAAGTAATTGTACATGCCCGGCTCAGTATTGGTCGTTATGAAAAGAGAATCATAATCATTCGTATATTCTTTTTCAAAAACTATCGTACCATTCCGAATAACAAGCATACCATCGATATAGCCTAGTTCACCACTTTCCAGTTCTCTGCTGAATGCAGCTAATGAATCATAGTTCATACCCTGAGAAGTGGCCGATGACACTTCCCAAGCGGTGGTAGGCCATTTTGTCAGCGGATCTGGACCTGTACACACAATACTTGATCCACCCATCATCATTAGTGAAATAATATAAAAGTACTTTTTGTAGTGGATCATTTTACCCTGAAATTCAATAAATAATGATTTAGCTGTAATAGAGAGTTTTTTATTTTGTGAGGACCAATTTTTTTGTCATGGTTTTTGATCCTGCAATAAGTTTATAATAGTATACTCCACTAGGCACCGGACCTCCATAATTATCTACACCGGTCCATAAAACATTGTGGTTTCCTGTGTGCTGGTAGCCACTGAAGAATTCGTAAACCTCTTTTCCCAGAATATCGTAAACAGCCAGCTTGACCATTCCCGATTCTGGTAAGTGATAGCTGAACTGAGTATTAGGGTTAAAGGGGTTCGGGTAGTTTTGACCTAAAGTGACCTTATCAGGTATGATCTCATCTTTGTCAATGGTAGACAATTCATCAGAATACTCGATCATGTATAGTTGTGGTTTATCAGGAGCAAAACTGGCTGACGTGAAGATCAGATCTCCCTCACCATCATTATCTATGTCTCCTGAAAATACCTTGGCCACACGTACTCTACCCTGGTCATTTCCTGGGGTAAAATTATCTGTGGTGTCATCCATAAAAATAGTGTGCTCGATATAATTTTCAGGTGACAGTGGATCCCCGCCAAGATATTCCCAATCATATAAGGCCTCATTATAGTGACCGGCAAGATAAAGATTCGGGTTCCCGTCTCCGTCCGCGTCACCAATATTGATCTGCCGCAGGCCGCCCGGATAGTTATTGATAAAATTGAAATTCTCGAACGTCAACTGGCTCACATCATTGGTGCCTTGGACAACGTAAAAATATCCAGGGGTGAGCAAGGCCCCATCCAATGTATTGGTTCCAGACGTGACCGCATATAGTTCATTTGTGCTGTCTTGGTCAAGGTTAGCCACTATGACACTCTGGTTCCCCCGCTCGTATAGCTCTAGGCTGACATAAAAATCTGTCTGGTATGCATAGGTATCGTGGCTGCCCATGTTTTCGTATACTATCAAGTGATAGTATTCATAGGCAATGGTATAAACTTCCATCAGACCGTCCAGGTCAAGGTCCCCAACAGATATATTGTATCCGCTCCAGTTAGTTGTTACAGGATCTTCGTACTCTATGTTCCACACAGGAGACCCGAGGTCGTTATTCTCAAGCTCAAATATCATGAGGCGGCAACTGCCTGTGGTCCCCCAGGGTCCATCCATGATCGACACGACCACTTCCTGTGTCTCATCGCCATCCAGTTCCGCGGTCAGGATCTGACCAGCCTCCCAGATGCTGTCCAGGCCCATGTCCCATGTCGTTGTTGGTGTATCAGGGAATGCGAGGGAGTCTGGGTCCCACTCAAAGATCTGTAGACCATGCTGTCCTGACACACCTGGGTCCGTATCCATCAGGGCTAAGATCTCCGGGTTACTATCACTATCCAGGTCCCCCACAGCAACACTTGAATAATTATCATCTGTACAGCTTAGCTCTGAGAAAGTATACAGCCATTTTAGTGCGACAGAATCATCACTCACTGCTTCATAGTGATATATATCATTACAAAAACTCCCAGTATAGGAACTGGACACAACGAAATCACCGTATCCATCGCTATCAAAATCAAAGGGGCCCACCATACCCCAGGGTGGTCCGGCAGGATATAGTCCTCCACTGCCCCATGGTGTGGTCTGCCATTTTACACTGAAAGAACTATCCATATCTGTTGCGTTAATTGGGGCGTGTACAATTGATAGAACCACTAATGCTATTTGTCGGATATGTTTGTTCATAGTTTTCTTTTTCTGTACATGGTATGGAAGTTATAGGGGTTTCAAAGCAATTATTAATATAGAGATTAAGAATGAATAAATACCATTATTCAATTGGTCTAAATACTTATATTTGATAAATAACGTTATAATTTTTTGAGCAGATCCCACCATCATTATATTTACATATTCTGTGTCATATTCTTTGATCTGATACTTTCCCAGGAGCCGTTCTTGGAAATAAGACCATATGTGGTTCCGGATCATGAACAATATCCCGTTAGAGCCCATGTTGATCACAATTATCCGACCCAGACCCCGAACGCTATTTTTGACCGTTTTGACGGAATTAGTTTTGACCAAGATATCATTGCTTTTGATTGCACCAATGGCAGGTCTTGCTATGATGGGCACGCGGGTGTTGATTATTATATGCCAATCAATACACCTATACTGGCTCCCGCTCCCGGTTATGTTGTATGGTCAGCATTCTCGGCCGGTGCGGACCCGTGTCCCGGAGGCATAGAGCCCAATGGTGACACCGGAATTATTATTCTCGCGCATGGTAATGATTATTTTTCTTGCTACCTACATCTGAACCCACCTTTGAACGTGTCCGTGGGAGAAACGGTCAGTACCGGTGATACGCTGGGCTTCGAAGGTATGACCGGTTGCGCAGACCAGCCCCACTTACATTTTGAGATGCGTAAGGACTCCTATTTCTTTGATCAGGAGATACCATGGGTGGTGGATCCCTTTGGCTGGTGGGGAGAGTCAGAGGATCCGATCAAGGAACTACGAGACAATCGCAGTGTCTGGCTTTGGAGATCATCTGATATCATCGATGACGGAGATAACGGATTCCAGCGTTACTATGGTCCCGATTGGGAGCGAATGGAGATCGGTCATGATCAGGACTGCTGGATCTCACCTGTGGTAAGTAGTTCAGAAGAGAGCCGCCACTACGCTATCTGGGTACCAGAGCTGGTAGAGGCAGGGGAATACGATATACAGGTATATATTCCTGAAGGCCTTGATGCTACCAATGGTGCAATCTATGAGATCTATATCCAGGATGATGGTGGAAACAATGAGAGAACTGTGATCACATTTGACCAGACCTTGAACCCGGGAAATTTCTCAACAATAGCTACAGTGGACCTCCCAATTGGTCATGAGTGTGCTGTGATCCTTAGGGATGTGATAGGTGGATCATCTTCAGGCTCGTTTGTTGTTTTTGATGCGATCCGTTTTATGAGCACATCAACAGTGGGTACGGTCCACGAAAAGATCGATCAGTTCGATAAAAAGGCTATCATGCTCTACTCTGCCTATCCAAATCCATTCAATCCTATTACCAGCTTCAGGTATGAACTTCGCATACCGGGTGATGTTACTATCGAGATCTTTGACCTCAATGGGGTTAGAATACGGTCCGTTCCTATAATGGGTCTTTCAGCTGGGGTGCATTCTTTCACCTGGAACTCAACAAACGATCTTGGGGAAAAGGTTCCTTCCGGTGTTTATTTTTATTTGGTTAGTTCGGCTGATATAATAGAGATGAAAAAAATGATATTGATCAAATAATTAGTTATTTTTAATAGGAAAAATATCGTAGTAAAAGGAGAAGAAATATGAATATACTGAAAACCATTATTGTCAATCTGATTGTAATAGCATATGTATCTGCCCAAGACCTTTGTCCCCCTGCTTTATTAAACACTTTATTTTATGATGAAAAAGTCGAGCTTGACTGGGTACAGACGTCATCATACGGTGATGTTCTTTTCGATGAATGTTTTGCGGTCTGTTCAACGGCCACTGAAAATTTCGAAATTGTTAATGTGGATAGTTGCGGTGCATGTTCGGGCGGTTGGTTCAGGTATTCGGATGGGACGGTTGCAGACTGCGGAACCGGGATGTTCCCTTGCGAAGATGGTGGAGATGATGACAATAGTGCCTATGCAGGATATTCAGGCATGGATTCCACTACTGAAATGTACGCGCCAGTCGATAGTCGATTAATATTTGGTCCAATCGATCTCAGTAATTATACGGCTGCCTATATTGAATTTATAGAAGCATACACTTATCCGGAGGACGCTAATGATTCAAACATGGTTGAAGTTTCTATTGACGGTGGGGAGACCTGGGAGGTCGCTTACGTATCTGACCCAGGGTATGTTGGAAACGATTTCTGGTTCAACACACTCGATATTTCCATGGTTGCCGGCAATGAAATTTGGGTTGCATTTCGTTATTATGATTCTGTTGGGTATGGCGAAGGCTGGTTCGTGGATGACATCCGCGTTTGGGGCGGCGATGCAGGTGATGGTGATATCTGCGGTACCTTCCAGAATTACAACGTTTATATGGATGGATCATTGATCGGGACGACAGAGATGGAAGCATACACGGCGGAAGGCTTGGAAAACGGTGTAGAATATTGTTTTGAGATCAAAACGGTCTATGAAGAAGGCGAATCAGAGGCGAGTCATGAAGCATGTGCCACACCAATGGGTCCGTTCCAGGTCGAGCCTTTGAGCTTGAACTTTCCTGAACTGGAGGATGGCGAGTATCAGGAGATGACCTTTGATCTGATCAACTTTGACACCGTTGACTACGATTTTAGTATCTTCAGTACGCAAGTGGAAGATCTGACCACGGTTGGCCAGGATCTGCTGGCGGATGATTTCAATTCGGGTGGATTCATGAACCTTGCTGATGCTGCAGGAGCCTTTGACGCTGTATGGGCGGTCAATGATTCGGCCGGTGCTTCATCGACCTATCTTGTCTATCCTACCCCTGCGGATGGGGGCACGTTCGCTTTTGTGAATGATGATGCTATCGGAGATGGTGCCCTGGCAACTAACGCGTGGCTCGTTTCCAATGAGATCACTCTGTCTGGTACTGAAAGTGTGTTCCTGATGGCGGACATATTCTATCCGCAGCCGGACGGGCCCTGTCACTATCAGGGTCTCTATTCAGATGAGTTCCATGTTCTCTTTTCGGTCGATAATGGTACGAACTGGGAAGTGGTGGACACTACAATGAGCACCGGGTGGAACGATTGGTCATCATACTTATATAACCTGACCCCACTTCTCAATGGAGCCACCAGCTTGACGATCGCGTTCGTTTATGATGATTGTGCCGGTAACTGGGGATATGGTGTCGGGCTGGATAATGTTGCCATCAAGGAAGATTTTATGTTGACCTGGTTATCACTTTCTCCATACACTGGTAGGGTCTATGCTGCCGGGAGCATAAATGATACTGTTACCGTAACGGTTGGCGCGTATGGTGCATATTTCGGGATGCAGGTGCAGGACAATGCGGTCATCAATGCTGGTCAATATGAGCTTACGGTCGCTATTGGGGTAGGTGTCACGGTCTCGGCAGATGAGCATGGTCTCACACCTGAGAGTTTTGAGCTTTATCAGAATTTCCCGAACCCGTTCAATCCAGAGACAGTGATCCAGTTCGATGTTGCAAAGAGAACTGAAATGAATATCTCAGTATATAATCTGCTTGGTCAAAGGGTGAAGACCCTGCTGAACAAGAACATGGAGACCGGTACGTATACTCTTAAATGGAATGGTAGAGATGATACCGGTTCTATGCTGCCCTCAGGAATGTATTTTTATGAATTGAAGAGTCCTTTGTTCACTTCCGTTAAAAAACTGGTTCTGGTTAGATAGCCTATAAATTTGTAATAGGTGATTAGATCGAGTATCGAATGATACTTTGGCTTATTTAATATTTTCTGAGATCGCAAATGTGCAGATTTGATCTTCAAAAGGTCCTTATTATTTGTTGTACTGTTCTGCAAACAGTTTTCGCAGGGACCACGGGTAAATTAACGGGCGCAATAACCATCAAAGATACCGGTGAGCCCCTGGTTGGGGCGAACGTTCTGATCGAGGGTACTGGCCTTGGTGCGGCCACTGACCTCGGCGGAAATTACTTTATCCTGCAAGTGCCCCCTGGTAAATATTCTGTTCGGTTCACTATGATTGGCTTTCAGGATCTTGTGATGAGTAATGTCAGGATCCAGGTGGACCTTACCACACGGCTGGATGGTGCCTTAGCAGAAAAGGTGATCGGTATGGATGAGGTAGTGGTCCAGGCGTCCAGGCCCATGATCCAAACAGATGTCACCTATTCACAGGCGAACATCAGTAGTGATGAAGTGGCAATGCTTCCGGTGGAGGAGTTTGAAGATGTGATCGCGCTTCAGGCTGGTGTTGTGACCGCAAATGGGGAGATTCATGTAAGAGGGGGCAGGGGCGGCGAGATCGCTTATATGATCGATGGTATCACTGTGACCGATCCTTTCAACTCAGATATTGCGGTAGAGATCGAGAATAATGCTATACAGGAACTGCAGTTCATTAGCGGGACGTTCAATGCGGAGTATGGACAGGCCATGTCAGGGATCGTGAACATTATTACAAAGGACGGAAGTTTCATGGACTACTTAGGGAGTGTATCGGTCAATGGTGGAAACTATTATTCAGATGACACGGATATCTTCCCCAGGCTGGATCGAATTGACCTACAGGGGATATCAGATCTGAAGGCCAATATTGAAGGGCCTATCCTACCGGGCAGTCTTTCCTTTTTTGCTTCAGGAAGGATAAAACGTGATAATGGTCACCTGTATGGCAGGAGGGTTTTTCATCCGAATACGTTCATATGGGACGCCGATCTGAATAATTTCGTGGTCGACAGCTTGGTTGGTCTGGGAGATGATACGATACTCTTGCCTGGGGATACCCTTGTAACGGTCATTGATAGCCTAATGGATAAGGATGTCTTCGACTGGGTGCTTATGAACTGGCACGAACAAAAGACCATGCAGGCAAAATTAAGTTGGAGGATAGGCGCCTACCTTAAAATTAGTTACAACCGGATGTTCAGCGATACTCGGCAGCAGTCATATTCTCACTTATACAAGTGGAACCCGGACGGTCGCTCACAATCCTTTGGCACAAGAACGGCTGATCTTTTGAGGATGGATCTTTCCATTAGCCAGTCAACCTTTGCGAATATCATGCTCTCGCGTGCTGTGAACCATTATCGTAGTCAGCTAAGCAATGACCCAGATTTCTATGATGAACTGGACTTTCAATTTTCTGATGAACAAAGCTGGAACGATGAAGGTCCTGTGCTTGACTCAGCGGTCTATTATGTCGACCCAAGGATCTTTGATTACACTCCGGTCTATAATTATTATGTAGGGGGCCAATCCATGGATGTCTATAGCCGGAGCTCAACGGTTAATACCATAAAGGCGGAGGTTGTGAGTCAGATAAATCCCAAGCACCAGTTAAAGTCCGGGATCGAGTACCGCAAAACAGATATCATGCTCACAGATCTTGTGGTACAGCTTGCTTCCTATACTGGTAATATACCCACCTACCAGAATCCGCTCTATTCTCCAACCCATGATACATATGGGAAAGAAGGCAGGGCCCCACAAGAGATATCAGTATACCTTCAGGACAAGGTAGAAGCAGATGATATTGTAGCAAATGTTGGTTTGAGATGGGATTATTTTGATCCTCAATGGAAGACCGTGAATGACCCGAGAGATCCGAACCACCAATGGCCCTTAAAACCGATCAATCAATATTTTGACACGGATGGGAATGGGGAGATCTCGGAGAATGAAATGACCAATGATAATGAGAAAGATGACGACGATCGGCTCGCATCCAATGCCGAGGGTGATCCATGGTATCGCAATGTAGATCCGAAGACCCAGTTCAGTCCCCGGTTCGCATTAGCGTTCCCTATTACTGATAAGGGGTACATGCATTTCTCGTATGGTCATTTTTTCCAGAATCCAGATTTCAGTTATTTGTACACGAACCCTGAGTTTGAGGTTCCACCAAGCTCTGGCGTTGGAACGACCATGGGAAATGCGGACATGAAACCACAGCGCACTACACAGTATGAGGTAGGTTTTTCACAGCAAGTAGGGCAAGACATAGGGATAGAAATGACCGGTTATTTCAAGGATATTCGTAATCTGAATTCCACACGGATCATTCAATCCTTTATTGCTGGTGACCGTTATGGTATGTACATCAATAGAGATTATGCAAACTCCCGGGGGATCACTATAGCTGTCTCTAAGCGTCCTACAGGTCGTGTTTCGGGCAATGTGGATTATACCTATTCCATATCTGAGGGGAATGCTTCCGACCCTACGGCCGCCTTTTATGATGAGCAATTGAATATCGAGCCAGAAAAAGTGTTGGTACCCCTGGATTGGGACCAGAGGCACACGCTGAATACCAATCTGACATACCATCCCTTCAAGAATTCTGGGATAAGTCTTGTATTCACATACGGGAGCGGTATCCCGTACACTACAGAGTATATTGGGGTCCGAACGTCATTTGAGAACAACGCCAGAAAACCTGCTACATACAATGTAGATATGAAGAGTTATTATAATTTTACTCTGTTCAATAGATACCAGATCTCTACACATATCAATATTTACAATCTTTTTGACATACGTAATGAGTTAACCGTTTATAATGACACAGGAAGGTCTACCTATTCGTTGTTACCCACATATACTCCCCAGACCAGCGGTCCGGGGTTCAATACTTTGGACGAATACTTAGTAAGGCCTGATTATTATTCGAGACCCCGTCAGGTCAAGATCGGGTTCAGCCTGGGACTGATGCAATAGGCCTATGAAAATAATATTGTATATAATACTGATCTTTTTGCCTGTTCGTTCTCAGGATATATCAAAGAACGTGCGGGAATTCGATCCTTTAGATCGTTCAGCAGAAAAACCAGGATCGGTGATAGATCGAAAGTATGGTGATCACGCAGGGAATAGGATACTGTGTCGATTCTATAATTTCGGGGGGATCGGAGATACTGGTGGGCCATTCTCTGGGATCTATCCTATTGGCTCGGGTAATTCTTACTTTTATGAGTTCACTCCTGTGATCGCTGCGAGTGTGGTCGATTCTAATGGTGATCGAGTGCATATCGTTTCCGATGGGGCGATCGGATTAAGAGATATGTCACCCTTGGGCTATCAGTGGGGGTTCGAACCCTTATCTGGTTACGCGGACCCGAACCAGGATTATATGGCCATGAGCAGTATCCCTGATTCCTGGCCTGATTCCTGGCCTGAAAAGCCAGATGATTGGAATGGATATTGGAACGGCCAGTATGGGAAGTATGTCCGGGCGGACCAGGAATCGTACTATGTGATGGATGATTATTATAATGACGAGTTCGCTTATTTTCCTGCAGCAGACACTAGTCATCCCAACTACAACATCGAACGCCGAGGATTAGGGGTAGAGCTGGATGTCAGGGGATATCAGTGGAACCATCCTGCTGCGGAAGATATCATAATTATTACCTACTGGATAACGAATGTAGGAACCAATACATTAGACAGCGTGGTGTTCGGGATGTATGGTGACGCTGATATTGGTAGCACTAATGGAGACTTTTCTGATGATGATGCCTGGTTTGACATAGACAATGATATGGTATACCAGTGGGACCATGATAGCTGGTCCAATGCGAATGGTGGATTTAGACCGGCTTATTTTGGCTGGAGCTTCCTGGAATCACCGGGTAATCCAAATGATGGAATCGATAATGATGGTGATGGCATGGTCGATGAGAGCCAGTTCGATGGAATCGATAATGATGAGGATTGGTTAGCAGAACGCGATGATATTGGTTCAGATGGGCTTGGGGCATACCATATCGAATACACCGGGCCCGATGCGGATGGGTCAGAGGGGAACGGTATCCCTGATGTGGGTGAACCCAATTTCGAGATCACGGATAATGATGAATCTGACCAGATAGGTCTTACGAGTTTTTATTCAGCATCATATCCCAGCATTTATCCGTCTAATGATGAAGTTATGTGGGACCAGTTAAAGCCCGGTGTGTTTCAGGTGCCCCAGCAGAATATTGATCAGACATTTCTTTATGGTTCTGCATATATCTCACTTGAGCCTGGCGAAAAAAAGAAATTCGCGATCGCTATGGTGTTTGGAAATGATATGGAAGATATCCTTCGAAATGCTACGACCATGCAGAATATATATGATAACGATTATAGTTTTGCAAAGCCTCCGTTAAAACCAACCCTGACCGTGGTTCCGGGAGATAAGAGGGTCACACTCTATTGGAACGATTTTGCAGAAAAATCCATGGACCCGGTCTATGGTATGGATTTTGAAGGATACCGTGTCTATCGAAGTACAGATGCAGGATTCATTGATTCTTATGTTATAACAGATACTTACGGGAATATCACATTTAAAAAACCCCTCGTGATATATGATGTGGCGGATAGCCTGAAAGGTCCTCACCCGATAGGTTTTAATGGGGTACAGTTCGATATGGGAAAGGATTCAGGTATAAAACATATGTTTGTTGATTCTGCAAACGTTATTAATGGACAAAAGTATTATTATGCTGTCACAGCCTTTGATAAGGGGTATGATCTGGATTTTTTCGATCTAGGCTTCAGTGATCGAGATAATTTACAAGAGATCGCTCCGTCCGAGTGTTCGGTGGTGATGGACCTGGACCTGAAGGGTAATGTGGTACGTATGAGTGAGAATGCGGGAGTGGCACTACCCAATGCTACAGTCGCAGGTTATGTCCCGCCAAACACTGTAGCGCCCGGACAGGATTTCATAGACCATTATGATGGTTACGGAACAGGAGATATCTCGCTCTCAGTGATCGATCCTTACGCTGTGAAGGAAAGTGTGACCTATAAAGTATTGTTTGATACTCTTGGCTCTGCTGATGATGTCGTATTCAGTGTGCTTAATGATGAAGAGATCGTTGAGACAATAACGCTCATTGATAGTATGGCCCTGACCACTCATGGTCATATTGATTCATTATCTGTATTGCTAACGAATGAGTCTGGGAGCGTCACTTATCATCCAGGTTTGGACTATACTATGAACTATGAGTCAGGGATGATCATACCCCTGGATAATGTTCTGACAGGATCGCAGTCATATATTATCAGTTATAAGTATTACCCACTCTATAATAGTTCATCGATGAATGGGGAGCCAGACAATCCGATCTTTGATGGTATGAAGATCTTTTTATATGATGATGCAGTGGGTGTAAATCATGATTCCACTGGATGGCTGATTGGTGAGGCCAATTACCGTCATGAGATCACTGATTCCAGACTATATCCTGCTGATTTCCATCTCATTTTTGAAGGGAATATCGGTGACTCTGTAGCAGTGGACAACTACAATAAAAGATCACCTTTCTATGTTAAGAATGTTACCCATGATGATTATCCAGGGTTCCGAATTTTTGATTATGATAACGATGATGAGTGGGACCCTGATGAGCCTATACTGATCATGCCCTATGAAGGTGGTAACTCACCATACATGTTCATAAGGTTTTTTCTAGATTCGCTTGATATCACTACCACTATACTTCTGGATACTGTGATAACCGAGAGTGATACTTTGATAACTGAGTCTATTACATATGATACGACCTATGTGGAGATCATTCATGTGGAAAAAGGTGATATTTTCCGTCTTGCAACTTTTATTCCCTTTTCGCAGGAAGACTCCTATATGTTTACTACGTCACGGTCTAGTGTGAACAGAAGACTTGCAAAAGAACAGCTGGACCGGGTCGCTGTGGTACCAAACCCCTATGTTGTGGCTGCATCGTGGGAACCAAGGCATATCTATATTTCCGGAAGGGGTCCACGTAAAGTTGATTTCATCAATCTACCAAACAGGTGTACGATAAAAATATTTACAATGTCGGGGTATTTAGTTGAAACGATCGAACATGATTCAGGATTTGAAGATGGTTCAGAGTCCTGGGATCTTTTATCAAAGGATGGCCTTGAGATCGCCTATGGTGTTTATCTTTATCACATAAACGCAGAGGGGATAGGGGAGACCACAGGAAAATTTGCGGTTATCAAATGAAGCACCTTAAGCGTACCCTTTCTATAATCTGTTTTTGTTGCATACTATCGGCACAAACAAATATAGCCACCACTGCCGCCTCCTTCCTGGAGATCGGTGCGGGTGCGAGATCATTAGCACTGGGCGGTGCATTTGTATCCTTGGCGAATGATGTGAGCGCTCTCTACTGGAACCCTGCTGGAATCGTGAATATCAGCCGTCCTTCCGTGCAATTCTTTCATTCTCCATGGCTGGTGGATACAGAATATTTTTACAGTGGTATGGTCGTTCCTATTGGACCATCAGATGCACTGGGATTTACCTATACTGCTGTTGTGATGGATGAAATGATGGTACGCACCGTTCAGAGTCCAGAAGGGACCGGCGAGAAGTTCGATGCGAGTAGCCTTGCAATGGGAGTTGCTTATTCAAAAAGATTGACCGATCGATTCTCATTTGGTATACAGTTCAAGTTTGTTCAAGAAAAAATATGGCAAATGCATGCGAAAGCTCTTTCAGTGGATATTGGTACACTATTTATCACTGAAAAAGGAACACGTATAGGGATGAGTATCTCCAATTTTGGAGATAAAATGGGCATGGATGGTATCAATACCGCGATCGATGCAGATATTGATGAGACCATTTATGGTAACAATGACCGTATTGATGCTCACTTGGATGCTGCCAAATGGCCACTGCCATTGCTATTTCGTTTTGGGGTTAGCAGGGACCTTATCTTCTCAGGTGGTCACAGATTCACAGTTAGCACAGATGCCACCCATCCAAACAATAATGTAGAATATGTCAACGCGGGAGCAGAGTACACCTTTAAAGACCTTATTTCATTAAGAATTGGTCGATCAGACATGTTTAATAATGATGCCGAGCAGGGTCTATCATATGGCGCGGGCATGAACTATCAGATACCCAGGGGTCCCCTTGTTCGTCTTGATTATGTGTTCAGACCGTTCGGTGTTTTTCAAACTGTGACCGGATATTCGATCGATATTACCTTTTAGGATTATTTTAATGATGAATAAAAAAACATGCGGCACAATAGTTTTCATATTTTCTACACTGGTAATTCTCGATTCCTGTGCAACAGTCAAACAAAATAATATAACTGAAAATAAACCTGACCTTAGATCAGCAGGTCCACACCAACCCATTGTACCATTAACTGCCGGAGACGAATTTCATAGGATATTAACAGCTCAATGGGAAAAAAGGCTGATCGAGAATCCTGAGTGGGCAACTCGTTTGGGAGACGATCGCTATAATGATCGCCTGAATGATGTTTCTTTTGAAACAATCAAGAAAAGACAAAAAGATAATAGAGCTCTCCAATCCAGGCTGAAAGAGATCGACCGTAGCGCACTCTCTGAGCCTGATCAGTTGAGCTATGATTTGTATGTTCAAAAGCTTGGAAGAAGTAATTATGGGTACCGATATAAAACGTATTTTATGCCTATAGACCAGATGGGTGGTATCCAGATCGGTTTTGCTGGTATGCCGGATTATGCTCCTTTTGAAACACCAGAGGATTATCAGAACTATATTTCCAGGCTTAGAGCATTCCCAAAGAAGATCGAGCAGACAATTGATCTGATGAAGCGCGGCATAGAGACTGGTTGGATACACCCAAAGATCATTCTGAGGTTAGTCCCAGACCAGATCAAGGCGCAGTATAATAGACCCGTTGTAGAGTCACCACTTTTTCGTCCGTTCAAAGAGTTCCCTGATTCATTTTCTGGTTCCCGAAAAGATAATTTCATAGTATATGCGACCTCCGCAATAAAACAGTCTGTTTACCCGGCCTATATCGCACTGTATACCTTTATTACTGAGACCTATCTACCAGCATGCAGGGAGACAATTGCTGCTACCGCTCTACCGGGTGGAAGATCTTATTACGATCACAGGGTAAAAGATTATACAACCACTAACCTGACCCCAGAAGAGATTCATGAGAGAGGTCTGAATGAGGTTGATCGAATTCGACAAGAAATGAAGTTGGTTATAAAAAAAGTTGGGTTCAAAGGCACTTTTAAAGAATTCCTTGATTCTTTACGGGCAGACTCAAATTTCTATTACTTGAATGAAAATGACCTATTAGATGAATACAGGGTTATCTGTAAAAAGGCCGATGCTCAATTACCGCAATTGTTTGGACAGTTGCCTCGTTTGCCCTATGGCGTAAAGCGTATTCCGGATTATCAGGCTCCTGCTTCTCCAACGGCTTATTATTATTCTGGATCCCAGGAAGCTGGAAGGCCTGGTTTTTTCATGGCAAATACTTATCTATTAGATACTCGACCCAAGTATGAAATGGAAGCTTTATCGCTCCATGAAGCGGTCCCTGGTCACCATTTACAGATCGCGCTGGCACAAGAGCTGGAGGATCTCCCAAAATTTCGTAGATATGGTGGATTTACTGCGTTTGTAGAAGGGTGGGCCTTATATGCTGAAAAATTGGGAGAAGAAATGGGATTCTACAAGGACCCGTATAGTAGATTCGGTCAATTAACCTATGAGATGTGGCGTGCTTGCCGTCTTGTTGTGGATACGGGTATGCATGCTTTGGGTTGGACACGCGAGCAGGCTATTGATCTAATGCTTGCAAATACTGCCAAAACAGAGAACGATGTCATTGTCGAGATCGATAGGTACATTGCCTGGCCTGGACAGGCATTAGCCTACAAGATCGGTGAATTGAAGATACTTGAACTTCGAGCTAAAGCTGAAAAAGAATTGGGTATATCTTTCGATATTCGAAAGTTCCATGATGTTGTACTGGGTAATGGCGCATTGCCATTAGATATGCTTGAGAAACAAGTATTGGACTATATTAGCAAGACCCAGAAGTAAATGATAAGGACCATATCATCTTTGTTATTTTTTATCGTGCTATGGTCTTCACCTTTATCAGCCTGTAGGATCTGGGCGGTCTGCACTAAGACCGGCCTAACCCTCAACACTGTCACTGATGAAGAGGTCTCTATTCTGAACAGTGAACTCTATGAGTTTTATATCCAGAGCCAATATAATCCTAATGGCTGGTCGCTCTTACGATATGATATTGAACAAACCTATCCCTTGGAACCGCTCATGCGGTCTGAACAAGCTGCATACGAAGATTCAGCGACCTATTGGCAAACGGTTGATATGTTGTTCCAGGAAGGAGCTGGAAAAATTGGCATAGGCCATGTACGTGCTGCTACGTCTGGGGCGAGCAGCATACCTAACCCTCATCCCTGGTTATTCCATAGCGGTATAACCTATTCCTTTGTGCATAACGGTGATGTGTCCAAGGATCTGCTTTATGATTTGATAACCGACCAGGGAATGGATCAATCCTGGCTCTATGAGCATCCGCCCCAGACCTTTGGAGCAGGTAGCTGGGAGGATGATGGTTGGTCATCGGTCGTAGATTCAGAATTGATCATGTTGCTTATCATGCAGCAAATATCTTTATACGGAAATATAATGACCGGTCTTCAGTCTGCTTTTTCAATGATAATTAGTGAGGGTGTAAGTCCGATAATGGTCAACTCTATCTTTTCTGATGGTGAGTCATTATATATTTATGGCGGGTCCGGTGGCTTGTCCGTCGCTGAATCTGACCAATGTTGGTCTATTTTGAGTGGTCCACCTTCTGATGGTGCTGCAGCGAACTTACTCTGGGAGCCTTTGTATGATGGTGAACTTGTTGTGTTGGATGAGACTGGTGTTGAACATTATCCTTCCTTTGCTACAATTACCGATACTGATCCGTTATTACCAGAAACAATAGAACTATCTCCCGCATATCCCAACCCGTTCAATGGACAGGCGACAATTGAATTTAGGGTATTAAATAATGTACCCGCTTCCATTGAGATATATAATTCACTGGGGAACATAGTCTATAACCATCAATTATCATCTGAAACAAAAAGCAGAGGTAGATTGGTCTGGTCGCCATTTAATGATCAGGGAAGATCATTGTCTTCTAATACATATTTTATTCAGCTTGTATCGGGTGAAGATCGCCTTACACAGAAGATATTATTCATAAAATAATTTTTTTTCTGTATACTCTCAGGCTATACTCGTAATTAATTCAACTAATTGGGGGTCCATCCTTGTCCAAAAAAGAAAAAAAACAAGAAAAGAAAACTACATTATCTAAAAATAATCCCGCCGCTGCAAAAGGGAACGGTCAGAAAAAATTAAAAAAGCCCAGCAAGGTTTCCAGTGGAAGCATTAGCATGTATCTGGCAGAGATTGGGAAATTCAATCCACTGCCACCAGAGCGTGAAGTGGAATTGGCCATTCGGATTCAGGCAAACGATGAACGGGCTATGAAGGAACTTGTTGAGGCCAACCTGCGGTTTGTGGTCTCTGTAGCAAAAAAGTACCAGGGGAACGGACTCTCGTTGGCTGATATAATCAATGAGGGGAACCTTGGTCTCATAAAAGCAGCAAAGCGGTTCGATCATACCCGCGGGTTCAAGTTTATCTCTTATGCAGTATGGTGGATACGTCAGTCGATCCTACAGGCACTGGCAGAACAATCCAGATTGATCCGTCTTCCGCTGAACCGTGTTGGTACAATCACTAAGATCACCCGGGCCGCAGAGAAGTTAGAAGCGGAAGTGGAGCGCCAGCCCAAAGGGGAAGAGATCGGTGGGCAATTAGAAATGAGTGGGGATGAAGTGCTCATGGCAATGCAGTATTCTCGCCGGCACAGTTCGCTCAACTCTCCGTTCCAGGAGGGGGAGAATAGTAGCCTGATGGATATAATTGAAGATGATCAGGTAGAAGAACCAGAAGCGAATATCATGAGGGAATCAATGTCAGAAGAGGTTGCTGGTGCCCTTGAAACACTCTCCGGACGGGAAAGATCTGTGCTTGAGATGTATTTTGGTATCAATCGTGATAGTGCGATGACATTGAATGAGATAGGTGAAGAATTCGATCTAACGCGAGAGAGGGTCCGTCAGATCAAAGAAAAAGCAATCCAGCGCCTTCGCCACAGATCACGAAGTAAAAGTCTGCGCCGTTATCTTGGTTAAAGATCCTTGATCCAAAAATTAGAAAGGAACAGAAATGTTCCTTTCTTTTTTACGGATATTTTTTCTTTTTCGAAAATGCGAAATCCATTATCACTGGATAATAGACTAAGCCAGGTCAAACTGTTGATTTATTATTTTGCAACAAAGAGCTCGTATTATTTTGAACTTCTCATAAGAAAAATGATAAATGGCTAAGTAATCTTTACTAATCTAATTTCCCACTTGAACCAATAGGTGGATCATGAAAAGAACAGCAATCGTTTTATTATTTTTTTCATTATTGTATGCTGACAAGCAGCCGAGGCATCATACTCGAGATCGGAATGTGGATATTCACCATATTCGTATTGATATCCGTTTGGATTTTATTTCTGATCAAGTTTCAGGGAATGTGATACATACATTAAGCCCGCTCAGTTCATCTCTTTCTCATATAGATATGGATGCAGAAGATATGGTTATCCGGCGTGTGAGACTGAACGGTAAAGATATTCCTTTTTTTCAGAGTGAGGATCAGGTGCATATGGATCTGAGAAGATCCTATGGTTGGACCGATACCTTGGACCTAACAATGAACTATACGGCAACACCAAGGACGGGGCTCTATTTTTTTAAACCGGACTCTACATATCCGGACAGGCGAACCCAGGCCTGGACACAGGGTGAAGAAACGGACAACCATCATTGGGTACCGCTTTATGATTATCCCAATGATCGTGCCACTTTTGAGACCATACTTACAGTGGACCAGAGGTTCAAAGCCATCTCTAATGGTGAATTAGTATCATATAAAGAGAATGATAACAATACCCACACATTTCATTGGCGAGAGAATTTCCCTATGGTAAGCTATCTTATCTCATTCGCTGTGGGTGAATATGTTAAGGTAGAGGATCCACTGGGAGACCTGCCGATCAATTATTGGGTATATCCTGAAAATCAGAATGAGGCCCATCGATCATTTGGTAAAACACCTGATATGATGAAATATTTCAATAATGTGACCGGAATCGAGTACCCTTTTGAAAAGTATGACCAGGTAATTGTCGCAGATTTCATGTTTGGCGGAATGGAGAATATTACGCTTACCCACAATACCGACCGCACCATGCACGATGCTCGAGCAGTACCTGACCATAGCAGTGTTGGTCTGGTGGCACATGAGCTTGCTCACCAGTGGTATGGTAACATGATTACAACTCGAAACTGGGCAAATATTTGGCTGAATGAAGGTTTTGCAACATTTTTCTCTCGCTTATATCGAGCTCATGATCTGGGTTCAGATAATGGTGACTATATCAGACTCAATGAGATCAGGGCATACCAAGGAAATGATAAAAGAAATCGTCGACCCACTGTTCATTATGAGTACTCCGTACCCATGCAGTTATTTGATTCCCATGTGTATGCGAAAGGTAGCCTGATCCTGAATATGCTGAGAGATGTGTTGGGTGAAGAAGGCTTCTGGCGTTCAATTCGCCATTATACGCGTGAAAACAGAATGAAAAACGTAGAAACCACTGACCTTAAAAAAGCTATCGAAGAAATAACCGGCAAGAATTTAGATTGGTTCTTTAAACAGTGGGTCTACGAACCCGGCTATCCCGAGTACGATGTGAGTTGGTCATATAATCAGCGCACACAAAACTTAAGACTCCATGTACTCCAAACGCAGGATCGAAAAAAGACAGATCTTTTTAAAATGCCTGTTCAAATTCTGATTGATAATGGTGAGACCAGTGAGCACACAATTTGGGTGGAAGATTCAGATACTGTTTTTGACCTTCCATGTAACTTCAGACCCAAAATGGTGATTTTCAACACAGGTATGAGAATACCCTGCAAACTTAAGATGAGGAAATCAGTGGCAGACCTGAAGTACCAGTTGCAAAATGCATCTAATATAATCGATCGTATCTGGGCAGCACATGAACTATCGGGGAAAAAAGGCAGAAAGGTTGTTGAGTATATGCTCTTGGACGCAGCTAAAACGGATCCCTTCTGGGGAGTCCGAAAGGAAGCTGCAATCGCGTTTGGTAAACTAAAACCAAAGATAAAGTTCGATGATTATGTTTGGATCAATGACGAGCATGACAGTCGGGTGAAAAGGGCGCTCATAGGTGCCCTAAGAAATTATAAGGGTGATACTGGTGTTAGCAGCTTTTTACAATCTGTTATCCGTGCGGATACAAATTATTATGTGATTGCAGATGCATTCAAAACATTGGTCTCAGTGGATTCATCCAGCGCAAAGCAGTATGTGGAGGGATTGCTTAATACAGAGTCGCATAATGATACGATCCGTAAATCCGCTCTGGTTTATTTTAGTACAGTTAAAACCGATAAGAACTACGAACGTTTACAGACACTAGGATCTTACGGAGGAATGACCTGGGAATCTAGACCTTCGGCCATCAAAGAATTGGGTGCGTATGTGAAAACAAGACCAGAAACTGTTGAACTGTTGATTGATTTCTTAAATGATCAGGATAGGTTCGTTCGCCGAGAAGCAATTAATCAATTAGGGAAACATGGCAACAGATCTCACTTTGCTATTCTTGATAGTGTCAAAGAATCGGACCCGGTTCTTGCTGTGAATATCCTCAGCGCGAAAAAAGCGATCAGGGTACGCGGTACAAAAAAGGATACGAAGAAAGAAAAGAATATTGATGAATTGCGACAGATCGTAGATGATATACAACAAATTCTGGAAAAATGATCAAACACTTATCTGTATGGCTGATGATGGAGAAGAACAGTCGAGATAGGTGTTCTCAGATCATTAGAACACTATCTAGAAAACTTCAATTTCCTGTTTTTGAACCCCATTGTACTTTGTATGGAAGGCTAAAGTGTGACCCGTTGGATCTGGAGCAATTGATTAGCTTTGTTGCCAAAGATCATTACGAATTTTCAACCAGGGTAAAAGCTATTAAAGCGGGAGACTCTGAGTGGAAGTGTCTATATCTTTCCCTAAAAATGAATGATACAATGAGATCGATCTTCTCAATTTGTAAGGAACACCTTTCATCCTATTGTCGGTATGCATTCGATCCCCATGCGAGCATTGCTTATGGTAAGCATGAGCCTGATAATATCTCCAATGCTGCCAAACGAATAAATGCTCCTGAAAAATTAAATTTCTCAGGTATTGCACTTGTCCGAACTGGTGGAGCTATTAATAACTGGGAAGTGCTTACCTATCGCCACTTTGGTGATATCTGATCATGAAAGATCCATTATTAGTTATTATTGATGTACAGGAAAAATTGTTTCCAGTTATACATAGAAAGGATGAACTGGAAAAACAATTGTCCATTCTTGTTCAAGGGTTTCAATTATTGAGAAAGCCTATCATCTATACAGAGCAAACACCTGATAAGCTTGGACCGACTCTGAAATCGATATCTAAGTTCCTTGTAGATCATTCTTGTATTGAGAAGGAAACTTTTTCATGTATGGGCAATGATATGTTTCGCCTTACCCTTAATGAGATAGAATTTGACACTATAATACTTGCCGGAATTGAAACCCATATCTGTGTCTACCAGACTGCTATTGGTCTAATAGATTATGGTTATAAAGTAGAAACGGTCACAAATGCGGTCTCATCTCGGTTCGATATAAATAATAAGGTTGGACTGGAACGGGTCCATGATGCGGGCTCAAAACTCACGACCGTTGAGTTAATACTATTTTATTTGCAAAAACAAGCAGTTGGTAATAGGTTCAGAAAATTAATTCAGTTAGTTAAATAGTCATAATTAAGGAGTTCAATAATGAAATTCATATCCATGGTTCTCACGGTCATTTTATCCATTGGTGTTATCGGTTGCAGTGAAAGCCGTGCAGAGGTCAATCTGCCCACGCTCATGTGTGGCATGTGTGAACAAAATATTAAAAATTCGCTCAATGATCTTGATGGTATAAAGTTTGTCAACATCGATCTTGAAAAGAAGATCGGAAAAATTACATTTGATAAAGAAAAGGTTGATCTGCAAGATATCGAGAAAGCGATTGCAATGGCTGGTTATCAGGCCAATGATACCAAGGCTAATCCTAAAGTTTATGAAACATTACCAAAATGTTGCAAAGTGAGCATTTAACAGTTGATTTTTTGGAAGACCATTTGAACCTTACATTAGTTGACCAAATGACCAAATTATTTTCAAGATCAACTATTGATGCCCCTGTATAATTAATGCTTGCAACATAGTTGTAGTTTTGTAAATTCCGTCCGTAATCCGAATTACGACCCACATGATCAGAAATATTATCCGTCTGCTTATATGTATTATGCTGTTCGGCAGTGTGCCTCTGCCGACGACAGGAATTGTGTACACTAGTTCCGTTGAAGCTGCACAGAAAAAGAAATCTTCGGGAAAAAAGACAAAAAAGAAAAGTAAAAAGAAAAAGTCATCTAAAAAGAAAAGTAAAAAGAAAAGTAAAAAGAAAAAGTCATCTAAAAAGAAAAAATCTAGTAACAAAGCTTCTACTGAACCTGTTCAAAGTCCTTCTCCCATCAAAAAGGGTCCAAAAATTGATGTTGCCTCCTATGCAGATGAATTGTTTATCCTGACCGGGCAGCTCGCGGCTTCTAATAAGGAAATGACCAAAGCGACACGCTATCTTTATCAAGAGAGACCACAAAAAAAAGTTATTAGGATCGATGCGAAGCCTTTCCTCACTACGGGCGATTATGAACTAGATGCTCGCAATAATCAGGATAATATTTACATTCAGCGTCAACTGGGACTCCATTACGAGTCTATAGGGAATTGGGAAGGTGCTAAGGATATCTATCTTCGGGAGGTGACAAAAGAGCCTACCAGCCCCGATGTGCACTTTTACCTGGGTTCCTTCTACGCGGCCCTTGGAGAATATGAGAAAGCAAAGCATTCTTTTGAAGAAGCGCTCGAGCTGGATCCGGACCATAAGGGGACCATAGATGCCATGGCAATGTACACGAGCACGCCAGACCAGCGTGCACTCAGTCAGGATATTCTTGGTATGTCATCCAAACGCGTGCCAGATGGTCCGGCTCAAAAATTAACCATTATCCGTCAAAGGATCAGCGAAGGAAGATTCGCTGATGCCCAAAGGCTAGCTGAAGAAGGGCATCAGAATTTCCCTACACACCATGGTTTTGTCCAACTGATCGGTGAAACACATTTAGCACTTGGCAATGTGGAAGATGCAAAAGCATCCTTCCAGCGTGCAATTAAGCTCAATGCAAAGGATAAAGCACCACATCTTTCTCTTGCGAAAATATATTTTGATTTAGGAAAATATGTTTATGCTGCTTTGTCCTTCAGTGATGTGATATTTCTGGACCCAACCGATGTAGGATCACGCTATATGCAGGGCCTAAGTTATTTCAATGCGAATGAATGGGGTAGAGCAGCTGCAGCCTGGGAAGACCTCTTGCACTACCGTCCTGACCATGGACTGATTCGTGTGCTACTACCGCAGACCTACTATATCCTGGCAATAGAATATAATCGTTTAGGTAATCCAACCATGGGAAGGCAATCTTTCAAGAATGCATTGTCAATCAACCCTGACACGGGTCAATGGCTCCCTGGATCAATGGCTGCCTTAGGAAAATATTATCGTGAAAAACGAATGTACAGACAATCCGTGGCTGCCTATCAGGAAGTTATAGAATTAAATCCTATGGCCGCAGATGCATACATGGGTATGGGAATTACTTACTGGAACATGGATGAAAAGCAAATGGCACGTTCTTCATGGGAAACAAGCATGGCAATTCAGCCAGATAATAATGAATCACGTGGTTGGTTGATCCTTTTCCAGCAAGGTTCCTGAACCTTTCCTTTGACCCATTAATTTTACCCCCATGCACAGACCACTGATTTGTATAATATGTGTCATTAATATATCATGGTCTACTGATATATATCCGGGGGATAGTGAGGTCAGAGAGGGTGTTCATGCATTTTACAATTATGAATTTGAACACTCGATCAAGATTCTTGACCGAGCACGACAAACGTATCCTGACCATCCTGGTGTGCATTTTATTTGGGCTGCTGCAAAATACTATTGTAGCCAGGGTTTGGACCCAGTCATAGCAACCTATGATACGCTGGAACAAAGTCTGAATAAGATACAGCCTATCTATGAATCTTTGGTGAAAAAGTATCCAAATGATCCGGCCTACCAGCTATATCTTGGTTCAGCCAGGGGACTCAGAGCTAGGTCCAACCTAGGGAAAAAGGAATGGCTGACCTTACTTATCCAAGCATACCAAGGATTCTCTATTATTGAAGATGTGGCAGATAAGAACCCTAACCTGATGGATGCACAATTACCGATCGGAATTGTAGAATATTATGCTGGTATAAGCAATATTATTATTCGTTGGGCGGTCGAACTTTTTGGTTTGAATGCATCTAAATTATCAGGGATAGCGAAGATATCACAAGCAGCCAACCATAGTGAATGGGCCTGGATCGAGGCCTCTGGTATTTTATCGTTTCTTTATCTTTGGATAGAGAATAAACCAGAACTGGCTTTACCTGTTACTAAAAAACTGGTAAAACAGTTTCCGCAGAATTTTTATTTCAATCTATTACACTTAGAATCCTTGATTCGTACGGAGCAAAGCACTGCTGCTCAGGATTTGATTCATATTTTAGAAATGCGTCGTGAAAGTTTGACCCGTCGCCAGCAAGATTGGTATGACCCATATCTTGATTATGAAAAAGCACTTTTTGCTTTTAATAGGGGAGATTTGGAACTATCCTTAGGTCTTGTGAACAAGACCATCATGAATTATACGGGGGAGCTGGATATAGTTTTGGGCTTCGCATATTTACTGAAGGGTAAGATCCTGGATACTAAAGGTGATCGTAGAGTGGCAAGAACATTTTATCAAAACTGTCTGGAGCTCGACAATTTCTCATATGCTGTTAAAGAAGCAGAATATTTATTTACAGCACCATATATTGCACAATGAACAATGGGATTCCAAGAATACTGTAATAGTCTAACATCCTATTCACGCTGGCTCACTAGAGAGGTCATTATAGGCGATGTAGCCCTTGGCGGTGATAATCCAATTCGTGTTCAGTCAATGACAACGACAGATACTATGGATACGGTTGCAACTATCGAACAGTCGATACGTATGATACATGCTGGTTGCGAGATAGTCCGTATTACAGCACCCAGTTTAAAAGAAGCAGAGAACCTGAAATTTATCCGCAAAGGGTTAAGATCTCAGGGCTATAAGGTACCTTTAGTAGCAGATATCCATTATACTCCTAATGCCGCAGAAGTTGCTGCCAGTATCGTTGAAAAAGTTCGCATTAACCCTGGAAACTTTGCAGATCGAAAAAAATTTAAAACATATGATTATTCGGACAGATCCTATGACGAAGAGCTCGAGCGAATAAGAGATCGTTTTCTTCCTCTGGTATCGGTATGTAAACAATATGGTACAGCCATGCGTATCGGAACCAATCATGGATCACTATCAGATCGGATATTAAGCAGGTATGGAGACACACCATTGGGAATGGTGGAATCGGCTATGGAGTTCATTCGGATTTGTAGGGATTTGGATTTTCATGATACAGTACTATCCATGAAGGCCAGTAATACACAGGTCATGGTGCAGGCATATAGGCTTCTGGTAAAAATGATGAACGATGAAGGAATGAATTATCCATTACACCTGGGAGTTACAGAAGCGGGAGAGGCAAAGGATGGACGTATCAAATCCGCTGTTGGAATAGGAACCCTGCTTGAGGATGGATTGGGTGACACTATCCGGGTGTCTCTTACTGAGGAACCGGAGAAGGAGATCCCAGTTGCAAGGTCGTTGATCGAACGTTATTCAAATGGCATTCACCAGCATATTATAGATCCTATCAAAGAATTACCTTATGATCCCTATTTTCGTCAAAGGCGAAAAACGATTAAGGTTCTAAATATTGGGAAGGATGAGGTCACGAGGGTTGTAGGAGATCTTTCTGACAAGCCTACTATTAAACCCGCACACCTGGTCCCTTTTGGATATGTTTATTCAGCACCTAATGATAAGTGGCATATAGTAGACCAGGCGGCTGATTATCTTTATGTAGGAAAAAGTAAAATTGATTTTGAGATTCCAGGAACCTTATCAATTATCCAGGATATTGCCAGCTGGTCAGGCAGACCAAAACATTTTCCTATTATGGATGTGCAGAATTTTTTAGAACCAGGTTTGCGATCTGATACTTTGAATTTTATTTTTCTCAAACTAAATGATGTTGATCCTGAGTTGATTGCTTCCATCAGACCTGATTCCACCCTTGTTCTTGTGGTTGATACTGATCAAATACACGGTATGGCAGAACAACGGAGATTATTTGTAGAACTAATGCATCAGAATATCAACACGCCGGTTTTTGTTCATAGGAAATATTCTGGTATAACAAAGGATCAATTCATGTTAAATATTGCTACGGATTTTGGGGGCCTTCAGATAGATGGTCTTGGAGATGGAATCTGGGTTAATTCAACCTTGGATCCTGGATCAGTTAATGAAATATTATTTGGTGTACTGCAAGCTTCCCGAACTCGAATATCCAAAACAGAATATATTTCATGTCCATCCTGCGGTCGAACCTTGTTCGATCTACAGGAGACAACCGCTGAAATAAGAGCAAAGACAGACCATTTAAAAGATGTCAAGATAGGTATCATGGGTTGTATTGTTAATGGGCCCGGTGAAATGGCCGACGCAGATTATGGCTACGTTGGAACGGGGGTCGGTAAGATATCATTATACAAAGGACAAGATGTGATTCAAAAAAATATTCCAGCCGAAGATGCAGTAGATGCCCTGATTGACCTGATTCGTCAACATAACCAATGGGTTGAACCTGAATCGGTTTAACATTGTCCAAGGTTTTAAGGAAATCGTAAACTACAGGGGGGGGATATTTTAAAATTGTATTCAGAAAAGAGGCAATTATGAAAAAGTGGCTTCCAATCATTTCTTTTTTGTGTGTTTTGGCAGCGCAGACCAAGGAGGTGCCATTATCTCCAGTTGTTACATACTGGAAAACCCTAACAATAGAAGAAAAGGAAATATTTTTATTTTCCTATTTAGTTCAAGTATATGAGACACATAGTGAGCTAAAAGATGATATAGGGTATGGGGGTATTACAGAATGGTATTATGATAATCGAGCTGAATTGATCTACGGTATATTTGATTATTTAGATCATGTGGATATCTATGAAATGGTAAAATGGGTTGACGAATATTATTCGCACGGTGAATATGCAAACCGTCCATTCTATGAAGCTCTTGAGTTTGCATTCAGATTTCAGCAAGCAGCAGGGGGTACTTTATTAGAAAAATATGAAAACCTACAATTCAAAAAGATAAAACCAGGTAAAAATTAGTGTCATTATTGAAACCTGCCTTTGTTGGGTCCTGGTTGGAGATCTATCGAAAGGGTGGTTTAAAACAGCTTTTCAAAGAAAGAGGCTGGAAGATCGTTCTGGCCTTTTTTCTTTACTATCTGATCAGAGATTCCTTTCTCTATATACTGGTACCCTATATAGGGTACTCACAGTTCAGCTCCTGTTTTTAAAACTCATTCTATGGTTTTTGTCCAAACAAGTCGGTATTATATTTTAGGCTGGCAACTCTGGTTGGGATGAAAGGTTGAATCACCGTATTTTTTATATAGTGAAATTATTTTTTCTATCATCAATAATTTTTGTATCTGTAGTGCTTTCACAGTCTCAAAAACCAGACATTTCCTGTAGTCAATCCAAGTCTGTCCAACGCTTACTGGAATTTCAGTCTACTATCACGGAAGATCAGGAAAAGATAGATATATCATTCTATAGAATTGATCTTGATATTGATTTTGACCAGCATGAGATCTCTGGTTCTGTGATTATAACAGGAGGAGTAGGTCTTAGCCAACCTGATTCGATCGAAATTGATTTTTCTAGTAATATGAGCGTGGATTCTGTCAAACTTTATGGCGAATCCATCAGCTATGATCATGATGATGATCTAATAAGTGTGTTAGCTCCGCAAACGACATTACCTGAAGGGTACCAATTCAATATGGAAATATTTTACCATGGTATTCCAACAACCTGCGGTTTTGGCTCATTTGTATTTGATAGCCATGCTGGTATAGAACACGTTTGGACATTGTCAGAACCATATGGTGCTCGTTGCTGGTGGCCATGTAAGGATGATCCAAGTGATAAGGCTGACTCAGTGGATATTATTGTACGGGTTCCTTCGAACCAGATCGTTGCGTCCAATGGTAACCTCATCCATGAAATTGATATTAGTAATGATCGTAAAGAATATTACTGGCAGGAACGTTATCCCATCAGCACCTATTTGGTATCACTAGCGATATATCCCTACACGGTCTGGCACGATGAGTATATTTCAATGAATGGTGATACTCTTCCGCTAGACTATTATGTCTTTCCTGATCGTTATGAGAATTCATATTCAAATTATTTACTGACAAAAGAAATGCTATCACTTTTTGCCAGCCAATTTGGTGAGTATCCATTTATGGGCGAAAAATATGGCCATGCAGATTTTGGTTGGGGGGGAGCCATGGAACACCAGACCTTGTCCAGCATGGGTGGATATTCGCAAACTCTCATCGCCCACGAATTAGGGCACCAGTGGTGGGGAGATCTTATTACCTGCGCCAGCTTCCATCATATTTGGCTAAATGAAGGTTTTGCCCGCTATTGCCAGGCACTGTGGGAAGAATATTTCAATGGTGATGATGCCTATTTTTCTTATATGAACAGCCATGCCTATTATGGTTACGGCACGGTCTATGTGGAAGATCCTACCACAACATCTGCGATCTTCAATGGGAACCTATCATATAATAAAGCTAGCTGGGTGTTGCATATGCTCAGGCATGTGGTTGGAGATGATACTTTTTTTGAGATTCTCCATGCATATGCAAGCGATGATTCGCTGTCATATGCTGCGGCCACAACGCAAGAGTTCCAACAAGTGTGCGAAAATATAACGGGGATGGATTTACAAGATTTTTTCCAACAGTGGATATATGGTGAGAAATATCCACAATATGAGTTGTCATGGTGGTTAACAGATACTGAAGAGCTTACTATTCAGATCGATCAGATACAGACCACGGGTTATTTTCACATGCCGATTGATCTGCACGTTACAGGGTTCTTGACAGATACAACGATTGTGGTAGATAATTATGGCCCTACTCAGACCTATCAGATATCTGGTGTAGGAACGATGGTGCATCAGGTTCAACTTGACCCTAATGGTTGGATCCTGAAGGAGGTAAATTATACGACCGTTGGTGTTGATGAGGTTCTACCAGATAAAGTATCACTCCTACCGGCATATCCTAATCCCTTTAATTCAGGCACCACTATCAACTTTTTTATTCCTCAGGTTTTAGGTGAGATCGATGCGACCCTTCAAGTGATGGATGTCAATGGACGCCATATCTCAACTCTTCTAAGTAAGCAAGTATCATCTGGCATGAAGTCTTTCTATTGGGATGCTTCTGTGGATGCCAGTGGAATTTATTTTATTCACTTACTGGCGGGTAACAATATCTTTAACCGCAAGATAATTCTACTGAAATAGAGATTGATGGATACTATACGCATAAAGAACCTAAAGATACCTGCCCGCCATGGAGTTTATGATTTTGAAAAAGATAAGGATGAATTATTCGAACTTGACATTGAGTTAAAACTAGAACTAAAAAAACCAGGGCATAGTGATCGTCTGGAAGACACTATCAATTATAATGATCTTGTAAACAACGTTACCGAGATCTTTACAGAAAAAGATTACAATTTGGTCGAAGCTGTTTGTGAAGATGTCTGTAAAAGCCTACTAAATACTTTTCCACTTGACCAGGTAATTGTTCGGATACGTAAGCCCCATGCACCTATCATGGCAAGTCTTGATACAGTTGAGATAGAAATGATGAGAAAACGTGAAGAAGTCTGAAAACGTTTATTTATCTATAGGATCGAACCTGGGTGATCGGGAATCAAACCTGGCACAGGCCATTACCGCATTGGGTATTAATTATGATATAACAGATGTCCATAGTGCATCTTTTTACGATACAGAACCACTTTATTTTACTGAGCAGGAATATTTTTTGAATACAGTGGTGGGGTGCATTACAAGCTTGAGTCCATTTGATCTACTGGATGTGACCCGTCGCATTGAGCAAATGTTGGGACGACCTAAAATAAGGGAAAAAAATGTACCCCGTATTATTGATATAGATATACTGGTACATGGAAGTTCAGTCATAGAAACTGTAGAGCTTACCCTTCCTCACCCGCAACTTGCGACCCGAAGATTCGTTTTGACCCCGTTTAAAGAAATAGCTCCCGATCTTCAGATACCAGTTTTTAATACCACCGTTCGTGAATTATTCACTTATTGTCCTGATTCTTCACATGTGGTCGTACATCATATGGAGAAAGAGGCATGAGGAACCTATATTATATTGCTTTGGAGGGTCCTATTGGTGTTGGAAAGACCAGCCTCGCACAGATGCTATCACGAGAGTTGAGCACAAGATTGGTATTAGAAGATTTTGAAGATAACCCATTCCTTTCAGATTTTTATAATGACCCAGAACGATTTGCTTTTCAGACCCAGCTATTCTTTTTGCTCCAGCGCTACCGTCAGCAACAAGAATTAAGACAGGTAGATATGTTTCAAAAACTGCTGGTCACAGACTATATGTTTGTTAAAGATAGATTATTTGCGTCATTGAACCTCAATGAAAAAGAAATGCAGTTGTATGATACGGTGGCCAACTTGTTAGAGAGAAATGTTATCAAACCTGACATGGTCATTTATCTTCAGGCAGATACCGATCTCTTGATGGAGAATATTGCTAAACGTGGTCGAAGGATGGAAAAGAATATAACCTGGGAGTATATTGATGCTCTAAACCAGGTCTATACGGAATATTTTTTCAGGTACCAGGAAACTCCATTGGTCATCATTAATACAAATAATATTGATTTTGTGAACAATGAGAATGATTTGAAAGAAGTGATCAATTATATTCGTCAGCCAGTATCTGGTACTAAATTTTTTAATCCTGTAACAGATTATTGAGTCTTATGCTGAGGTTATTTTTGATAGGCCTATTGGTCTATTGTATCTATCGTGTCATTTTGATCTTGCTTCCCATCTTATCATTGCGAAATCGAGTTAACAAAGAACAGAGAAAAGTAGATATTCGGAAACAGGTACAAAAAATGGATATTCAAGATGCGGAATATGAAGACAAATCGTAGCATTTTTCTGGAGTTGTTCTGGAATGATGAACTTCTTCCTACAGGTTTAGACTGGGGTTTATTGATGTTGAGGTCGGTCTCGAGCTTTTATTTGATGGCATTACATGGACTAAAAAAAATCGGTGGCGGACAAGAAGATTGGCAATCGCTTGGGAAAGCCGGAATGAATCACTTTGGTATTGAATTTGGGCATGTCTATTTTGGTTTCTTGGCAGCATTTAGTGAGGGGGTTTTAACTGTAATGATCATTGCGGGGCTTTTGACCAGACCATCGGCACTTATGGTGGCCTTGACCATGTTTTTCGCTGGGTCATATCATCTCAATAAGGGGGAAGATCCAGAATCAGCATTCATTTATATGATAATTTTTCTTTTCATTTTCCTTGTTGGGCCAGGGCGTTACAGTATTGATTCAATGATTAAAAACTGGAAATCATGAAGGCGGTCCGTATTCATGAACATGGGGATGTTGATGTCATTAAGTGGGAAGATATCGACACACCTTTTCCCGGACCTAATAAAGTATTGATCGATATCAAGGCTGGTGCTCTCAATCACCTGGACATTTGGGTTCGTGGTGGGATTCCGGGTGTATCTTTACCGCTAATTTTAGGCAGTGATGGTTCCGGTATCGTTGCGGAGAAGGGAGCAGATGTCAATGGTTTTTCAATCGGAGATGAGGTCATGATCAATCCGCTGATATCTTGTGGTGAGTGCGACCACTGTGTAAAAGGTCATGAAAATCTATGTATTTCGATGGGTGTGTTGGGCGAATCATGCGATGGGATCTTTGCAGAAAAAATCATTATAAATGAGCGCCAACTGATACATAAACCAGAATTTTTAAGTTTTGAGGAGGCGGCTGCTTTTCTTTTAGTAGGCCAGACAGCCTATCAGATGCTTATCGAACGAGCGAAAATAACGATCAATAATTGGGTTCTTATCTGGGGAGCTGGTTCCGGAGTTGGCAGCATTGCTATTCAAATTGCAAAAGCCAAAGGTGCGCGAGTTATAGCTGTAAGCAGTTCTAAGGAAAAACTGGATAAGGCCGCGGCACTTGGTGCTGATGTCACAGTGGATCATAGTACCCAGGATGTCTTGAAAATTGTGAAGGAATCAACAAATGGTTTTGGAGCTAACATAGTTTTCGAGCATGTTGGACAAGATACATGGGATATTTCCATGAGATCCTTATCAAGGGGCGGACGGGTGGTTACATGCGGAGCTACAACAGGTCCAAAAGTGAATTTGAATTTGACCCACTTATTTATTAAGCAGCAAACAGTATTGGGGTCGACCATGGGATCCCAAGCATCTCTTGAAGGAGCAATAGGCCTACTACGTCAAAAAAAGATTAAGCCTGTGATAGATAGGGTATTCCCGATGTGCGAAATAAGATCTGCACACAAATATCTTGAGTCTGCGGATCAGTTTGGAAAAGTGGTCGTTAGCCGCCAATGAAATACCAGAAACATATTTTTATTTGTGTGAACGAACGTGAGCCAACCAATCCAAAACAGAGCTGTGGTCTATGTGGCGGATGGGATATCCGTATGGAATTCGTACGGTTGATAAATCAGCATGGGTTGAAAGGAAAAGTACGTGCCAATAAAACTGGTTGTCTTGATGCCTGTGAATTGGGTCCTGCATTGGTTATCTATCCTAACGGATACTGGTATACCGGGGTAAAAAAGGAAAATGTTAGAACCATATTCGAACATTCGGTCCTGAAGGATGATCCAGTAGATGAACTAATTGCAGATGAGTCAATTTGGGATCAACTGAAAAAAATAAGATCAAGATGAAAATAATAGTTTACTATCTTGCTTTCCCGATTTTAATAGTAGGACAATTTTCAAGTGTACAATATGGGCTTGGGTTGGATATTGGTTCTTCTGGCTCTGGATTCTTTTTTAATCATATGTGGACCAATACATCCGAAACAGCGAGTATAATAGCAGAACTTCGTTATTTCGATGTAAAGGGAGAAGAAGAGACAATTGTTTATGATTATTGGACAAACCAATATTCAACTGTTGGCGGACAGAACCTAATATTGTTACCGATGCTTCTTGGTGGTAATTATTATCCATTCGCTGGTATGATAGCCAATAACTTTTCTCCCTTTATCACCCTGCGTAGTGGTCCCATATTCACTATTGATGGAAAAGAAACAAGAGGAAACTTTCACGAACGGTGGAGCGAGTCTCAGACACACTGGTCATTTGGCGGTTTCATTGGTTTGGGGTTAGAGTTCAAATGGGTTAATCTCAGTTCAGTCATTCTTCATGTTGGTGCTGATATTTTACCCTTAAGCCAAAAAGCTGATGATAAAGATGATTACAGTGGTATGTTGATCCATATTGCTTTTAACAGATTTCGAAAATAATCACTAAATTTTATAGTGTTTTAGTTATAATGGTATGATGAATAAATCGAACCAGTCCTTGATTTAACATATACCAAAATTGGGTTTAATAATTTAGATCATTCCTATGTCTGATTGTCTTTTTTGTAAAATAGTTGATCAGGAAATTCCTGCTGACATTGTATATGAAGATGAACATATCATGGCATTTCGAGATATAAACCCCCAGGCTCCTATACATATTTTAATCATCCCAAAACAGCATATTCGCACTCTAAATGATCTCAAAGGTCAAGATGCAGAGCTTGTTGGGAAATTGATCTTAGCTGCAAAGAGCCTTGCAGCTAAGGAAGGTATTGCAGAAGATGGCTACCGTACCGGATTTAATTGCAATTCAGCAGCCGGACAAACAGTGTATCATGTACACCTTCACCTGCTTGGTGGCAGGAAATTCACTTGGCCACCTGGTTAGATTAAACACCAGAAAACCGCTGAAACTATTTTATCTGTGATCAATCAGAGGATGGTTTTCCCGTCGAAAAATCACTAAATTTAGTTACCACATACTGTAACATCACCATTGTATATATCCGAACTAAAGATTCACGGCTTTAAGTCCTTTGCCAAAAAAGAGGTAATGAAACTGGGCGAAGGGGTTACTACAGTCGTTGGCCCAAATGGTTGTGGGAAGACCAATATTGTTGATGCTATTCGCTGGGTATTAGGTGAACAGAAATCACGGGTTTTGCGTAGCGGAAAAATGGAGGATGTGATCTTTAATGGTGCCGATGGTTTTAAACCCTTGAACGTGTGTCAGGTTTCCCTAACCGTACATAACAATAGCGGTAAGCTTCCTGTAGAGTATAATGATATTGAGATCGGTCGCCGTGTATTCAGAAATGGTGAGAGCGAATATACCATCAACAAAACTCCATGTCGATTGAAGGATGTTAATGATCTGTTCTTGGATACTGGTATGGGCGCAGATGCATACTCAGTGATAGAACTAAAAATGATAGAGCAAATACTCTCGGAAACCGGGGATGATCGCCGACGAATGCTCGAAGAGGCTGCTGGAATCAACAAATACAGGCTCCAGCGTAGATCCACACTTCGGAAATTTGAAGCAACTCGTTTTGATCTGGAACGAATTAATGATATTATTGATGAAATAAAACAAAAAGTCCATAATCTTAATCTGCAGCTTAAACGTTTCAAACGCCATAAGAAATTGACTGAGAAATTGCGGGGACAGGATATAGCCCTGGCTTTCTTAAAAGTGCAGCGTTATCATACCACAATTGAACCATTAGAAAAACAGATAAAAGAATACCGACACTTACGGGAATCTAAAACCACAGAATCATCGATTCACGAAAAGGAATTGAAACAATATAGGGAAACATATAGCCTACAGGAAAAAGAGCTTAACGAATTACAAACCCAGATGACATTACTGGTTGAGAGGCAACAGGCCCTACGCCAAGATATTCTTGTTTGGACGGAAAAAGGCAGGTCTGCATTGGCCAATATTGATAGACAAGAACAGGAATATGTTCTAAACGATGAAAAAATAGATTTACTCCAATCCAGATCTGAGGATCTGGAGCAAGAATTAACTGAAATAGAATTAGAGATAAATGGAAAAATAGATCATTACAAAACAGAGAAAGATACGTTCCAAACACTAGAATCTGTTTATCTAAGAACCGTGGAAGATCTGGATGGTTTACAGAATGATCGATGGCAGTTTCAGCAGGATATTGCAAGTCAGCGGTCCCTGTATGATCGTACGATTTCTATGGTAGAAGAGAAAGAATCATTATGTGAAAAACTGAATGAAAGGATATTAGAGCAGAAGCAAAACGAGAAAATTTACAGAGGAAGACAGAAACAAATAGATTTACAAAGTAAAGCCATCGATCAAAAGCTTGCTTCTTCAAAGAATAATTTGGATAAAATAGAGTCGAAGCTTCAGACCCTTCAGATAGAAGAACAAGAATTAGTAAAGCAGTATCATCATTTATCGGCAAAGAAGGATTCATTGGAAAGCCAAAATTCTTTTTACCAAGAGTTAGTGGAATCAAAAGAGGGCTTCCCAGAAGGGACTCGGTATGTATTGGAAAATCCAAAGAAATTTCCCAATGTCCTTGGTACGGTTGCGGATGTATTCTTAGTGGATGATCTATACAGAGATGCTCTTGAAACCGGCTTGGGTGATCTATCGCATTGCATGATCACAAAAGATAAGAAATCTGCGATTAACACACTCGAAAATGCTCTTTTGGAACAGGCCGGTGATCTTGCTATCATACCACTGAAAGAAGCTATAGACTTAAAGAAAAGGTTAAATCCAGTTCCTAAGAACGGTACAGTATTTGGTCGTGCTTCAGACCTGGTAAAGACCGATAAAAAACTTCGCCCCTTAGCAGATTACCTGCTTGGAGATCTATTGGTTGTGGAAAATCTCCAAGATGCTCTGAATGATCCCGATCTTAACGGTTGGGGGCTGGTTGATACGGCTGGATCCTATTCTGGGAGTGACCTGGTCCTGAAAAATCGTCAGGTCTCAGAGCATGGTAATTTGATCGGTAGACAGGAAAAACTAGATACGATCGCTTTTGAACTTAATGGCCATAGAAAGAAAGAAAAAGAAATGGCCAAGAAACAAGAATCGTTGGACAGATCTATTCAAGAGACCCGAAAAGGTTTGAAAGCTCATCTTGAATCCGTTGGAGAATTAACTCACTCTCTTACCGAAATGAAAACTAATTCAATCAGAAACCAGTTAGAGCAATCTCAAGTATTAGAAATCATTAGAGATCTTGAAGAGGAATTGATTGAAGTAGAACAAGTAGTTATGCAATCAAAACAATCATTAAGGTCACTTAAACCGATCATTGATAAAGTGAAAAAGGAATTAAATATCTACCAGGAAAAGATTCACAAGGCAAATAAATGGATGGAAGATGCACGGAAGGCTCGGGACAATAAGCAAAAGGTTATGCAGGATGCTCGTATTGCATTGATCAACCTTGAGTCCAACCGTGATAAACTGAAATTCAAGATGATTTCTGGAGAAGAGACCAGAAATGAGTTAAAGATGCGACAAACTGTTATCCTTCAAGGAATCAGCGGTCTTAAGGATGAAAAAACTGGTCTGAACGAACAAGTAAAAATCGGTGAAAAAGAATTATCGAAGCTTACCGCGGAGACTCAGAAACAGAAATCAATTATTGATCTTAAACGTTCGGTCTTTAGTGATACATACCAAATGATTGATGAGATCCAGTCAAAAATCACAGCAGAGCAACAAGATCGAGAACTGTTGTTAGAGAATTTGAAAAATGCTGAGATAGATGTGTCGGAAATAGAACAGGGAATTAAATTAGTTATAGAACGTATTCGAGATCGCTATAATATCGATCTACCTTCAAATCTAGTGGTGGATGGATCAGAAGATGATTTGAAGTTCGATATCATTCGAATTCGTAAAAGTTTAGATAATATTGGTCCAGTTAACATGGCCGTTCAGGATGAGTACAATAATGAATCTGAGCGTTTAGAGCATCTTCAAAAACAGAGTAATGATCTAACAACGGCTGAAGAGAACCTACGGGAGACCATTAGAAAGATAGACCGTGTGGCTCGAAAAAGATTTAAGGAAACGTTTGATCTTATACGTGGAAACTTTGAAAAACTTTTTAAACTTTTCTTTGATGGTGGGGTGGCCGATTTGAGACTTATTGGTGACCCGGACCCGCTTGAAGCAGATATTGTTATTCAAGCCCAGCCCCCGGGAAAAAGAAATACATCACTCCGGTTATTATCCAGTGGTGAAAAAGCACTTACTGCTATCTCACTCTTATTCTCTATTTATCAGGTTAAACCCAGTCCATATTGTATTCTGGATGAGATAGATGCCCCACTTGATGATATCAATATACATAAATTCACAAAAGTTCTGAAAAAGTTTGCCGATGAAACACAATTTATTATAGTTACTCACAACAAATTGACCATGGAAATTGCCAACCAAATGTATGGTGTTACACAACAGAAAAAGGGAATCTCACAATTAGTATCTGTGAAGTTTGATTGATTATATGTTACAATGGTTCAATGAAATGATGGTTTGGAGCAAGGCTAATATAGAAACGTGGGGTCCATCCTCAATTATTATCATTATCGGCATCCTGATTGGTTTGGGTTTTAAGCGTTTTGTTCATACTCGATTGAAAAGAGCTGCACAAAGGTCAAAGTGGAAAGGTGATGATGCTGTTCTGGATGCGATTGAGCCTCACATCGTGATCTGGTTTTTTCTGGGAGCATTATCTCTCACAGTTAATAGTGTAGAGATGGAAGGACCATTCAATACTTACATTTCCAAATTCTTAGTTGTTGTTCTGATTGGCTCCATAACCATGGCCCTTAGCCGTTTGGTGGTTAGTCTTTTAGATCTATGGGCTGATGATCAAGATAAGGGTTTTCCATCGACATCCATGTTCACCAACATTGTTCGTATCACTGTTTATCTAATAGGCGTTTTAATCATCTTGGATTCCCTGAATATCTCCATTGCACCTATGCTTACAGCTTTGGGAGTAGGTGGTTTAGCAGTCTCTTTAGCATTAAAAGATACTCTTTCTGATGTATTTGCCGGTCTTCATATACTACTAAGTAAAAAGGTACAGCCTGGAGATTTTATTTCACTGGATTCAGGAGAAATGGGATACATCACAAATATTTCCTGGCGGAATACCATTATGATGGAACGTACCAATAATGTTATCCATATTCCGAATACAAGATTATCATCAGCGATCGTTAAGAATTATGATAGTGGTGACCCCAGTTTTTCTGTTAAGATCCCAATAGGTGTTGGTTATGATTCTGACCTTGATCTGGTAGAAAAAGTTACTATGGAGGTTATCCAGGATATCCAGGCTACAATTGATGAAACCGATAAGAATTTTGAACCTACAATGCGATTTCAAACTTTTGGAGAATCAAGCATAAATCTGATGGCATATTTTAGAGGAAAACGCTATGGTGATCAACATCCTATTATTCATAATTTTATTAAAAAGCTTCATAAAAGATTTGGTCAAGAGAGAATTGAAATACCATTCCCCATGCGAACTGTAATACACCGGAACCAAAACGAAGAATAAGATCCTGGACCATTGTCAGGGCAATTTTTTCTGCCCTACCTGTGGGATTAGGTGCTCACATGGCCTGAGATCACGAATAAATTCAAGAAGAATTTATCTTATTTTTGAAAAGACCACTATCTATTGTATGACACATTCTTTGGGTTTGATCTTGATTGGTATATTAGATTTTATTGTTCAAAAAATATTTTTCAAATACCAGCACAACTTATTTTTTTCGGTATTATTATTTTTTCAAGCATCCTCTATTTTCCTGTTCTAAGCGAATATAAATGGCTTGGACCTATTACACCAGTCGGCATTGCTAAATTCATCACGGGTTGGGAAGTGTTAGCTGTGAAATTACTTCGATTATCATAGATCAATTTAGATATAGCCAATGAACAGTTCTGGTCGACATATTTCTGTATGGACCGCATCCGCTTTTGTGGTAGCAAGTATGATTGGAACTGGTGTATTCACAAGTCTTGGGTTCCAATTAAAGGATATCCAGTCTGTTTTTCCTCTAATGATGTTATGGATTGTAGGAGGTATCATAGCGTTATTTGGAGCATTAACATATAGTGAGATAGCTAGTGCACTACCCCGGTCGGGTGGTGAGTATCATTTATTATCAAGAATTATTCATCCATCTATTGGATTTGCTGGAGGTTTAGTATCGGCTACTGTAGGATTCTCCGCCCCAGCAGTATTAGCGGCCATGGCCCTTGGAAGCTACCTGGTCGCTCTTTTTCCAGAGCTGAATCCAACCATTGTTGGTAGTGTATTCATTATCATATTTCATATACTACATGGTAAGAAACTATATTGGGGAACAATATTTCAGGATTGGACTACTGCAATAAAAATAGGTCTAATAATACTTTTTATTATCGCCGGTCTCTTGGTATCTGATGTCCAACCAATATCAGTATTGCCAAAACCCGGGGATGGGAATATAATTCTGAGTTCTGGGTTTGCGGTGGGTCTAGTATGGGTATCATACGCGTATACTGGGTGGAATTCTAGTGTTTACATAGCAGGTGAAATGAAAGAGCCGGGAGTAGATATTCCCCGATCTATCTTATTAAGTACCTCTTTTGTCATGTTGTTATATGTGCTCCTTAACTTTATCTTTTTATACACAACCCCGCTGCAAGAACTTATTGGCGAAGTGGAAATTGGATATATTTCGGGCCAGCATGTGTTTGGATATAAGGGTGCAAAAGTTATTGCATTAGGAATTTCTATTTTGCTTATCTCCACAGTCAGTAGCTATGTCTATATTGGTCCAAGAATTATGAAGACCATGGGTGAAGACTATAAATATTTACGATTATTATCAAAAACAGATGATCAAGGTATACCTGTGTATGCGTTCTGGGTCCAGTTAGTGATTTGCTTACTGTTCATTCTTTCCTCTTCGTTCGAGCAAGTATTGATGTATACAGGTATCTCATTGATTCTTACGACCACGGCCACGGTATTCTCCGTATTTATTCTCCGAATAAAAGAACCAGGCCTCCATAGGCCATACCGAACCTGGGGCTATCCTTGGACACCGATCTTTTTTATTTTGGTGAATCTCTGGATACTGTATTACACTTTTTTAGAACAGACCTTTGAATCCATCGTAGGAATGGGGATTGTGATCCTAAGCTTTGGATTGTATTATCTGGGAAGGAATTTTAAGTGAATTATTATTTATGCTTTTAAAGGTCAAACCATTTACAGATGAAGTAAAAGAATTTTACAATAACCATGACCATTTTCATGATGGTGATGCCGGACTAGACCTATTTGTGATTCGCGAACAAACAATTCATTCGGGAGAAACATCTTTAATCCATCTTCAAATAGCATGTGAAAGCGAGCAAAATAAACCATATTTCCTGATGGCAAGGTCAAGTATCTCAAAAACACCACTGAGACTATGCAATTCTGTTGGACTGATCGATGGTGGATACCGAGGTGAGATCATTGCAGCTGTGGATAATGTTAAAACAGTTCACTATACGGTTGAGCCAGGACAAAGACTTTTTCAATTAGTAGCGATGAATGGAGATCCTATCCAATTTGAATTAGTTGATGAATTATCTAAAACATCGCGTGGAAGCCATGGTTTTGGCAGTACAGGGACATAATCTCAATATTTTATGTCATAATGGCATTATTATTTAATTAAGTCTATAATAATGAAATAAAATTATCAATGGAATGGTATTTGTTATTTTAACTGAGAATTCAATTCAAGAATGATGATAGAACAGATATTGAAAACTAGGTCTATTAGGTTGTATCTTCGCCGCCGATTTAGAATGATTTTTTCAAATATTATAATTAATTCATAACGTAAATAGAAATTAAGGAGAATAAACAAATGGGTTTAAATATGAGGCCATTGGCTGACCGTGTTATCGTCGAGCCAGCGCCACCTGAGGATAAAACATCGGGAGGTATAATACTTCCTGATACTGCACAGGAAAAACCGCAACATGGAACTGTTGCTGCAGTAGGGCCGGGAAAAGTAAGTGATTCAGGTACTTTAGTGGAAATGGCTGTAAAAAAAGGTGATAAAATTCTTTACGGTAAATATTCCGGTACTGAAGTAAGTGTTGAAGGAACAGATTATATAATTATGCGCGAGAGTGATATTCTCGCAGTAATGTAAGGAGAAAATACTGATGGCTAAAGAAATCAGATATGACCTAGAAGCACGTAATGCACTCAAAGCTGGTGTGGATAAACTTGCCAATGCGGTAAAAGTTACTCTAGGACCTAAAGGGCGCAATGTTGTTATAGAAAAGAAATTTGGTGCACCAACTGTTACAAAGGATGGTGTCACTGTCGCTAAAGAGATTGAATTGGAAAACAAAATGGAAGATGTTGGTGCGCAAATGGTTAAAGAAGTTGCATCAAAAACTTCTGATGTCGCAGGTGATGGTACCACAACAGCGACCGTTCTTGCTCAGGCTTTGGTGGCCGAAGGTTTAAAGAATGTTACCGCTGGATCGAACCCTATGGCTATCAAGCGTGGGATCGATGTGGCAGCAGATTCTGTCATAGAGTCGCTTAAATCCCAGAGCAAGGACCTTCCGGATTCTACTCAAATTGCTAATGTGGCCACAATTTCTTCTAATGATGACCTTGAGATTGGTGAAAAGATTGCTGAAGCAATGGAAAAAGTAGGGAAAGATGGCGTCATCACTGTTGAAGACAGTAAAACTGCTGAAACCTATTTGGAAACCGTAGAAGGAATGCAGTTCGATCGTGGATATCTTTCTCCATATTTTATGACAAACTCGGACAACATGGTATCTGAGATGGAAGATCCATACATTCTGATCCATGATAAAAAGGTCAGCAATATGAAGGATCTCCTTCCGTTACTCGAAAAAGTGGTTCAAACTGGGAAATCTGTGATGATACTTGCAGAGGATGTAGAAGGTGAGGCACTCGCTACACTGGTAGTTAACAAACTCCGCGGTACCTTTAAGGTTCTTGCGGTGAAAGCTCCCGGGTTTGGTGACCGTCGGAAAGCAATGTTAGAGGATATTGCAGTTCTGACTGGAGGTACCGTTATCTCAGAGGATGCTGGTTATAAGCTGGAGAATGCTACTTTAGAATATCTAGGAACCGCCAAACGGGTTGTTTCAGATAAGGATAATACAACAATTGTTGGCGGTAATGGTGAGCCTGATAATATTAAGGCTCGAATCAATGAGATCAAGGTGCAAATTGAGAAGACAACATCTGACTATGATCGTGAAAAACTTCAGGAGCGTCTTGCAAAGCTCTCAGGTGGTGTTGCCGTAATAAATGTTGGTGCGGCAACAGAAGTGGAGATGAAAGAAAAGAAAGCTCGCGTAGAAGATGCATTACACGCAACCCGTGCTGCTGTTGAAGAAGGGATCATCCCAGGTGGTGGAGTCGCATTGCTACGTGCTGTCGAATCACTTAAAAAGGTGAAGGTTGATGCTGAACAAGCAGTAGGGGTTGATATCATGACTCGTGCTTTGGAAGCACCAATAAGGCAGATTTGTGCGAATGCTGGTATGGAACCAAGTATCGTCGTGCAGAAAGTACGTGAAGGGAAAGGTGACTTTGGGATTGATGCACGAAATGGTGAATATGTTAAGTTGTTTGAAGCTGGGATCATTGATCCAACCAAAGTAGCTCGTGTAGCTGTTCAGAATGCGGCATCGATAGCTGGTATGATTCTTACGACCGAAGCAGCAGTAACTGAAATACCAGAAGAGGAAAAAATGCCTCCAATGCCTCCTGGTGGTGGAGATATGGGTGGAATGGGTGGAATGGGTGGAATGATGTAACCTGTTCTTATACCCATTATTTTTATCAAAAAGCCTCGTTATCGGGGCTTTTTTTTTTATTAAAATAATAGTGGTGGTAGAAGGGACCTTCCGTAATTTTTTAGCTAATGGATTCAAAAAAATCTGGCAGGAAAAACCTGTTTATCATCGATGGATATGCATCTTTATACCGGTCTCATTTTGCCCTGATCCGTAATCCACTTATCACTACTTATGGTTTACATACCAGTGCCCTATTCGGATTCTTAAAACAGATCATGAAAATTTTGCAGGAAGAAGACCCCGATTATTTTGCCTGTGCATTTGATTCGAAGGAAAAAACGTTCCGACATAAAATATTCCGAGACTATAAAGCTACACGAAAACCAATGCCTGAAGAGATGCAGGACCAGTTACCCCATTTGTGGGAACTGCTTGAAGCTATGAATATTCCTATCTTGAAAAAGCCAGGTGTGGAAGCAGATGATATTATTGGTACATTGGCTGTTGCAGCGGAAAAGGATGGTATAGACACTTATATCGTTAGCGGGGATAAGGATTTTATGCAACTGATAAATGAGCATATCCATTTATACTCTCCGGGTACCCGTAAATCTCCAGGACCCACGCTATACTCTCCTGAAAAAGTTTATGAAAAATGGGGTGTATACCCGGAAAAAATAATTGATTTGCTCGGATTAATGGGTGACAGCTCTGATAATGTTCCAGGTGTGGCTGGAGTCGGCGTAAAAACAGCAGTGAAATTGATCCAGGAATATGGTTCCTTAGAAGGTGCATTGGAAAATGCTCATCAGGTTTCGAATAAACGAGTACAAAAAGGATTAAAGGAAGGTTCAGAAAAGGCATTGATGAGTAAAGAATTAGTTACGATCCTAACCAATGTGGAACTGGATCGCAGTGTGGATGATTTTGCCAGAACTGATATTGATCTAAAGAAAACCAGACAGAAATTCACGGACCTAGAATTTCATGCCTTGGTCAAGAATTTAGATAATGACCCAAAAGAACGAACCATCAGTAACAAAGAAATGAGGAAGAATAAGAATTATCAAACTTTAATAGCAAAAAAAGATTTGGATCAGTTAATTGAAACTCTCTTGCAAGCTGAACTCATTTCTTTTGACCTTGAAACCACATCAGTGGTCCCGATGGAAGCGGAGATTGTTGGATTAAGTTTTTCGACCGAAAAAAATTCTGGTTGGTATGTACCTATAAAATATTTTAAAAAAGAAAAAGAGAACTTTGGTGATGATGATCTGACAATTGTACTTAACGCTCTGCGACCAGTGCTTGAGAACGATAGTATAAAGAAAACAGGGCAGAATATAAAGTTTGATGCATTAGTTATGAGACACCATGACATCATTTTGAATGGGATCAGCTTTGACACAATGATTGCAGCGCATTTATTGAATCCTTCTGCAAGGTCCTATAAGTTGGATACTCTGAGTCTGGAATATCTGAATTATGATATGGTTCCAATCGAAGACCTAATAGGAAAAGGTCGTGAACAAATTACTATGGCAGATGTTCCGCTGGATCAGGCTTCTTTTTATGCTATAGAAGATGCAGATATCACACTACAGTTAACACAAATATTCAAAACAAAATTAAAAGAACAACAGCTCTATTCTTTTTTTAATTCAATAGAAATACCTATGATTCCAGTGCTCACAGCAATGGAACACACAGGTGTTTTCGTAGATAATGAATTTCTATCTGCGATGTCATTGGAGATTGGAAAAAAAATTGACAGCCTGGTGATCAGGATTCATCAATCATCTGGTACTGAGTTCAATATCAATTCTACCAAGCAATTGGCCACAATTTTATTTGATGTTTTGGGGCTTACTGAGATAAAAAAAAGGAGTACGGCTGAGAACGTATTAAAACAATTAGAGAAAGAAAATGAATTGCCAGGGTTGATTCTAGAATACCGTAAATATAATAAATTACGTAACACCTATGTGGATGCGTTGCCAGACCTGACCCTTAAAGAAACCCAAAGAATACATTCCACATTTCATCAAACAATCGCAGCTACGGGTCGCTTATCCAGTACAAATCCGAATTTTCAAAATATTCCAATTCGTACAGAAGAGGGCCGTGAAATACGAAAAGCATTCCGACCACCCCGTAAAGGTTGGAAAATATTCTCTGCGGATTATTCACAGATTGAACTGCGCATAATGGCTCATTTAAGTCAGGACGAAGCATTATGTGACGCATTCGAAAAGGGACATGACGTTCACAATCGAACAGCCAGTAATGTGTTTAGGGTACCCGTAGATGATGTACTACCAGAAATGAGACGAATCGCAAAGGTTGTGAATTTTGGTATCATGTATGGAGCGGGTCCTTTTCGAATGAGTCAAGAACTGGATATTACTCGTTCAGATGCAGGGAAAATAATAGAATCCTATTTTGAACAGTTTAGCGGCATTCGACGATATATTGATTCAATTTTGGAAAAAGCCAGGAAAGATAGGTTTGTGGAAACCATTTTGGGCCGTCGCAGACCTGTGTGGGATTTGGACAGTGAGAATGGGCTACGCCGCAAGGCTGCCGAGAGGATGACGATAAATATGCCAATCCAAGGTTCTGCTGCAGAGATGATCAAGCTTGCAATGATAACAATTCAAGAAAGACTAAGATTAAATAAAATGAGATCAAAGATGATCTTACAGATACATGATGAGTTATTATTTGAGTTTCATGCTGAAGAAGAAAAAGAACTGATTCCAATGGTTATCGATTCTATGGAAAAGGCCATGCCGTTGTCAGTACCAGTTATTGTTGATTATGGAATAGGTGATAACTGGTACGAAGCGCATTAATTTTAAGGTAGGATGGAAGCAAGCATAACATTAAAAAAGGTTGGAAAACTAATAGGTGATAAAACTATTGTTGCTGGTCTCTCATTTGGTATAGAACGAGGAACACTTGTCGCTATAGTAGGAGCCAATGATACAGGTAAGTCTACCTTGCTCCATCTATTATCCGGTTTTGAGAATCCAGATTATGGACGGGTATATCTCCATGGTTTAGATATGGAAAAGAGAAGACAAAAAACTCGTGGATTGATTGGCTATGCGCCACATGAGAATGACCTTGATCCTTGGCTGACCCTTGAACAGAATATTCGCTTTTCCGCTTATTTATATGGTGTATCAGAAAAGGATATGAGTGAACGTATTAAACAATTTTCAGATTCTTTGAAAATTGTTCCATTCTTAGATGAATTAGCTTCTCAGGTCTCTCAGGGCATCCAAAAGAAAGCGATGCTAGTGCGTTCGCTGATACATGATCCAAAAGTATTAATATTGGATGAACCAACTGGGTTCATGGATGCAGAATCTATTCGATTGACCTGGGAATTATTGAAAAATCTGAAGGGTGAAAAATCAATTATTTATGTAAGTAATTCGCTTACCGAGGTCGAACAAGCTCACGATCGGATTTTGGTTTTTCAAGATGGTCGTATTATCATGGATGGTAACCTTGATAAACTACTTGAGAGCACACTGGATTATCATCAATTCCAGATAGAATTTGATGATTTGACAGATGAATTATATGATAGGATGTGCAAGGTATCTACGGTTGTTTCACCAAATAGGATTGATAATATCTTTCATTTTTATGGTCGCAGTCGTAGTGTATTCTTCGACATTTTTCGGGAGGCAGCAGATTCAATGATGATAGATCTGAATGTGAAAAAATTAGGTCTCAGGGACCTTATGGATTCCGAATTTGCTGGTGGAGGTCTGGATTGATCAGGGCTCTATTAATAAGAAGAATATGGCTCTGGAAAAATAGGATATTGTCTGGTTTGATCCTGCTTTTTGCATTTCCACTTTTTGTATTTGTCATGATTAATCTTTCATTTCGAAAAATATTAATTCGCAGTATTTCGGATATACCCTTTGATGAATGGGTATACCCTGGAATGGTGTTTTTTGTTGCAGCATTTGCTGTTTTCCCAATTATCTACAGGGATTTTTTTGATCTTAGAATTCACAGAAAAGTATTAGTGAATATTGCTCTATCACCCTACTCCAAACTGACGATGATATCCAGCTATCTATGTGTGTCCACCTTAGAAGCATTGGTACTGGGCATTACAGCAATGGTTGTCTATGCATTTATTATCCCTTTTCCATTTACAATTATTCAATTGATAAGTATGGTCTTTTATTTGATACTATTCACTATTATCTTGGGAAATATATTTATAACCCTTTCCGTTACGGTCAGTTCACCAACTACATACATAATGTTAGCGTTCATCATATTTTTCTTGGTGATATTCGGAAGTGGTTTGATTATTGAGTTCGGATTTTTTCCCATGACATTTGAGAAGGTATTGGTTTGGTTGCCTTTATCTATTCCTGCTCGGGCATTGCGTTTCATCCTATTAACTGGAATGATCGAATGGACATTAACTATCTCTTCCATCGCATTTTGTACTCTTTGGTCGCTATGTAATGGAATGTTATTACGGGAAAAACTTCGTCAATGATAGCTTATCTGTCTGGTGGAATGGAAAATGCGGAGAATGAGGGTACGATTTGGCGCGCCGAAATAACGACATGGTTGAAAGAATCACTTGATCACGATGTGATAGACCCAGTAATTGAATCAAGGAAATTGGTTAAAATACACCAGGCTGAGAATTATCGTGAATGGAAAAGATCAGACCCAAACCGTTATAAATCATTTGTACGATTGGCAATAGATCAGGATCTGCGAGCAGTTATCAGTGGGACCAATTATCTGATATGCCTTTGGGATTCAAGCGTTCTTAAGGGTGGGGGTACTCATGGAGAGGTCACAATGGCTTATTTTATTGGAAAACCTGTTTACCTGATAAACAAACTTTCTCAAAAAGACCTCAGTGGCTGGATCATGGCCTGTGCCACAGAATCCGTATCAGATTTCGATGATCTGAAAAATATTTTGAAACAAAAGTATGGTCATGGCGACCACCGGACCTAAGGCATTCATTCATTTAGACCGATTACGTTCCAATCTTTGGAACATTAGACGTCATATAGGAGAGCGTCCACTCTTGTGCGTTGTCAAGGCCAATGGCTATGGTCACGGAGCGATTCCAATAGCAAAAGCCATTTCTCGTGAACCAGGGGTTCATTTTGCAGTTTTTTCATTGGATGAAGCGCTAGAATTAAGGAAAAACTCCATAAATAATAACATTTTGGTTTTTTCCCGGATGCAGCCGGAATATATTGAATTGGCCATTTTAAATAATCTCATACTTAACTTGAGTTCCTTGGATGATATGGAGTATTTGAACAGCTATTTTTCAAGATACGGAAAGTGTCCTCGTTTTCATATCAAATTTGACACTGGTATGACTCGGCTTGGGGTGAACATTTCTGACGCAGGATCTTTATTAGACAAGATTGCTTCGTCCGAAGGAATTTACCCAGAAGGGATTTATTCCCATTTTGCAACCGCGGATGAAGGAGATATTTCTTATACAGAGCACCAATTATCCCAGTTCAATAGCGTGCTTGAAATGGCTAAAAAATATAATATTCATTTTAAATACGTTCACTGCTCCAATAGTGGTTCAATCTTGAATTTACCACAATCCTATTTCAATATGGTCAGAGTTGGAATGTTGATCTATGGTGTTGCGCCATCTAAGGATGTGTCCATGGATATTGTGGTCGAACCGGTTATGAGTTTTTGTGGTTCCATCGTAGAGCTACGCCGTGTTCCAGAGGGTACGCAGGTTAGCTATGGAGGTATTTATTCTACGAATAAAGAAACAACGATCGGTGTGGTTCAAACTGGATTTGCTGATGGATTTCCCCGACCATGGTTTCAAAATGGCTTTGTAAGTTATAAAGGTCAGAGTTATAAAATTGCGGGAAGAGTCTGCATGGATCAACTTATGGTGGATTTTGGTGATGAGACCCCAATTATTGGGGATGATGTATTATTTTTTGGGAAAAAAGACCTGGATCATTTGCCAGTTGAGAGTATCGCTGAATCGATCGGTTCCACTACGTATGTATTGCTTACAGCTATCAAAGGCCGGACAAAATATATACTATTAAAAGATTAGTTAAACTATTTTATCTGGTACTTCAGATAAAACATAATTTTTTATAGTTCAACACTATAAACTAAAGCCAGGTTTCGATAAACTTTTCAGGCTTCAGGTTCATCCGGGTTTCGAACCCACGATCTACGGTTTTGAAATGATTGGATTTTCATATCTGCCCAGTCATTTATAATTGACTTGATCTGTGCGAGATGGTCAGGCTGGTCTACAAGGGCAGATTCTACTGTGCTGATAAGAGTATCGCGTTCTTCATTAACTTCAGACGCTGTCCTATTATCATGTTTTGATAAGAAATCTCTTTCTTTCTCAGAGACACTGCGTTGCGATTCAACTTCTTTCACTTGACCTTGGTTACTCCATGTGATAGCAAATCCAATGATGATCAAAACGATAATTAAAATTATACCACTATCCATAATATTTTAGCCCCCTATCATAATCGGTTGTATCCCTAATCCGACCCAGTAGAATATGATCATTACAATGATTATCACCATTGCTGCCGGCCATGCAAAAGTGGCCATACGAATAAAATCCTTTGCATCTAAGAGGCCAGCCGAGTACACCACAGAGCTTGCAGGAGTACCTATCACTAACCAGAATGCCATAGATGTGGCTATTGCCAGTGCTACACCAATGATTATAGGATTTGTTCCTGAACTAACTGCCATTTCTAGAACTACCGGCCCGATCACAGCAACGGTCGCACCAGCGCTCATCAGATTGGTCATTAATGCTCCAATAACTGCAACTAATATCGCCAGGGGTAGACCAGATTCAATATTGAATGTAGTTAATATACTGATCAAACTGTCCGCAAGCCATTTGGCTGCGCCACTTGATTTAAAGACCGCACCAAGACTGATAGCACCTGCATAAAGAACAATAACACCCCAGCTAACATTCTTTTCATAATCCGACCAAGATGTTAAACCAAGCAGCATAAATAGTACTGTGCCAGTCATTGCAACACCTCCTAGACCGAGTGGAAACCCCAGAATGGGTGCTATCAGGTCCTTATCAGTTATCCATGCTATGATCATCAGTAGTGCGATGCCTGCGACCAACCACTGTTTTTGTGTCATTTTGCCATGTTTTTTCAGGTCTTCGCGCAGAGTCGATACAGCATCAGAAAGATCGTCTACTTCTGGTTTATAAAGCATGGGAAGAAGGAATGCAAAAAATAGTCCCAGGAAGACCGTGTAAAAACAGCCCAGTACCATCCATTGGATAAAACTGATCTCATACTCTGGCCCAAGGTTGGAAAGGAAGCCGATCATTATCGCATTTCTAGCGCCTCCTGTTGGACTCATTGGTGCGCCCACCATACACCCGATGGCAATGGACATCATTAATAGCTTCCCAAGTTGAGGTGCAGACCCGACCTTTTTGCTTGTTAATGTATAGAGAGCCATAGCGATAGGAACGAACATTGGAGCGATCGATGCTTCGCTGATAAACGCAGATGGGATCGCTGTACCAACAAGAATACCTAAAACGACATTTCGAACTTTAGTTCCGGACAATTGCATTACCACCATTCCAATTCTTTTGTCCAAACCATATTTTACCATGGTCGCTCCCATGGCCAGTGAACCAGCAATGAACCAAACAGCGTCATGTGCATAGGTAGCAACGATCTTCGATGGGTGGGTGATTCCAAAGAACAGTTGAACTAATCCAATGAAAAGGGCGACTGCTGGCATTGGGAGTGCTTCAGTAGCAAAGAATACTGTACAGCAGCCAAGTAGAGCAATTATGATCTTCATATTGAATGCCTTACCAGCAATCTCATCCTGACTCAGATCCCCGAATATCTCCTGTGCTTTTATCAGCATGGATTCGGGAGTGGGCATTATTGCTACTAAAACGAAAACTAGGAGACCGATCCCGAACCACTTATAGTCCGTGGTCTTATCGAACCCACCTCCACCGGAATTTTCTTTTTCTGCCATAATAGCTTATAAAATGTCGGATATTTTCTCACACTATGCAAGAGGAAAGTGAATCATAAACTTGTTCAAAGAAGTTAATTTATGTGCCTATGTCTTCCATTGATTTAATGATCATTATCGTATTCCTGATCTTTTCCGCTGGAATAGGTATTTGGCTTGGCAGGACCAATAGAACCATGTCTGATTATTTTCTGGGTGGACGAGATCTATCCTGGCCTATGGTAATGTTATCAATAGTTGCAACAGAAACATCTGTTCTGACCTTTGTGAGCATACCTGGATTGGCATATCGGGAAGATTGGCGTTTTCTAAGCCTTGCCCTTGGATTTATAATAGGTCGTGTTATTGTCAGCTTTTTGCTGTTAGGTGATTACATGCAGACCGGTGTTATTTCGATCTATGAATTTTTAGGGAAGATCTTTGGAAAGATTGTGCAGCGAACAGCATCCGGGATATTCTTAATTACAAGAGTGTTGGCAGATGGTGTGCGGTTTCTGGCAACTGCGGTAATTATTCAAGTTGTGACGGGCTGGTCATTGCCATTGTCCCTTATCATCATTGGTTCCACTACCGCCATTTACACCCTATTCGGAGGTTTGCGCTCTGTCGTCTGGGTAGATAGTTTTCAGTTCGGACTCTATCTATTTAGTGGTGTAATAGTGGTAGGTACATGTTTATCACATATTGATGGCCAATATTTCATGATCTTCAGTTCACTTATCAAAGAAGGAAAGACACAAATTTTCCATTTTACTCAAATAACAGATCCATGGATGGTTGGGAATGCTGTTATTGGTGGTATGTTTTTATCTGCGGCTTCACATGGAACGGATCATATGATGGTCCAGCGGGTCTTGAGTACAGGGAATCTGATAACGGCCCGAAAAGCATTAATAGGCAGTGGTTTCCTGGTCTTTTTTCAATTCCTGTTTTTCTTGCTGGCCGGGTCACTGATGTATTTGTATATGGATGGAATTAACATTCAAAAGGATCGTGAGTTCGCTTTTTTTATTACTAACCATCTTCCGGTCGGTGTTCGTGGTATAATTATTGCGGGTGTCATAGCGGCGGCAATGTCCACACTCAGCTCATCCATCAATGCATTGTCTTCTTCTACCATTATGGATTGGATGCAAAAAACAGACAGTTTAATGTTGGCCCGATTCATCAGTGGATTTTGGGCCATCATTCTTATTACCGTCGCCATGATAATTGACGAGAGTGATGAAGCTATTGTGATGGTTGGTCTGCAGATCGCGTCAGTCACATATGGGGGATTATTGGGGTTATTCATTTTGGCCAAATTAAAAGAAAGGTTCTATCATGTTAGTGTTATTATCGGTTTGATCGCAGGAATAGGAACAGCTATTTTGATTAAATTCAACGATCTTCCATGGGTATGGATGATTCCTATCTCATCAGCAATGGTGGTTGGTGTGACCATAATAACTGATCTATTCATCAATCATGAAAAAATTTAAAACACTGCTACGAATTTTTATTTTCTGGGCCAGCATCTTTGCGCAGGATCAGTTTAATAATGAGTTTGATTATTCACAGATTATGAAGGTTCCTGATCTCTCCTTTGTTAATCAAGTATACACGGGATTAGATATTTTGGAGCAGATGGATTTTCGCATTTTGGAGAATAAGACCATTGGGGTATTGTGTAACCAGACAGCGGTGAATAGGAATGGAAGGCATTTGTTAGAACTCATAGAATCCCATAATAATATAGAAGTAGCAGCAATTTTTGAACCTGAGTTTGGTCTTTGGGGTATTGATGACAAACGTACGAAATTCATTGGAAATGATCGGATCGATCCAGTGACCGGTGCCAAGATCTATAGTTTAATTGAAAGATCGGTCTACCCACCAGATTGGATCATGAGTGAGTTGGATATTGTTCTGATAGATATACAGGACACTGGAGTTCGTTATTCAACTTATATTCCATCCATCACAAAATTCCTCGAGTCTGCAAGTGACCATGAAGTTTCTGTGATATTATTGGACCGGCCTAATCCCCCTGGTGGTCTTAAGATCGAAGGCCCGCTTCCTAGAACAGAATATCAATCGTATGAAGCCTATCATCTACTACCAATTCGTCATGGATTGACCATTGCTGAGATTATTATAATGGTCAATGAGATGGGTTGGGTAAAGGACCTGAAAAGGGTAAACTTAATGATCGTTCCTATGGCTAATTGGACCCGTGATCAATACTTTGATGATACAAAATTGCCTTGGAAGAGACCTGCACCTTATATAAAGGACCTTCATACGCTTCTGATGTTTTCCGGTCTAGACCTATTCAGAGGTACGAACATCAATGTTGGTTTTGGTACAGACCACCCATATCTCTGGTTTGGGTCACCATGGTTAGCTACCAGTTATTTTTCAGAAAAACTTGATCGATTAAAACTTCCTGGAGTTGAGTTTAAGGAAGTGACCTATAGACCGGTGGGGTCACCATATTATAATCGTGTCCCGCAGTATGATGGTCGATCCTGCAGTGGTCTGGAGATTATTATCACGGATCAAGACCTGGTCAGACCCGTTGAAACAGCGACAACTATAATTACTTTAATGGATCAGCTCCATCCTAGAGAGTTCCAGTGGAGAGGTCATGATTACATCGATAAATTATTTGGGTCTGATATGTTGCGAATTTTTGTAGCACAGAAAAAGCCACCTTCGTATCTGTCACCACAGTGGATGCATGATGAAATGAAGTTCAGTGAGTTTCGAAAGAGTTTTTTATTGTATAATTAATGGGAAAATATTTTTTACTTCTAATTATTTTATCTCCTTCCATTGGGCAGATCCTACCAACAGTACCGCGAAATGTGTTCAGGCTCACCTTAGAAGATTACTCAGCTGATTCTGAATGGGATCTGAAAGATCAAAAGTTCGATCTGCGTGGTATAGGCAAAGCCTATTTTGACCATACCACAAAAAATGATTCAGGATATTTTTCTGCTTCACATGACCTATATCATATGGGTGATCAGTCCATCGACAGTGTCCATACAGTTGAATCTTACTTAAATGGGTTTAATGAAGCATATGGGACAGATCTTCCAGTATTTGGTATAACTGGATATGGAGATTTCGATACCACAAAACAGATCATGGTACCAGGAATATTTTCAGAATCAAGAAAACGGAAGGAATCGGGTCGACGATATAGAATAGATTACGGAATGTCCGATCAGATCACACTAACCGTTAAGGTACCCATAGTCAATTCTTTAAAAGAAAAATATAATGTCAGTGCTACTGCGGATCCCATAGATGAAATCAATGACCTGATCATTTACCATGAAACATCCAAGGCATACATAGACTCATTTTTTCAGACAAGTACCTATGCTTATTTATCGTTAGGCCAAAGAGATACACTTCAATGGATATATGATGATTTCTATGGTGCTGATGGAGATCATTCTATCCTATGGGCACTCTATTCCCAGAATGATCCATTGGGCAATGGATTTATCGATTCGCGATTTTTTTCTCAAGAGATCGGTAAGGATACGGTTGGCCTTTCAGACCTTAAGAATTATTATTTTCCGTTGGAGAGAAATGGATCTGGGGTCAATGATATCTCGATCGGTGTAACTATGCTTTTGAGGGGTTCACCAGTCTGGTCAAAGATGAAAAAAGGAGCACTTTACGGAAAACTATTCGTATCCATTCCCTTTGGCTATACGATCCAGTCTTTTTCTAATGTAGGTTCAAAGCAATTCAAACAACTGAACGTTGGTGCTGGCGTGACCCGATGGACCCTTGGGTTGTTTGGGGGTTATACTCAAGTTAAAAAATTTCGCACAAGATTATACGCATCTCTTGATATAGAAGGAAGTGCATCAGAATTATTGAATACACCGATTAGTATTTTTTCAGGAGTACATACGAACCCTGATTCAATAGTCAATAGAGTAGGTAATAATTATAAGTTCAAGGAAGGAAAATGGTTGAAGAGTTTAGCTGGCTTTGAGCTTCAACCAAGATCAGGAAGAACACTTTTTAAAATAGAATTTCAAAATATATCGAAAGGTCAAGATATATTCACAAGTAAAGATCAATATTGGGATTCATGGATGAAAAGTCACAAAGGGTTTGATTCTGCTTGGAATCGATGGGATATTCGAACTGAAATCTGGTTTTTGAATTCTAATTCGATAAAACGTATTGGGCCATTTTCATTTGATATAGTCTTTGGAGCTCAATTTACTATTAATTCACAATATACTTATGATCGCAACCAATTGTTTGCTGGTCTGACAACATATTGGCAAGGGTGGTAACGTAATGGACAGAAAAAGAGTAGTTAGCTGGGCGCTATACGACTGGGCCAATTCAGCTTTTGCAACCACTGTTATGGCAGGATTTTTCCCTATCTTTTTTGAAAAATATTGGTCCAACCCAAATAATATCAATGATAGCACATTTTATCTTGGGTTGAGTAATTCTGCGGGATCCTTGATAGTAGCAGCTCTTGCTCCTTTCTTGGGTGCGATCGCAGACCGTGGATCAGCAAAGAAAAAATTCCTTTTTATGTTCGCATTTCTGGGCATCCTAATGACCGGTGGTTTATGGATGGTTGGACAGGGGCAGTGGCAACTGGCAGCTCTATTATATATGGTTGGTTCCATTGGTTTTGCCGGTGGCAATGTATTTTACGACTCACTATTGCCATCGGTTTCAGAGAAGAAGAAAGTAGATTTTGTTTCATCTCTGGGTTATTCCTTAGGCTATATTGGAGGAGGAATATTGTTCCTGGTGAATGTGTTAATGTATCAGTACCCCCAATGGTTTGGTATTCCGGATGGTACAGTAGCCGTAAAATTATCCTTTTTGTCAGTTGCGGTGTGGTGGGCAATATTCTCGATCCCTATTTTCATTTACGTTCCTGAGCCAAGTAGCGAACCGACCATAAAATTTGGAGAGGCCATTACCCAAGGATGGCTCCAGTTAAAAAGAACTTTCAAAGAGATCAAACAGATGAAGATCATTGGAACATTCCTTTTGTCATACTGGCTCTATATGGATGGTGTCGATACTATAATTCGTATGGCTGTAAAAGTGGGTTCTTCTATGGGTTTTGAAGCTGGTGACATGATAATAGCACTCTTAATGGTGCAATTCATTGGTTTTCCGGCAGCCTTGGTCTTTAACTGGTTTGCATCCAAGATCGGTCCGAAGAATGCTGTATTGATTGCAATTATATTCTACACGGTTGGAACATGTTTCGCGTATTTCATGACCACCAGGTTACATTTTTTCTTGTTAGCTGGAATGATCGGTCTTTTTCAAGGTGGGATTCAGGCCTTAAGCCGCAGTCTATTTTCCAGGTTAGTACCTGAAGGAAAGGAAGGAGAGTTTTTTGGGTTCTATAATATGTTGGGAAAATTTGCTGCAGTGATCGGTCCCATCCTGCTTGGCACAGTAACCCTTGTAACTGGCGATGTTCGCATAGGCCTTTTATCGATCGTGGCACTGTTTATCGCTGGAGGATTGATCCTATCAAGGGTTGATTTTGATGAGGGAGAACGACTTGCAAGCAAGTATTATAGTTAGAATATTAAAAAAATCTAAAAAGCTTTCAAAATATATTGCCGAAGGATTTATTTGGGTTTTAATTTCAGGTACAACTTGCCCCGTCGGTGTGGCGTGCTCTTCAGGGAAAAATGTTTTTCTCGAGGGTTAACTGACGGGGCTCTCCCTTTTTACTCTGCGATAGGAAACTCATGAAAGAAAAGAACTTGATAGTGACCTATTCACAGCTGGTTATGCCCCAGGATGCCAATGTGATCGGAACATTATTTGGTGGACAGATGATCTCCTGGATGGATATTGCTGCCTCCAAAGCGGCACATCGTTTGTTAAAAGGAACAGCGGCAGATGCGGCCGTTACCCGTGCCATTGATGCTACTGAGTTCAAGGCTCCTGTGCATGTGGGGGAGTGGGTCAACTTTGAATCGACCTTCGTTTCGTTGGGCATATCTTCAATGGTCATACTGGTAAAGGCCTATGCTGAGGGCCGGCACGATAAACGAAGACTTGCCTGTATTGCCGAGTTTACCATGGTGGCTATTTGTAGAAAGAAAGATGGTACCTATGAAAAGGTATCCCATGGAAAGCAGATAGTGTAATAAATAAAAAGTCCAGTCATTATTATATATGGGACCAGTTTTGAATATGGACTGGGCATCAACTTTCCATTAAATTATATGACCACATATCGTTCTCTTAGCTGAAAGACCCTCCTTCCGCAAGTTCGGAAAATGGTTTGAGGCCGGTACGGTACTGTTTGAAACGACAGTATCAGCTCCCGATTCCTGGTTGTTTACCAGGATGAATTGGAATGAGAATGAAGTTAAATAATAACGAACATCAAAATGATTCTGGTGTGCAGAGATATACTGTACCACCTCTCCTAAAGGACCAGTTCGGTCGGACATTCAACTATCTGCGCATTGCCGTCAATGAGATCTGTAATCTTAGATGCATCTATTGTATGCCCGAAGAAGGAGTACCATTTAAACCTTCTAAAGAGTTATTAACCAGCGATGAGATCATTCGTTTCATAAAGGTTGCTGCTGGATTAGGTGTGATTAAGGTTCGCTTTACAGGAGGCGAACCATTACTTCGAAAAGATCTGGTCCAATTGATATCTGGTGTCTCGAATATTTCAAAGATACAATCTGTTCATTTGACAACAAATGGTGTTTTACTTGAAGGGATGGCGTTAGAGTTAAAAGATGCTGGTCTTCACGGGATCAACATAAGCATTGACACCTTAGACCCTGACAAATATAGAATGATAACACGGCGGGATGAAGTTGAGAAAGCACTAAAAGGCCTTAAAGCGGCAAAAGACGTAAAGATACCCTCTATCAAGGTGAATGTTGTCGCTTTACGAGGCTTTAACGATTCTGAAATATCAGACTTTGTTAATTTGACAAAACACTACCCGTTGACGGTTCGATTCATAGAGCTCATGCCTTTTGATGCACATCAGATATGGAAAACAGGAAAATTTTTCAGTGCAAAACAAATAATTAATGATCTGAAACAACTCTTTCCCAATATTAAGACCAGTATCGGTACCGCCACTGAACACTCCATATTCTCTGTTCCTGGTTTCAAGGGAAAGGTGGCTGTTATTCCATCCTACTCCAGAGACCTTTGTTCTGCATGTAACAGGGTTCGATTGACCGCAGATGGACAGATCCGTAATTGTCTTTTCGCTAAGAATGAGTATAGTGTCAAAGAACTTTTGATGAATGGATCTACCGATAATGATATTGCTGATCTTTTATTGAAAGCAATGTGGAAAAAACCGATCGATGGTTGGAAAGCACAGAGATCAGGTAAAGAACACCGTGAAAGCATGACCCAGATCGGGGGATAGGATGGATGATCTAACTCATCTGAATGCCCAAGGAGACATCCGAATGGTGGACGTGACCGATAAACAAGCGACCCTCCGCGTGGCCAGCGCTGAAGGAAAGATCTTCCTTCAACATAGAACGCTCAAAAAAATAAAAAATGACGCTCTACCCAAAGGGAATGTATTCACCACTGCTAAGATTGCAGGTATACTTGCGGCCAAAAAGACTTCGGAACTGGTTCCTCTTTGTCACCAGCTTAACCTGTCCCATGTGGACCTGGAGTTTAAAATATCAAATGACCATGTCAGGATCATCTCAACGGTCAAGACAAAGGAAGCCACTGGTGTAGAGATGGAAGCACTTACCGCTGTTTCGGTTGCAGCATTAACAATTTATGATATGTGCAAGTCTGTGGATAAGACAATGACCATAGGGGATATCATTTTAAAGGATAAAAAAGGTGGCAAGACAGATCATGCAGTACAATATAGACCATCGGTCGGTATCATTACCATGAGCGATAGTGTTGCCTCAGGCAAGCGTAAAGATACATCAGGGGCAATACTGAAAAATGGATTTGAGGAAGCAGACTGTACCATCGCACAACAGCTGGTGCTTCCCGATGGTTCGGAAAAGTTAGAACCAACCATCCGGTCCTGGATCGATTCTGGGGTAGAGCTTATAATAACAACAGGAGGGACCGGATTGGGGCCAAGGGACCTGACCATTCCTGTTATTGTAAAATTGTTTGATTCCCGGTTACGTGGGATCGAACAAGCGCTCCATGCCTTTGGCAGATTGAAAATTGCCACGGCCACTCTTTCAAGATTGGTCGCCGGTTCTATCGGTAATAGTATCATTATTTGTCTACCAGGAAGTCCTGGAGCAGCGAAGGACGGACTTAAGGTCCTGGTCCCAACCATTTTTCATGCTTTTCACATGATTAAGGGAGAGGGTCATTGATGAATTCTTTTCACTTCATTTTATAATATGGTCACAGTAGAAGCCGCGAAAAAGATCATTGCAAAGCATATTAATCCTCTTGGTAAGGAAACTGTGTCCCTTCAAGATTGCAGGGGGCGATATCTCGCTGAGAATATTCTCGCATCTTTTCCTATGCCTCGGTTCGATAATTCAGCCATGGATGGTTTTGCGGTCCGAGCTGCAGATACCATTGGCTCAACAAAAGAAGATCCTGTATCTCTCAAACTGATCGGTGGCATTGCTGCGGGCGAACCTGGAGACCTTAGACTGGCTAAGGGGGAGTGTGTGCAGTGTATGACAGGTGCACCTGTCCCCGATGGTGCAGATGCGGTGGTCATGGTAGAGGATAGTAGTGGCTACGGTAATGGCGATACAATTAAAATATTCCTTGAAACAAAACCTGGTAGGCACATTCGTTATAAGGGTGAAGAGATCGAGAAAGGAGCAACACTTATCAGGCAGAATGAGGTCATCACACCTGCAGAGCTGGGTACAATGGCCACGTTCGGCTATGGCGAGGCCCAGGTCTATCGTAATCCAAGGATAGCCCTGTTCGCTACTGGGGATGAGCTGGTAGAGCCAGGCCGTCGGCTGGAGCCCGGTGAAATATATAATTCCAATTTATTCGTTCTATCAGACCTGACTACTAAACAGGGTGCGAATATCATGATGCAAGAAATTATTGCTGATGATCCCAATGCTTTGAGACTCTTTTTATCCAGGGCGCTGGAAGAGTGCGATGTCATTATTTCTTCTGGCGGTGTATCAATGGGAAAATATGATTATGTGCGCGAAATATTTTCTGAGCTTGGAGTGGAAGAACATTTCTGGAAAGTGTCTCAGAAACCAGGCAAACCGCTTTTCTTTGGAACGAACTCGGATACTTTGATATTTGGATTGCCTGGTAACCCGGTCTCCTGTTTTATAGGTTTTATGGAATGGGTTTGGCCTGTTCTTAACATGATAATGGGGGGAAGGGACCAAGAGTTGATCCCTGCTATCCTAACGACAACCTTTCCCAGAGATAGGTATAAGACCCGTTTTCTTTTTGGGAAGGCTTGGTTTCAGGAAGGACGTTTAGTGTGTGCGCCCTCATCAAAGGTTGGTTCTCACATGCTTTCTTCATCCCTGAATTCTAATTGTATTATCCGAACTGACCCTGGTGATAGCCATCTATCTGCTGGACGATCTGTACAATTACGTATTCTCCCTTGGAAACCGATCACATGATCATTACCCCTAAGGAACTGCAGAAATGGGTAAAGGATGGAAGAACCTTTCAGGTAATAGATATTCGTACGGAAGACCAGCGTGAGGAGTTTCCATTGAGTGTCATAGGATCCATTGTTGGATCGGCAGAGTCCCTACCATTGGCAAATGGACATCCTATTATTTTAGTATGTCAGTTCGGTGTGGTCACAGAAGGCCTCATTCTTGAAAAGGAATTGGATAATGCCTACAGCCTCCTTGGCGGTGCCCTGGCCTGGGAAGCTCTGCAAACTGAAAAAGATGATCTCAGTCGCTGGTCGCGCCAGACAGCCCTGCCAGAATTAGGGATCATAGGACAGAAAAAATTGAATAATGCCAGTGTCGCAATTGTGGGTGTTGGAGGTTTAGGCTGCTTCGCGGCCAACATCCTGGCTGCTGCGGGTGTGGGATCACTCTTGCTCGTGGATGGTGACAAGGTTGAGCTTTCCAATCTGCACAGACAGCATCTGTATGGATCGGATGATATTGGAAGTAAAAAGGTTACTGCAGCAAAAAAGCGTTTGTCGTCTCAGTACGATCAGGTCATACTGCATACAGTACCAGAAATGCTTGTCAATGATAATGCAAATGAATATTTACACAATGCGGATGTTATCGTTGATGCCACTGACTCGATCCAGACTAGGGTCTTGATCGACCACACTTCAAAGGAAACGGAGATTCCCATGGTCTATGGAGGTCTATATCGGTTTGAAGGTCAGGTGGCTGTGTTGAATCACCATGGAAGTCCTGGTTATAGGGACCTTTTCCCAGAACTACCTACAAGCGGTGATGCCTGCGCAGAGGCCGGTATCTTGGGAATGCTGCCAGGAATTATTGGGAATATCCAAGCCTTGGAAGCGGTCAAGCTGATCACTGGTATCGAGCCTACACTTGCTGGCAGGCTTCTGATCTACGACGGCCTTTCTCATAATACAACTATTGTGGATATCAGTAGAAAAGAATGAGGATCACGGTCAAATGTTTTTCCCAGGTTAGATACGCTCTGGAAAAAGATGAGCTATCTTTGGAACTGGGTCCTGGTAAGGACACGAAGGATGTGGAAGACCTGGTCCGGGAACATGCCAACAAAAAATTGGATGGGGTCCTTCTTCGTACGGCCGTTAACCGTGTATATATAAAGGAACCACAGGAACTTAAGGATGGTGATGAAGTAGCCTTTATTCCACCGGTTCAGGGTGGATAAGATGATCTTGACCGAGATCATACCAGCTACTATCGTGCCATTCCCATCGGACAATACACGCCGGGAAGAGGGGGCTGAACTGATTTTTAATGGGAGAGTCCGTGGAACAGAGCATGATAAGGATATACTATTTCTGGATTACGAACACTATGAAGGGATGGCAGAACAAGAATTGCGAACCTTAGCAAATGAAACAGCGGGAAAATTTCCGATCCAGGACCTTTTCTGCAGGCATCGTATCGGCAGGATCGCTATCGGGGAAACCAGTCTGCATGTTGTTATCTGGTCCCGGCACCGTAAGGAAGGTATTGAAGCAATGACCTATTTTATCAGGGAACTCAAAAAAAGGGTTCCCATATGGAAATGGGCCGTTCTGGTCTCGGGTGAGAGGGTTCCTAGTGAATGTGTTCATCAAGATTGAAGGAAAAATTCTAATTTATCTTCCCATATTTGCTCCAAATCTTCTTGCCAATAGATCACGGTATTGATAGCTTAGCCTGCCCTTTTTCCCAGAGTCACGCCAGGTTCCACATGCCAGGTAATGCGGTAAGGATAACAGGAGTAGTGTTTGGCTCTTTGCCTGGAAAAAGAATATCATATAGATCTTGATCAAGAAGAGGTCTGGGGCGCCATTAATGACCCAGAAATTCTTGCAGAAATACTACCCAACTGTGAATCTTTAGAGCCCATCTCAGAACACCAGTTCACTGCACATATAAA
>ENA-UPTF01000042-UPTF01000042.1-marine-metagenome-genome-assembly--contig:-NODE-42-length-80142-cov-7.155224_pt1 | contig 80142 bp, 52 predicted proteins | sample MGYA00238166_ERZ767019 | MGnify/ENA primary metagenome ERZ767019 (study PRJEB28930, sample SAMN06266391) | marine metagenome | isolation source: Sea water from 250 m depth | place: Atlantic Ocean | study... | reverse complement strand
GTAGGAGTCTGGGCCGTATCTCAATCCCAGTGTGGCTGATCATCCTCTCAGACCAGCTACCGATCATCGCCTTGGTAGGCCATTACCCTACCAACAAGCTAATCAGACGCAGGCCCATCCTAAAGTGCGAGCCGAAGCCCGCTTTAACAACTGTACCCCAAAGGGTCCGCTGCATCATCCGGTATTAGCTCCGGTTTCCCGAAGTTGTCCCAGTCTCTAGGGCAGGTTACCTACGTGTTACTCACCCGTTCGCCAGTTTACTACTATTCCGAAGAATAGGTTCTCCTTGACTTGCATGTATAAAGCACGCCGCCAGCGTTCGTCCTGAGCCAGGATCAAACTCTCCATTGTATGTTTTTAATGGTTTGTTGAAATTGGCTAGAATCAACGTAAGACTCACTGCATACCAAATTGTCAAAAATCTTTTCGTGTAAAGCCTGACAATTTACTTTCCTAGCTTGGCACTAGTCAATATATATAAATGCTAATAAACCTGATTTTTTATAAGGTCTGGTTCTTCAAAATCTAAGAACCTTTCTGGAGATATAGAGTCCATTCTATCTAAAGCATAATAGCGTATTAGACTTTGATTCTTTTCATTGGTATCGTTAAACGATTTAATCAAGCTACTAACATGAAGAATTGAACCTATCACTAAAGGAGGAATAGTATAATGAAAGATTGCAGATTTAGATGATAATGACTTTGTAAGATTACCATCTGATAACTCAAATCCAGCGTTCACGCCTTTGTAGACTGGAATAACAATTCCTGGAGACTTGTCAAAATGTATTGCCCCACTTAATTTATTACTTCCACCCAGACTATAAATACCATACAATAATAGAGCAGTTATTAATATGCCTTGTCCATTCTGCCGATCTTTAAGAACAAACTGTCCACCCCCAGGCAATAACATTCCGCCCAGTGCTACTTTTGCACGACTATGCTGCGGCACATCCGATACATTTTCAATAGCCTGATATAGAGGAATCATTAGTTTAGAATAATGCCTATGGTTAAAACTTTCTTCTGCTGAAACGAATAAAGCTCTGGCCTCTTCCCACTCAAGAGATTGAAAATGAGCATAGCCCCTGAGAGTTAGATAATAAGGATCATTACTGCCCTTTGTATTTTTTAATACTGATTTTGTATCACCTTCCATTAGAAAAGAATATATCTCTCTATATTTAGATGCCTTGTGAGCCATAGAATTTTCAGGCTCTATTTTCATTACCCTATTATAATAGCGCCTTGCTAAAGAATATTTTTCCATACCCTCATAAGAACGAGCAATTAAATATAAGATTGCAGGCCTCAGTGGATCATCTGGGAGTCTATATAAAAACTGAAAACAAGAAATCAGACAGCGTTCATAGTATCCTTCATTATATAAAAAATCACAGAAAGACAGCATTTCATCGCGTTGATAATTAGTATGGTCTGCCCATTCTGTTTGTATCTGATCAACAGAACGATAGTTCTCTTGTGCAGATACAAAACATAGCAGCAGTAATATTATATACGTGTTTGACTTTCGCATAAAAAAATTCCCCCAACCTCAGATGGGGGAATTTACATTATTTTTTAAAAAAAGAAAGAGTCTTAACGGATTAAGAGCATTTTCTTTCTAGAGATGAAAGATTCTCCTCTTAGCTCATAAAAATATACCCCAGATGCTACATCATTGTTTAGCATATCATTTCCGTTCCACTCCACAGTATATCTTCCGGGAGCCATCGACTTATTAATAAGAGTCTGAACATCCTGACCTAATAGATTGTACACGCGAAGCATAACAACTTCTGAATTAGGAACATCAAACGTAATCTGAGTACTAGGATTAAATGGGTTTGGATAGTTTTGGAAAAGTGCATACTCACTTGGAAGTATAGATCCTTCATCCGCTGACGCAACCGTAGTATTTACTGTTGCTGGACTATCTTGACTTGGATAACTGCAAACAACATTTAATAGTTCAGGGTTCAGGCTAGTACCAGGAATATTTACAACAGTAAAATAAAATGAAACATTATCAGGCAGTGATACCCCATCGGCTAAAGTATATGTCAAGTGCAATAGATTTCCTTCTACTCCATTACCTTCGGTCCTAGCGCGATTAACACTGTATGCGAGCACCTTGACATGGTCTTCTACCCAGTTTCCTAAAATCGTCATATCTGAGGTAGGGTCACCTTCATCATTAACTAACCCCTGAAGTTTATCGCCTCTGGATACACCAGAATAGGTTAGATCAGAAAAATCATGGTATATGTCTAGCTCAATACCTCTAATAGGTTCATTGTCAACAATATTGATAGTAAAAGTAATCTCACTTCCTGTGATATCAACACCATTAATAAAATTCACACAAGCACAAAGCCCCGTAGAAATCTCTAAACCATAAGTTGGGTTTGGACTACCATCAGGAAGCATTGTACGCATGTCTACATGGTAAGAAGAGTCTGCCGGACAGTTTATATCAGCCCATGAGGACGATACCATAAAAATCAACGTCAAGAATATTGAACCTATTTTTTTCATTTTATTCTCCTAGAAATCTTTTCTGTATCTTATTAGACACATATCTTCGTGTAAAGTTAAGTGCAAACCGCTTAAAATAGCAAACGTCAGTCTATTTAACTAGTGCCAGCTTTTGAACGTGGTAGTTAGCACCTATCTCAACCTTTAAAAAATAAATTCCAGTAGGGGACATCACGCCATAACTATTTTTTCCAGACCATCTGCCATGTATCCTGCCAGCGACTACCTGGGTATTAATAAGCTCATTGACCTGCCTGCCGCTTACATCATATACACTAACTAACAGATTACCAGCCTCTGGAACATCCATATAAAAATTTGTAGTCGGATTAAATGGATTTGGATAGTTATCACTAACATAGAATTTTTCTGGAATAATACTTTCTTTACTACCGATAGACATGACACTCTCATCATAAACACCAGTACGATGCATGGTCGCACGATACAATGACCAACTGTCCATAAGCTGCGCATCAAACTTAATGTCAATCACATCAAGCCCTGCAGTCGTACCAATCACCAGCTCAAGGTCACCATCATTATCTATGTCTTCGATCGCGGGAGTTGACTCAATACTCCCATCTATAGGAATCGGGAAATTACCCATTAAAGATCCATCACTCTCATATGCAAATACCATCCCTGTTTTCCTCGCAGCCAATACCTCAATCTGACCATCTCCATCTAGATCCGCCAAGACTGGTTCTGATAAAGAGTTATACCCAAGATCAACAGGCCAACCTGGTAGAAGTTCATTTGCAACTGGATCCCAAACATGAATCTTATCATCATATCCGCCAAATAATAGATCTAACTGACCATCATTATTTAAATCACATACGGAGATACCACCCCGAATATCATCACCGGTATTATACTGTGCATATATACTAGCATCATGATGGAGCACATAAAGATCACCACTGTTACACCCTGCCGCGATCTCATAGTCACCATCACCATCCACATCAACAATCGTTGCCGGCATGCTAAACCTGCTTTCAGCAGTAAATGGAAAGCCATCTTTGACCTGGCCACCGATAGCCTCGATCGCATAGATCTCTTTGTCATAGGTTACACAAACAACATCCACCACACCATCATTCTCAAGGTCATGCACCGCAGGACCGGCAAACATAGAACCAATCTCTTTTGGAAAGCCAGACTCTGTGGCACCATTATGGTGAATCACGTAGACCTGACCCCCAGAGCCTGTGGTCGTTGTAAACACAATCTCAAGATCCTGGTCCCCATCAATATCAACCAATGCTGGAGTACCTTCAACAAAGCCTAAAAGAGTATAGGCAAGCTGCTGCGATCCGTCCGCATTAATGATATACAGCTTCCCTGAACTGTTGCCAAAAACAATCTCCATCTGACCGTCATTGTCCACATCACCAATCGCGGGGCTGGAACGGACACGATCGGTGGACTGAAAAGGAAATCCGGTGAGCTCCTGACCAAAAGAATTATATCCGTATAGTAAATTATTATCAGAGCCAAAATAGATCTCTTTATACCCATCAAGATCTAGATCGACAACGATCGGAGACGACTTGATCACCATCCCATCTAGAGGAAATCCGGACTGCGACAGAGTAAGATCAAGACTAATATTTTCTACCGCCAGGTATGGATAATCATCTGTACCTGCTGTAATTGTAATCGTACAGGGGACGCTTCCAGTAGCCGCATCTGGTTCTGCGCTCACTAAAAACCAATCAAAAATAGTTGAAGAAATTTCTCCTGGAGGTATTGTAATATCGCCCAAGGGAGAATTATTAAACTCAATATGGTTATCCAGGATGGTTATCCTTGGGTCTTGCGAAGAAAGGGTAAGCTCAATATTTACAGCATCCCCGCCCCACTGATTTATAAGTACAACCTTCACCCGGGTTGTGTCGCCAGGATTAAACTGGTTGTCTCCATCGGTATCTTGGAGATAGCTAAGCCCATTGACATTCAGTATAGGATAGAATGCCTGGTTCTCAAGCAGACTTGGATGATAGGACGCAACGATCGCATCCATTCGTTCTCCCTGCCCTAGACTAAAATTATTTGTACATCCGGCAGATGAATAGTTCATATAATTTTGCACCGGATCATTACCCGGATCATCCGGACAGCTGTCTTGATTTGTGTTGCACCCATGAAGATAGTCCGAATGGTTTCTTGGAGTATCCGCCACAGCATCATCAGGAGCACTGCAATCGGTCTGGAATGTATGATAAAGACCAAAATAATGACCTATCTCATGGGTCGCAGTATCATCCCCATAAGAGCCACCGGCAATGCACCTATAATCAATAGTAATACCCTGCCTGTAGTGTCCCTCACTATATTGAGTTGGAAACCATGTGTAGCCGCAATTGATAAACCCAGTCCCCGCGCCAGCTAATTCTGCACTATATACATTTAAATAATGAGCAGGATCAATATTCAGAGCCTGCATTCCCTGGGTGTCCATACCGCTGGCGTCTGGGTCCCAGCCTTCAAACCAATCATCATTCTCTGTTCTGTCGATCGTATCTAGAATAAATGCAATATTATGATCTTGAAAATCATAATTCATGACCTGTATCTGGTACTCAATCTGGGCATCGGTCAGGTTTCCTTGATTATTACTGGCGTGTATAACATGCCACGCAACATATACAATTAGTAAAGAATCATCCCTGGAATCGTTTTCGTTTAGCCATTGTTCAGCCTCTATTCTTGAAAATATAATCTCATCAATAGTGGGCGGCCTCGTACCACAGACTCTTACAGCTAGGTCTGCATTTTCATCATTTGTAATAATTTTTTCTACAGCTGTCTGCGCCGCAAGAAAACTATAAAATAATAAAATTACGATTAGAAATATATTGTTGACCTTATTCATACGATTCACTCTTATCGCATTAGAATCATTTTCCTCATCTCACTATATAGTTGTTGTCCGCTATTCCCAATCGCAGTAAGTCGATAAAAATACATTCCTGATGCCAAACCATTCATGGAAATATTAAAATCGTAGAAACCAGCTTCCATGCTATTTCCATTAATAATTATTTGAACGCTCTCACCTAATATGTTAAATATCTCAAGCGTTGTATTGGCCTGTTCGGACAGCCCAAACTGTATCCTGGTTGACGGATTAAAAGGGTTCGGATAGTTTTGAGAAAGCGAAAACTGATCTGGTACCTGATTATTTAAACCATCGACCGTCTCTAAAGCATTCTCACCATCCATCTGGGCACGAATCATCCACACGCCTCCAGGAGAATAATTGCTTAGCGGCTCCCACCCTAGACCAATTCCAAAGTCCAGCAAACTAGTTGACGCCCAAGTTGAATTGTTCCAGTCTACACCTAGATTAAAGTTGACAGCCAACTGCTGATAGCCAACATAAACCCCGCCTTCAGCGATTGGAATAGAAAAACCTTCATTCTCAAAATTAATGTCGTTCCACCCTTGTATCATATTAAGAGGAAAACCTTGCAAAATAGTAGTCCCAGGTTTCCCATCGGGTCCGTCATCATCCCAAACATATACTAATACAGTACCTGATTGAGAATTGGGAACATAAAAACTTGCAGAATAAAGATCAGAAGGATAGCCGTTTGGTGTAAATTTTGAGGCCAAGAAATTACCGTTTCCAACAGGCATAACATCCTCACTTGTACCATCATCATATATTACATCATAAATCGAATTTGATATTGGAAGCCCACACACTGGATAGGTCTGCTCACTAATTGCCTCATCATATACTGAGGCAATACGATAGCAATACTCAACCCCATTGTTTACGATATTATCAACATAGGATGTAGAACTAATGCCGCTACCATTAAACATAAGCTGGTAACTGCTTCCATCAAGGCCGGGATCTCTGTAAACATTAAAAACAGGAGTAGATCCACCTGTTGACGTAATTCTTGCCTGTATCCCAAATTCACCATCATTTACAACATCAGTACTTGCTGCTACCTCAGACCACGCACTCCATCCACCTAGATTTGACCAAGAGTTAGAACTAGGTGCACTGCTTTCATCGATTCCAAGCCCAATTGTATTCGTCACCAGTAACGCAATTATAAATGAACTCTGAAACGTCCAGTCTAGTGGAATCTCAGATGTAAAGCCCTCAGCTTCCGTTTCAATAGTTACTTCGTATAATGGTATCGGTGAGGGAACGCCTCCGATGACAGCGAACCCAGCAAGAGTAGTAGAACCAGCATTGCTGGCCCATACTCTAGCAGCGTGAACCCAGACAAGTTCAACACCATAGGGCATACCGAAATTATTTCCTAAGTACCCCTGACCATCTACAATTATAGCATTTTCAAAAGTACCATCATCAAAACTTACCCACTCATCTGAATACTCGGCTCCACCAGAAGGAGCGTCCCAGGTAACCTCAACAGAACCATCAAAAGCAACTGCAGCTACGTTTTGAGGCATTGGAATCACAGGAGGAACACCAATAAAATCAACATGCCAAAGATCCCCACCAAGCGCAACAAGAGATTTCGACTCAAATCCTGTGGTATCTTCACCATCGTTTGTAAAAACTCCCGCAATACTTATATTATCAACCCACACACCGGTAAGGTTAGGGTTGTCCGTTGTACAATAACCTGGGTCAGCAGAAAAAGCAAAACGGACTAGAACCTCTTGACCATTATAAGACTGAGGAATATCTACCTCTGTAGGCTCCCACGCCGAATTTGTTTCAGGACCACCCCAGCCAGGGATACCACAACCTTCATTAAACTCATGGCCAAAACTATAAGTATCGCTAGTATTATATACTGGAAATGCATCCTCCAAAATTTCCCATGTCCCACCTCCATCAGATGAAATACGTATGTTAAACGCGTCCCATCCATCATACACTACACCTGGTAAACAATCCGGACAAGAAGCACCTGTACAAAGATTTTCAATCGCTCGTTTTTGGTCAAAGGCAATTGTGTGTGTACTTGTTCCTGCCGGAATCTGGATTGGTGGCGTATCAAGAACCTGGTACCAATGGTCTAAATATCCACCATTTGTTCCTATGGATGGATCACCCATCCACCATGACTGCCCTGAACCACCATAGGCACCATATGTATCTGTATGCCAAGCGGGTTCTGTACTAGTCTGATCTACAGAGACCCATCCTGCCATTGTGCTGTCCTCAAAGCTTTCGAAATAGATATCCGTGCCATCCACATTAACACTAATATCATCTAAAAATAATCCCTCACCCTGCGGCGCATCACTGTCAGAGTGAAACCAATAACGCAACTGAATAGAAATACCTGCGTAGTCATCAATATCTATTGGTGTACTATAAGTAGTCGAAAACAGGCTCCAAAACTCCGGCGCATCAGAATACACATAATTTGGGATAGTACCCGTAGTATCTCCATAAGGATTGGAAACATAGTACCATGTTTGTCCTTGATCTCGGCTAATCTGCATACCCCAAAAATCAACATTAGGAAAATCATCTCCATCAAGAAAAGATCCCCTTAGAAGAAAGTCTACACTAACCTGATCACCCGTTGGAATATCAATCGTTGGAGAATAAATATAATTTTCCATGTCAGTGTTGTATGATCCGCTCTCATTTTGACAGACAAGACCATAGTCTCCTGTTCGAAAAGCAGTTTGGCTATCGCTACTATTATCACTAACCATTGACGTTCTTTCAATAATATTATTTTCTCTCGCAAACAAGATGCCCGCGAATATCACTAGTAAATAAAAATGCGTTTTCATTATGATCTTCCCATACAATTAAAATTAAAGATGGGGCAATATGTTTACTACCCCACCCAATACTATTTCGGTTAACAGTCTCTATAACTATTAAACGATGTATAAGCATTTAATACTTATACATAAATTAAGCACCAATGCAACGCCAGCGCTTTTCATTCTAGATTACTTCATTAGAATAAGTTTTTTTGTCTCTGATACATCGTTCACAGTCATGGTGTAAAAATAGACACCGCTTGATAAGTGAGACGCATCTAAGATATAGTTATGGCTACCAGCCTGGACTCTATTACTCATCAATGTTTCTACTAGGCCCCCTCTAACATCATAAAGCTTCAGACTTACATTAGAGGTTCTGTCTATACTGTAACTAATCTTGGTTACAGGGTTAAACGGGTTTGGATAATTCTGCTGTAACACAAACTGCGCAGGAATAATATCACTCTCACCACTGTGATCAGTGCTAAGTGACTCAAGATCATTTTCATACCTACCTATATATACATAGTTCATATAGTCCTCAAAACTAGCTGCAGGGGGATATGTTTCCACATCAAAATTAGGTACCTGACAAAATACTCCCATATCATTATCTGTACCTATGTTGGCAAGGTGCATCCCGACCTCTAGCTGACTAACAGTGTTTGTGATATTCTCTGGCTCATTACATACATATGTGCTTCCATCATCCTCATCTACACATGTACCCCACCAGGTTCTTCCATTGTCAACAGATTTAGCCATAAATAAATCAATATCTCTAGGCTCGTACAAGGTACTGTCTGCATTATATGATGCCGCTGACATATTAGAGGCTCCGTACCAGAGTACCTGACTACCATCCTCATAGCTTGGTCGAATATTTGGATAAAAATAATATATTGGATCACTTCCCAAAACCATATTCCCAGCTGTAGGCCAATCAGCCCAAAAAGTATCAGAAAAATCATGAATCAAATTTGCTGTCCAATTGTCTGGTTGCTCAATAGGATTTGCATTATAAAAGTGCATCATGCCAGCACCACCAAAACGGTTTTCCCAATAGATTGAGTCGGCAAGACCGTCACCATCATTATCCTCGCACCCACCATCAACATCCTTACACACCCAAGGGTAGTTCATTACTACAAAGTGAAGTCCGCCATCATGGTCTGTCATCATATCGTATGAATAATGTAAAAAATAACCTGGAGTATAAAAGAAGTTGGAACTATCATTGCTATAGTTAATAGTGTCACCGCATGTATATGTGCTGCCATCATCATCTGTACACTGCGCCCAAGGGTACCAGGGCTTATCCGGATACTCATCAGGATTTAGCGACCAAAGAGTATAAAGAGAGTCAGATAGTTCAATTATTTCCTCATCTGGAAGATAGTGATACCCAGAGTTTTTGTGTCCACCTTCAGAGCTCCAGGTTTCACCATAGTCTTCCGTTTTCTTAAAAAAGATTGTGTGTAAATAAGGTGCCTCCGTGTCACTATCAAAGGTCCAAGATGTCATGCCCATATATCCTATTCCATCGTTATTTACATGAAAATCTGGTCGACCAGTGTACCCAGTACACTCGTACCAAAGACAATTTCCCTGGTCATCCTGATCGAGTGTATCCTGCTGCCAAAACTCAGGAGCGTCCACTGAAACATATCCATTGGTAACGTTAATACTTCGGATCATATATTTTGAATAATTTTCCGCTGCAGCCCAGCTTGTATATGCAGCAAGCAGTCGAACAGATCCATCACTCCCATCAACCATTTGGGCATTTCCATTCCATAGATCTGGAGGGTCACAAACCTCACCCTGAGAAGTATTCAGGTTTACACAGCCTTCATTGATATGTTGTATTCCAGAAAAATTGGAGTTTTCACCGACACCGAAAAAATCATAAGAGTACATAGGCACTCCACCATAGCTGCCACCGCCATATGCTGGTGTTGTATACTCGTTCCAAACAGCCGTCGCTTTATTATGATATGAAGAAACAACACCGCTAGGATAACGCGCCTGAGGAGCGCCATTTGCAGTAGGTAGTCCAGGATTAGTTATAGTATATGTTTGATTCTCTGGATAAGTTGTATTAATGCGACTTTCTACAAACCACTGCTCACCATAAGGATCTGATTGTGCTACGCCTAAGAATCCAGCAGTTTCTTCCAGCGTTCCCCACTGACGATAAACAGCGATCCATCCAGCATTTTCACCGCCTCCAGCATCATCATAGGAGTAACCTAAAGGATTATTATTCTCTAAAAAAGCTCCGTATCCATTTTTTGAAGAGTCAACCTTCCAGTATACAAAATCAGTATCTCTAGATAACGTCCGAGCAGGACCCCTTTCTTTTACAGGACTGATTGTGTTGTTGTCTTCAGTTTCCAATTGTATATTATTTTGCACTATCTTATCTGGGGAATCAGCAAAAACAAAACAGCCTATAACTACCAATGTTACTATCTTATATTTCATATAATACCTCTCATTGTCTATTCGTATAAATTAAATATTTATCTAATTGTGTGAAAAAAAGTACTTCATCAACCGAAATAAAGCAAGACATCAAAACTCTATTCCTAATGAAACCTGATGTGTTGACCTTAAAAGATCATAATCCACAAAAGCGTAGTCCACCACAGCCATCATCTTACCTAATCTGATCCTCGCACCTGCACCGAAACTCAGCCCTGCCGTATCATGACCAAGGTGTGTTCCCACCCGGGCAAAGGCCAGGTTCTGCCAACTATACTCCAAGCCCATTGTACTATAAACGGTATAATCATTCGGCTTAATACCATCCAAACTAATCTTTAAACTGTGCTGCGGATGTTTCATAAATACGCTGTTCGGGCCAATCAATTCATCCTCTATCCCAAGTCTAAAAACCAGAGGAAGAGGAAATTTTGTTGTGATCTTACTCACGCGCTCATCCACATTAATCGTATCCGGTACAGTGATATGTAAACTCTCTCCGTTATACTGAACCTCAGGACCAAAATTTGTAATGCTCATTCCCAAGATAACGCCATAGATACCAGTATCAAAGTTTGAACCAATATCAAACGCAATCACCTGCATGTCCGCCTCATAGATTACGTCTCGAATATAGTTTAAAGATCCCCCGACCTTTAGCCTGTCCGTTAGCCTCCGAGCATAGGTCGTACGGAATGCTGTAGACACTACTCTGAAATCTTCTCCTGTACCATCCGGATAGTACTCATTGGTCACGGCCATAGGACCACTGTCTAAGTAAAACAAATGGAAACCTACATAGTCAGAAGGTCCCATTTTCCTACCATAGCTGAGAACGCCGTGCTGTATCCCAGCAAGATAGTTGACCATAGAAAAATAGGCCTCGCTCTTCTCAATAAAAGCAATGCTGGCAGGATTATATGGAATGCCCGCGATGCCACGCCCTGAGGCAACATGCGCACCACCCATCCCTATCGCACGGGCTGAGGTCTCTAGCCTTAGCCAGTTTGCAGTAGACGTAGCAACCTTGGTAACTACCTCAGGAATATCACGATACTGACCAAAGACAGTCGTAACAAACAATAATACAATAATACAATATCTGATCATCGAATCACCGCAAACTTTCCAATCTTTTCCTTACCATTTTTGCTTTCGACATGGTAAATGTATAGGCCTGGAACAACCTCTTGATTGTTTTCAGTTCTTAGGTCCCACCACTCGTTACCATCAAACTGGCTGCTGTGATCTAAAACTCTCACAATCTCACCGGTAATTGTAAAGATACTGATCCGGCACTCCTGCGGAAGATTTGTGAATCTCATTTTTCTTGAATTTAGCGTCTCATTATACCGAGAGCGCACAATGTAAGGATTCGGGACAACCTTAATAGTATCTAAGGTTGTGTCTGCGACAGTGGCCACTTTTCCAAGTACGCTCATATCAGAGATCCAATTATCACCGTTTTCAAAAAATTTCGATGGACTATAAATATATTTTTCGCCCCCTTTCCATGGATAGACTGGCCTCCATGTATTATCATTTACACCATCATTATTATCATCAGCAAATTCTGAGGACGGTTGAATGTTTTTAGAAATGCCAGAGGTTACCCAGAGCATCTGTCCAAAGAATACTGTATCGTTTTCTGAATACTCATTAGAGCTCATCCATTTCAGAAAGACCTGCTTCCCGCTTGGAATACGATAGTTCATACTAAGATTAAAATTATATTTCACCTGCTGCTCACCGGCAATAGAAATGGTATCATTTGTTAAAGAAATTTCTTCACCTCTAGTCCAGGTCAAGTCTCCTACGCCATCATCAGTACCGCCTGATGGATTATTATTGGTTCCCATGTCAAAACAGGTGAGCCCTACTTTTTTGTTTGTATACAGATTTGTAACCCTAAATGGTAGACCCATGATACCAGCGCCAACAGATATTGAGTCTCCCACCGGTTCAGAGAAAAACTCTATCTGATAATCAAAATTAGGCCTTCTAAGGTAACTAGCCAGATTGGTATAAGACATATTGACCTCAATATTATCAATGAAATACCATCTAACTAACTCTAAAGAATCCAGCAGGGACCCATCAGCATTGACCAACTCGGAATTATACTGAAGTACAAACTCAGGCGGAGCAGAGGGGTTTAATGGCAGCGCATTCTCAAACTTAAAACGTAGACCATCCATCATATTACTCCACCGATCTAATGACTGAGCTAACTGATATTCTGGGATAGTGATTACCGCTGCATCAGAAGTAGCCCCAGGAAGATTAACAAGTGAATCTTTCTGGAAAAATGTCAATGAAGAAATCTCATAATCTTGAGAGTACTTTGGCACCCCATTCGCTTCAATCTCATACACAAAGACCAAGGGGTCTTCACAGGCGATCCCATCGATTGCCAGAGGTCCCTGGTCTGCCTTTATTTCGTACTTTAATAACTTGTCTGATGCGATCTTTGCACGGTCTACAATAAAATAATTTCTGTCACCGGTTCCAATATTATTTGAGTCCGATAAAAATATTGCCTCAATATCATTCTCATCCGGAAATGATATATTGCTCGCTGTGTAGCCAGGAACAACTGTAATAAAATTTTTATCTGCTGAAGAAGACCCTTTCCGTGTTTCTAAATAAGGATAGCCCCTACCCTCATTAAGAACCGACCTGATTAGATTCCCATATATATCGAAATAGTCTAGCACACTAGGACCCAAAAACTTATCAGGGTTTGTATATGCCCACACAGTATCCGCCGTATATGTTGAACCCGAGTCATCCTGTGTATATTCAATACTAAATGACTCAAGGCCAATATCATAAGCACAAACAGTATAGGTATACTCAATCCCATCAACAACATTTGAGTCAACAAACGAATACTCAATACCTGAGTTATACCCTAAACTGAATCTTGGCGCAAGAGGATCGAGGCCGTATATAGAGGTATTTCTTATTGGATCATCACTATCGCAATCCTCACTAGTATAAATACAATGACCAATATCCCTTTCTGAAGATAGATCAAACTGTGCAATAGGAAGCCATCCAACAAAGTTGCCATCAAAATCATAAAGCTTATCCTCTGCACCGCCCCAGGTGATTCCTCCATCAATAGATCGATAAAGCTTATACCCTTCAAAATCAGCATAACCTGTTAAAGAATCTATCGAAGCCTCTGAGCTAGCATCCCAAGAAACAAGAACACGATTATGATCAGCAACCGCAAATATTTTCGGAGCATATGGCGCAGAAAAATCACTGAAAACAACGTCAACATCATCAGAAGATACAGCACCCTCAGAGTCAGTAACCTGGAGCCTGTATGTATATTTTGTATAAGAAGATGTTGGATCTAAATCACTAACAATGATCACAGGATCATTTGTCACTGAACCATTGGGAGCAGTCCAAGAAAAGGATAACTCATCACCCTCAGGATCATAGGAAGTACCAGCATTCAGAGTAACAGACCTATCTTCAAATTTAGGTATTCTTCTGTCCTTACCCGCATCAGCAACAGGGCAAATATTTTGCTGAACAGTAACAGTTACTGTATCACGATCAGAGCAGTGCTGCTGACCGGCAATAGTTTCAGTCACTATTAGCTCAAAACTGTAGTCTCTATTCTGGTTAAGATCAACAGGGCTTGTCACAATTAAATCTTGGGATGAAGCACCTTCCATACCTAGCGAACCATCAATTAATGACCAAGAATAAGATAATATGTTCCAGTCTACATCATATGACTTAGCCGCTGTAAGAGTAAATATGGGCTCACAGGTTATAAAATCATTACCCGCATCCGCATGCGGAGCCGTATTATTAAGATAGGTCACAAGCAGAGTATCACTGATAAAGTTTTCACCATCATCAACAGTAAGTGCAAACTGAAAGACCTGGTCCGAAGTAATATCTGGAAAACTAAAAGTCGATAATGATGTATTTGCATTATCTAAACTCGAACTATAACCATCCAAGGAGGCCCACTCGTAATTCAAATTAGCATTATCCGGGTCAGAAGAATCAGAAGCATCCAATAATACAGTTGTCTCACAACCACTACTGATAATCAAATCATCGCCCACATCAGGTATCGGACACATATTCGCCTGAATCATCACTAAGACCGTGTCAAAGTCTTCACACACTTCATCATCATCATACACCCTAAGCTGAATACGAAATTCCGTATCTTCAGCTAGACTCTGGGGATAATTAAAATATGGCTCTGCCCTTCTTGACTGACTACTTGAGAACGAAATTCCATCATCAAGTGAGGCCCACTTATAGTTTATGGAGCCACCTGAAACGCTAGAGGCAGTACCGTCTAAATAAACACGGTAATTGCTTCCAGATTTTTTTCCGCCACATACACCCATATTTTGACCTGCGTCTGACACACAAACCTGACAATATATAGTGGTATTAAATATTATATAAAAAAGAAATAAAGTCCGTTTCATCAAAACTCTATCCCTAACGAAACCTGATGTGTTGACCTTAAAAGATCATAATCCACAAAAGCATAGTCCACCACGGCCATCATCTTACCTAATCTGATCCTCGCCCCTGCACCGAAACTCAGCCCTGCCGTATCATGACCAAGGTGCGTTCCCATACGGGCAAAGGCCAGGTTCTGCCAACTATACTCCAAGCCCATTGTACTATAAACGGTATAATCATTTGGCTTAATACCATCCAAACTAATCTTTAAACTGTGCTGCGGATGTTTCATAAAAACGCTGTTCGGGCCAATCAATTCATCCTCTATCCCAAGTCTAAATACTAAAGGAAGCGGAAATTTTGTTGTGATCTTACTCACGCGCTCATCTACGTTAATCGTATCCGGGACAGTGATATGTAAACTCTCTCCGTTGTACTGAACCTCAGGACCAAAATTAGTAATGCTCATTCCCAAGATGACGCCATAGATACCAGTATCAAAGTTTGAACCAATATCAAACGCAATCACCTGCATGTCCGCCTCATAGATTACGTCTCGAATATAGTTTAAAGATCCCCCGACCTTTAGCCTGTCCGTTAGCCTCCGAGCATAGGTCGTACGGAATGCTGTAGACACTACTCTGAAATCTTCTCCTGTACCATCCGGATAGTACTCATTGGTCACGGCCATAGGACCACTGTCTAAGTAAAACAAATGGAAACCTACATAGTCAGAAGGTCCCATTTTCCTACCATAGCTGAGAACGCCGTGCTGTATCCCAGCAAGATAGTTGACCATAGAAAAATAGGCCTCGCTCTTCTCAATAAAAGCAATGCTGGCAGGATTATATGGAATGCCCGCGATGCCACGCCCTGAGGCAACATGCGCACCACCCATCCCTATCGCACGGGCTGAGGTCTCTAGCCTTAGCCAGTTTGCAGTAGACGTAGCAACCTTGGTAACTACCTCAGGAATATCACGATACTGACCAAAGACAGTCGTAACAAACAATAATACAATAATACAATATCTGATCATCGAATCACCGCAAACTTTCCAATCTTTTCCTTACCATTTTTGCTTTCGACATGGTAAATGTATAGGCCTGGGGCAATTTCCTGGTTATTGACAGTGCGCATGTCCCACCAAGCATTCCCTGAGGTCAGACTCTGATGTTCAAACTCATGGACAAACTCACCTGTAACCGTAAAGATGCTGATCGTACACTGACCCGGTAAGTTTGTAAAACGCACCTGTCTTAGATATTCACTCTCTTTATACCCTGAGCGTACAATGTATGGGTTAGGTACAATGCCCACATTATCAAGATTTGCTTGTGGCTGCACACCCGGATATACCTGTACATAATTTCGATCCAACACTGTGGTTCCTTTTGAATTCTCTATATTGGCATAACCTTCAGGGCTTGCCCACTGGTCCGGGTTCGAATAGTTTGTATCAATCACCGCATTAAATTGTCCATTGCCTAGTGGCTCATATATAGTACGGTACGGAGGCTCCACTCCCATATCATACGCAACAATAGAGTAGGTATATTCGAGGCCATCAATAACATCGGTATCTTCAAAAACATAGTGGAACGTGTCCCCATCAGCCACATATGGTTCAGACAATTGAATCATATCAAACCCAGTATCGCTCCCAAGACTGAACCATGGGAAGTATGGATCCTGTCCTTTTATGGAATGACCTCTAGATTCTTTTGGACCACAATTATAGTCATTACTATAGGCACAATGCAGGGAATCAGCTTCTGCAGAAAGATCAAACTGCGCATACGGACGCCATCCGACAAAAATACCATCTGTGTCATAGATCATATCATTTGGCTTACCCCAGGTCGCACCATCATCTAGACTTTTATAGATCTTATAGCCCTCAAAGTCTGCATAACCAGTTACCACATCTGTTGAAAACTCAGCTTTATTATCCCAATAAAGATTTACCTTTCCCTGATCAGTCACAGCATGGACTGTTGGACGCGTAGGAGGCGTAAACCCCTGATAGCGAGAGTTATACATTACCTGGGCAAAACGTGCATTATTAATGAGATCTTCCTCATTCTGCCCAAAAATAATACAAAAAGAAAAAGGGACCTCACGGCCAACTGGAAGGTCAAACGGCCCACAGCTTAGGATCAGCACACAGTCCAATCCATCTGGCTCTCTTAAAAATGCTGGCTCTTCTTTTAAGCCCTCTAGCGAGTCAAAATGCGGATTGAGTTCTGTTCCAGCATCTGTGCCAGGGTTTGGAGTATGAAAATACCATTCGTGCTCATCATCATTCAGGTTTGTTGTATCACCAATCATCAGCTTGTACAAAATTTCTTCTTTGTTTTTTGCCTGGGGACATCCTGGCGCTCCAGCATAACATCCACTTGAGTTACCCTCTGCCTGAGTAACCCCAGGACGGCTGTACCAGTCAAACCAGTGCCAGTCTGTCATCTTTAGTGGCTCTCCAGGAAAAATATCGGTAGTACCATCCTGATCTAGATCAACCTCAACCGTGGCTCTTGGTGAGTCCAGCATCTGTGTCGCGACTATACCAAAATTATTTCCGCCAGGACTTTCATCATCCATAGCATAACCCGGAATTCCTGAGAGCCCATCATAATCGCCAACCATAGCCATACTAACCGATAAGCGTTCATTATTAAGCTCAAAAAACTCATAATAGTATTTCATAAAATCATCATCATTTGTATGCAGGCCTGAATTATAGCCGCCCTTATCACCAACTAAAACGTCTGCATCCATGTAAAAACCAAGAGACATACCCTTATAATCAAATCCCTTACCCCTGTTCAACTTCGTTCCATCAGGCATGATCATTCCATCTCCGCAGATCTGATTTCCATCATCATCTACAATCGGAACACCATACTCATCTTCCGCACACCAGTCTCCACTTTCGTTTCTTACTTTGACCGTCACAAACATAATATCCTCAGCATAAGAAACCCCGTATGAGTGCGCCGTAGACATTACCCTTAGACCAGTAGGATAGCCTGTTGTTTGATACTCATTATTGGTGTTCACCACGTTTGCTCTGTGAGCCCATCGGTCGTCAAATTCCATATATACGTCCATATCAGACACAAAACGTCCGGGCACTTCCTCCCAACAGTCTGGATCTTTTCTAGAATTATCGCAGCCGGGTAAAAAAGTATTGTAGTCCTGGCTCCACCATCCGGGCCAGAATGATTCTTCCACACCAAGCTCATTGTTAAACCTCTTGGGCCAGGTACTTGAATAGTCACTGTGAGCAAGCAGAGGATATGTGTCTGCCGCATCTGTCACATAGGTATCTCCAAAAAGATCTCCCGATGTTACCTCTGTATTGTGCGTATTCGTTCTGGACATCGTGCTCGCGTGCCAGTCTGTGTCATAGGTAGGGTCTCTCCTGGTAAACCACGATTCAGAAGCGGTTGCACCGTAATAGTGATAGACATCATCTGTTGTCCACTCTTCCTGATCTTTTCCATAATCATAGAGGTCAAACTGATCTTCCCTGCTTTTTAGTTTTGGCCTCAAGGCCCAAGGGTAGATCAAGCCTATTCTTGAAGAAGAATTATTTGGGTCTGCCTCGCCAAGTGTACTTATAATAATTTTAGAATTATCAGCATCCTCTACCCATTGGTAAGCGTCTGTTATATTATCTAAAGAGATCTTCTTTGAAATACTATCAGGATCCCAGCGACCAAAGTCTTCTTCAGCATTAAACAAGATACCGACAAAATTTGTGTCACCATTTTCATACCAGGACTCATAAGCACTCTGAGACTCCCATATACTGTAAACCACAAATCCCTCATTATCAACAATGGTTTCAACAGACTGCCACTGGTATTCAGATGTTTTTGCATGGCCAGGAAGGCCTGCTAAAAAAGCGACCGAAGGTAAATAAGAATAGTCTCCCCATAATCCAGAAGGCTGCTCGTCCCAGTTAATTATATTTCCATAGTTTGATATCCCATTATTTATTTTTCCCTGCAACAGATATCCGATTGCCCGATCATTCATTGGATTTGTAGGATAAGGGTAGTCACCAATTCTGGCAACGGAGTTTCTCCGGAACGGGTCGCTTACTTTTTCCCGCTCAAATTTATCTCCACCAGCTATCAGCAGGAAGGTTCCATGCAGTAAAACAGTAATGATAGAAATATTTCTGATGATACTAGTCAAAATCAAACCTCACATTAAAATTGATCTCCCTCGGCTGAGAAAAACGCCAGGGCCTGTCATAATAAGCGCTAGACAGATAGTGTTCTGAATCAGCAAGCCCCACATTATCAGTGTAGTAGGCCCCCGGGTTATCCGCCTTACCAGTTAGAGGCCAAATATCAATCTCATTCCTAATATCAAGTAGATTGTAAAGACTAAGCCCTAGACTGATTTTGTGATCCATGATGGTTACATATTTACTGAAATTCAGGTTTACATTTCTGTATGCAGGGCCACGCTTAGAGTTTGGATTTTTAGCATCAACCTGAGGGTCTTTTCCAGCAAAAATCAATGGTGTGTAAGGTCCCCCACTCTGATAAAATGCGGTCAGCGCAGCATTAATTCCATATGGCAGTCCCGTGTAAAACCAAAAAGTTAGATCATGAGGGCGATCGTAAAACTGTAAAGATTCCTGGCTCGGAGCATCTACATACTGTCCGCTTACATTTGCCCATGGATATTCGCTATTATTTTTTGCGATCGAATAGGTATACTGTACCTGAGAACCAAAAGCTCTTCCCCTAAATTTTAATGTTAGGTCAATCCCTTTAGAGCTTCCGTAGTCACCGTTCTCACTAATGTTATAGGAGTATACGCCAGAACGCTGGAATGTATTTTTTGTCAGCTGGTCCATGTTTTTTACCCAGGCCATTAGCGAGTAGGACCAGTTTTGCCCAACCTGAACATTGAATCCCGCAGAATAAGACTGGGTTCTCTCTGCGTTCATTGTGGCATTTCCGACTAAACCCTCACCCTCTTCAAACAACTCTTCGGGGTCTTCCATGCGGTTTGTGTTTAAATAAATATCTGTATAACGAGGGGTCTGATAGTATAGACCATAGTTAAACGTAAACGTGGATTTGTCTGTTATTACATGACTGAACCCAATTCTTGGACTAACTTTATAAAACCAGTCAGCATTTTTCAGTATAACCTTTTGCCTTGGAAGCCCTGCCAGCACGCTCACCTCTTCGTTCTTGTCCCACTTATCATTATCGTTTAGGTCTGAATAGTACCAGGGTGTTCCTGGAGTATATTTACCAGTTGTATCCGCCCATATCTGCGTATTGTAGTTCACCATATCAACGCGGATACCATAGTTGATCACCATCCAAGGAACCTCAAAAGTATTCTGCATATATGCAGAAAATTCTTCAGGCTCTCGGTAATTATCCCAGCGTCCGTTCTGGTTTGAGTCAGAGTATTTTTCACCTTTGTCCCATTTACCATTATTCTCACCTATATCTGGATTAACGTACCCACTGTCAATAGGCAGAAGTCCATCAGGGCCGGTATCCTGCCAGTACTCTGCAAAGGTTTGCCTGAAAGCTGCCTGACCAAGCCAGGGCCTGATAATCTCGAAAAAGTTAAGCCTATGATATTTATAGTCGGCACCCCATCGAGCTTTCCACTTATCCGATATTTGTGCGGTCAGGTCAATCCTTACCTCATCTGTGAGAGCTCTTGAGTCAGCATAAAAATCATCGTGCCCACCAAATGCACGACCCTCTTCCCATGCATATCCCGCGCCATTTGGCATGTAATAATAAGGGTTCTCATATAATGGCATGGTACGGTTATCATAATAGGGGACCTGACCCGGAGTAACTCCTGGTATGTTCTCATACTGAAGTCGGATACTGTTCCAGTCAAGGAATGGCTCATAGTCCTCATACATTTTAGGCTCAAGCCAATAGCTGCCATCTCTGTGCTCAAGCTCCCTAACCAGCTCAGGCCCATCCCACTGTCCATCATTGTCCCAATCCGTATAACTTTCACCAGCGTCCCAGACACCATTGCCATTCGTATCACTAAACTTTTCAGCGGACTCCCAGTTCCACATTCCTGGGGTCGCGCCAACATGCCAACCACTAAGATCATCTCTCATCGTATACCTAAGGGTGTCGCCATCTTCACCGATACTATATGGAATAACAAATGGATTTTCAGGGTCCGATATATCTTTATTACCAGCCGGGTGCCTCCACTCAAACCAGTTTGGAAAACCATCACTATCATTATCTCTCCATCGAACACCCTGAAACTGATCTTGAATAAATCGCGCAAAGCGCACCGTGTAAAACATTCTTGGGGTTAAAGAATGATTGATCTCAAAGTTGACCCTGTATGTATCTCTGAATAACTCATTGCGACCTTCATCCCAATATAAATACCTAGTGTTAAATGCTTTTAAATGATTTGCAACAAGCCAGTAAGAAAGGTGAAACCTAAGTTTTCCAGAGTATTTGTAACTAAGTTTTGTAAAAATATCATATGTCTTATCAAAGCCAAATCCTCTAAAGCCTGCCACGTCATCCCATGGATTAACTAAATTCGCTTTGTTCATAGCTAGCGTGTCCAGTATCCCATCTTGGTCTACACCTTTGTAAACCTTATTATCAAACTCGTATACACTATAACTATCCTCCGATGTATACTGACCACTAAACCAGAATCTTAGCTTGGGAATACCAAGCACCGGCCCGCCAATACCAAAGTTATAATCATTAAGGCCTCTGAGTTTGTCAAAGTTTTCAGTGTCTTTTGTTTTTCCACGCAGATTATTGATCAAAGCACCCACAAAACTCGTCTCATACTCAAAATGGTATTCAATCTTTTCACCTCCTGAGGCAGTGTGCCAGTTTGATACTGCAGACATTGCATCACCGTATTCAGCATTGAAGCCTCCCGGCTGCCAGTCAAATTCATTAATCGCAAAAAGATTCAATCTGGTGCCTGACCCTATTCCACCAAATATCGGATTTCGTATGTACATCCCATCAATCATATAGGCTATTTCTCCAGACCTACCTCCTCTAACATGTACCTCTTCAAGCCCTCTTTCTTCCTGGTTTGGAATGCCTCGGGTTTTACTCTCTACCTTTACAACTCCAGACTGTAACGAATAAAGTTCTGACATATCTCTTATTGGAAGTGCCTGTATCGCTTCCTTGTCTACGGTGATTTTTTTTGCGGTTGCGCCTCTTTCAACAAGCGGCCTCGTGCCCATAACTTCTACCTCTTCACCCTCAACATATGCAACCGGCAAGACAGGATTTAGCCAAACGGTTTGGTCCATCATTACCTGGATGTCTTTATATGTTTTTTTCGTGTAACCAATCATCTGAACGACAACATCGTATTTTCCTACAGGAATATTTAGAATAATGAAATTTCCTTCAGGATCTGCTGCCGCACCCATGCCTAACGCTGGCAAATAAATTGTCGCACCTGGAAGGCCCATTGACTCCTCATCAGTAACCTTACCCCTGATTGTCCCATCCGTACCCCCATGAAGCATTTCAATGGAAAGAATCAAAAATATAATCGGCAATATTTTTGATAGATGCCTCATTCTTGAGTCTCTCCAAACTGAATCGTATGAAAGCCAGACTGATTGCTAATCTTAAAAGGATCAAAATCAAAGTCTGGTAGGTCACCAAAGTCATCCTTGTCAATTATCTGAGCAGGATTGGTTAATTTTCGAAATACATTGCCTGATTTTTTCACGTCTAGTTGTGCTAATTCAATTCTGGAATAACCGTTCCACATTCTTCCAAACTCATCAATCTCTCCATCTCCAAAAGATTCAACAAATGGGTTTTCTGACCACCGGTAGTAGACATCACTCTTGACAATTCCATGATCTCGCGCGAGCCAGGTATATACTTTTTGACCGTATTCAACTCCAGATCCTATCATGGTCATGTTTGTTACATGAGTTATTTTAAAAGCATCTGTAAAAGTGGTGTCAACATTAGGACAACACCCAATATTATTCGGAACAGAATTAGGTCTTCGACATTCACCATTATCTAAGTATGGATTGACCCGCGCCGCTGGAACAGTCACCTCATCAGATCTTACAATATCAAAGGATTTTTCAATAAAGTAGACTGCAATATTGGTAGTGTCATAGTATGCCGTGTCTAGATGCTCGCCATCTCTGATAAGCCCATTATATGTATAAAGAAATATCTCGTTCTCCAGGTAATTCTTGTACCAAAAATCATCAGAAAAACCAGGCGGTAAAAAATAATTTTTGTATACAAGCTGGTTCACATGTTCTTTTTGAGAAAAAATCTGATAATCATAATTAGCCCGAGTACCGAGGTTAAAGCAATCCGCATATCTGTTCGAAATAAATTCTGTCTTTGTTACATAATAATCACTGGGGCTCTGTGCATCATTATCTATATATCCGACCACATCATGAGTGTAGAGAGTAACCAATGAATCGATGTCACCAATTTCTTTTCGTTTTGTATCAACAAAAGAGACCGTTTCAATAATATCATTATACACATTGCCCCATCTGTCTGTCAAATCATCGCCAATGGATATATCAAGCAAAAGCTGAGGGTCATCCGCGTTAGACCAGTCTACCAGAATATTATTTGGGACAGCACCAATAGTATATAAATACTTTTCGTCATTACCATCTGCATCTAGATCTTTTAGAGTAAAAATTTCAACATCATCATATCTGCCATTACCGACATCTTCTACTTCTGCCTCGTCCCAACGGTCATTGCAGTTTCTATCTTCATACGGTTCATTAAGGTCGAAGCTACCGCTCTGATTGATATCATAGTAGGTCTCTGCCGGGTCTAATAATCCATTGCCCCTGTCTATAAACTCATAGACGACATCTTCTATAGTGCCATCGCCATCCCAGTCGAAATTATCATTAGACTCAAACAAGATGTCTTTCATGTCTCCATCACCATTATAGTCAGATACACCTTCTTCTTTCTGATCCCATTGATTATTATCATTACAGTCAGTGTTAATCCTAAAAATAAGTGAATCGGAGTGCATCTGTGTTCTGATAAACTCAAAATTATTAGTAAACGTCAATAGGTCATCTTTGATAAAAGCATAGCTTGTGTCGTTCCATTCTGAGGTATCTACAAACATAAATCCGTCATCAATAAGCGGCGTATCAAGAACCGCCCAGTACGCTTTAACATCAAACGTGTCTGCGTAATAGATCATTGTATCCTTTTGGACCCAGGCTGAATTTCGCAAGCGATATCGTTGAAGTGATGGTTCTGCATCTAGGTCCCACTCGATTGATTCTAGATTTTTGAATTGGGAAGAAAAAAGCTGCAGTGAGTCCTGCACTACCCTGCCGATATCAGAAGTGATAGTATCCTGACCTACTACCAGTGTATCGATTGGGTGTCTAGCCACAAACTGAGAAGAATCTGGAGAAACATCTAATAGATAGTCCGGAAAATTTTTCATGGTCAACGAGTCTGGCGGATAGGGATAGGAGGAGACAAAATCATCGTAAGATGTATTAAACCTTGTTCCTGAATACGCAAAGTATTCAGCACTAATCGCATCATCAAAATTATAAAAATAATCTTCTACTGGGCCCGAGCTACCATTGCCTATCGATTGTGAACTCAGAGTGTTTGTATAGGAAGAGGTATCAGCTTTATCCTCATTATCAGGTTCAGCACACTGCTGGAGAAAAACTACGCATAAAAGCGTAGACACCATTAATAATGATCTAATATTATTATTACACAAAAACATAGTTGATATTCTATGAAAAAGACTAAAATTCAGATTATTAGCCTATAAAACAGGTGTATAATATATCTTAACTAGGAAGATAAGTCAGCTATAATATGCTGAAAATAATATATTATTATGCGGATTTCTTTTTCGTGATTTGATTAAATATCGGATCAGCATTGCCAAGGATAAATTCTTTATTGATTGTCAGTTTCTCAATAGAGGGCATCTCTGGGACTTTATACATTAGGTCCATTAAACACTCTTCCATTACCGCTCGCAATGCTCTCGCTCCAGAATTACGATTTAGTGCAATCTCAACTATTTGATGTAGAGCATTTTTTTCAAAATTTAGTTCTATGCCTTCTATTTGGAATAATTTTTTGTATTGTTTGATCAATGCGTTTTTGGGATCAACTAATATTTTAAGCATCTCATCCTTAGATAATTCTTTCATCGTAGTAACGACTGGTAAGCGACCGATTAGTTCCGGAATCATTCCAAATGATATCATATCTTCCTGCCTTACTGAGTTTAATGTATAGTCACCATTATCGTTTCCAGAGGTACCTTGTCCATCGCTATTTGATCCAAACCCAAGATCACCCTTCCCAATCCGCCTAAGGATAATCTCTTCGAGCCCAAAAAAAGAACCTCCACAAATAAATAAAATATTCGAAGTGTCTATTGGAACCAGACTCTGCTCTGGATGTTTTCTCCCGCCTTTCGGAGGTACATTGCTTATTGTTCCTTCTAATATTTTTAATAAAGCCTGCTGTACACCCTCACCGCTTACATCACGCGTGATCGAAGTACTTGCTGACTTGCGTCCGATCTTATCAATCTCATCTATATAAATAATGCCCTTCTCCGCAGCGCCAACATTATAGTTTGCTACCTGAAGCAGTCTCACTAAAATATTTTCGACATCCTCCCCAACATAGCCAGCCTCTGTAAATGTAGTAGCATCCGCAATAGCAAACGGGACAGACAGAAACCTCGCAAGTGTTTGCGCAATAAGAGTTTTTCCGGTTCCTGTTGGCCCGATAAGAAGTATGTTGCTCTTGTCTAGCTCAACATCAGAGTAATAGGACTGGTGAATAATTCTTTTATAGTGATTATATACGGCGACAGATATTGCTTTTTTTGCGTAATCCTGTCCGACAACATACGAATCTAAAAACTTTTTAATTTTAGAAGGCTTCTGCAGTGTAACCTTGAACCCTTCTTTTGGGTTTTTCTCTTCTGCCTCCAGGTTAATCTCTAGCTTACTGTTTTTTATGGGCTTGGTCATTATTTATTTTCTTGTTGTAAGGATCGAATCAATAATCCCATAGCGTTTTGCCTCATTTGCAGTCATAAAATTATCACGGTCTGTATCGACCTCTATCTTTTTAACTGTCTGCCCTGTATTCTTTGCTAATATTTTATTGAGTTGAGACTTCATTCTCAGGATCTCATCCGCCTGGATCCTTATGTCGGCCGCTTGGCCCTCTGCCCCACCCATAGGCTGGTGGATCATTATTCTACTGTTTGGAAGTGCGGACCTTTTTCCTTTGGCTCCACCGGCCAGTAAAAATGCTCCCATGCTCGCTGCCTGGCCCATACAGATTGTTGCGACATCGGGCTTGATATATTGCATCGTATCATAAATACCAAATCCTGAAGTAATGATACCTCCCGGGGAATTAATATAAAGATAAATATCCTTATCCGGATCTTCTGACTCTAAAAATAATAGCTGCGCAATTGTCAAGGATGAGATAGTATCCTCAATAGGCGTTCCCAGAAAAATGATCCTCTCTTTTAACAGCCTTGAGTAAATGTCAAAGGCTCGCTCAGACCTCCCGGTTTGTTCTACTACAATAGGCACTAACTGGTCAATTATTTTTTGATCAACACTCATTTATTTTCCCCACGAATATCTTTAGTATTTACTTCGACTTCTTTGACTTTAGCAAATTGATTAAGGTATTCCAAGATTTTCTTTTCAACCATATCATCCTCAATTCTCTGACGATTGCTAGGTTTTTTGTAAAATCTACGGATCTCTTTTTCTGAATTTGGACTGCGACTGACTAAGTTTTCTATTTCAGCATCAATATCTTTTCTTTCAATATTAATCTGCTCTTGGTTGATAACTTTTTTTCGAATCAGGTACCACTTTAGATTTCTTTCTGCTGACGGGCGGTATGTCTCAAGGACCTTTTCCTCTTCAATCGGCTCACCATTGTTCTGCTTTTTCACATCCTCAAGAATATTATTTAAATAGTTTTCTACCATGCTTGGAGGGGTCTCAACACCTACTTTTTCAATTAAAGCATCAGACAGTTCTCGTTCAAATGACTGCCGCGCTCTTTCTTCAAAATTTTCATTGATTTTTTTAAGCACATCGGCCCTCAGATCATCAACCGAACCAAGCTCAGGATTGATAAGCTTGAGAAAATCATCATCCACTGCTGGGAGATTTTCCCTTTCCACTTTGGCGACCTTAAGCTCATAAGGGTTTGTTATCGTTTTATCTTCATTATCTGGCAGCGTAATCCGGGCTGAGTCCCCGGGCTTTAAACCGATAAGCTGTTCTTTTTGATCGTCTGTGAATGAGCCATCTCCAACTTTAAGCATTTGTTTTTCAAACTTTTTTCCAATAATAGCTACGCCGGAATCATCTAATTTTTGCAGATCGCATAGGATATAGTCTTTTTCCTTTGCCCCATCCTCAACTGTCTCTATCCTGGCGTGTGACCTTCTGAGCTGGTCAATAGCATCGTTAATATCCTGATCATCAGGAAGAAATTTGTTTCGCTGAACCTGAAACATATTTTTCTTGAACCTTGGCAGCTTAAAGTCAGGCTCTACCTCAAACTTTGCGGTGAATGAAAAATGTTCTCCAAAGTGGAAGTGCACGTCACTAATCTCCGCCTGGTTCACTGGAACGATTTCTTTTTGCTGCAGCGCGGTTAGATAATATTTATAGATATTATCATCCATAAACTGCGCCTCAATGTTCGGCTGAAACTGCTGCATCAAACGATCCCGGGGAATCTTACCAGGCCTAAAACCTGGTAGCTTAACTTTTTTACTAAATTTCTTGATAGTGATATTAAAATCTGGTTCCAAGGTCTCCCAGGGTATATCCAGCTTCATTTCTCTACTGTAGTCATTAATATTATTAATTTCTATTTTCAATGTGTTTCTTTCGATTTAGGCCGAGGAATTTATACCAAAAGATAATACCATGCTTCATGGTTAATAATAAAATGAAAAATTATTATTTTTATTTTGTTATATGAAATCGCAATGATTTTTTCATATCTTTTTACATGACAAAAACCTTAGCACTTATTTCATTGCAGTATGCTTCTGCAGGAAATAATCCGGGACTTCCTATTGTATTTCTAATCGGAGGACTGTCCCTCTTTTTTGGAGGACTCACGAAGATAAACAGAGACCGTCTCATCGCGAATATGCCTACATCAAAGATCCGATCTGTCGCCATGGGTCTGGTCGAAATTTACGGTAAAGTCAGTAAGTATAAGGATATCCTTACAGCACCCCTTAGCGGAAAAGATTGTGTATACTGCAGACTGTCTATTACTGAATGGAAGCGTGGAAGGAAACGCTCTTACCCGGTTGAACTGAGGGTAAAAGAAAAAGGCGTATTATTTAATCTAGATGATGGTACCGGAGAAATACTGATCGATGCCAGAGGTGCAAATCTTGAAAATCTTACACGTGATATTGATATCGATACACGCCTGGATGATAATCCAATCACAGATACCATATTAGAATATTGTAAAAAACATGATATTGACCTATATCATAAAAACGGATCAATAAAAAATATTGAACTTAAAGAGACCTACATCCCCATTGGGCAAGACCTATATATAATGGGTATTGCTAGCAGAAATAAGTATAAAGAGAATGAATCGAAGCCAGGTGAAAACGATAATATGATTGGATACCAATATAGACAGAGGATATTTTATATATCTGATAAGAGTGAAAAAGAGATACTAAAAAATTCTGTTCAAAATTCTCGGGTGATGTTAATCGGCGGACTAGTTTTATCAGTAATTGGCCTTATAGGTATAATAGACTATTTTTAAAAATGACTAAAGAAAAAATATTTAAAATGATCAAATCCTTTAAGGGGCAGCTGCTTATTTTTTTATTATTATGGTCTTCGTGTCAAACGATGAGCTACTATTTGGTTACAAAAAATCATCGAAAAGCAAATAGTATACAAAAGAACTATGCCGAGGGCGAGGCTATAATAGAAGGCATCGATGCATACAATTTTACGTTCCCTGATGGGGAGAAAGTATTGGTAACCTACGCATCAGAAGAAAAAAAGAAACCCGCTCTATTTTTTAGTTATAATACAACGAATGCTCTAGATGGAGATCTTACAACACGCAATACCTATTTTAAGACTAAGGATCTTTCTTTTTCAATAGATAGCTCACTGATAGGGTCTTATTTTAATATTATATACTCAAGTATTGACCCTGATATTATCATGGAAGAAGGCCGATACATATCATCCCTCTCAGATGAACATATTGAAAAAATTCAAAAAGGTCTAAAATCTCTTGCGGTTGTATGGATAATAATCCTATCGGTATTGTGGCTTATTGTATATATCATATATAAAGTAAATAATAACGAGCTTATACTCACACCGGAAAAAGATCTAAGGAGTTTTAAAGTGAAGTTCGGACTGGCCCAGGAGCCAAATGATTGGGATGAGGAACTTTAGAGCTTTATTTCTGCTTATCTAAAGACTTCTGGACGCGCTCGTGCCAGCCTGTCCATCTTTCTTTTACAATAGTTCTTTTCCGAGTGCCTTCAAAACTTTTTGTCCCATCGGCAAACCACTCGGTCCACTTTCCGGTAGCCTGGCCAGCTTCTATCTCTCCCCCGATACTTTTTTGACCATCAGCATACCACTCGGTCCACTTTCCGGTTAGGCTTCCATCCTCCCAAACAGATTCCTGCTTTTGGTTGCTGTTTGCATACCAAATTGTCCACTTACCATCTGGACGTCCATCATTATATGATTCTACTGATTTTTTCTCTCCAGAAGCGTAGTACTCTGTCCAGTTACCATCCTTTTGTCCATCCTTATATTCACCCTCAATTTTTTCCTGACCACTTTCAAACCACTCTGTGTACTTACCATTAAGCTTACCATCCGCCCAGTTATATTCTTTTTTATCTGTGCCGCTTTCAAACCACTCGCTCCACTTTCCTTCTGGCTTTCCATTCGTAAAGGACTGGGTCATTTTATCGTTGCCATTTTCAAACCATATGCTCCAGGTCCCACTGCCTTTACCCACACTATTATCTCCACCCGCTTCGTATGAAACTTCGACCCTTTTTTCACCATTAGAGTACCACTCGGTCCACTCTTTGTCCATTGTATCGTAGTCAGTATTAAGAACAATCTGATCGTTATTGTCAAACACCTCTATGAGGTTTGACAAGGCCCCGTCCTCATATCTCCCCTCAAGCTGTTTGTTATTCTCTTTGTCTCTGAATGTCCACTTCCCTGATCGTCTGCCGCGGTCAAAGACTCCAGAGCTGTCCAGTAAGCCTTCTCTGCTCCACCACATCCAGATCTTGTTCTGTCTGCCTTTCAGATAATTTCCTTGAGATGATTTTTGTTGATCCTCAAACCATAAAATAAAATAAGAGCCCTCCGTCTTTTCATCCTCAATCTCCTCCGATCTCCATCCCCAGGGATACCAGGTTGTCCATTTTCCTGATTTTTTATTATTGATGTAGTCTCCTTCTGTCTTGATCTGCCCGTTTTCATACCAGAGTAGCCATTTGCCATTTTTCTGATTGTCTTTGTAGGACTCTTTGATCATTACCTGTCCATTATCATACCACTCGGTCCACTGTCCATCTTTTTCACCGTTAACATAGTTTCCGGTTTCTTTCATCTGGCCATTCGCGTGCCAATAGGTCCACAAGCCATTATTTAAAAATGCTAGCCCGGTACTGTCACTGCTTACTGGGTTTCCCTCTTCTTTCTTTTGCCCATTGGGAAACCAATAGATCCATGTACCATCTGGCTTTCCATCTAAGAAAGATCCCTCTACCATAGACTGGCCATTTTCATACCACTCGGTCCATTTTCCATCGTGTATGCCCACTTTATAGGTGCGCTCAAACTTTTGCTGCCCATTTCGATACCACTGTTTGTGGATACCGTTTTTAACTCCTATTTGATATTCTATCTCTTCCTCCGGCTGTCCATTGCTAAACCACGTGCTCCATTTCGCATCGTATTTTCCATCCTTATAAGTATAGTCTAGTTTTTTAATACCATTCTCCCAGCTTCCGGCTACGGTCCCGGTAAAGGTGCTATCTTGTCCTGGCGCGTAGAACAATCCATCACGCTCATACAGATCTTTAATCGTTATCTCTTCATCCTGTCCAAATAGAAATGTGAAGAATAATAGAAGCGCTATAGATCTTAGTAGATACATACTAGATAAAATTAAATCAGTGTTTGTTTTATAATGGTTTTACCATGTGGACCTGGATATTGTTTCCTCCGCTGCTGCTTGAGGCGACAGTAAAGCCCTGCTGTATATATTCATCTACCGCGTCCACTAGCTCTAGACCAGCGCTAAGCGTGGTCGTGATTAGGATATAATTATCTCCTTCATATATATCAAGATGGTCTGTTGTCTTACGTTCACTCATTATTTACTCCAATTGTGTGCCATAAATTATATTTGACTATACAAATTTATTTTTTGCTGAACCACCATTTTCCTCTAGCCCAAGATATCTATCATTTTATTTTTTTTCAACCCTGTTTGACATAATGACAAAGATTGATAAAAGTACTAACACCGACCCAATAATAAAATTAAGACTTATAACTTCTTCAAAAAATATGGTACCCATTATCATCGCAAACGGAACCTGAACATAGCTCAATGGCGCCGCCTTTGCGGCCGGAAGTTCTTTGTACCCATGGGTTAGAAAAAATTGTCCCAGCTGTGTGCATACTCCAACCAACAATAAAAATCCCCATTCCTCTAAGGACGGAACAACCCAGTTTGATGGTAATAGTGGAAAACAAATCGGGACCGTGAACAAAGGAAAATAAAACATTACCACCAGTGGGTGCTCATTAACCTTTGTCGCTTGTCTAACAAGTACATAGGCTACCCCAGTTAGGAAACTTCCTGTAATAGCGATCCCCACACTATACAGATTGATACTGGTCTCTTTAACTAAAAAAGGGAACCCGAGTACAGTATATATCCCGGAGAGTCCAACTATGATTGCCGCAAATATCTTTTTATTTAGAGGCTCTGAAATCATAAAGGCGGCGACTAAAGCTGTAAAAATAGGAAAAAGATATTGGATCACAGTTGCCTCTGAAAGTGGAAATCTTTTTATGGACTCATACACAAGGAACAAAGCAACGGTGCCGGTTATTCCTCTTGCTGTTAGCAGTTTTTTATGATTACCAAAAGGATAAATTTTCTCTCTAAATATAAATATTGCAGTAACAATTAGAGTAAAAGCCCCTCGAAAAAAAACAATTTGTATGGTGGAAAGCGTGTTGCCAGCAAGCTTCACAAATACAGTCATCAAGCAAAAACTTGCAGCACTCAGAGTCATATAGGTCAGTCCCGGGGAAAAAGGTGAGACCGCCGCAACAGCCTGGCTAATTTTTTTTGTGTCCACTATTTTATCTCATTATTTAAGGATGGGAATATTCTTCCCAGGCTAAAAACCCACCATCCATATTGAAGGCATTAAAATTATTTTTGATCAGTATATCCGTTGCAATCTGAGACCGCCGACCACTTCTGCAGTAAACAATAATCTTTTTTTCTTTGTGCTGATCAAGTTCAGCTAGTCTTCTTTCAAGTACACTAACAGGAATTAGGAGGGCATTTTTTATTCTGCCTTCATTCACAAACTCTTGACGCGTTCTAACATCAAGAAATAAAATGTCTGCGTTTCCAAGATATTCATGGGCCTCCTGAACCGTAATACTTCTGTCTGCTTCACAGCCAATAGAAACAAACAAAATAAATAGAATAGAAATAGCTCGCATAGTCAGACTCTAAAAGGATCCAAACGCATTTAGGATAATACCTAAACCTAGTGCAGATAAGATAATCCCCAGAGGAACCAACCATGATTGCCCGCCATAGGCATCAGTAAGCTCTTTCTCTGACTTTTCACTAATCAAAAAGTGGCCACCTTTTTTATAATCAATTGTGGCTTTGGCGCCATTACTGTAGACACTTTCTTTTTCAGTAATAGGCCTAGCACTCCCAATGATATATAGCCGATCATCAGGCTCGAGATAGGTTGTTCTACAACGCATCTTTCGTTTACCACCAAGCCAGCCAGTATATTTAACTCCATGTTGTACACAATATTGCTTAATCTTTACTGGTAGCTCCTCTGAAAAAAATGGGGCAGATTCGTACTGACTATCACGTTTCACATTTTTCATGTCTGCATTTCTAGAATCAACCAACACAGATCCTGTATCATCACTAAATAAAAAAGGGACGCTATCGTTTGCCTCATGTCGAATAACCCACTTGTGGCTTTTTCCTCTTTTTACATACTCCTCAATGGTCACGCTCCAATAAACACAGTCCTTATCATCGAAGGGGTCTTTTATCATGATTTCTGCCGCTTCTATTTTCCCTTTTAATTCTACCAAGCCCATTGCAACAGAGCGCATTTTTGATGTGGGGATATTCTCAAAGAGTCTCTTTTTTTTCAAATTTTTCAGACTATTGTAAAACAAATAAAGACCAACTATAAGAAGAAACACCCCAAAGCCAAAACCGTTATCATTACTATTTCCAGATAAAATCAGATTGTTAGTCACGTAATTACTTTTTACGCAGAGCCCAGGGATAATTGAAACTAGGAAGGCAGTTGTCCAAATTACTATTTCAATAATTGTTGTTGATTTATGTCTGATCATAATAGGTAGTACCTTTAAAACTTAAGCGTTTAAATTTAAAGCTCATTTTTATACTTTCATTCGAACTTAAACCTAAAAAGACCATAATCATACAAACCTTGTAAATATGCTACGAATCTTACGCGATAAAACTTTTTTTCTTTTCTTTATGGGAAACATTATCTCCCTGATCGGGTTTGGATTTAATCTGATTGCGGTAAGCTGGCTCGTGCTTGAAGAGACTAATTCAGAGTTTGCTCTTGGTAAAATAATGGCCGTGGCAACTATGCCTGGACTACTGCTTGCCCTCATTGCTGGAGTCATTATTGATAAGGTAAACCGCAAGTGGTTACTTGTTAACCTCGATATTTTTAGATTAATAGTTGTCTCAGTTTTTATTTATATGCTTACCAACTATGGTTTTAGTTTAAGGACCTTATACCCCGTTGCGATGCTTATGGGCCTTGGAAACTCATTATTCTGGCCAACGGCTCAGGCATTTGTCCAGGAACTGGTTGATGACAGAGACTATTTTTCAGCCAATGCTCTTCTTTCTGCAAGCTACCAGGTCGGATCTCTATTAGGAGCCGGAATAGGCGGTTTTGTGGTCCACCTGTATGGCCCTATTTCGGCCCTTTATTATAATGCGTTTGCCTATCTTATTTCAGGGATCCTGATCGCGCTAGCGCCTTTCACAAGTAAAGTATCTGAAAATTCCACCGAAAAAATATTCAGTGCTGTTTCTAAAGGATTTATTTTTTTAAAGGATAAAACCGGAATCTTATTTCTTGGTTTGACCACCATATTGTCAGACATAGCTATCTGGGGGGCACTAAGCGTGCTAACGATTACGGTTTCAAAAGAGATATTCTTAAAGGGAAGCTGGGGCTATGGAGTTATGGATGGTATGTATGGTCTAGGAGCACTATTATCAACAATAGCCGTTGCAAGAATCGTAAAAATAATTGGGCGAAAAAGTTCACTTCTATTTTGCTACAGCATAGCAGGATTTAGTTGTTTTATATCTCCTATCATGTCAACAATTTATCTCGCTGGTGTGGCCTACTTTTTTATGGGTCTACATAATAACGCAGCCAGGATCATTATCCGTACGATTTTCATGGAGGTAATACCGAATCATATTATGGGCAGAGTACAAACAATATTCGGGGTTTACACAAGAGTTATGATGCTCTCCAGTGCGCTTCTTGCAGGCTGGATCACTGAGAAATATGATCCCTATGTAGGAATGAACTTTGCCAGCGCGCACTATGCAGGCGCGCTCATTGGAGTTTTGTTGATCATAAATTTTCAACGATTCAAAGAAGAAGTATTTATGAGGAGAGGCTAATGCCAGAACTTCCCGAGGTTCAAACAGTCGCAGACCACATCAAACCTGATCTTATTGGTAAAAAGGTTATAGGTATCGAGCCTATATGGAAAAAGGTCCTACATAATTTTTCAGCAAAAGATTTAAAAGGAAAACACAAAATAAAAAATGTTAGTAGACGCGCAAAGTTTATCATCATAGAATTAGAAGACTTTCTACTAGCCATTCACCTTAGGATGACAGGTAAGCTTTATGTTCTAAATGAAAAAACTCTGCCAAAGCATACAAGTGCTGTCATTCACCTTGAAAATTCAGATAATCTTATTTTTGAGGATACCAGAAAATTTGGCAGAATATATATGTATAAAGATCTGTCAGAGATTAACAGTAGCCATGGTCCAGAACCGCTTGAAAATGATTTTACAAGCGAGTGGCTATTGCTAAACCTGAAAAAGAAAAAGAGAAATATAAAAGCTCTTCTCCTTGATCAGTCCTTTGTATCTGGACTGGGAAATATATATGTTGATGAAAGTCTTTGGGAAAGCGGTATCCACCCAAACTCAATATCGTGTGCAATACCAAAAGTAAAAATTTTGAAGCTTCACAGTGCGATACAGAGTATTCTGAGTGAGGCGATCAAACAGCTTGGAACCACATTCATTAGCTTCAGTTTTCTTAATGGTAGATCGGGAAACTACTCAAACGAACTAAAAATATTTGGAAAGCAGGGAGAGGAATGCAAAAGCTGTGGATCAATAATAAAAAAATTTAAAGTTGCTGGAAGAGGAACTCACGTTTGTACTAAATGCCAAAAAACCCATAAGCCTAGAAAATGACATCAAGAATGATCGCAGTTTTTTCTTTGATACTAATCTTTTCCCTTAGATCATAGTCCAGACTACTAACTACACTTCTTGCTTTTTTTCTTTTATCTAAAACCTCATAGAATCGTTTTAGGTCAACACTTACAGGATTCGAATTATTATTAACCAAGACCATAACAAGTTCATCGCCATGTGAACGAAAGTATACATAGACACCATCTTTTGGTGGATAGTGTATTAGCCTACCTTTAGCTATAGGGAGACTATTTTTTCTCCAATTTAATAAAGTTTTTAAAAATATTTGTGCATCAGACTTGTCTTTCGCTAGTGATTTTCCTGTGAATGCATTAGCTCTGTCACCCTGCCAGCCACCAGGAAAGTCTTTACGCAGTTCACCATGGTCTCCTGTACTCTTTAAAATAATTTCTGTACCATAATATATCTGCGGTATACCTCTGGTTGTAAGAATAATACTCATCGCCATTTTGTATAGATTCATATCATGGTTTAGCTGCGAGTAGATTCTCTGCATGTCATGATTTCCGGCAAAGACCACAAGATTATAGGGATCACCATATACAAAATCAGTTGCAATAACTCTGTAGATGTCTCCGATACCAGAGTTCCATGATTCTTTTCCCTTTAGAGCATTGATCAAGGCTGTCTGAAATGGAAAATCCATCATGCTTGGTGTGCTTGATTTGTAATTATCATGTGTTTTACTTCCAGCCTGCCAATAGGCCGTTGCAGGTATGTTCGTCACTGCTGGCCATTCTTCACCAACAAAATTAAAATTCGGGTATTCAGCATGAATTCGGCCACTCCAAATTGACAAAAATTCTTTATCCATATAGGGATAGGTGTCTACACGATATCCAGATAGATCTGCAAATTCGATCCACCATATGGAACACTGGATTAAATATGTAGCTAAAAATGGGTTCCTCTGGTTTAGGTCTGGCATGGTCCGGACAAACCACCCGTCAGTAAACGCATTTTTTTGAGATTCTGTAATATAGGGATCATTTACAACCTCATGAACATGGCTTGAACGCTCAAATTTTCCTTTATTATTTATCCAATCTTCTGAAGGCAGATCTTTCATCCACCAGTGTTCAGAACCAATATGGTTTAGTATAATATCTTTAATCAGACCAATATTTTTATCTTTAGCTCTTCTTGACAGCTCTTTATAAAGATCATTGCTACCATATCTTGGATCAATATTATAATAATCTGTTGTGGAATAACCATGATAGGAAAGTCTAGGCTGATCATTTTCAAGAACTGGGTTTAACCAAATCTGTGTAAATCCCATTTTCTCTATATAGTCAAGGTTTTCCATGATTCCCTGCAAATCTCCTCCGTGCCTACCGTCTTTATCTTTTCTATTTGATGCCTCTTTTAGTTTTGGGTCTGAATCATTATTCGGGTTCCCATTTGCATACCTGTCTGGCGTGATCAGGTAGATCACATCCTTTGCAGAAAATCCTTGCCGACTACCTGAATCAAGGTCTCTTTCTAGGATTTTATATTTATATCTTATCTCCGTCTTTTTATTTCTTTTAAATACAATATCAAACTCTCCAGGTTCTACAATGCTGGATACCTTGAGATTGATAAATAAGTAGTTTGGGTTTTCGATCTTATTTACGTCAGAAACAGTAACTCCCGGATAGACAATCTCAGGAATAAGTTCTGAAATATGTTCTCCATGGACCACGATCTGTAGACGATCGTCTACCATACCAACCCACCAGAATGGAGGCTCTAGATGATCAATTTTATAACTACCAGTTGCGCTAGCGAAAGAAATTAAAACTGAAAAATATATTATAATTTTCAATGCCGCAGGGTATAAATACGATTGGATGTTTTTATATAATTGCACAAGGAATAATTTTACTCAAGTATACAAATCTAATCAAAAAATAATACAGAATTATTTTGCCAGAATGATCTTTACCAGCGAACTAGATATTCCATCAGAAACCTGAAGTAGATAAAGACCGCTTCCAGCCATATAGCCAGAGGATGATGTCCCATCCCAGGTCCATTTATTTACCCCATTTGATTTTATTTTTTGTGATCTATCCAATACTAATTGTCCATTTAGATTGTATATTTTGATTGCAAAATCGCCACTCTGGCTAGACTGAAATTTTATCGTACAACTCGGGTTAAAAGGGTTTGGATATGCAGAAATGATACTAAGATGGTCAGGAAGGTAATCTTCTTTCCCAATATCAAGTACTTGATTACCTGCTCCTGGCGATGGAGTTTCAAAAAAACCCCACTCGTCTACGCCATCTTCAACCCGGCCATAGGATATATCAGGCTGCTGCTGTGGAAAACTGATTGAGTCTATTACTGTTTCACCATCTGGAGATACCAGCGCTATAAATTCACCATTGCCTGAAAGCTTAAAATTTGTATGAGTAGCGCCCTGCTCCTGATCTTCATCGCACCAAATAATAATATACTCGCCTGGTAAAATCTCAATATCTGAAGCAGGAAACTGCCACTTGGTCAGATTATCTTTCTTATCTGAAACATAAAAACCTTCTAGCCGCACTGGATAATCTTCAGGATTATAGATCTCAAACCAATCATCAAACTCTCCAGACTCATCAGAGATGGTAGAATCATTAATGGCCATGATCTCATTGACAAAGAGACTGGGGTTAAACATGTTAACCGCGGTAAATGATTTAAAACCGCTTAGTGGATATCTGTCCGTTTCGCCATTTGAAAAAGCGATAGCATACCACTCTACCATCCCAGGCCCACTTGGATAAAGGTTTAGACTCCAGCGGTCATTTAGTTCAACATGAGATGTTTGATCTTCTGGATTTGGGTAGAACTGGCTCTCCTGCCAGATTCCACCATCTACCCTGTTAAAAAATGAGACCTGATCAATGGTACCCGGAGCGAAAACAGAAATATTTATAGCAACCGCATTGCCAACCAGTACTAAATCATTATACTCTTCTATATCATAGATATAGGGCGCTGATGACTGGTAAGTGAGCTGACTTTCTAATGAATTTACCCTGTCAAACAGAAACTTTTTTATGCCCTCTTTTACATGCTGGTCTGAATACTCATACCCATAGCTGTCTGTAAAATCATCCATATTAAAACCATAGTCATAGGTTCTGTATACATCTTCCATCGCTGCTGGGGCTAACCAGTCTAAAAAATAATCCAGTCTTGGTTCTATCTTTTCAAGGCTCACGACCTCACTCATATAAAACTCTAGAAAATGCGTAAACAGGTCAACATACCTTGGCCTAGTAAATATATATTCAGTGAGCGGCCGCTCCGAGCCGTCAATATTGGCATAGGTGTATGGATCAATATCAGACCAGTCTCTATCAAACCAGTCTACGCTAAAACTATTATCATAGTCAAAAGGGATCCAGTGAAACAAATCTTTATTCGGCTCATGATAGAGATAGTAATTGTTTTTTAAAAACCGGTAGTCATCCCATGACCCAGTTAAGATATTGATCGCTAAATATTGTAAAACCTCTTTCATATTAATAACCTGCTCTAAAGAGTCAGGATTTTGGTTAATGATGCGGATTAGTTTTGCAAGCTCTGCAAAGTCATACTCTTGTTTATTTGTTTTTAGATCGTAGGGCCTTTCCTCATTATAATATGGGTGATAGTCTTCTGGATCACTGCCACGATAGGTAAGATCCGCGGGCCATATACACTTCCAAAGGTTCCCCGAATCATCTGCATAGTGTCTATCTATAAAGTTTTCATCTATATGTTCAACCGATATATAAAGCCCATAGTATTGTCCGTTAATATACACCTTTACGTGCGACGCTCTTGTCGCAGGCATACCAATATCTTCAAAAATATCCCAACAGAGTTTGCTTCTGACAATTGAGGGATCATTGTGCTCACCGTTGAGATTAAGCTTTTCCAGTCCATAAAAGTCTCTTCCTTGTGCAAAATGATTAAAGTCCAGCTTGAATGATTTTTTTGCTGCATTTCTTGATGTATTACCCCGGAGCCTGAATCCGACCGAGTCAAGACTCTGGTCGATCCAGTGATTGAGAAAGTGTATAGAGGCCATATGCATAGAGTCGCTCTCTACATTATTATACATATAATCTAGATCATCACTATTTATCTCAATCTGAATCGTAGCCATTGTCGTATCGTCATAGACCATCCAAGAATCATCAGCATATACAGAGTAAGTCAGAGGTAAAATAAAAATAATTAATTCGCGAATTTTCAAAGTGTGCGATAAAAACTTATATAAAAATTTCATAGTATGTGCCTGGTGGTTTCAATACGATCTAATGCACTATCTTACGAGACTAATTTTCCGAGTTTCGGTGTGAGAGCCAGTTTTAAATGAAATAAAGTATAGCCCGCTTGGCACGCTCTTACCTGCATCTTCTTTGCCATTCCATGTGATGCTGTGCGTGCCTCTATCCATCCGGCCAGAGTATAATGATCTTACCTTTTTTCCCTGAATATCATACACTGAGATCTCCATTACATCATTATCATATAGTTCAAAATGTAAGTTAATCTTTGGGTTAAAAGGGTTCGGATAGACCGTGCTTATCCAAAACTTTTGACTGATGATATTTTTCTCTTCCGGTTTAATTCTCAGGCTGTAGATATTGTTTGTATAAACTTGTGCCGTGTTTGCAGGAATCGTGTAGACCCCGTAGTTACCATCGTTGGTCACTAGGGCGCTGTTATCATCCATAATATTGTACCAGGTTCCGGCTGATAAGAAAGGAACATTGTAAACCGTGCGGGAAAAATTACTGAAGTTCGCGATGACCACTACCTGGTCATTATTATTACCATCTGACTCATCCTTATAGCCATAGACAATAACCCGCTCTGGGTCGTAGCGCCAGAGGTCGTAGAAGGTACCTTTGTAGAGCGCAGGATTTTTCTTTCTAAGGTGAATTAATGTTGAATAGTGGTCCAGGTGGGACTGGGCTGATTCTGTACCAAGATAGGACCAGTTGATCGGACGATACTCCAGCTTTTCTTCATAGTCCCCGTTCCCATTATCATCATTCCACCCTGTCTGAAGTCCAAACTCCTGACCCTGGAAAATCATCGGGATTCCCTGAGAGGTGAATAGTATAGTAGCATAAAATTTATCTTTGTCTCTGGCCTGCTCTAGAGAATAGTTACTAAAAGTGACCATCTCCTGGATAAAGGACTGCTCATCATGAGACACCATATACTTTACTGCCTGGGTAGGATACTGATAGTAGCTGCCAGAGTTAGAGTATTCATACAGACGTACTACCTGATTCATCAGAGTAAGCGTACTAGGGTTACTCCCGTGTATATGCTCTAGAAGTCTATCATGGAAGCTGTCATGCCAGGAGGAAGTCAGAGAGGTGTTGTTCACAAGCCAAGGATCAACCGGAAGGTGTTCGGCTATCTGATATGCGCTTGGATCCGTCTCTTCTATTGCAGAGGTCCAGGCAGGTATGCCATACTCTGGCTGGCTGAGATTCCAGCCAATCATTCGTGTTGCATCATATCGGAATCCGTCAACCTTATACTCCTCTAGCCATATTTTATTTACCTGGTTAATATATTCAACCGTGCGCGCGTTAAAATGGTCCCAGTCTAGCATCCCCCATGATCCTTCTGTCTCGTTTGGATTGAGCTCGTTGTATAACTTAATATATGGATTAAGATCATAGTTAGGCTGTATCTGCCATACTGGGCTAGAAGATCTAATATGGTTCCACACGATGTCCATAATCACCGCAATCCCCCTTAAGTGTGCCTGGTCTACAAGCATTTTAAAATCCTCCGGGGTTCCATAGTTTGATTCGACCGCAGATATCAGGTTTGGATCGTAGCCCCATGAGTGTGTGCCCGGGAAATCAGTGACCGGTAAAAGCTCAATAGCATTGACACCAATGGATTTTATATAGTCCAGCCTTTGAATAATATGTTCGAACCTTCCTTGGCCGTCACCCACTGCCGCAAAATCATCTATCTGGAGTTCATAGATTATGAGTGTATCTAGGTCTGGTCTAACATAGTCAGCTGATTGCCACTGATAATTATCCGCAGTCGAGATACCACCAGGACCGATCTCAATTCTTGTTCTATTATTTTCTAGTCTTCTTGAAAATGGGTCTGGCAATCTGGTTCCATCAAGGAGTAGGTATTCATAATCGTACTGGCCATCTGCAAGGTCAAGCTCCAGCCACCAGACATCATCCAGATCTGTTGCCTTTTTCATGACCAAAGCATCTGAAGTAGAGCCTGCGGCTCCGGCAGATGAAATAATAACCTGCATCACAGGCTGGCTGGGAGCATACACCGCTAGAATCATTTGATCGTTTATCCAATTCGGTCCTAGGCCTACCTCATTCGGCAGTGACTCTGACTCAACATCAATAGCAGACTGGCTATAGGCAGTGTGGACAATGCCATCAATCGTAGCCTCGATCAAATAAGACTCGTACAATGATTGAGGAGGATCTAGACTAACGTAAAAAACGCCATCATCGCTTAACGCGTTTTGCGTATCTATTGTGTCCGATCCAATCACACAGATAACCTGGTCTATATTGCCATTGGTAAACATGCCAACGCTAACACCGTCTACCATACCCTCTGAGTCCATATGCCTCACAGACTGAAAAAAAAGAGGGTCAGTAATGTTTAGGATTGAGTTCTGCCATTCATCATCTGTGGTAAGTGGATTTAGAGGGTCAGGGATCCATGAATAATTAGATCCAGAGCTATTATAGTGAAAGTGTATCTTGTAGAGATACTGCTGACCAATATTCAACGAATAATTTTTAATATAAGAGTCTACAGTCTCATTGAGCTGCATCAGTGAAGATGCCGTTGGGCTAATAAAACCACTTGAGTTTGGGCCCCAATTGTTCATCTCCCCAGGAACAAACACGCGAACAAAATTATCCTCTGGGGTATTCACATAGCGAAAGGTAACACTTAGCTGGGTCTGGGCATTTAAAAGACTGAGCAAGGCAGTAACCAATATGGTTAAGGCTCTAATTTTCATAAAATTTTTGCTCTTTAATAAAGATTGATACATTTCAAATTAACCAGCCACAATATAAATTAAGATTAATAATGCTGGATAAATTACCAAATATATTGCGCGATCTACTAATCATAAAGCCGCCGCTAACAACGATAGTTTTTGTTTTAGCATTAACATCGTGTACAAATGATAATCCAGTCCTTATCAGTGTTAATGAAGAAAATATTGATCTAAAAAGTTTTAGAAAAAACTACGCTTTGTTTTTAAAGCACAGTCTGAGATCTGATAATCTAAAAAATCGTTATCTCCAGGCAAACACAGCAATTGATGAAAAACTCATTACACAGTATGCGCTGTCTAACCCAAAAAAATATGGGGGATTGATTAACACTAAACTTGAAAAAATAAATAAACAACTGCTTTTAAATGGATACTACGAAACAATAATCAAACAAAAGATTGCACCAGAAGATAATTTCTTAAGGAAACTATTTGTCTGGTCCAAAACCACGGTCCAGGTTCGGCATCTTTTTGCAAAAACAAATAAAGGAATACAGATAATAAAGCTCAGGCTTGAATCAGGAGATTTATGGGAAGAGATAGCACGCGAAATCTTCGAAGATGAACAGCTCAAAGCAAATGGTGGCGACCTAGGAATGATCAAGATTGGGGACATGGATCCAGCGTTTGAGGTTGCAGCTTTTTCAATGAAAGATAGAGAAATTTCTGAACCTGTTAAAACATCTTACGGGTACAGTATTATTCAAGTTTTAGGAAGAGAGTATGAGCCTATTATTACAGAAGATAATTTTCAGCATGAGCTGGCCTTTCTGAGTGCCCATGCTGTCAGCCTGTTATCCTACCCTGCTTTAGACGATCATACAAAAACATTAATCTCTGAGCTCAACATCATATTTAATGATAATGCAGTTAGAAGACTGTGGACACAGATTCAAGATCCTAGTAAAGAATTTTTACTTTCTAATCCAAATCAGAGGCTTGTTACTTTCGGTAATCGTAAAAAATGGAGCCTACAGGAATGCTTATCCAAAATTGAAAAACTTTCTGAAAGGCAGATAAAAAATATCAGCAGCGAAAAACGATTAAGACTAACAATAAAAGGTCTAATCGTTAGAACGCACCTGCTAGAAAAATCGATTCAGCTTAGGATTAATGAGACCGATGATTTCAAAAAAGAATTCAATCGAGCAAAGTCACACATTCTTGTTCAATCTGTTTTATCAGATATTCTGCCAATGAAAAAAAATAAAAAGCTAAACCGTAAAGAATATTTTAATTTTATCTCTGATTTGAAGAAACAATCGATTATAAACCTAGACACTGTTCTAATTAAAGAATTTGTCATGCCCGCTAATGAATAAGCGCATAATAAAAATAGCCTTACCCATACTCCTATTTTGCACAGGATCTGTTTCAGCTGGAACCACTGGAAAGCTCTCTGGAACAATCAAATCAAAGTCAGATAACGGTCCTCTTATTGGGGCAAACGTTATTATTGATAACACAGACCTAGGCACCGCAACAGACCAAAATGGCGACTACGTCATCCTAAATATTGCTCCCGGGAAATACAACGTAATCATAAGAATGATAGGCCATGAGGTTAAAAAATATGAAAACATTCGCATCTCGATTGATAAAACCACACGCCTTTCTGCTACCCTAGATATTGAGGCAGTAGAAGGCCAAGAAGTGGTTGTAAGCGCCACCAGACCATTAATTGACTTTGACAAGACTAACTCGGAGGCGATTGTTACATCGGAGGAGCTAGAGATTATGCCCATCGAAGATTTGGCCGATGTTATTAAGCTGCAAGGCGGCGTAACCCAAGACGCTGGCGGAGGCATACACATTCGCGGAGGCCGGTCAAGCGAGGTAGCCTATCTTGTTGATGGTGTATCCGTTACGGACGCGTATGATGGTGCGATCGCGGTCAACATTGAAAACGCAAACATCCAAGAGCTTCAGGTTATCAGCGGAACCTTCAACGCGGAGTACGGTAAGGCAATGAGCGGGATCATAAATATTGTTACCAAAGATGGTAGTGACAAATTTGAGTCCTACCTGCAGGTCTACTCTGGAGATCATCAGTCTGATGATAATATCTACAAAAATCTAGACTCGTATACACTAACCAATGATAAAAATATTACACTTAATCTTAGCGGCCCGATCATCAAGAAGAAACTTAATTTCTTTATCTCCGCAAGGTCCTACGCTTCCGATGGCTGGCTTAATGGTCTTCAAACGTTTACAATGTATGGAGACACAGTCCACACTGATGAAAACTTAAATGGATACTTTGATTCCACGGATGTAAAAAAAGAACCATACTACCGGGCAATGAACTGGCGCGAAAAATATTCGGTTCAGACAAAACTAACGTACAAACTAAACCCAAAGCTAGTCCTTCGTTTAAACTCCATCATCAGCAATGAACAGTGGCAAAACTACAACCACCACTCTCAGATGGCACAAGAAGGTCAAAAGACAAACTACGCAGTCGGCAGCTTTACCGGTTTAAAGCTTTCACAATCTTTTTCATCAAAAACATTTTACGATATTAATATCAACCAGTCTGTTCACGAGTATAACGCATACCTGTATAAAGAACACCTTGACCCAAGATATATCACTCCCGACCACTTATTTTGGCGAAATGCCAGCGGTGCAATCACTCCAGATCTCGCTGAAAGATATGGTACAGGACTCAATTTTTTTCCACAATATACCTTCTCCAGATGGGGTGTAGAGACCGACAGATTCTTTCGGAATACAACCACAAACAGTTTGAAATGGGACCTGACATCGCAGGTTAATAAATATAACCAGATAAAACTTGGATTTGAGTTTCAAAAGCATCTGCTAAAACAGGATGGCTATGCGCTCTTAGACTCCAGCCAGTCCGACCAGATATTCACGCCATATGTTCCAGATAAGGATAGCTTTAACAGAACCACCTACGAGTATGACCCTTTTGAAGGATCTTTCTATGTCCAAGATAAGATTGAATATGGCGACATGATCATCAATGCCGGCATACGCTATGAATACTTTGACCCACGGTCTTCTGTTCCTAATAATATTCATGAGCCATACATTAAAAACCCAAGGAATCCTGCTTTAGATAGTCTCTCCATGCAAGAAAAAGAAACACTAGACTGGGGCTCAGTCATGTATACTGACGAAGACAGTCTTGGGAACCCTGTTGACTATACCTATGCTGATTACTATCAAAGCTTTGGCAATCAACAAGACCTATACCAAAAAACAGGGTGGTGGAAAAAGACCACGGTCAAGAGCCAGCTGAGTCCAAGACTTGGGATCGCTTATCCGATATCTGATCGTGGTGTCGTTCACTTTAGCTATGGATATTTTTTTAAGATCCCTGATTTCAGCCTTCTCTATAACAACACAGAGATTAAGCTTACAGACGCTGGCACGGATTTTGGAATTTTTGGCAACCCAGACCTAAAACCCGAAAGATCCGTCAGCTACGAGATTGGTCTTCAGCAGGAAATTCTTCCGAGTCTAAAGCTGGACCTGAGGGCATACTATAAAGACTCTCGGGACTATGTCTCTAGTGGTATACCAATAGACCTTGGGGACGGAAAATCATACTTCACATTTGTCAATAAAGATTACTCGAACACCAGAGGGATTATTATTACCCTGGATAGATTCTATCAGAATGGATTTGGCTGGCACATAGACTACACCTATCAAAAGGCAGAAGGGTCTAACTCTGATCCTTCTGAAGAATTTGGTGCGGTAGTAAGTGGTCAAGAGCCAACACGAAGTATTATTCCTCTAGACTGGGACCAGAACAATAACCTGAATGGTTCTTTTTTCTTTGACTATAAGGGATGGATAACATCACTTCTATTTCAATATGGTAGCGGATACCCATATACCCCTGTAATCACAAACTATGAGGGTCAGGGCGGTCAGCTTGCAAATGTCCTGATTAAAAACAGCAGGCGTAAGCTGTATACATATAACTTTGATCTGAAAATATCTAGAAGTATAAGGATTAACAAGTTTAACGGAAAAGTTTTCATCAACATCAACAACCTACTAGACACAAGAAATGAAATCAGTGTCTACGGCGATACCGGAAGGGCTAATCGAACCATCGAACAGATACGTGCAAACAGCATATCACCCAATGAGCCAATGAGGCCCCACTCTTTGGATGATTATTTTTCCCGTCCAGACTGGTACTCTGAACCTAGAAGCATACAACTGGGAATGGAACTAAGATGGTAAAACCTGCCATACTTTTTCTGTTATTGATGACCCAGATTTTTTCTCAGTCCGGAGAACGCGGTGACCCTGACTACAGGCGCGGAACGGACATCGACGTAAACAAAGTAAGAGCAACTGTATATAACTTTGGTATTATTGGCAGAACCGGGACCATCCCTGGTGGTGTCCCATTCGAGTGGCCGGTAAACTCGGGAAAAGAATATATCGCAATGGGAGCCCTCATTGTTGGGGCCGAGGTTTTAACAGAGGAAGGAGATATAAGACCTCTGGTCACTATACCTTTTAGGTCAGATCAAAATGGAAACTCAATGACATGGGAGCCTGTATCAGGATATCTTGATCCGAACTCAAAAGAAATCACAATCAGCGATGACCCCTCCACCTGGCCCTCTACCTGGCCAGATAAATTTGATGATGAGAATGACCCTGGATGGCCTGGTAGCTGGAACGGTTACTTTGGAAAAAACCAGTTTAATGCACAGCAAGAGGTGTTCTACAAAGTGTCGGATGATCTAAACTATGTAAGCGGCTACACCTACCACCCTGACACAACGGACATGACAAGAATGGGTGCAGGACTATTGACTGGCGTAAGGGTTATGGAGTGGAAACAAATACTGATCGAGGATGTTGTTTTTATTCTTCATGAGATCACGAATGATGGATCATACGACTATAATAAGGTTGCTTTCTCGCTTTGGCTGGCAGACCTTGTAGGTGGAGACGGCGACTCTGGCGATGATACGCCTGACTTTCGAATCATAAACGATGTCGCATGGTCTATGGACAGTGATGGAATTGGTAATCCCGCGTTTGGCACAGACCCCGTAGGCGTCGCGGCCACATCGTTTATCGAGACCCCCGGCAATAACATAGACCGAATCGATAATGATGGTGACGGTGAGATCAATGGACCTACAGTGACTGAACTAATGATTGAGGGTGAGATTTTGGGTAATGCTGTTGATGACAATGGAAACGGACTGATCGATGAAAACATGGCCCATGTTCCGTTTGGTGATCAGTCTGGCGTTACCTATGCAGATAAGATCGATAATGATGGTAATGGGGAGGCCAACAGTCCAATCATAACACAAGAAATGGTAGACGCTTCTGCCGCAATACAGTGGAATATTTGGCCGCAAACAGGTGGCTCAATTCAAGATTCTGTCATCCATGTTATAGGCCTAGATCAGACCGACATTGGAAAAGGATATGCGGACGGTATTGATAATAATGCAAATCCGGATGATCCTTATCTTCTTGAATACCCGATTGGACTTGGTGCCGAGGTAAACTCTCCCCTAGTGACAAACGAAATGGTCGCAACCGCATCAAACGATATCTGGGGCAGGTACAAAATTTCCGGAACAAATATCATACTCTATGGCCTAGATCAGGATGATATTGGAAAGCCCTACAAAGACGGAATCGATAACGATGGTGATGGTGCGATCGATGAAGGGATTGATGAGGGCATTGATGAAATGATTGACGAATCGAGAGATGATTTTATTGACAATGATGGAGACTGGGCCATCGATGATGACGTCGGAGTCAATGGTGACAAGTCTGGTGGAATCGAAGCAGGTGTAAGCGATCAACAACCAACCTCTGGATCTGGGACAGGTTTCCCAGGTGAGCCAAACATTGATAAGACAGACGTTTCTGAGTCTGACCAGATGGGACTCACCTCTGTCGGCTATGACCCAGCGGGTTCTATCCCGATTGCCAGTGATGCCTACCTCTGGAGTTTTTACATGTCCCCAGGAGATTTTTGGCAGCCACCGGAAACAGGTCAACCTCCCGGTGACTACGATCTTTTTGTATCCTCAGGATTTTTCCCTCTAGTAAAAGGACAAACAGAGCGTATTGCAATGGCCGTGACCCTTGGAAATGATGAGGCAGACGCACTACGGAATAAAGAGGTGGCTGAGACGACCTATGAGTACGACTACCAGTTCGCAAAAGCACCAAACCCGCCTAAGGTAAGGGCCGTTCCAGGCGATGGTAGAATCACGCTCTATTGGGATGACTCTGCAGAAGAATCGGAAGACAGGTATATGAACGAGATCACCAATGGAGTCGTTAACAGAGACTTTGAGGGGTACAAGATTTACCGGGCAACAGACACAGAGTTTGAGGACGCACTGACCATCACGGACGGCGATGGAAACCCTACATTTTTTGAGCCCTATACTCAAAACGGAGAGCGTGCCCAGTGGGACCTGGTGAATGGGAAATACGGCTGGCACCCGGTGAGTTTAAATGGGGTCCAGTTCTATCTTGGTGATGAAACAGGCCTACAACACTCTTACGTTGATGAGGATGTAGTCAACGGACAGACCTACTACTATGCGGTTGTTTCCTATGACTATGGAGGAGATGAGTTTAACGAGATCATTCCAAGTGACTCGCCTATGAGACTGAGAGTAAACACCATAACGAACGATATCTCTCTTGGACCAAATGTTGTAAAAGTGGTGCCCTCACCCCCTGCTGCTGGCTACTCTAGTGCTAGCATTGTTGGTGACCAGGTAAATCATGTAAGAGGAACGACCAGCGGAAAAATATTTTATGAGATCATAGACCCTCAGACCGTGAAACAGGGTCATACTTACCAGATTACATTTGGTGACACGGTTTTTGCTAACCAGCAAGGTATATCTGGGTATGATACGGTATACACCAAGTCATACACGCTTGTTGATATCACAGATCCGAACACGCCTGACACACTGTTAAATAATATAAAAAATCTTCCTATTGATGATGGAGACATAATCGATGGTATCAGGCTTCGCTTTGATAACGTTCCCAGTCTTGAGTTTAACCCGGAGAAATCATACTGGTCTAACGATAGCATCTGGACTATACGCTCCGACTGGTTTGCTCTTTTCGATGCCATTGGTACCAAAATGCCTTATGACTATCGAATTATTTTTACTGAAGAACAAGACACCGAGTCTCTAGAGCTATGTATCCGGCATATCGGCAACACCACAACCTGTTTCCCAGGGTTTTTGTACCCATCTCAAAGTGTAAACTTTTTTATTGAACGTAGAGTTGGCCTTACAGGGATAGAAGAAAACGACTGGGAGGAGATACCATTTAGTTTCATTGATGTTATCCCCTATGGTAACCCAGACGGGTACTTCAACGCGGACGGCAACAGAGAAAGCGACTGGATCGTGTTTATGGACGATACGACGGAAACTGGTGAGCCAAACCCCTCCTGGTACTTTGCGCTAAACCTTCATAGGGACGATTCTCTGCTTACGATTGATCATCCTCGCCCTGGCGATACGGCATATGTGATCATTGAAAAACCATTCCTGAGCGAGGATGTGTTTGAGTTTACAACTCAGGCAGCTTTTGTCAACTCAGACAAAGCGGTAAACGATATGGACAAGATCAAGGTCGTGCCAAATCCCTATTTTGGCGCGTCTGCGTTTGAGGGGAAGAATAATTATATTAACGGACGAGGTCCAAGAGAAATACAGTTCCGCTATCTCCCTTCTGAGTGCACGATTCGGATCTTTAACATAGCCGGAGAACTCGTTCGTGAGATCCACCATTCAGAGTCAATTAACTTTGGGACAGGCTCGTGGGATCTTTTGACAAAAGATAATCTGGACGCAAGCTACGGAATGTATATTTACCACGTTAGCGCACCGGGGATTGGTGAAAAAGTAGGAAAGTTTGCGATTATAAAATGAGACCCCTTCCAAAAATATTACTCCTGTCTTACCTATCCGTGTCATGTACAGTATTTGCGATTGACAAGACAGGTACAACTGCTGCGAAATTTCTAACTATAGGTATTGGGTCCAGGCCTGCCGGTCTTGGTAACGCGTTTGTCTCGATCGCGGATGATCCGACAGCTATGTATTGGAACCCTGCTGGTATATCGAGACTTGGAGGACACGAGGCGATCGTGAATCACAATAACTGGTTTGCAGGAATAAGTCTAGACTATTCTGGTGCGGTGATCAAGGTATCTGACAATGCCGCATTCGGGGCAAATATTACCATGGTTTCCATGGAAGAGATTGAGGTTACACGTTATGGGAATGAGGACACTGGCGAAACATATCGCGCCGGTAACCTAGCGATCGGCCTGAGCTACGCCAGAAATTTGACAGATAAATTTTCTTTAGGCGGCAACCTTAAACTTATACGAGAGTCTATCGCCAGCAACCATGCGTCGGGTTTTGCAATCGATATAGGTACCCTGTTTGACACTCCATTTGGGTTCAAACTCGGAACCAGCATATCCAACTTTGGACCAAAGATGCAGATGTCTGGTGATGATCTTATTGTACCGGTAGACATTAGCGAAAACATTGAAGGAAACAATGAAAACACAACCGGAAATATTTCAACCGATCAATTTGACCTGCCGCTGCTTCTAAGGGTCGGTATCTCTGGTCAAAAATCAATCTCGAATATCGGAGGCCTTATCTGGGCCATAGACTCCGGGCATCCAAATGATAATAATAGCTTTTTAAATGCAGGAGCTGAGATCACTCTTCTTAACAATATTCTATCGCTCAGAACAGGATACAGGTCTCTATATCTAAATGATAGAGTGAGTGAATATTCTATTGGCCTAGGGTTTAACCTAGTAAATATCATTAACAAACCGATAAACATAGACTATTCGTTTGAGACACTGAAATTTTTAGGGGCAACACAACAAATCAGTATCAGACTAAGACTATAGAATAAATGCAGTTCCGACTATTTTTTTATTTTTTATTGTAATATTTGGATTGACATTTATATCAAGAATTAATCTAATTTATAATATTTACAAGAAGGAATTATCATGGGAAAAATTGGTAAAACAATCGTATTATTTTTATCTTTACCTTTTATTAATGCACAGGTCGATTATGAGACACAGATCCAGACGATATTTAATAATAGCTGTACCAGTTGCCACCTGTATGGTCACAATAGTGGTTTAAATCTAACCACCTATTCTACGACAATGACTGGCGGAAACAGTGGTGAGGCTGTTGTTGCAGGCGATCATGCAAACAGTCTACTATGGCAGCGTGTAGAAAATGGCAGTATGCCTCCCAGTGGAAATTTAAGCTCGGATCAGATTAATCTGGTTGCACAGTGGATCGATGAGGGTGCCTTGGCGGTTCCTCAGGATGCTGACGTAACAATAAATTTAAATATGTCTACCGCTGGGGCAATAACAGACTCTACCCATAATCTAGTCATAAGAGGATCTTTTAATGCATGGGCCGGAAATGATATGTCACTTACCAGCCAAGGTGGTGACTATTATAGCTATACTGGTGCTCTCGATATCGGAAGCTATGAATTTAAATTTGTAGCTGTTGATTTAACTACAGGAACAGATATCTGGGAAAGCACAGACAATAGGGTTTTGAATGTATCAGCCAATGATACAGCCATCAGCTCCTACTGGGAAAATGGTGACCAGCCACCTTACACGGCTACTGATAGTATTGATATCTGGTTCAGGGTTAACACAGCCGGTATTCCCGGTTATGATCCAGCCACAACGCCAATGAAAGTAGCTGGCTCTTTTGAGGGATGGAGCGGGACCGAGCTTACAAGAGAAGGAGAAACAGATTTCTGGTCTGGTCACTTTACAAGAGATCCTGCGACAACACATGTACTTACGTACAAGTTCAAAGCGGGTGAGACATGGGAGAATGATCCCAATCGTTTGCTTACTGTCAGTTCTGACACTACCGTAGCATGGAAATATTTTAATGATATCACGCCAGCGCCCTCAGAACTGGTTAGTGTCACTTTCCGGGCAAATATGTCAACCACAGCGGTTAGCGACTCTACCCATGATGTACAGATCAGAGGTAGTTTCAATAATTGGGGTTATTGCACAGATTGCTCTGCGACTAATGTAGGTGGAGACTACTGGGAGTTTACTGTTGAGCTTTGGACGGGATCTTATGATTTTAAGATTTGTCCTGTAGATGAGCTCGGAAACCAGAGTTGGGAGAGTACGCCTAATCGATTACTAACCGTTGGTCTTGAGGATATGGAGACAGAACTATTTTTCTATAATTCGGGGACAACACCTCCCTACACACCAACAGACTCAATCGACGTATGGTTTAGAGTTAATACATTTAACATTCCAGGCTATGATCCTGCCGTTTCCCCAATGAGGGTAGCTGGCTCATTTAATGGCTGGGGGGATGCACCTGTAAACCTTGCTCAAGAAGGCAACTCAGAGTTTTGGTCTGGTCATTTTACGTTCGCACCAGGAGAGGTTCATGATGTGGAATATAAATTTCGTTCGGGTGAAGACTGGGAAAGTATAGTCAACAGGTCTGAAACGCTATCCTCGGACACCACTCTATCTTGGAAGTGGTACAATGACATTTCACCTAGCGGTGGCGGCTTTCTTACAAAAACGGTTCTGTTTCAGGTTGACATGACCGAGTGGCTTAATGAAGAAGGACTAAACGGAATGCCCGTCTTTAGCGTTGCAAACGGGGACGGAATGTTCCTCCGTGGTGATTTTAATGGCTGGGCCGATGATACCATACAATACCCTGCAGACACACCCGGTGATGAGCTGGTCAGAACTCCCGGAACCAACCTGTTCTCTACCGCTCTTACAATGACCAATACACCGTCTCAGAGAATTGAGTATAAATATTTTATGAAACTTAGCGACGCATCGGTAGCAGATCTCGAGTCTGTATATGGTCAGCTTTTTGCCTATCTGGGCTATGAAGACTCACCTGTATACGGTGGTGGAAACCGATTTTTTAGTCTAAATGACCAGCCTTATGAGGTATTAACCAGACCTCTTGAGGGCTATTATGATCTTCCTGCGGGAGGCGTGATTCCTGCCGGTCAGACAGTTGGGGTAACCTACTCTGTTGACATGACTGGTGCGGCGGCTGATGGGTTTGATGCTGCAACAGACTCAGTCTTTGTTGCCCCAAAAGATAGATGGTCAAACCTGTTTAATGGTTTTGGCGATGGTCCCCTCTTTTATGCGACAGATGAGGATGGAGACGGAGTCTATTCGGTGACAGTGAGCCTGAATGGTCCAAGCCCGTGGCACTCGATCTATGCGTGGGCCTTCAAAAATGATGACCTGGGACATGTCGAAGAAGGAGGCGGATTTGGAAACGGGCGTTCTCGCGCAAGATATATGCACCAGGATGCAGACAATAACTGCGCCTGGGTAGACTACACATTTCCAACAGACACGTGGCAAAAAGAGCCACCTCTTCCTGGTGAGCTCTTTGACCCATCTTCAATTTGCGGCGCACCTAATGAGTTAGTAAACAGCGGATTTGAAGGTGGCTTTGATGGTTGGGAAGCATATCCTGGATTTGATAGTCAAGCCTTAGTTTATACTGGGGAGACAATGTTTGGAAGCGATAATATTTTTAATGCTTTTGAGGGAGTCACTTCTGTAAAACTCTGGGGTCTATATAATGGTTCTGAAAATGCTGAGAATAATTTATTTCAGATCTTTGAAGGAGATAATGCGATTGCACCGGGGTCTCAACTAAGTGTTACAGCTCATGCAATGAGCCATGAGAGTGATTTCATCGGACAAGGAAATTCAGATGTAGCAATTTTTGCAAAATATTTTGGAGACGGATGGGCATGGATTGGTATGGACTCGACTCATATTAATGGTTCAAGCTTTACGGAAAACGATTGGCATCATATTGGCATAGAAGGCACAGTACCTGAGGAGGCAACGATAGTACAGGTTGGTATAATGCACATTCAACCAACAAATGATGATCATGGTTCAATCTATGTTGATATGCTAAAAATGCATCGTGGATGGACGCTGGCGACTGATGATGATGGCACTACTTTACAACCAGAGAAATTTAGCCTGGGGAATAACTATCCAAACCCATTTAATCCATCTACAACAATAGACTTTTCTGTTCCGGTTCAGTCGGGGGTAACGTTTACGATATACAATGTTCTGGGAGAGGAAATGTACCGCATGAGCGATGATAATCTGACCTCTGGGGTATATCGTGTCAGATGGAATGGTAAAAATAAATATGGTGTCCAGGTTCCAAGCGGTATCTATTTCTATCAGCTAGAAGCTGGTGAGAGTTTCAGGCAGACAAAGAAAATGACGCTGTTAAAATAAAAAATTTGATATCTAGACTGATTATTAAAATACGATTACGCTTTAAGGATTGATCTGGTAAGAGTGGCTATAAATAGATTCATAATTCTTTTTGTTGGAATTATGACGCTGGTATTTTGGTCCTGCAGAACATCGCCAGAACCTGATAATATAATAAAAAACAAAAACGAATTGGACCAGATCCTTGATCAGCATATTACTGATGGATCCTACCCATTTTTGTATGCACACATTGAAAATATAGACGGAGATATCCTCTATCAGCACAGCACTGTGAACAAGGATATTTTTCCAGCTCTTAGCGTAAACAAAGACACCTGGATCAGGATATGGTCTATGAGCAAGATTGTAACCATTGCCATTATTATGGACCTGGTTGAGGAAAATATCATCCAGCTTAATGATCCAGTATCAGATTATATTCCTGAATTTTCAAATCTAAAGGTGGCTCAATCATCGAGCGGAGTATCTTTAAGCAGGTACACCAATGCAGACTTTGTTTCAAACCCCGAGATGGTGGACAAGAGTGACGCGTGCCCGATAACCCTAGCTGAAACAGACTCGATAATGAAAATCATCCATCTGATCAATCACAAAGCAGGATTCTACTATGCTGACACGAGAATATCATGCCTAGACTCTCTATCATACAAAGCAGATATTCCAAACTCAATTGACAGTGAAGATTTAATAAAAATATTGTCAACCATGCCGCTCATTCAGCATCCTGGAGAAAGATATCACTACGGCCTGAACACGACCGTACTCGGACTTGTTGCAGAAAGAGCGACCGGAAAAACCTTGGGCCAACTAGTAAGGGAGCGCATATCTGAGCCTTGTAAGATTCCCGACTTTCAGTATAAACTGCCTGAAAACAAAAACCTTATTCCTTCTGTAACAGGCCGAGACGGTCACCTAAGATATGCAAAACCAGGTGAGCTGGATATCATGGGAAATAACGTTCCAAAGTACGATCCTGACCAACCGCTATTTCTTGGCGGTGAGGGCATGCTCGCGACAGCAGACAGTTACGCAGATTTTCTGCGACTTTTACTAAACAATGGTAAGCTGAATCATCACAGATTTCTTGATGAGACAACTCTAGAAAAAATGTTTTCTAACATAGACACAAAAGATGAACACGGAATAAGCACTGGCTTTGGCCTGTTTATTACCGGAGAAATTTTAAAAAAATATGGAAAAGGAGACTCAGGACTCTTGCAAGGCGGAGGATATGAGAGCACAAGTTTCTGGATCGATCCAAAAAGAAAATTCGTTGGACTGTTAATGACGCAGACTAACCAGTCACCCGATAAAGCAGGTCTAGGATCCGGAGTCTATGATAAATTTCGAGGTGCGTTATACCGTTCGTTTTTTAATGAAGTCAATTAGATTACATACAATTATACCCATCTTTTTCTTCTTATTTGTTACAACAGAGAGTAAACAGCTTAGCTACACAAATCCTGTTATATCAGGCAGCTATCCAGACCCATCGATCTGCCGAGTAGGGGATGATTACTATATCGTAAACTCCTCTTTTGAATATTTTCCTGGGCTACCTATTCATCATAGCAGAGACCTAGTCAACTGGACACTTATTGGCTATGGACTACACCGTGAGAGTCAGTGTAATGGTAAAATGAACCTGGTTGATGTTCAATCTGATGGTGGCATACATGCACCATCAATCCGGTATCATAACGGAACTTTTTACATTATCACAACCAATGTCTACAGCCCCGGAACTGGAGAAAAAACAGAGATGATCAACTTTATCATTACCTCTGATAATATAGAAGGGCCTTGGTCAGAGCCACATATTATTGAGGGCGCACCAGGCATTGATCCTGATATAATTTTTGATGACGATGGAACCGTATGGTATGTCGGTACTCACTCACCGTCTAAGCCAAATTTTAATGGAGAGGGAGAAATATGGCTCCAGCAGCTCGATCTAAAAACATGGTCTCTCACTGGCGAGAGATATTTTTTATGGAGAGGTGCACTTTTCTATGGAACCTGGGCAGAAGGACCTCACATTTATAAAAGAAATGGCTACTATTACCTTGTCATTGCAGAAGGTGGAACAGGACTCAATCACGCAGTGATGATCTCGGTAAGTGATAATATCACAGGGCCATATGTTCCCAATGACCGAAACCCCATACTCACCTCTCGTCACCTTTCTAACGATTATTGGGTAAACAGCGTTGGACATGGTGACTTGGTACAAACAAAGAACGGCACCTGGTATATGGTTGCCCTAGGCATTCGTTCTGAGCTTGAAACATTCTCTAGTATGGGCAGAGAGACGCACCTAATACCCGTAACATGGGAACAAGAAAAATTTCCTTGGAAGTATAGCAAGATAGATAAACAATGGGTATCACTTCCAAATAAACAACGGTTTGAAAAATTGCGTCTTGTCAACTATGAGTGGCCGGTCTGCTCTCCTCTAACAGGCAGAGTTGAAAAGCAATACCCTCTTCCCATCAGAGGAAGGCCACAAAGTAAAAATTACAGATTCAAAGATAGTTTTAATAAAAAGAAATTAAACCTAGAGTGGAACTTTAGGCGGGTACCCCAAAAAGGAACCTACAATATAAATCCAAAAAATGGCTATCTGCGTTTATACTCCAGCAAAAATGTAATCAAAAATAGAAAAAGCTGCAGCCTTATGGGTATCAGACAAAAAGAAACAAATTTTACTTTTTTAGCAAAAATGCGGTTTAATCCGAATATGTATGGGATCGATGCTGGTGTCAGTTTGTTTCAAAAGGATGATAACTATCTAACGTTCACGGTTGAATATTCGGAAGGTAAATATTTTCTTAAACTAATCTTAAAAGAAAAAGACCTCGCCCCAAATATTGTCCAACGTACTCCAATCAAATCATACAATGGATTGATCACATTTAAGATAGTATCAGAGAATAATTCTTACGACATCTATTATACGCTCGGAAATAAAAAATCGTTTACGCTGTTTAAAACGATTGGCCCAGATAAATTGCTAAGCAAGGGCTATACCGGTGGATATTTGGGAGTCTATTGTACCAGCAATGGAAAAGAGGCTAGAGAATATGCTGACTTTGATAAGGTCGAATACTATTAATTTTATTTATTTCTAGTTTACTGGAGAAAACCGAATCGCCTGTCCACCACCTGAAGGGATCACAATACTCAAGTCTGAGCCACTGTCAACTAATTGACTTTGAATTACAACCTCTTCCGGTCTCTTCTTCCATCCTCCTGCTTCAGGATCTTTATACACGGTTGCATTATATTGTTTATCCGCATCTAGAAAACTTAGGCTCACGCTTAGCACTCTGCTATTCTCATTCGTGATAGACCCTAAATACCAATCGTCACTATTAATATCCTTACGAACCATAGTTATGTACTCCCCAATCTCCCCATTTATGCAGACAGAATTTTCCCAATCTGTTGGCACGTCTTTGATAAACTGAAATGCAGGATGTCCCTCATAGTTCTCTGGCAGGTCGGCGGCCATTTGAACGGGCGCATAGATGACAACATAGAGCGCTAGCTCTTTTGATATGGTGCTAGGTATCTGGTGGTTCAGGTTTATCTTCCTATTATCAGGCGCAAAATAACGATACTCGGTAAGGTTAAATATCCCCGGGGTATAGTCCATCGGACTAGATACGAGTCTTGTAAACGGCAAGATGGTAGAGTGGTTCGGTTTATTGTTATCGTTAACGCCCATAAACCCGTTAAACTCCTGACCTCTTGCGCCTTCTCTGGAAACCATGTTGGGGTAGGTTCTCCTTAGCCCAGTGTCTTTAATAGGTTCATGTACAACAATACTGACCTCATACTTTGCGGCCGTTTCTAACACTTTTCGAAAGTGCTCAACCATATACTGGCCATGGTGCCACTCTTTATAAATTTTCCCATCTGCTCCGGTTCTTTTAATATTTTTACTTCCATCATTCACATATCCTGTCTTTACTACCCTTATACCATTCCTCTGACAGTAGGCGAATGCGCTATCAAGCTGACGCTCGTAGTTCTCGATCTGGGTCCCTGTTTCATGGTGGCCAACGATCCTGATATTTTTTTCTTTTGCATATTCACGAACAAGTTTGTGATCAAAATCAGGATGCGGATGATAAAAACCAAAGTCCTCTCCCTCTCCGTTACAGCACCAGTTCTGGTCCCATCCCTTGTTCCACCCTTCAACCAAAACACCTTTAAAGCCATGCTCTGATCCAAAGTCGATATATTTCATTACCTTTTCAGTGGTTGCACCATGGTTCTGTCCTGATCCCCAGGTTGATTGGTTTGTTCCGATCATCTCCCACCAGACACCAATATACTTTCCAGGTTCGATCCAGCTTGTATTCGATAATTTATTTGGTTCATTAAGATTCAGTGTAAGCGTGGACATCACAATATCTCTGGGGTTTGCGCCTACAATAACTGTTCTCCATGGACTTTGCATTGGGACCGAGGTTTTCACCTTTGTTCCATCAGACCATGGAAAAAGATCGCACTCTAATTTTTTTGTGCCTGTTGCCTTAAGCGCCATGCTGGAGTAATTGGCCAGGTTCGCCTCATGTATCGTGATCACTGTACCATCTTTCCTCTGAGTTGTAAACGGAGTCTGTACGGCTTCAGGTCCAATCCTAGGTCCGCTTAAGTTTTCGACAAGCTCAGAAAATTTATCTCTAGATATCTCGCTGATTAGAGTATTTGCATACAGAAACTCATACCTTCGGTATGCGTATGCAGGGATCCACCAGGATGGAGAATCCTCAGAAAGATTGAACTCGGTCAACTCATCTAATATAGTAAAATCTGAGATTTTATTTTGTCTTGGAATCTCATACCGAAAACCCATTCCATCATTAAACATCCTAAACCTTAAAATCATTTTGTTTTTTTCAGCCGTGCACAAGAGTGTTAGCTCAAGCTCATTATAATTGTCTTGCACTATTTTTTGTTCGCCCCATACTTGTTCCCAGCTTTTATTTTGAGATCTTTTTTTAACTTTAATTACTTTTAATTGATCAGACAGTAAAAACTTATCGGTATTGATCCCCAGTCTCGATTTATCTACAATAAGAGTACCGTTAAATGCCAAAGAGTAATACGGCACTCCTTCATCCATGCTGATAACCGATCTCAAAGAGTTATTGGGAGAGGTTATCTCAAACGGAGCATTCAGGTTTTCACTCGAACATGAAAAAATATAAATGGCAAGAATTGAAAGGATTATTTTTTGAAGATTTTTCATTAGTATTCTGACTTTGTTTAGTGAATTATTAAAAATTTATAGGTTCATATTAATATTTATCGTCGATATGATTATATGTTAAATTAAATACCAAAACATATTTTTAATATACCTTATGTCTAATAATATTGCCGAATATATGTACGATGAAACAGTGCCATTTGTTTTTATGGGACTTGATCATACCCTATCCATTCTAATTTTTATTATACTCTCCTTTGCCATACCATATTATGCTAAAAATCATCTATCAGAACATCAGCAACACATTCTTGGGTCAGTAATAGGTGCGCTAGTTGCCATTGCCTATTTAAGCTGGTTAGTGTTAGAGATAATGGGCGGAACATACAGCGCAAAGCTTCACCTCCCGTTTCACTTATGTAGAACCGCTAACCTGCTAGTTCTTATTGTTCTGGTTTTTAGAAGCTATCTGGCCTACGAGATAGTATTATTTTGGGGGCTTACTGTGATACACGCGGTGATCACTCCTGATATATTGCAGGGCTTCCCTCATTTTCATTTTTTCAGATATTGGCTAAGTCACCAGCTGATGATCATTGGGATCTTTTATGCCACTTTTGTCTATGGCATCCGGCCCCGAAAAGAGAGTATCTATGTCTCATTTGTCAGTCTATTACTATTTCTATTGATTACGATACCTGTAAACCTAGTGCTAGACTCAAACTATTTCTGGATCTGCGGTAAACCACCCGTTGATACGATACTGGATTATTTTGGTCCCTGGCCTTGGTACATCATTGTATCAGCTGTTTTGGCGCTGCTACACTTTTACTTTTTTTATTATTTCATAACTTTTGTATCAAACAGAATTTCACAAAAAACATAAATTTTTATTTAACCAGATAAACAGGAAACAGTATGAAATCTTTTCACAAAGAGCTTTGGTTTAATGTCCAAGAGAGAATGGACTTTATTAATATTACTCGTGATGTTGAGTCTGCTCTATCAGAGAGCGGTATTAAAGAAGGTTTATGTCTTGTAAATGCGATGCACATCACAGCATCTGTTTTTATTAATGATGATGAGTCAGGTCTGCACCGGGACTACAAGTCTTGGTTAGAAAAGCTTGCTCCTCATGAGCCTCTATCACGTTATGATCATAATCTTACCGGAGAAGATAACGGCGACGCTCACCACAAGCGTCAGATCATGGGCAGAGAGGTTGTCGTTGCCATTACCGAAGGTCACCTTCATTTTGGCACATGGGAACAGATATTTTACGGAGAGTTTGACGGCCGCAGAAAAAAACGAGTTTTAGTAAAAATTATTGGAGAATAATTTTATAATCGAAACATGATTGACCGTTATAAATACACCTGGAAAATGGTCAAACCATTAATTCCAATAGTTTTTCTTGCTCTCTGGGCAATTCTTTTTGAAGAAAAAATTTGGCCTGACTGGGAGAACGAAGAGCCTGTAAAGATCTTTGACAAGGGAGAACTTCAGTGGGAGCATGAGATGGACCCAGACCTGGCTGAGGATAACTATCGGTTTGAGTTTATACAGCTTGTGGGGAAGGTTGATACTTTTAGTAAAGACACTCTGCTTATTGATAATAATATTGTCTGCCTAATGGAAAATTTAGACAATACAGACTATGATAGCATAATAGGAAAAACTATTACCATTAAGGGTAGGGTTCTAGGCTATAACAGAACGACCAAAAAAATGCGACTTGACCGCTGCTTTATTCAGAAATAATACGTCTACCAGAGTTTCTCATTGTCACCCGCAAGGGTAAATGCCCTTGATATATTAAACCCAAGATAAAGGGTTCCGGTTGAAAAATCTCCATTGGCATTTTCAATGAATGTATACTCATAAGGCCCTTGTGAGTTTGCTATCATGACCTGAAACACATGTCCGCCGGTCTCATAGTCAACACCGATCGCAAGACTGTTTTGGTAGTTCTCGCTTCTGTCTCCTAGAGGTATGAAATAATCTGCATTAACAGATATTCTGTTAGATAGTTTATACCTCCCTGCAATTCCGACAGAGGCCAGATCATGATCATCCTGATTTGTTGGAACAAGATTTCTGTGTATCAGGGTTGGTAATATTTCCAGTGACAGGCTCCGGTTAAATTTTCTTCCGATGATCAGCTGGTTCACATAGAGCAAACGATTTAGATATTCATCTTTTACCGCTGGGTCATTCTCTGATTTACGTTTTGTGTCAATACCAATATCACTGTATAACAAAACCGAAACAGGGAAAGACCTTGGACCAGTAGACTGCCTAAGTAGTTTAGACTTAACGAAAACATCATATATCTTATCCAAGCTACTGCGTCCGACACCAAAAGAGAGCCTTTCGGTAAGTCCATAATGAAAATCAAAGCGGATGGTAGCATAGTCCATCCCAAATAGATCATAGAAACCATTTTCAATAGACCCGAAACGATGCTGTATCATAAACTGCAATATTTTAGGTCTAGGTAGTTCCAAGGACTGAGCGTTCACTACTCTGGTTCCTTTGAAGGATGACTCTACAATAACAGGTTTTGATGAAGCATCTTCAAGTATGTCTAAAAGATCATCCTGACCTGATAATGGTAATATCAGAATGAAGAAAAATAAATAGATTAAGTTCATTTCTTTTTAAGGCTAACGCCTACACTGACCTCTATTATTTTTGCTATATTTTCCCTCACAATACGTGGAATCTTAATATTATAGTCCGCAACGGATATATCGAACTTACACTCGCCATTGATCTTATCCTCAGAATACCAAATTCTCCCAGATTCTTTAATTTTCTTTTTTACTCCATGAATCGTTAACTCACCTTCAACCGTAATATCTAGTTCCTTATCCGATATCTCTAGATCTTTCCAATCCTTTATCTTGCCCTTAAAAACACTCTTCGGATACAGGTCTGACTCTAAATAATTCTCATTAAAATGCTCCTGCATGAGCGCATTTTTAAAAGCAAAACCTTTTATCGGAACCTGAAAAGCAAAATCTCCTGTGGTTTTATTTAATACGCAGGACACCTGGTTATTTACTGCCTTTATATCTTCTATCGGAGTCGTAGAAAAAAATTCTATGCTCCCCTCACGAGTTATAAACAGCTCTTTGCCAAAGCAGAGTGAGTAGGACAATAGCCAAAAACCAAGAAATATTAGATTCTTTAATTTTACTGGCACAATAGCTCCGAAAAGTTTTGAATAATATCTAGCTGCTGCTGCGATAATTTTTCTGAGCCGAGAGGCATAAACAAAGGGTTAGAGGTTTCCATATTGATTCTGTGTATCACATTACCATTCATGATGCCGCTAACTGCACCATCAAAACTATCTAGAGCTAGACTCCCGCTTGCGCTAGACGATGAATGACATCCTATACAGTGGCTAGACAGTACCGGTGCAACAGATTCCTGATAATATGAGATAACCTCGTCACAATCATAGCCAACATAGTCTGATTCTATATTTTTTTCACAGCCTATTACAAACAAGGTCAAGAGACTAATTATTCTTTTCATCTTTAATATAGTTATTTATTTAATTTGGTATAGTATAAACGTAATAAATAAACAGAATACTTACCATAATAGTCAACTATGATCAATAAAAAATTATACTGGTCTTTACTAAGAATTTTTCTTCCTTTATTTATTATTGGATCGGTTTTTATTTATTTTACCTATAATAAACCACATACAGACTTTAGCAAGTCCCGTTCAGAGTTTACCATAGAATCAAAAGACCTGATCTCGTTTTATCAGATTAACCCTGAAAATGCAAACGCTAAATATCTTGATAAAATTCTTCTACTAACAGGAATCGTTACAGAGACTGAAGAAAATATAATCATTTTGGACAATGGTATTGTCTGCAGCCTAGATCATTCTCAGGTCACAAATGAGAAAATTAACTTGGGGAGTAAAATCTCGGTGAAAGGACGCTGTATTGGCTATGACGATCTTCTCGAAGAAATAAGAGTAGACCACAGTTTTATCATGAAAACCCCACAGCCTTAGTCTTGCCCAGCCACTCTTTCAGACTGGCTATCTTATTAATATTGACACTGCAAATGCCGAATGATTGTTCTACCTTGCCATGAATGATAAACAATGTCTCCCAGTTAATAATATCCCCAAACTCAGCAAATACCTTAGGAAATAAGACGCACTCATAGATATCTGTCTCATCCTCTAGGGTCAAAAACTCCATTGCCTCGTTATTCCCTGTTCGTGTTTCCTTGCGGGTAATATATACTCCGATCAGATAAACAGATCTACCCACGTTCTTGGGTATGTCTTTTGCATAACCAATACGATTACTGAGCAGTGGGCGGTAGAGTTTTAGCGGATGAATACTGACAGGATAGCCGAAAACATCTAGCTCCATCTGATATATTTCATATTGCGTAAGTCTGTCTGTGACGGGCGCAGTATTGACCGGTGTGTCCTGTTTCTCCCGGAGATAAAACTCCGCGACTATGTATGCAATCTCCCGGTGATTTTTAGATCCACAGATACCGCTAAAACATTGTGCATTGGTCAGGGCCATAGCATCGGAAAGATCCATATCAACTCGGAACAAGAAATCATCTAAAGACTCAAACAATCCAGACTTCCGTTGCTCCAGAATTTTCTTTACAACATCATTTTTTAGCCTTTTAATGCTCATAAGCCCCACACGGATTTCATTTTTATTTCCTCTCCATTCATAATAACTGTGGTTAATATCCGGTGTCTTGATCACAATGCCCAAACGTCTCGCCTCACTCATATACGCATACGTAGAATAGTATCCCCCTTGGTTAGATATCACTGCCGCGATAAACTCCGCAGTAAAGTGAGCCTTGAGATAGGCGCATGTAAAAGATAGCATCGCATAGGATGCAGAATGAGGTTTACAAAATGAGTAGCCAACAAAAGAGGCTATCATGTCCCAAACTTTTTTAACGATATCTGAAGAATAACCTCTGCTGATCGATCCAGAAAAAAATTTATTTTTCCAGAACAGTATTTTCTCTTGGTCTGAGTTGCGTGTCATCGTTTTTCTCAACATATCCGCCTCAGAATATCCCAGATCAGCCATGATCATCGCGGCCATTGAAACCTGCTCCTCATAGACCATGATACCATAGCTTTCACTAAGAAAATCCAGGTCTGAATGAATGAGACTCCACTGGGCACCATGTATGCGCTCTAGCATCAAATTGGTAAAACGATTTGCAGCGGGACGAATGATAGATGAAAAAATAACCATATGATCGAAGTCAACTACTCTGGCCTTTGCCATTAACTGCCGCGTGGCCGGACTCTCAATGTAGAAAACACCCATGGTCATCCCCTTCATCATCATCTGTTTTGTCTTCTCATCCTCTATCGGCTGGATTTTATGATAATCAAGATAACGATCAGGCCCTGTACTGTAATAAAGATTAACCTGTCTAATAGTGTCTCTAACTACAGCCAGACTACGGTTGCCCAAAAGATCAATCTTAAGCAATCCAGAGTCCTCAACCTGATCTTTCTCCCACTCAACAATCTGCACTCCTTTTGGTGCTTTTAGCACTGGAACGTATTTACAAATCTCATCCGGCACAATGATCACACCACCAGGGTGAACAGAAGCATGCCTAAAGGCCCCAATGATTTTTTCACTATTTTGTAGTACGTCTCTAAAATTTCTGTCTAGATCAACCGCAGAAAAACGAGTGTCACCCTGTATCCATTCTTTTAGTTCTTTTTTTTGGTTCATCCAGTGTATACGTTTTGTAACGCTGTTGATCTGTTCATTAGACAAACCATATACCTTGCCTACTTCACGGATAGCAGAACGCGGTTTTAAAAACACCTGATTGGATACCATCGCAGTTCTCTCATTCCCATATTTTCTAAATACGTAGTCAATTATATTATCTCGCTCATCCCAAGGAAAATCTATATCGATATCGGGCATATCAGACCGTTCCGGGTGAATAAAACGATCGAAAACAAGATTATATTTAATCGGATCAACCTGAGTAATAAACAAACAATAGCTCACAACAGATGCTGCGGCAGAGCCTCTGCCAATAGTGGCTCTAGTCTGAGAGACAATATCTCGCACAATCAAAAAATAGGGGGCGAATCCTTTTTGTGTAATCAGATTCATCTCATATTCAATACGCTTTTTTATTCTATCCGTCACTCTCTCATATCTCACCATAGCGCCCTGATAAGCATAGTCTCTTAGCTTCTTATTCGACTGGTAGGTATCTTTTAGTGATAACCCTGGAAAGATTGTATTAACAAATGACCATTTCCTTTTACAACGTTGTGCCAGATAGTGACTATTGTTAATCGCATCAAGGCTATTAGGAAATAAACGCACCATGTCTGACTCGGCCCTAAACCAATGATCTTTGCTCTTGTAGTGTTCCTTTTCTAGCTCCTTTAAGGTGGTATTATTGTTAATCGCTCTTAGAATTTTATGTGAGTGATGCTCTGTCGAATCTTTAAAGTAGACATCACCAGTTGCAACCATCTCTAGCCTATATTTTTTTGAAAGTTTTTGCACCATTGTTTCTTTAATACCCGGACGCAGCTCCACAAAAAGCTGGGTATCAGACATAAAAGAGTGTAAACGTTTTATTAGTGATGGCTGATATGTTAGAACAAATAGTCCGGATGATCTTTGTCTAAGAATATCTGCAGCAGAACGATCTGGATCAGTATAACACTCGGTGATCACACGGCACATATTTTCATATCCAGCATGGTTCTCTGCTAAGATGACTACCTCATCAATGTTTGTGATAAGATTCACCCCTGCAATAGGTGCTATGTTTCTATCTTGTGCAGAGTGAACAAAATTAATGAAGCCTCTTACCGTGTTCACATCTGTAAGCGCCAAACTTCCCGCCTGGTGAGACTGGGCCAGATCGATTAACTCTTTCAGTGAGATAGTGCCTCTCATCTTTGAATACACAGAGTGAGCATTTAGATGGACAAACATAAAGTATATTTAAGAACAGATAGTAATTACATAATCCATACTCTAAGCCGAACCCAGCCTATGAAACACGTTAGCTGTCTTGATACTGTCCACGCCATACTTACGGCGAACCATTTCTATTGCCATTGATATTTCCATGTCACGTGATCTGGGCCTAGAGAACAAATTTTTTTGTTCTACATATGGTCTGAATTGGCTGACATCCAGTAAAATAGCCCTCACTGAAACACGCCTATTATTGGCCCTAGTAAACAGTCTCTTACACTCTCTGTTCACAGAGATATCATCTGGAGAGCGCACCTGACCGATCCTGCTAGAATTGTAACCATCAACATAGTGAATCTCTAGCCTGATCTTTTTTGCTGTCTGCCCACGGGTTCTAAGGTGAAATGCTATTTTTTCTGCTAGATTCTGTACTACGGCAGCTAACATCTCTTGGTCATTTGTATCCTCTGGTAAGACCGTCTGCTCTAATACATGATCTATGAGTGTTGGCGGTTTTACTGGGGAGGTATCTCTGCCACTTGCTTCATCAATCAGTTGCCGTGCATGTGTCCCAAACAGGGTTTTAAATTCTTCTATCCGGCGTGACATAGACTGAATATGAGCTACCTTATCTACAACCAAAAAATGAAGCATGCGGTATACAGGTTTTTGTCTTGTAGTCGGTAAAACGGAATAATTCAACGGCGCTAAAAAATGAGGCTCAGACCCAGAACATACCTCATGGATATCATCCGGGACAACATCTGTAATAATTCTGCTAACAAGTTTATTGATACTGATACCGACTACAGATAATAAGCTTGTACGGCTTTCAATCTTTTTTAGCACCGATAGGCCGATATCTTTAATATTATTTTTTGGTGTGGGTATCCCTTTCATGTCCATATAAAAACCACTCATTCCACTCGGCTCTACAATCGGAGTAAAACAAGATACCGTTTTATAAACATATTGATTGACCCTTTGATATAGATAGTGATTATATGGCAGGAACTGAACCCCGTGCTTCTTTTTCTTTGCCAGGGAAACCTTCATCCCACGGTACAAGCCCTCTTGCTCCGCCTCAGATGATAGGACTACGATCGTACCAGTGGCTCCGTTAGATGAGATAATAGCGATCGGACAAGTTCTCAGACTCGGATCGATTGTTCTCTCAGCCTGTAACTCTAGAGAGTCTAGGCTTAAATAAAAAACATCAGATAACATTCACAGCGTGTACTAGCTAGCGTATTCTCGGAAAGAATACAAAAGCACGCCGTTGATATAAAAGTTATCCGTTTTTTTGATAGTAATAATTGGAAATTTAGGATTACGAGGATGTAACTCAATGCGGTCGGACTTAGGCACATAACACTTAAGCGTGGCCTCATCGTTAATAATGGCCACCACAATCTGTCCTGATCGTGCGGTAGCTGTCTTCTTAACTACAATATAGTCTCCGTCCTGGATCTGTTCATCTATCATAGACTGACCCTTAACCTGTAAAACAAAATTATCAGGACGAACCAGAGAAGACGGCACCGTAACACTGTTCGGCGTCTCTAAAGCCTCAATCGGCTCACCCGCTGCAATAAGACCCAGTAACGGCAAACAAGCCTCGGGATGCGTGGCGTGCTCTTGAGTTAGTGTTAACGCTCGTTTGCCGTTAGAACCTTTTGTCCTGTATAAATATCCTTCATCCTCGAGCGTATTGACATACCAGTTCACTGTCCCTAAAGATCTAAAGCCAAGCCCAGACATTATTTCGTCATAGGTAGGAGCCTCACCCTGAGCTAGTATAAAATTTTTTATAAAACTCAGAAATTTATTTTGCTTTAGGGACAGTGGCCTCATGACGTTAAAAAATGTGTTTCTTTTTGATCTACAAAAGATCTGCATGAACGACTGATCCCATTTTCTCTTGTATCATGTCCATGGAGACGATTGATCGCACGAAGGACCATCCATGAATGTTTTCTTTGCTGTCGTCTTTTTAAATTAAATATCATAAATACTCGTAAGTTACTCGTAAGTATTTTATAAAAGAAAAGTATTATAAGTCAACTAATAATATGATCTAAGCTATATTCTGATCTATGAGGGTGTCTATCTCGCCATCATCAGGAAAGCGGCCCAGAGATTTCTTTGAAAAAATAAGTTCATTCTCAAGAGTCACCTCAAACACGCCACCACCACTAGAGATGAGCTCTATAGCAGCACCATCATACTTGGCCTTTAAATGTTGCTCCAAACTGGAGGCCCTAGGGAGGTAGTTTCAGACGCTACAGTATTCGATGGATATTTTCATGATTCTTGCTCTATATGCGGGACTATATTAACCAATAAATGCTCTAGAATCAAAACCTATAGGATAAATGAGTCCTGAGTTTTCCACTCGCTTGAAGTGTTAGTCCAACATTTATTTTACTACTTTTTGTGTGCAACTTGGGGACGAGAACACCAACGACGCTGCCTACGATATAACCAGCGACTAAGTCCGATGGGAAATGTTTCCCAGCATCATAACGATAATAGGCTGTGAGCGCGGGCGTAAAACACGCACCGGCCCATAGATATGGTGACAGCTTACTGTTTGGATTATAATCGTCATACATACTGGCCATTAAAAAACAAGATACCGCAGATATAGAAGTATGCCCCGAGAAAAAGCTTTTTCTATTATCGTTTTTTAGCTTGTACTCTTCAGAGGCCTTATCTCCATACAAATAAGGCCTTGGCCTGCTCACTAAAACCTTGGTCAGATTTGTGATGCCAAGTGTGAGAAAAAGACTTTCTGCCCATAATAAAGAAAAACCTCGGTAATCATCACGGACTCTTTCATCTGCCAATAATAATCCAGGAACGGCAATGCTAGAGTATAATAAAATGTCACTCATTTTTATACTATTCAGATCCCAGTTGTTTATGGCCTTAGAATCATAGCTGGATATATTCTCAGGCTTCAGGGTAGATATATTTTCTTTGCTCATTGGAGAATAATCTACTAAAACAGAGCCAATTAATAAGCTGCTGCTGATGCCAGCGATTGTCAGATCTATATTTTTTGAAAAAGAATAAGGAGAGGTGTTTTTTTCCTGCTCCCCTGCCAATACTGAGACAATTATTATAACAGATAATAAAAATCTTATTACTGGCTCAATTATTCTATGCATTGCCAACAATACTTGTGAGATAGTATTACACATTCCAAAGATAATAAGAATAATGAAATCTGCATACAATACTGGGGTTAGTCTAAATTTCAATAATTATTATGTCTACTAGGCTAACACTTTTAATAATTCCGGTACTTTCATTACTGGCTCTCAATTGCAGCAACAATAAAAAAGATAACATATACAACCGTATTGACTTTAATTCTATAAAACCTGGAACCCTGGCTAAAGGTGAAGAAATATATAATAATGTATGTGCCTCTTGCCACAGGTATGGCACAGCAGGCGCCGCAACAATGGTTGACTTTAGATTCTGGGACAAGTCTGCAAATAAGGGAATGGATAAGGTTTTAGATAATGTAATTGAAGGGTATAATGGTGCGCTAGGAGTTATGCCTCCAAAAGGAAACTGCCTGTCTTGCAGTGATGAAGATATCCGAGCCTCCGTGCTCTATATTTATAAAAAAGTAAAAGATAATAAAGAAAAAATGACAAACTAGATAGTCACAATTACTATTTATCTGTCCAGCATAATATGATTAAAATAGATAGACATATCGAGACAAACTAAAATGAATAACCATCCACTATCTAGTCTTATATCTAACCAAGGTCTACTAGAGGATATTGCAAACGAATATGGAACCCCGTTATACGTATACTCAGAGAATAGACTAAAAGAAAATATTAACAGGCTTTCTAGTGCCATTGGCAATAGTTTTGACAATCACCAAATATATTACGCGGTCAAGGCCAACAGCAATATTCATATTATTTCGACACTCAAAAAGGCTTTTAATAGTCTCGGCTGTGACTGCTCTAGCCCAGGTGAACTATATGCCGCACAAAAAACAGGAGTCGACATGTCTGACTGCGTGTACACAGGAAACTATGAATCTGTTGATGACCTGAAAACTGCATACAAAAGCGGTTGCGAGATCAATCTAGATGACCTCAACTCACTTAAAAGATTAGGGTCTGTTGGGGTTCCTGATTATATAAGCTTTAGGCTCAACCCTGGAAAAGGACATGGTCAGTTCAAAGGAATTATGACAGGTGGAAAAGACTCTAAGTTCGGTATCCCAAAAGAAACCATTACTAATGCATATAGCCTTGCAAAAGAAATGGGGGTAAAAAGATTTGGGCTGCAGTGTCACGCCGGATCTGCCACTCTTGATGTGGAAACATTTGGCGAGATCACGAAATTAGTATTGAATTCTGCAAAAGAGATAGAGGATTGTATAAACCAACGACTAGAAAAGATAAGTATCGGAAGTGGATTCGGAATCCCTTATAATGACGATGATGCCCCTCTCGATCTAGACCTATTATTTTATAAAATACAAAATGTATTCTCTGATCATTATGGTAAAGATAACTCTAGCTGGCCGGTGCTGTGTATTGAGCCAGGAAGAATACTTGTTGGGGACACCGGCTTTATCCTGGCTAAAGTGACCGGCATGAAAAATTCTTATAAGAATTTCATAGGCTTAGACGCGGGAATGGAGACACTAATGAGACCTGCACTTTATGGTGCATTCCACAGAGTATTAAAAATAGGTAAATCCCAGCAGAATGGCACACTGGTCTATGATATTACAGGAAGAATTTGTGAGAACACAGATCGCATATCTGAAAACTATACTATGCCTGAGATGGAAGAGGGTGACCTGTGTGCGATCATGGACGCTGGTGCCTATGGATATTCAATGTCTCATAACTTCAATACTAGACCTCGTCCAGCAGAAATATTAATCAATAATGAAGAGGTAAAACTAATTAGGAAAAGAGAGTCCATTGAAGACTTGTTCAGAGACTGCGATGTATAAGCAATTACTAGTCTCGTTTTTTCTCATGACAATAGCCTTCTCACAACACTACCCAAGCATTCATCAGCAGCAGTTAGAATATTATAATGCAAACTATATTCAACCAGAAAATACTGATACCTCTGAATTTATTCATCCAATCTCACCAAGGCCTCGTACACCATCTAAGGAAGTATTTGGCTATCATCCATATTGGATGGGTACAGCTTGGACAAACTACAATTTTGATCTTATATCCACTCTAGCCTATTTTAGTGCCGAGGCAACAGAAACAGGAAACCTCGAGAACCTACACGGGTGGCCAGTGGCGAGTCTTATTAATGAGGCCCACTCCCATGGGGTAAAGGTCGTACTCTGTGTGACCTTATTTAATAGTAATGATCTAACCACGCTACTAAGCAACCCATCATACAGACAAAACTTGATCAACAACCTGCTTGCTCAGGTTCAAGCAGGAAATGCTGATGGTGTAAACATTGACTTTGAGTCTTTTCCATCATCTCAGAGAGAAAACATGGTAACCTTTGTCACAGACCTTACTAATACGTTCCACTCTGCGATACCAGGATCTCAGGTTACACTGGCAATGCCCGCGGTTGACTGGAGTGATGCCTGGGACTACAACTCGCTAGCATCTATCAGTGATGGTCTATTTATTATGGGCTATGCCTATCACTGGAGCGGGAGCTCAACCACAGGACCAAATTCGCCACTTTCTGGACCAGGCTATACAATAACATGGACCGTGATAGACTACCTAAATAAAACAAACTATCAAGCGGATAAGCTAATACTTGGCTGCCCATATTACGGGTTTGAGTGGCCATCATCCTCAAGCACTCCTGGAGCAAACACAACCGGGACTGGTGACGCAAAATTCTATTCTGAGATAGAAGGCCTGGCCCAGTCTTATGGAAAACTGTGGCACCAGTCTTCACAAACTCCCTGGTATAATTACGATAACAACGGATGGAACCAGGGCTGGTATGACGATAGTCTATCCCTTTCTTTGAAATATGATTTTGCGATGTTTAATGATCTCAAAGGAATTGGAATTTGGGCCCTGGGATATGATGCCGGACGGACAGAACTTTGGAACCTGCTTTATGCTAAGTTTGGTGAAAGCGCTCCACCAACAAAGCCTTCAAGACTACTGATAAAAAATATCGGTGGTGGATCAATCAAAATAGATTTCCAAGGCGCTGAAAACGCTAGCGAATATATCGTGCTAAGAGGGAGCCTTGATATTGTTGGCGGCCTCGATACCTTGGGCGTGTATACTGACAGACCTGTTATTATAGATGGTTTGAGCGAGGGTGAGACTTATTTTCTTAGTATAGCAGCAAAAAATTCCCTAGGCACCAGTGAGCCAACAGAGATGTTGGGAGTCGTGCCCTCATCTGAGCAGGTAAACTTTCTTATTGTAAATGGTTTTGACAGAGTCAGTGGAACCAGTAATACTTTTGATTTTATTCGCCAACATGGAAGCTCAATTAACAGCAATGGACGAGCGTTTGATTCTGCATCCAATGAGGCAATTATCGAAGAAGATATCAACATCATGGACTATCAGTTTGTTGACTGGATACTTGGAGAAGAGGGTACCTCTACCAGCGTATTTTCTAACATAGAACAAAACACTATCAAAACATACCTGGAGAGTGGAAGATTTTTATTTATTTCTGGATCAGAAATTGGATATGACCTTGAGGCTCAAGGGAATTCAACCGATAGAGATTTTTATCAGAGTTATCTTAAAGCAGACTATATCACAGACGCAGCCGGAGGTCACCAGGGAGTATACAGTGGATATGGAACAACCAGCTCAATATTTAATGGCATCACGAATATTACCTATGACAATGGCAGCCATGGCACCTATGATGTGGACTGGCCAGATGGAATAAAACCTCTCGGAGGAGCGATACTATGTGCTGAATATTCTAACACAGACTACAACTCTCGCGGAGGCATGGGCATTGAATACACAGGTACATTTGGACTTGGTAATGATATTGGTGGACTTATCTATCTCTCTGTAGGGTTTGAGACAATCTACCCCGAGTCTAAACGAAATGAGATAATGTTAAAAATTCTTGAACTGTATGACTCACAACTAGGAATAGAAAATGATGATATGATCCAGCCGTCAACAATGACTATACACAGCATCTATCCGAATCCAACAAACACATCTTTTACAATTTTATTTTCAACATCTAAGACAAATGAACCAAGTCAAATCAGCATAAATGATCTTCTTGGAAGAGAGGTATACACTACTTCTATTCATAACAATAACAATCTATTTAAATGGACCTGGGACGGCTTAGATAACAATGGAGCAATTGCACCAACCGGTACATATTTTGTCTCCATTTTTCATGGCAATCAAATTGAAACAAGAAAGATCACCATATTAAAATGATCACACCAGTTCGATATATACTTTACTTGATAATTGCAATACTACCAATTAATTGTCAACAAAATAAAACGGGTATACACAAACTACAATCACTCTACTATCAAAATCGTAAGACCCCATTGTTAGAAAAATTAACTGTATTAAATGGTATCGATGTATTATTAGAAAAGAAGCTACACTTTATTCAATCCAGAAAGATCGCTTTGGTAACAAATCATAGCGGTATTGACCGGAATGGTACACCCAATTATATACGATTAATGGAAACTGATAGCGTAGAACTGAAAGTGATTTTCTCCCCAGAGCACGGTCTTTTTGGAGAAGCAGCTGATGGTCAAAAAATAAACTACAACGAAATCAAAGAGCTTCCAAAAGTTGTAAGCCTCTATGGGGGAACAAGAAAACCAACGGCAGAAATGTTGTCTGGCGTAAACCTTATTATCTATGACATTCAAGATGTAGGCGCTCGCTTTTACACCTATATCACTACTCTAGGTCTTGTCATGGAGGCAGGTGCAGAGCTAAATATCCCCGTTCTCGTACTTGATCGCCCAAACCCAATTCGGGCCGATATTATTGAAGGCCCATTACTGGATTTAAAGTATCGTTCATTTGTAGGCCACTACCCTATCCCCATTAGGTATGGAAGTACCGTAGGAGAGCTTGCAGAAAGTATCATTGAAAACAAATGGGTAGATCCAGTACCAGAACTTGAGGTAATAAGAATGGAAGGATGGCAGCCTGATGCCTGGTTTGACCAGACTAATCTCATTTGGACATCTCCCTCACCAAATATACCTGACCTAGAGACAGCGATTATCTATCCCGGCATGTGTCTGATTGAGGGCACCAATATCAGTGAAGGTCGTGGTACACCAAACCCATTTAAGTGGATTGGGGCCCCTTGGATCGATGGTAGAAAACTATCACAAACATTAAATAATTTTCGTCTACCAGGTGTGGTGTTTGTACCAAAAAGTTTTACCCCTGTTATCATTCCTGGAAAATCTGAGCGGCCTAAGTATAAAAATGAAAAATGTCACGGTATCGAAATATGGATAACCGATAGAGACACATACAAAAGCATTGATACCGGCGTTTTAACTCTTTTTTCAATATTTAATATGTACCCTGATAAAATAAAAATTCGAGAGAACGGACTAAACAGACTATGGGGGAGCAACACCCTTTATGAAAAATTAACCCGCGGTGCAACCACGGATGAATTGTTAGACTATTGATGCTGTGACAGAATCATTAACCATAACATCTATTTTTCTACTTGGCTGCTTCCATGCGCTAGAGCCTGGTCACGGAAAAACTTTTCTCTTAGCCTATACTGTTGGCGGAAAATTAGACTTCCAAAAGATTCTGCTTTTAACGGCTAGCCTGCTCATATCACACTTTGTGGTCCTAAGTCTTATTGCAATAATATTCAACCTTATCATGTCAGAGATCGCAAGCACATTTCTGCATGATTTCTCACACTGGCTTGCCCCGGGAATTGTGATCACTTTTGGGTCTTACATTCTCATTCGTGGAATCTATAAAATCAGGCACATTCACTCTGATGATTGCGGGCACGAGCATGGAAAATTCAAGGACTCAACAATAGAAAATCCCGTCACAGTAGGATTACTAACGGGTATGCTTCCATGTGCATCATCTCTGGCCGTTGTAATGATGACAGGTATGACGCCATCACTGATCTCTATCATACGTTTTATCATGATCTATGTTCTTGGAATAGCGCTAGTGTTATTTTTGATTGTTACTACATTTAACTTCACTAAAAATATTGTAGTAGAAAAATTGAACCGGATACAGTTCAATTTCAATCATGAAATTATGAGCGGCTGCTTAATCCTAGCTGTGGGTTTTATATATCTAGGATATAACTGGGTTGATCACATCCACTAATAATACCAGCTATAATTCCGAACTTACTTTTTTAATAATACAACTTTTATTGGATCTATTTTATCAGAAGAGACCGGCTTCGCAAGATAAACTCCTGATCCCAGTCTTTTACCATCGGTATTTTTTCCATCCCAGTTAATAAATAATCTTCCTGGAGCTGCGCCTGTTCTTTCGATTGTATTTACCTGCCTCCCTAATAGATCAAAGATATTTATCTTGAAATCCATGTGTCTTTTAAGATCAAAACTAAGCGTAATCTGATTAGAAAAAGGGTTCGGATAAGGCGACTGAAACATTGAGATAGGGGGCATCTCAAAATAAGATTGAATAAAGTCTGATATCTCAGCCCTAAACCTTGGAAGCTCTATCCAAATATTATCACCAGGACATGCTGTCGTACCAAAATAATCACGGTGACCCAGAAGTACGGCTGGACTTTGACCATAAGTATCTGATACCCATGAAAAAAGCTCTACGATTGATTGCCTGCTCTCAGGAGTAATTGTCTGAAAACAGGAAGCTTCCGGAGGATGATAACATCCTAATAGGCACACACCAATATTCCCAGTGTTAGCACCTCCTACATGCGCACCTATAACAGTCTCCGGTCGCCCTTGATATATATTACCAGCCCGGTCTACTAAAAAATGGTATCCTATATCATTCCAGCCTCTTCCATTCTGATGAAAATCTTGTATCCAATATACTTGCGCCTTACCCTCTTCTAAATCATCTGCGCTACAACATGCTGCATGATGAAGTGTCAGCTTGTCAAAATAAGGATGGTAGCTATAGGATCCTTTTGGGTCTTCAGCGCCCCACTCTTCCCTGCTAATGATGACGGGTTTCGAAATATCCCCAAGTGTTGGCTCCAACGCTCTTACTGTTCCTGGCTTTTCCTGATCAACCGGAAATATCAGGACACTATTAATTTCTATATTCTCCCTAGAAACTATTTTAAAAGAAAATTTTGCTGGTACATTTTCTATTATCTTTAAAAAAGTTGCAGCAACTTTATTGATATCCGGACGAGTAAATATTTTTCCAGGTATTGTTTTATAAGCTCCAGACTGATCAAATAAACGAAAGCTGACACTCTCTATTTCTTCCCCAACAAGTTCAATCGCGCCACCTTCTACGGTTTGGAAAAACGCTGGAGATTCCCCCTCATAAATTAAATATTCAAGACTATCGCGGACTGTGTACCTTGGCTCACTATCTAGAGTAGTCCCAATATCATCAAGCTGCGAATAAAGAGGAAGGTTTAATGATAATAAAAGAGCGAAAAATAAAACTCTATATACGATAGAGATATTCAATTTATTTAAAATAAAAATGGTCTAATAATTAAAACCGAGTGAGACTCGCTGGACCATACCAAGCGGACCAAAATCAGCTGATGTATACTCAATAACTAACGTATTAGATGTTTTCATTATAGGATATTTTATGCCAACGCCTACGGACAATCCTTCAATAGCATCTTTCTTTCCTATACCAGGATAACCAGCACGGATTGAAAACATATTATTAATATTTGTCTCAAGACCAAGGTTTAAATATTCGTAGTTATCGTTCGGATGCACCGCATCAATCGCAAATAATACATTAAGTTTTTCTTTATTAATTAAGTGCCCTCCAATGCCAACTCTAAATAGCAGAGGCAAAGGAAATGCATCAGTCTCATACTGTGCATTAACAAACTCAATATTGCCCTGATTATTAGGATCGGGGTCAACACTCAGATTCATGTCCCTTCCAGATAGTGACATATCATTACCAAAGTTGGCAATACTAGCGCCCAAGATTATATCTTTTATGGGTGTCTTATACTGGACACCAATATCAACGGCTACTGTCTGCCCGGATGAGTGCCAAATGCGCTGTCTTATATTATTAATACTTGCCCCTAGAGAAAGTTGATCAGTAAGACTCTTTCCTACGCTTATCCCGATAGACATATCCTGGGCATTAAACTTTTCACCAGTTCCAGTAGGCTCATCCACTGTCCTAACCAAGTCATCAGGACTAGAAAGCATCTTAAGAGAAAGTGAAAACACGCCTACGCGAGGCCATTCAAAGCCAAAAGAACCATAATTATAGTCTGTACCAGCGAGCCAACCATTATTCTCAAAGTATACCTGGATTCCTTTTAAATGAGCCAAGCCAGCTGGATTCCAAAAACTACTTGTCAGATCAGAGCAAACAGCCACATTGGCACTGCCCATAGCCAAGCCTCTACCGCCTGAGCTTATTTTAAGAAACTGAGCAGCGGTGGTTCCAACCTTGGAAATATCCTGATCATTCTCTAGCTGAGCTTGAACCGCAGAACCTATTAAGAACATAATAACAAAGGCTATATATTTAATTCTGTTCATTATTTAATTATCGCAAACCTACCAGTTGACTCATTACCGTTTTCACTTTTCACATGGAAGATATACATACCAAATGATACTGGAAAATTATCTGATGTTGTGAGGTCCCAATATTCAATACCATCCTCTATTGAGCTATTGTGCTGTAATGATTTGACAAGCTCTCCCGCCATAGTATATATATTAATCGTACACTGTGATGGAAGATTAGCAAAGTATACTCTCCTTGGCCCCCTGTCTAAAGGGTTTTGAAGATCTAATGGTTCAATATTACTTGAAACTACATAAGGATTGGGAACGACATATATCTCATCCATATTTTCTTTTTCTACAAGATTTTCCTCTTTAGAGGCTGTCGTAGAAAATGAAAAAATATCATCCGTAAATGTCCTATTAGTAAAAATAGAAAAAATATCTCCACCTACTGGCGGAATAGTGTCTGATCCATCTTCTGGCTCATAAAATGTCAATTCCCAAGCATAAGAGGAAACAGTTGAATCTCTCAATAAAATTATTCTTTCACCAGGGTTCCATATACTGTCAGCAGAAACATTTTCGATCATTAGAAACGGAAGCTGC